>Ga0315280_10003244_pt1 | contig 25203 bp, 19 predicted proteins | sample YL17G06_40_MG_FD_203697 | JGI IMG/M metagenome (GOLD analysis project Ga0315280, IMG submission 203697) | Sediment microbial communities from Yellowstone Lake, YNP, Wyoming, USA - YL17G06_40 | ecosystem: Environmental > Aquatic > Freshwater > Lake > Sediment | place: USA: Wyoming | collected...
CTCGTCCAAGCCCCGCGTGAACAGCCGCAGGAACAACCGCTCGTAAGCTTCCGCCGTCTCGTGCCGTGCCGCCCGCCAGTCCAGCACCTGAAAACGACCGGCGGGGCGCACTCCCACCGCGACCAGCAGCACTCCTTCCCGCGCCTCCCGCTCCACCCGCCGATAGCGCACGTAAACCCCGTCCGCCACCAGGGCTACATACTCCCCCACCCGCAGCGGCGCCTGCCGCCGCTGCTGGACCTCCTCCTGGGCTCGACTCAGCACCACCGCGTCCACCACCCGCAGGTCCCCGCTCCGCACTCGCGCCAGCACCTCGACCCTCCCCAACTCCCTCTTGCTCATCTCGGTTTGCCCCAATCTGACCTCCTTTCGGAGGTCACATTAGGGGACATTTCTATCGAGCACAAATGGGGACATTATCATCGAGGTACAACAGGAATGTTTTTTCATCTTGACGTCGTGGGATTAATGCGAGACATTCCGCCAGAGCTTTAACCGGCTACGGGAAGTTAGTCTGTTGCCAGTTTGAAAGGAGAACGGCTATGCCCTCATCGCGTCGACAATTCATCCGAAGCACTGCCGCAGGCGTCACCCTTGCTTGGCGAGGCATGCGAATCTTCGCAGGCCCGGGGAATGCTGCTAGCGGGCGCACGACAGCTCCGGACGCAACTCTGGCGAAACGATTCCTGTACGGCACACAGTTCTTCCGTCCTCCGAACCCGCCGCGCGCAATGCGGCGAGAGATGCTCAAGACGATCGCCCAGGAATACAAGTTCAACATCATCCGCACCTGGCCGAACTGGGACTACGTGAATCCCGAACCCGACAAATGGGTTTTCGATGAAGTGGAAGAAGTGATGAAGTACTGCGACGAATTTGGCCTGAAGGTCCTGGCCGGCCTGATGTTCGAGCTGGCGCCCTGGTGGCTGGAGGAGAAGTATCCCGGGGCGCGGTTCACCGATGCGAGAGGACAACAGGTGCGCATCCAGGGCAGTCCGAACAACGTCACGGGTGGCTGGCCCGGCCTTTGTCTGGATTGGGAACCGGTGCGGCAGGCAGGCGCACGATACATCCAGGAACTGGTGAAAGTGGTGTCGCCGCACGAGTCGTTATACGGTTACGATTGCTGGAACGAGCCGCACATCGAACCTGCCTGGGCGCGGAACATCTGGGCCGAGCCCCAGGAGCTTCTCTTCTGCTACTGCGAAAAGACCATCGAGGAATTCCAGAAGTGGCTGGAGCGCAAGTACGGCTCGCTTGAGGGCTTGAATGAGGCGTGGACGCGCCGGTATTCAAGCTGGAAGCAGATCGACCCGCCGCGCGCTATGGGCACGTACGCCGACTGGGTCGACTGGCGGCGGTTCATGATCGAGCGCAGTACCCGTGAGATGAAGTTCCGCGCGCAGACGGCGCGGGCTGTCGATCCCAACCACATCATGGAAAGCCACGCCGCGCATCATCCGCCCCTGGACGGCTGTGTAACAACGGGCACCAACGGGTGGCGGCTGGCGGAAGTGCTGGATGTTTGGGGCATGTCGCTGTTTCCGCGCTGGCAATTCCCCGTCATTTATCACGGCGCTGCCAAGTATGAGATTACTCGGTCGAACGCCGCAGGCAAGGATTTCTATCTGACCGAATTACAGGGTGGCCACGGGAACGAAGGTTTGTGGCGCAGCCCAAAGATGCGACCTCGCGATATTCGCATTTACAACTGGCTGGCGGTGGCCACAGGCGCCAAGGGCGTCATCTACTGGAACTACCAGGCTGAGGCCACGGGCCGCGAAGCGACGGGCTATGGTCTGGTCGCCCGGAGCGGTACGGCGACTGAACGCTCCAAGGAAGCGGGCAAGAACAACCGCATTATCCAGGAGCACTGGGACATCATTAAAGATCACCGGCCCAAACCCGAAGTGGCCATTCTCACCGACCAGGACAACGCCATCCTCACCTACGCGGCGGCGGGCAATGAGAACGCGTCAACGGGGTCCTTCCAAGGGTATTACAAGGCGGTGTGGAACATGGATCTATTCGCAGATTTCATCGAGCCCGCCAGCCTGGGCAAGGGCGATTACAGGGTCATCATCGCGCCCTGGCACCTCGTCGGTAAGAAGGAAACGTGCGAGCAACTGCGGCGGTTCGTGGAAGAAGGAGGCACGCTGATCGCTGAGACCGGGTTCGGATTGTTTGACGAACGGTTCTACTACAATCCCGTCGTTCCGCCATATGGGCTCGACCAGGTTTTCGGCTATCGCGAGGGAGAAAGCTTCTGGGTGAACTCGGGTACTGCATCTCACCCGCTGCCTGTGCCTGAGGATGCTCCGCCCTCGGACCGCGTCTACTACGAACCTGAGATTGTGTTCTCGGCACCCGTTCCGGCTCGCGTGAAAGGCAACACTTATTTGACACCGATAGAAATCACTTCCGCCAAACCTATTGCTAAATACCAGGACATGACGGTGGCGGCCATGAAGAAGGTGGGCAGAGGCCAAGTGTTCTATTTCGGCACGAACCTCGGAGCCAGCATTGCTGCGGGTCACGACGGCGGCATCGAACTGCTGCGGGCCATCGTAACCAAGGTGGTCAAGCCGCCGGTCACCGCAGGCAAGCTGCGGCCACGGTTGGTCCCTGGTGAGAAACGCAGCCTGCTAGTGGTCTTCAATGACACACCGACAGACCAAACCGCCGGCATCAAGCTGCCAGCTCGTTATACTAAGGCTACCGACCTTCACAGCCAGGCCAAGCGGCCCGTGGTGGACAACACGGTGACGCTCACGGTGCCATACCAGGACGTGGTTGTACTACTGCTCGAGTAGCGGTGGCTTTATGCCGCCATCGTAGCGGCACTCTACGAGCGCCGAATGTTGGCGACGGTCACAGACGGCCGCCGCAGCAAAATGCTCTGACGCGCGCTGCAAAGCCGCAGAGGCGGAGGAGGAGTCCGTGGAAAAAAATCCCATTTCCCGGCGGGCGTTTCTGCAGAAGGCAAGTGGCTCGGCCGCCACCTCGATCGCCTGCGCTGCGATCCCGGCGAATCGGGGCCTAGCCCAATCCAAACCCATGCGGCTGGGTGGGCCGGTCTTCGTGAATTCCGATGATCCGGCAGAGTTGGCTCGCGCTCATCGTGCGCTGGGCTACCGTGCCGCCTACGCTCCCGATGTTTCTCTCCCGGACAAAGATCGGATCAAGGCCATCCTAAAGGAATTTGTCGCCCGGGACGTGGCCATTGCCGAAGTAGGAGCCTGGGTGAACATGCTCGATCCTGACCCCGAGAAGCGCCGCAAGAACTTGGCCTACGTAACCGAAAGGCTGGCGCTGGCGGAAGAGTTGGAAGCGCGCTGCTGCGTGGATATCGCGGGGTCCTATAACCCTGATCTCTGGTACGGACCCCACCCGGACAATCTGAGCCAGCGTTTCTTCGACGCGACGGTCGAAAACGTGCGCAAGCTACTCGATGCCGTCAAGCCCCGGCGCACCACTTTTACCCTGGAGATGACGGGATGGAACCTGCCGACGGGTCCCGACGACTACTTGAAGCTTATCAAAGCGGTCGAGCGGAAAGCCTTCGCAGTCCACCTCGACGTCTGCAACGCGATTAACAGTCCCGAACGCAGGTACAACAATGCTGCCCTCATCCGTGAATGCTTTGCGAAGCTGGGGCGATGGATTGTCTCCTGTCACGCGAAAGACGTGGCTTGGGACGTGGAAATGCAGATCCACTTCCGAGAGGTGATCCCCGGCCGAGGCGGGGTCGATTACAAAACGTACTTGCAGGAACTTTCGCGGCTTCCCGTCGCTGCGCCGCTCATGCTGGAACACTTGAACACGGCAGAGGAGTATGCGGAAGGTCGCCAGTATATCCAGAGCGTAGCCCGAGCTCTTGGCTTGTCCTTCGGCACCAAGGGCGCGTGAATATCTTTGGTCGTTGGCCGGAAAGCGTCTGGCACAGATCTCGCGCGTCCGCTTAGTCTGGTGGCGACTTATCGTAAGGAGGATGCAATGAGAAGAACAGGCATCTATCTGGCACTCTTCTTGATATCCGTGACCCTGGGTCCCTCCACTGCGGCTGCAGCGCAGCATCGGCCCGGCCTTAGCCTGAAGGCGACCTTTGAGACCTATGTCAGCTCCGTCCAAAGGGCCGATTTGAAAGGCCTCTTCAGCATAGTCACCACAAATGAGAAGATCGTGTTCCTCGCTAGCACCGGGAAACTCATCGGCACACGAGAGGGGTATTACAAGTTCCATGAAGAGTGGTTCAAAGAGAAGGATTGGGAGATGCCCGTGGAGTTATTGGAAGTCCACGAGGGGACGGATTACGGTTACACAACTGCCATTTTCCACTACAAAGCCAAAACCCCCGAGGGCGGCAGAGCCATTCTCGATTCCTACTTCACACTCATTTTCCATAAAGAAGACGGCATGTGGAAAGTGGTGGCTGATATATGCACTCCGATCGACCGGTACTCCGCCGAAGCCAATGCGGAAATAAAGTACACGTTAGAACAGGCATACCTCCTGGACATAATGAAGAGCCGGCGAACAGTGCGCAAGTACAAGTCCACCCCGGTTGCCAAAGAGCACATTATGAAAATTCTCGCCGCGGCACATATGGCCCCCTGCGCCGGCAACCAGCAACCCTGGAAATTCCTCGTCGTTCAGGACCAGGAGAAGCTCGCGCGCCTGAGAGAGGAAGCCCTCAATTGGGAGCTGGAAGCTTACAAAGAAAAGATGAAACCCACACCGGAAGAGCTGGAGAAAGCCAGAGAAGGAAGCAAGAAGTACCTGGACGGTGCGCTTTCCGCTCCCGTGTACATCGCCGTTCTTGTCGATTCCAAGGCAAAATACCCAGACTTCGTGCTTTATGATGGTACTTTGGCGGCTGGAAACCTGATGCTTGCCGCGAGAGCTCTTGGCTACGGCACAGGTTTTTTTACGTTCTTGCCTGAGGAAAAGGCGAAGTCATTCTTCAAAATACCGGATCAATACAAGCTGATTTGCTTCACTCCCATCGGTGTTCCGGAAGAGTGGCCGAAGACGCCACCCAAGAAGTCACTGGATGAAGTTGTTGTCTTCGAATCTTTTTGAAATGAAGAATGACGGAGGAAGAATCCCGCGTGTCACGGCGCAGTAGAAATGACATCGGTCGCGATAGTGAAGCGTCGTGCTTACCCGGCGGGAGTCTCCGCTCCTCAGCCATTGGCTAACGGTTCGCGCACACCGTAGTACTTCCGCCGACGCAAGAGGACGACGCGCTTCTCTTGCGTCAGCGGAGAAATGGAGGCATCATCTATCCGTGACCGACGCGCAGCTCTTCGCTACCTCTTCAGTGTAGCAGCCAAGTGTTTCGACCCAGAGAGTGCCACTTTCGCGGACGCGCTACTAAGCAACATCGGTCTGGAGGGTTGCTGTGCGGAAGGCTTGCTCCTCCTGCAAGTTGGCCAAAAGCGTTTGCTGACGATAGACTGGCGTGGCCAGCGCCTCCAAGTGGAAGCTGAAGTCGTTTGGCGCGATGCTCAGGGACGGGCCGGCTTCAGATTCCTTTCGGTTGGGAAAGAGAGTGCTGATCTCTTGAGCGAACTTTGCTCTACCCTTCAGCTTCAGCCAGCTATCGAGCCGCCGTCCGAGGCCGCATAGCTCTCGGAGGCGTCCGATTCCGAACGCGCCTTGCCCCCGGGCCCGGGAAGATTTCGCCCGGGCGCTTCGTTTAATATAGCGTTGCGTTCCGCTTGCGTTTCGCCGGCCAAGAAACTACACTCAGATAACCATGAGTGAACGCCGACAAGTTCCCCGGTACATCGCTGATCTAGAGGCCAAGGTTTCCCAACCGCCCGGCGAAGCGGCATTGAGTGTCAAGGTGGTGAATCTCAGCGTCTCCGGCTGCTCGCTTGAAGGTTCTGGTCCTCTCAAGGCCAATCAGGACTGCGAGCTAAGCATCGAATGGGAAGGTAAAGAGTTCCGCGCAGACGCCACGGTGACCTGGAAGAGCAGCAAAGGCGAGGTAGGGCTAAAGTTCCTTTACGCCGACCAGGTGAGCCAAGAGCTCCTGAGAAACATCTGCGCCACGCTCCGCCTCAAGCCGCTCGGCCCGTCGCCGGAGGTCTCTACTTAGGCCAACCAGAGCATAGGCTGGAGAACCCCGAGTAGAGGTGCCAAGGCTCTACGTCCTAGACACTAGGCACCCGGTTTCATGCCCTTCCTTGACAGGGGGAACCTCTGTGTTCCGGTGGTTCACGAACAGGCCGACTTGTGCACCCACTAGGGGCAGAGAACAAGGCTGGCCGCGACTTCCAGCAACCGGCCTCAGGGCAGCGCTCATCTCGTGCCAGACCGGACGGGAACCTTCTTTCCCGTGGGCTCAGCCCTACGGGGGCGGAGTCTCTCAAAAACCGGAATGCGTTCCAAAGGTGCAGGGAAACGCCCGAGCGTCGTGCCGCCCTGCACCAATTCCCCTGACCAATAATTCCGCCAAGTGCCGACGGGTAGGTAAACGTCGCGCTCGCGTGCCCCGGGCTGAATCACGGGCGCGACCAGCAGCGTCTCTCCCACCATGAACTCGTCCTTGACAAAGTAGACCTTCTCGTCCTCAGGAAAGACGTAAAACAGTGGCGACCAGACGGGCTTTCCCGTCTTCATAGCGCGGTCAGCAAGCGGCTTGAAGTGGATGGGCCACAGCTTTCCGTGAAGCGCGATGAACTCCTTCATGATTTTCTGTGCCGGCTCGCTGAACTTCCATGGCCCGTAGGAAAACTGCATGATGGGCATGAAGGCCGAAGCCTGTGTGCAGCGCACAGTCAACTCCTCGTTGGCCCCGAACTTCTGGTCAAGACCACCGCCGACGAGGTCAGGACCGTCGAACACGAATCCCAGCAGCGACTGGATGCCGCCGTGGGTGATGGTGGCCGGCAGACCGTCGACCTCGGACCAGGAAGAGGCTTTGTCGCGCATGCGATTAAAGGCTCCAAACGGCTGGGAGCGCCAGCCAACACGGAGCTCGTTCAATTCGAATTGCGCGCCTAACTCGGCAAACAGGTCTGTGTAACGGTTGCGCTGGAGCGGCCCACCCGCGGAAATCACGCCCGCAGGGGGCCAATACTCCGCGTCGCCCCCGTCGAACTTGAAACCATCAACGCCATACCTCTGCATGAGGGACTTCACGCCGTCCAAGTATACGTTCCGCGCCGTGGGATTGTTGAAATCAACCAGTCCTCCCGGTCCATTCCACCAGTGGATGATGGCTGGTTTGCTGGTGGCCGCATCGCGAAGCAAATACCCTGTCTCACTGCCGGCTTTATAACGCTCGGACTCAGGGCTGACGAAGTTGCACACCCACAGAGACAGGCGGTAGCCCAGACTATGGATTTCGTCCACCATGGCCTTGGGATCCGGAAAAGTGGACTTGAACTCGAAGTCACCGTATTGCTTCGCCCAGCCATCATCGATGACGATGATACCAGCCGGCCAGCCACCGGCATGGATGTGGTGCGCGTACTCCAGGACGTTGGCCTGCGTCTCCTTGCCAAGGTGCTCTGTCCAAGTGCACCAGATGGGACGCTCAAACATGAGGTCCGGCGGGCGCTTGCGCGGTTTGCCTACGTGAGCTGCGAACGCGTCGCGGGCCTCCGAGATGTTTTGACCGATGAAGATGGTGTAATCCATCGTGCTGGCATGCAGAAATGCGAAGCGGAACAGCCCGTCAGCGTCCCTATTGATGGATGCCGCAATGTCACCATAAGTGTCCAGGAAGATCCCCACGCCGCTCGAGGTCATCCAGAAGGGAGAAGCTTGGTTTGACGTGGCCAGAAACGGGTCGGCGCTCCATTCGTGGGTCTCGAGTGGCCAGAGGTAGGCCGCAGTGATGTCACCGCCAAACCAGTGGCCAGCGGAGGCGAGCAGGAAGTTCTCCCCAAGGCGGTCGACGTTCTCTAGCCCCTCAACTCGGACGCGCACATCAATCCGCTCCGGATTGAGTCGCATACGGCAAATTACTGCCGTGCCCTGTCTAGGCGTGGAAAGCCGTAGCTCAAGTTCATCTGCCTGCGCCGAAAAACTCTGCACATCCCCGAAGGGCAGCGTTACACTTCCGATGGTGACGGTGCCAGCGGGAGCACCTTGAGCCGGCGACGCCAACACCACCTTGCGCGGCGGAGTGAGCCGTTCGACCGATAACCTGAAGGGCTGCTTGTCTAGAACGAGCACGTAACGGCGTGTAGCTGCTTCAATATGGCCGGCGCGCTTTTTCACCTTCACTTGCGCCCCCAGAAAGTTCCCCGGGAAGAGCATCCCGGCAAGAATTAGGACGAGTTGAAACCGACCTGCCCAGAACCGTCGGTTCACTGCGGTACAAAGTTCAGGCTCGGGCATCGACAGGATCTCCGCCTTCGTGGTTTACGTGTCCGACCGGGCAGAATACCAAGGTGCTGGCTCTCCACAAAACAAAAAGGCCAAGCTTGCGTTGATCGCTCTGTTCTTCAAGATGGGGAATAGCCAGGGTGACGGCGCGCCAATGACGCCAGGCACGTCTTCGAAGTGACGCTCAAGGGAAGTCCATTCCCCCATGGGAACGAATCACGAGTCGTCCTCTCCTCTTTTGTGAAGAGGATTCTGTTGATTGACACCCATTGGACAGCGGCATAGAATCTCGATCTTAGGGCGCGGCGGAAACCCACACCATCGGCTGCAGATGGCGCGGGATCTGCTGAGCCGTGCGGTCGCTCCGACTCCTGAGTTGCCCACTTCACGATTTCACGTGGTTTGCCGCGAGATCTATGTAGCCCGATGTACGACCTCAGGGGGTTGGCAAATTGAACTCGGGCATTCATCCTCCCCCTCCAGATCTTCATACTGGTATGCGACTGGTCGAGAGCTGCTCGCGCCGTGCCCGCCGTCTCCTAGTCCCGCCCCTGGTCCTTGCATTGGGCTTCGTGGCCTGGGCCGACGGGCGTGGAACAGCGGCGGCCGACCAGGAGCAAGCCAACCAGCTCGATGGCACTTACACTTTCCTCAAAGACTCAGACGGCAACCAGGCGCCTGCGAACGTAAAGATCATGCTGACGTTTTCAGGCGGGGCTACCGTGCTGGTTTCCGCGCCGCCGCAGCCACTGTACACAGACAGCGGCTCTTATGAGTATGCGGCGGGGATCCTCAAGCGCTTCGTCCTGCCGCGGCTGGGGAAGTTCGCTGCAAACGGTAAGGTGGAGTTCGGGAGCGATTCCGTCATCCTGCCGTTCAAGATGCTGAATTCAGGGGTGGGAACGTCCACGTGGCAGGCTCCACCGCGGGCGGGAAATCGGGCTCCCGAACCGATTCAGCCCGTCATTGACGCCGCCTTCCGACGCGTGGAGCGGCAAATCCCGCTCGAGATCCAGAGCGCCCTGCGCCAGAGAATGCCCCCCGGGCCAGATGAAGCCGGTCGGTACTCCCGCTTGGGAATTTCCTTGAACCTGGCCGGGTATATACCCGAGACGATTTGGGCCCTCGCGCAGGCGGCCAAACATTCCGAAGACCCTCAGACCCTCAACAACCTGGCTCACGCGTTGAACCTTGATGCTGACTTCACTTCAGCGCGGAAGATTCTCGCCGCCGCCCGAAGCCAGGCGCCGAAGAATGCGATTATTCTCAACAACCTCGCCTACGCCAGCTATCACCTGAACTTGCTGGACGAAGCGGAAATGGCCGAGAGGCAGGCTGTGAAGCTCAACCCGCAACCCCAGTACCTTTGGAGCCTCTGCAAGATTCTCCGTGAAAAGAAGCGCCCCGCTGAGGCGGAAGAGTTTTGCTCCGAGGCCAGGAGACGAGGAATCGCGGACATTCTTTATCCTCGGGACCCTCGGCGTCGTGGGTCGACGCAGCTTCCACCTCCTCCCCCTCCAGATAAGCCACCGGTTCCGGAAGAGGAGAAACGGCCGGACATCAAACCGCCTGAAGGTAATGAAGATGAGGGCATGGAGAATGTCCCGGATGCCGACGATGACGCGTCCATCATCGGCCAGATCGGTAAGCGTGATCGGGCCCGCGACCAAAAACCGCCCAAACCTTTCTAATTCCCTTCTAATCCCAAGCCCTTGCAGGAAATGAGCCGCAACGCTGGCGAGTGGGTTGGCCACTGGGAGGGGTACAAGGCCACCGGCTGCATCAAGCGCACGCGGGATTTCGGGCAGGGGCTCGCCACCACGCGCGGAAGGAGAACATCTGCCATTACGCGCAGAGGCTAAGTTTTGATGTTGATGAGAAGGGGAAAATCACCGGTGAAGGCGAGGCGCTCTACGTTTTTTATGGCAAGGCGGACAACAAAGCAACCATGTTCATGCCGCTGCTATTACCCCCGGGCGGCTTCTTCGCCACCTTCCAAGGCGGGTACCGCATTCGGAAGTTCCAAGTGGAAGGCGTAGTCACCCCCGATGGGACGGTGTATATCGGCGGGCGGCCCGAAAAGCCCATGTACCTGCTCAACGTTTACATGCTGCAGAAGATATATGGCTGGAACGTCTTCCCGCCGCCGGCGGATGATCCCGGCAAGCCGGGCCTCTTGCAGACCGGCAAGCGCGGCGAGTTCTGGACCATGGAAGCTGAGCGTTACAATACCGTCAGTGGCATGAACTACGAGACGCTGATTTTCAAGACCGACGAGAAGTTCAATATGGCCAAAGGCTGCAAGATCTTCTGCAGCCAGGAACCCCTCGACGTGAAGACCAGCGGCGACAAGCTGGGCGAGCTCAAGTGTGAATTCGGCGCCGGGCCAGTCAAGATCGAAGGCAACAATGAGGAGCTGGAAGCCGAGATTGATACGGGCCTTTTCAAGGTCAAGGCCGGCGCCAAGTACGGCAAACCGGGAGATCTCGGGAGACTGATCCGCGAAGAGCGCACCAGCGGTTGCGAGGACGCGCCCGAAGGTGAAGCCGGGACGATGAAGCTGGAAGCCACGCGGGCCAGCTTGGGATTCACCAACGAACGAAACCCAATAACCGGCGACGAGACTTTCCAGATCGGCATCATCGAATTCCCCAGCAACTTCGGTGTGGGTCCCGTGAAAGGGGAGATCAAGCAATCGCTCACCTTGGTGGTCAACAGCCGCTGCGGGGTGGGCGCGCGCTACTCCGTCAAGACCAAGGTCGGAGCCGAAGCAGAAGCGGAATTCGGGGGGATGGAGGAACTCGGAGTCGACGGAATGAAGGCTTGCGCGAATTGTGGAAAAGAGAAGGAGACCAGCGTCACGGTCTGGGCGGGCAATAATCTGTGAGTGGGTCGCAATCCCGCCCGGAACTCGGACTTCCGACGCGGACGCAGGAGGGAACGAATATGGGCCGAATTACAGGGCTTCGCTTTTTCATGGCAATCAGCGTGGGTTTAGTATTGGTCGCGGGCGTCGCCGCCAAAGAAAAGAAGACAGCCGCCAGCGCGCCCGCCCCCACCTACATCGTGGGCCTTCTGCCTTTTCAGGACATGAGCGGAAGCGAACACGGCGAGCAGTTGAAACAGGTCCTCGCCAAACAATTGCAGGCGGAACTGCTGAACTGCAGCAGCCTGACTCCGAAGATGATGAAGCCGGCTGGCGACAACCCCGAGGAAGCAGAAGTGGACATTGCCTATGCCGTCAAACTCGGCAAGTACTACAAGGCAGACTTGGTAGTTATGGGCTCGCTGCTGTCCGCCGATGTGGAGGAAAGCGAGGGTAGCATGAGTGGTCCCAGTATCGGTGGCGTCAGCGTCAGCGGGTCAGCGCGCAGCCAAGACGCTACGGTCGTCTTGCAGGCGGAAATCATTGATGTAAGTCGCGGCCAGAAGTTGACCTCTGTGCGGGCTACGGGCAAACACCACGACAGCAAAGTTTCACCCAATATCAGCACCGAGTATGGGTCGATGGACATGGGCGGGGCATATTTCCAGAGCACCACGCTGGGCAAGGCCACGCAGAAAGCCATCGGAGACTTGGTGGCCAAGATTCTGCAGACGGCCCAGGGTTTCTCTCCTGCATCGGGCCCGGCGGCGGCCCCCCCTGAGGCAGGTGATACCTCCCAGCCCGCTAGCGCGAGCGGGGCAGGCGGCAGCAGTGCCCCGGCATCCTCGGCCTGCAAGGTTCTCTTCCGTGTCTTGCTCAGCACCACCATGTCGCCCCTCAAGGACTACACCGTGGCTGTGGGAGGCGAGGATCGTTCGGGCGAGGTGAAAGACGGCGTCCTTCAGATCAACAACCCCGCCTCACAGTTTGTGCTGCAAGTCACGGTGAAGAACCCTCCGGAAGACGCACAAGTTCAACCGGTGTACGCCGGCACAGTCGATTGCAGGTGCGACAAGCCCGAGAAGGTGCTGGTCCTCGAGATCGACTCCAAGGGCAGCGGTAAGTTCAACTGGTGGCAGTGAGCCCGGTGAGTTTTGTGAGGGCGAAGGAGTAGTCCCCCTGGGTTCGTGGGATGCTTCGCCCCCGCAAGGGTGGCGCCGCATTTTCGGAATGCGCGGCTGGGCACACGGCGAGCTCAGTACGCCCGCGCCTACGACTCAATTGAATCCCGGTATGGCCATTTTCCTGTAACCCGGTGGGAGCTCAAACAGCGAATCAGGGATTTGCCCCTCGTTGATGTTCTTGTACTCAATGAGCATGGAAAAGCGTGATCCCTGATGTTCGATCTTGATCGGGACGTTGAGTTTTTGCGCAATCCATTGATACTGGGTTCCCATCGCCTTCTCGTGGTACACCAAAGCGTACTTGTCGCAGACGTAGCCGTTAACGGTTTCTGTCCCAGCCGGCTTTAGCTCTCCCAATTTCTTGAGCATATCCTGTACCCGAGGATCGTTTAGGGAAAGCTCACCGATCTGCTTCCCCATGCCAGGCATTTCCGTGTAGGTCTTCTGCGCGGGGTTCAGGACCCAAACAACTTCCTTGTCCAAGCGGTAGATCGTGATAGTGCCTTTTCGCGGCCCCTCGGTGACTTCCCGGCGAACTTTGTCCCCTTTCAGGTAAACCTTTCCGCTGTTTGTCCTTCCCGCTTTCGTGTCCACGAAGTCTGCCGAGAACTCAACGGCAAGGCACAAGGCGGATGAAAATAAGATGCCGATGGCAATGAACCTGAGTACACTCGCTAGCAACTGCAAATTCCTCTTCATGCTGACTCCTCCTTGAAATCAAGCTCTCCTGTGATGTCTGGCCAGCCTGACTTGTCGGGTGTTCCTCCACTCAGAGCAAAGACGCTGCGTAGGCTGGCGCCACGCGCGCCCTCTGCCCGTATCGAACCGCCGCTACCCTGGCTTGCCAGATTTAGTCCACCTCGACGTTCGACTTGTCGCCCGAGCCTCAAGTTCCGGGAAGCTGGGTGACTTTGTGAGCATTCCAATAGTACTCGTACTCGTGCCAAACCTTCACTCCGTTCCGCTGCTTTCCGCGTTCGTCGAAGGTCGCGAACGGCGTGCTCATGATGACTTCTCGAGCCTTGGTCTCCTCCTGCGGGAGTTTGACAGTTTTCTTCTTGCCCGTCGCTTTATCCGTGAACACCTTCTCTTCTGTCACTGTCACGCGTTCCAGAATCGTCTGGGTCCCACTCGCCGGCACGTCGCCGGGGTCCTCCAAGAAAGGACTCCAAGCAGGAAACGGATGCTTCTCCTTTCTGTAGTTGACCATATACTCGACCCAGAGACGTTTATCACCCTTCAACACGTCACCGTCCATTTCGAGATACAACTTCGGGCCGCCACTCGCCTCGAGGCGGCCTTTGATCTTGAAGCGCCGCGACTCCGGACCGTTGGCGAGGCCTTTATACCAATATTGGATTTGCGTCACCCCTGGGATCGAAAGCAGCAAACCCACCGGCGGGCTTCCGGCGGCCATATCGATCGCCGCCTTACTGAGACTGGCCCCCATATCAGCAGCGAGTTCGCCCTTGGTAGCCGGTCCCACCTTAGTGCCGGCAACCGTGCTCGAGCCGGCGCCCAGTGTGCAAGCCGCTTCCTCTTTTTGCGACATCAAGTTCAGGCTTTGGAATTTTTCTTTCGTCCTGTCACCCAAGTAGTCCAAGGTGGCGTCCAGCGCCCCACTCAGAGCGGCTTTCCCCAGACTCCCGCCTTCGCCGCCCGCACCCGGCGGTAGTTCCAGCAGGGTACACGGTATTCCCCCTGTCAGTTTCCACGCTCCATTTCCGCAACGGTTGTAAATAATCGCTTGCACAATCCTGCGAACATCATCGGAGTGTTGTTGCTCGAGGAGTGCCTGCAGGCGCAACCGTGCCTCCCTTGCGGATTTCGGGTCAACGGGGGATGGTAGGGAGCCGCCCTTGCTCAGGGTCTCACCGATTGTTCCGAACTCCTCCATGGTCCGCGCCAGCTTGGCCTCTTCGTCATACCACTCGCGGTTAAAGCGCTCCACCGCGCGGGCTCCGATCTCGGCGCCAATCTTGTAGATCATGGCGATCTTGTCCATGAAATTGATCGCCTCGTTCACTTGGCGCGTGAGAACGGCCACCCCACAGAGATTAGGGTAGAGGTCGTACGTAATCTCTCCCTCACCGCTCATGCTGCCCGATTCGTCCACGGTGAAATAGAATCGCGTGCCGTGTTTCACCATCAGGCTCATGATGACGCCCTCGGCGGCGTCGCCCAGCCGCAACGCCCCTCCACGTCCGCCAGTAACCTGGTTGACAAAATCGCGGCGGCGCTGTTTGAAACGGACCTCCCAACCCCACCCTTCACCCGCCCAGTCACCCACATACTTGCTCAACTCCGAATTGGGAGTGGGCCGACTGGATCCCGCTCGGCTTCCCCCAGAACCACCGCCTCCCTGGGAGTTGGCAGGGAAGCGATGGGTTCCCGGCAGAGTGGGCTGCCGGGCCCCAGCCTCAGCTATAGCAGCCAGGAGAGCGACCAGGAGGAAGACGACCGGATTCTGAAGTGTGGATCTGACGTCCCACGTCGGGTGGGCCATGTCTCACCTCCACCGACCCGAGGGAGGGCGCTAGGAGCGAAGCAAGTCTGCCTGTGCTCGAGGGTCCCGAATGCGACCTGCAATTGTCGCGCTCCTTGTACTACTGACCACCCGCAAATGCAAGTTCAGTGAGCTTGACGCAGCCTGAGCAAGGCACGGTTACATGCCGTCAAGAACCCCGGATGGTGTTTGACCGCTGCGGTTTTATGTTTCCTGGCGGCTCGCGCTATGATGGTCCCCATGCAGCTTGCCCTGACCGTGAAGGAACGCGCGCTGGAGATTGGCTTTGACCTGGCCGGGATCGCTCCGCTCGGCGTTTGGAAGGATCTCGAGTTTGCGCGGCAGTGGGTTGAAAAGGGCTATGGTGGGGAAATGCGCTATCTGGCCAACTCCAAGCGCTACGATCCTCGGCGTCTCCTGCCTTCTGCGAAGTCTGTTATCTGTGTGGGATTGATGTACAACACCGCGTATCCGTATTCCACGGAGACCGAGACAGTAGGCAGTAGGCAGAAGGCGGAAGGCAGCAAGCGGCACACGTGCGACAACGGCCCGCGAGGCTGGATCTCTCGCTACGCCTGGGGGCAGGACTACCACGAGATGACGCGTGTGAAGCTCCAGCGGCTTCGCGCGGCAGTGGAGCAGCTGTCCCCGGGCGTGGAAACGCGCGCTTATGTGGACACCGGACCAATCGTGGAGCGGGCCTTCGCTCGCTATTCAGGCATGGGATGGATGGGCAAGAACACCTGCTTGATTAACGAAGCGAAAGGCTCGTGGTTCTTCCTCGGCATCCTGCTGACCAGCCTGGAACTCGAACCGGACCTGCCTGCCCCCGACCGCTGTGGTTCCTGCACGCGGTGCCTTGAAGCCTGCCCCACCGGCGCGCTGGTTGAGCCCTACGTGATGGACGCTTCGCGCTGCATTTCTTACTTCACCATTGAGCTCCAGGGTTCCATCCCCGAGCAGTTCCGCTCGAAAATCGGGGCGAATGTCTTTGGCTGCGACACCTGCCAGGACGTTTGCCCGTGGAACTCGAAAAGCAGTGGACAGTTATCAGTCGTCAGTGGTCAGCAAGCGGCAGCAGAAATGACTCTCGGATGCCAAGGAAGAAAGGCCGCAACTACCGAACGGGCGGAGTTCCAGCCCTTGCATGTCGAGGTGGCGTCTCACCACCTTGGAGCGCGGGAGTTTCCTCCCGCTATGGATAGCACAAGCTTGCTTCCAACCAATTCGCCAACGGAATCGCCTGATGGGGAGAGTTACAGCTTCTCTCTATTCAATCCTTTACTGGAATCACTCGCTGCACTCTCCGAGGACGACTTCCGCCGAATCTTCTCCTGCTCGCCCATCAAGCGAACTAAGTATCGTGGCTGGGTGCGTAACCTTTGCGTCGCCATCGGCAACTCCGGCGACCGAAGGCTCGTGCCTTGGCTCGAGAATGCCCGCAAGCACCCTGACCCCATCGTTCGCGAGCACGCCGCCTGGGCGCGCGATCGCCTGCGGAGGTAAGTTGCCTGGTTAAGGCCGGCCCTTACACACCAAGCTAGAAAAAGAGATCTGCAGAAAAACGAAAGCCCGGCACTCAGGCCGGGTCTTGCGCCCACTCAACGGGCGTCGCGGGACGCAACAAGTCAGCGCGCGGCTTATCTTCGCGCCTGATGGCCCGCGTCGGCAGAACGATGATGAAGAGCGCCCCTACTTGCCGGTGGCGAAGCGTTTCTCCGCCTCGTTCCAGTTGACGACGTTGTACCAGGCAGTGATGTATTCCGCGCGCCGGTTCTGGTACTTCAAATAATAAGCGTGTTCCCAGACGTCAAGCAAGATTACTGGATACTTGCCCTCGCTGAGCGGCGTGTCCTGATTGGCTGTGGAGGTGATCTCCAGCTTGCCCGCCTGATCCCTCACCAGCCACGCCCATCCCGAGCCGAAGCGTCCCAACGCGGCAGCGGTGAACTTCTCTTTGAATTGGTCGAAGCCGCCGAAGGTGCTCTTGACCGCCTCGGCAAGTTTCCCAGTAGGTTGACCTCCCGCCTTGGGCGCCATGATCTGCCAGAACAAGTTGTGGTTGATCACACCGCCGCCGTTGTTGCGGACCGCGGTCCGGGTGTTCTCCGGCACGATGGCCAAGTTGTTGGCCAGCAGTTCCTCCAGGCTCTTCCCGGCCAGTTGTGACGCCGGTTCCAGGGCTTTGTTCAGGTTTGTCACGTAGGTGGCGTGATGCTTGCCGTGATGGATCTCCATGGTCATCTTATCGATGTAGGGTTCCAAAGCGTCCGTGGGATACGGCAAGGGTGGAAGTGTAAACGGCATAGACTCTCCCTCCATGGTTTCCGAGTTTAGGAGGCGCGCCACGATCGGAATCCCTCCGACAGTAGCAAGGAAGCTCCGGCGGGACGTCGCCCTACGAAGTGTTTTGATGTCGGTCATACCAGCCCAGTCAAGTGGAATGTGAAGCGAGCACGTTAAGCCAAGCCCGAGAGTCCATCAAACGTCAGTATTCTCACGCACCAGCATACTCTACTCTTGACATACCTTCAGGACTCGGCTACTAAACGCTTTCGTTCCGGGTCAGCCTCCGCCACTAGGATCAGATGCAGAAGGCGGCCAGGAAGTTACAACGCGGTCGCCTAATTTCGGGTATCGGTCCTGCCTGGACACCGGAAGCCATCTCAGGCTTGGCCTGACCCATTCTGGTTGCGTTGCTCCACGGGCAGCGCATGGGAGTGCACAATGAGTGTCACGAGAAGTAAAGACCTCGGCCGGATTTCCCGAAGAAAAGCCGTCAAGCAGATTTTGCAGGGCGCTGCGTCTCTGGTAGGCGCAACTGTTGCTGCGCCCAGCCTGCGAGTGCACGCCTTCAGCCAGGCTCCCCGACGTCCCAACATTGTGTTCTTCCTCACGGACGACCAGCGGTACGACGCCATGAGCTGCGCTGGCAATCCCATCCTGAAGACACCAAACATGGACCGCATCGCCGCGGAAGGCGTACGCTTTGCGGAGTCTTTCGTCACCAACTCTCTCTGCCGGCCTTCGCGGACATCGATCTTGACAGGCCAGTACTCCCACACCCACGGCGTCATGCAGAATTCCGATGGTGACAACCTTCCCGGACGGGGAGCGCTGCTGCCTGACCAGTTGACCTTTCCTCATCTTCTTCAGCGCGCCGGCTACTGGACCGCTTTGGTCGGCAAATGGCACCTGCTCAACGAGCCGGGCGGCTTCGATCAATACGCGATCCTTCCGGGGCAAGGCGAGTATGAGGATCCGGTCATGATTGCCAACGGCGCCGGGGTGAAGTTCCGAGGGCACGTGTGTGATGTGGTGGGCGACCAAGCGCTCCAGTTCCTCGATGACAGGCCCAAAGACAAGCCCTTCTGCCTGCACATCCACTTCAAGGCGCCGCACCGAGACTGGATCCCGGCTCCTCGATTTGCCAAGTACTTCGAAGACGTGACGGTACCCGAGCCCCGCACGTTTGACAACACCTTGGAGGGGCGTCCGGAGGCGGTCCGTCAGACGGCCATGGCCGTAGCGGACATGCCGGACTTCGAGCGCCGAGGCTGCCCGACTGATCTTTCGCCCCCGGAGCGCAAGAAATGCAATCTCCAGGCCATGGTGAAGAACTACTACCGGGTCCTGCTCGGAGTGGACCAGAACACCGGACGTGTCCTCGACTACCTCGATAAACAAGGGTTGAGCGAAAACAGCGTCATCATCTACATGTCGGACAACGGCTTCTTCTTGGGCGAACATGGCCTGATGGATAAGCGGCTGATGTACGAGGAGTCAATCCGCGTGCCGCTTCTGCTTCGCTACCCGGCCCGGGCTCGGAAAGGCTATGTGGACAGGGAACACTTTGCCCTCAACATTGATCTCGCACCAACGTTGCTTGAACTGGCAGGCGAGCCGGTTCCTAGCTGGATGCAGGGCAAGAGCCTCGCTCCCTTGCTCGAGGGTAAGCCTGTACCTTGGCGGGAGTCTTTTCTCTATGAATACTACGAGTATCCCGGCTATCACTGCGTCCGGAAAAACCGCGGCGTGCGGACGAAACGGTGGAAATACATCCACTACTGGGAGCTACCAGAGGAGTTTGAGCTGTACGACCTGGAGAACGACCCCGAGGAGAGAAAGAACCTGGCCAGTGACCCGCAGTATGCAGAGGCCCTAGGAAAGATGCGCGCCGAACTAGAGAAGCTGCGCAAGGAGACCCAGGACGTTGACCTGCCGATCAAAGAATCCGGGCCTTGCGGCCGATGGGGGATCGCCTGATCTGCCTTCAGGTCTTGGGACCCTCTCCGCCTAGAAGCTCCTGCGACGACTTGTCGAGCACGATGGTCCGGGTAGGGAAAGGAATCCCGATTCCCTCTTCTTGAAACCGTTTCACAATGCGCTTGCGCAATTCGCTTTGCGCTAGATACTGGTCGGTGAACTGGCGAACCTGGACGATGAGCGAAAAGTCCAGCGACGAATCACCGAACCCGGGAATGAACCGCGCGAAAGGTGAAGGTTCTGAAAGCAGGCCTTCCACTCCGTCGCGCGCCGCCTCCCGCGCCACCTCAACCAGGATTTTCTCCACCTTTCCCGGGTCCGAACCATACGCCACGCTGACGGGCAGCACGTACGACATGCGGGGCTCCGGCAGCGAATAGTTGGTGATGACTGCCTTGGCAAGGGTCGAATTGGGGATCATAACAATATTGTTAGGCAAAGTGCGCAACGAAGTGGAGCGCCAGCCAATGCGCACTACGAAGCCCTCCTGGCCCGAGTCCAACTTGATGTAGTCACCCAGATTGACGGGGCGGTCCGCCAGCAGATAGAGCCCCGCGAAGAAGTTACTGAGGGTTTCTTGCAGGGCCAGAGCTACCGCAACGCTGCCCACGCCCAAGGTAGTCCATACAGCAGTCAGTGAGACGCCCAGGTTTTCAAGAACAATGATGACCCCAAGCAGCGCAAACAGTGCCCGGATGACAAATATGGCTGGCTGGGTCACACGCTCGAGCGCCGGTTGTTTCTGCCCCATGCGCCGCAGAAACAGGATCAAGACCTTCGCGGGGAAGTAAAAGATCACCAGGATGACGAACGCAAAGATCAGCTTGGAGCCGATTCGCTCGTATTGCCGCGGCAACGTGAGGACTTCCAGTGCCGTGTACAGCGTCGCCAGCAGCAACAAGGGAAGCGGCAGCGACTCCAGGAGCGAGAAGACCAATTCCCCCCAGGTGTTCGCGAGCTTCTTCGCCCAGTGGTGGAGAACCCGATTCAGGATGAAACCCAGGATCAACGCCGTAACCAGCAACCCCGCCACCACGATGGTGTAAAACACTGCAGGGCTAAGATGGAGGGCTCGAGCCAAATCCTGATCCATGGTCCTCATCTCCTTTTCTGGGCGGCTTAGCAGGATGCTGAAAAAGACTTCGCCAGTATCATTCTAAGCGAGGCCCTGGACCGGTTTGATGCAGGGCGAAGCGAGGAATCTCGTTCTTAGGCAGATCAGCCGCTTATGAGATCCTTCGTCGCCTCCCGTTCCTCAGGATGACAGCCCCACAGCCTTTTTCAGCATCCTGTTAGGGGTCAAGATACCTCGCCTGGGTTTCGTTCTGCAAACCGCTTTCGGTCGGATGGCCTAGCGGGGCTTTCCGGTCGCCGTTGGCGGCGCACGGACCGCTGTTAAAATGGGGAATCTCGGAAACGCCTATGGACTTTATCTTGCGCCCACTGATGCGCTCGATCGATCGTTTCAAGATCTTCACAAGTAGCAAGAAGCCAACGCTGCCGCACAGCCCGTACACGCGCGACATGGCTCATATCATCTCCGAGAAATTCCTGGAGGATCCCGAGCTTTTCTATTTCCGCCCCGCCCCGGCTTCAGACGTTAGAGTCTTGAACGAGCGCATGCTGCGCGGCCGACGCCTTGCGGAAATCGCCTTTCCGAGCCCCATCCAGACGCCCTGGGCCGAAAACAACACCTGCTACGGGCATCACCTGCGGCTGGACGACGGCAAGCCTCATCCCGCCGTCATCATCCTTCACGGTTGGGGACGAAAATCCCTGACGGTTGAGTTCTGGCGCGTGGGGCTTCGCCTGGCGCGCCACGGTATTGAGAGCCTCTTTCTGGTCATGCCCTTCCATCTGCGGCGCGCGCCACCCGGCAGTTGGAGCGGGGAGTACATGATCTCCGGCGATGTGGTGCGCACGGCCGAAAGCTTCCAGCAGACCGTCGTCGAAGTGCGGGCTATCCGTCCCTGGCTGCGGCAATTCTCTCCCACCGTCGGATTCTTGGGCTTCAGCCTGGGAGGCATCATTGGTCATTTGGCCATGACCGTGGAGCCTTTCCCCGCCGGCATCACCATCCTCGCCAGCGGCAACAGCGCCGGCGTTACCTGGGAGGGACGCATGACCCGCCACGTGAAGGCTGACATCCAGCGCGCCGGAATCGACCACGCGCAACTGGAAAAAATCTGGGCAGTCACCAACCCCACGCTGTTGGCCCGTCACAACAAGGTAAAAAATCTGCTGATGATGGCCGGAAAATTCGACGAAATTGTGCTGCCCAAGTTCACTCTGGAACTTTGGGAAGCGTTGGGTCGGCCGCCTCTCAAGTGGTATCCCTGCGCGCATTACAGTTCGTTCTTCTTTCTGGGGCCGATCATCGACGAAGCTGCACGGTTCTTTCTTCAGCATATTCCCGCGTAGTTCGCCGGCCGGCCCAGACCTTCAAGTCCGCGCGTAGCGCAAGTCCCGCTGTTCGGACTTGCGGTATTTCCGGGTCCTTTGTTCGCGGAAACACACAGGCGTTCCCGCTGTCGTGTGTCGGGTGAAAGGATATTGAAGAGCCGCAGGTCTGAAAGCGAGACCTGTGCTACACGGGCTTCCGGCCGCTTCCGAGGTCATAGACATCAAAAAGCGATGTCCGCCCCACCCGCCTGCTGCGCAAGCTGGCATAAGCCCTCCTTGGAGGTTTAGAATTGGCGCGAGGGTTTCTCTGCCTAGGGTGAACGCGCGCCTGGTGGAGGGCGGAATGGCAAAGTGCAGATACTGTGGACGGTCTGGGTGGTTTATGTCTGTAACTGAGAACGGGCTTTGTACAAGCTGTAACCCCATAATTGTTAGAGATATCGTCCAACGCAAGAAGGACATTGCCAGGCAGGCGAAGGCTGTGAACTTGCCGGGGAAGCTCGAGAATAAGGTACAGCGGTGCGATGCGGCTATTCGACACCTGAAGGTGCTAGCCGACTACGAACGTCGTGGCATACCTATCCGGGATTTCTCTCCTTCCTCATTCTTGCAGGAGTGTCAACAGACTCGTGAGCGCATTCTTGCAGATGGGCTTGAAAAGCTGGTATCCGATGGTCTCGCGAGAGCTGAGGTGGCCATGACTGCCACGGCAAAGATCGCACAAGCCTCTCACGCTTTAATCAGACTCCGTGATTTCAATGATCAAGGGGCTAGACCCGGACTCCTGGAAACGTTGGAGAGAAAGCTCAAGGACTTCCTGCATACAACGCAACTCAATGCATATCTTGAGAAAGCCAACAAGGCCGAGTTCAAGGGTCAATACAAGAAGGCATTGGACCAATTCCGCGAAGCGTTGTACTTCCTGAAGCATGACGAAATCGACGATAAACTGCAGGCCGCGCACATTGGTGAGATCGAGAAGAAAATAGCCGAGCTTAAATCGAGACTCGCGGCTGGGGCAGACACCGCCTCTTGATGTCTCCGAATTTTGGGTGAAAAGCCTGTGTGTTCGCACCACGTCACTTGGACATCACGCTTGCCAATGTCTTTTTTGCGGCGGCAACTTTCCTCTTGGCCCGTTCAAGCTCAGCTTCACCTTCAGCAAGTTCGTGAATTGCTATTTCAATATCTGAACCTGCTATCCAGCCGTGCACAATCTTGACGTCTTCGATATTTGTACTCACTATCCCCTCGGTATCGCCTCGAAGTATTCTGAATCGATGCTTGCAGTACTGACCCATGGGACCCTTGGCGCCAGCAGGGCAGGAGCATGTTGCGGTAACCCTGTCACCTTCCTTTTCAAATACAGTCTCGTAAGGCTCTTTCGCAGAACCCTGGACAAGAAATTTAAACATGCGGACTCCGCTCCATTAAATGTGTTTATCATCTACCGCGTAGGAGGTAGCACGCCGAACTCCGACCAGATTGCAGTCTGGATTCTGACCCTCTGTTGCGGGTCGAGCGAGAGGAACCACATGTAGTTCTCGCGAGCCTGCCCAAGCAGATCCCGCCCCCATAACGCTCCGTCGCCGAACCACGGCCCGTGCCAGTGCTTTGTTACAACAGCATGGCAAAGGTCGCAGACGGTATCCAGGTTTTGTAACGTGTCGGGGCCGCCTTCAGATCGCGGCATACGATGATGGGCGTGCAATTGGCAATAAGGGGCACCGGGACGGTCACCACATATCTGGCATTGATATTTGTCTCGCTCTTTCGCCTGACGACACAGTCTTCGCCAGGTCGCAGTTTGATAGAAGGTGGACCGACTCATCTCATCATCAGAGTCTAATGCAAGCCGCCTACATGCGTCACCCGCATCCTGACCGAAGGGGCGGGAGCCTTGTAACGGCCTCAAGAGATGCCGAGCACGTCTCCGGGCTTGTGTTTGCTCGGCGGCTTTCCCGGCGCTGATGTTGTGTCTTGTCCGGCAGTCGGCTTCGGAGCGCGGAAAGCTGGCACGTAGACACATTCTCTTGGGTTGTCGTGCTTTGCCACGCAGTCGAGGCACAACCCATGATGATGGCTTGAGCAATAGAAGATCGTGGGGTTGCGCCCGCACTCCGGACACATCGCCATCCCCGGTGCCGAGTACGTATAAACGCCGGGACTGCATTCTGTGGAGGCTTGACTTGCAGACGCCAACTCCGGAGCGTTCGTCAAGTATTGATGCGAGGCCGCTGAACTTTCCGTTACGGGCATCGCTGTTGCCCGCGCTGTCTGGGCCGAAGGTCCGGCTTTGGAGAGCGAGATGGTCTTGCGCGCTTTCCAGGCTAAGGTGGCGATCGCCCACAGCGCGGCTCCGAGAAGCCCGGCCAACCCAAGAATTGACCCCGCATCACGCAAGTCCGATTGGGGAGGCGACTTGAACGTCGACAATAGGAAAAGCCAGGAAAGCCAAAATAGCACCGTCGTCGTTCCACCCGCGACCCTTACCCATAAAGGCTTCCGTTCGACCCCGGCCATCCCCGCTTGCATCGGCTCCCGCCCCATCGCGGCTGCTAAGGCTCTTGCTTGACTCTGCTGGAACTTCCATATGATTGTGAAGAATACCCAAGCCGCGCTAGCGCCAGTTCCCAAAACCACCGTCGCCAGAATGCCCACGGCTTCGTCCCCTGGTATCTTTGAGATGTCAGTGTAAGAAAAGTAGGACACCACCAAATACCACAACCCGAAGCCTACCCAGCCCACCACCCTAATCCATGTGGGTTTCATTCGCCGTGCTCCTCCGCCCTGACAGCGCTCGACTGGAACTTCTCGATCAGTTCACGGATCTTGCGCGCGTCCTGTTTGCGATGGCCGTGGCTCGTGATTGGGTTAGTGCCGCCAGATGAGTCGATTCGGATCGTGGACCAGATTAGGCCGGTGCGAATGTTTACCGATGCTACTTTAGCCAGCGCGATGCTTTCATCGTCCGAACCCACCAAGTGCGGCTTGATACGGGAGACGTGCTGCCGAGTGATCTCTATGCGAACAGGGAAAAACAAGTTCCCGCTTGTCCACCGACTGGCCGTGAAAACATACTTCTCGTCGGACATGTTGACAGCTCTCCTTTTCTGCTTGTTGCTGACCCCAAGCAGCTATGGGGCCGGAACCTCTAGGTCACCATCCAGGCGCAGCCAAGCCTTGCGGCCTTTCTTCAAGGTAAAGTCCTCGTACTCGATCCCACAAGTGGCGAGATCGCCGAGAACCCCTATCCCGGTACCGATAGCGGCACCTGTGGCTGCGCCCTTCCCGCCCCCCGCGATTCCTCCTACTCCCGCTCCAACTCCTCCACTGGCGGCAACTCCGCCGACCCTTTCTCCCGTGGTCCGTTTCTCGGTCACAGGCGCACCCTCCGAATCCACCTTGAGCATCATGCCCAAGTCTGCCAGTGAAGCGGCCACGGTGAACTCTCGCCCGTCCGGCAACGTAACCCTGTCGAATCCCAAGCGGAGCATCGGAATAGTGTGTGCGTGTTTGTCACCCTTTCGCACGGCGAGCACTCGCCCAGAGAGAATTGTTCCCACCGGCAGGACTTCGCGACCGACTGCGAGCACGGGCTTCAAAAGATGCACCTCTACCCCATCGTTAGC
>Ga0315280_10003245_pt1 | contig 25202 bp, 29 predicted proteins | sample YL17G06_40_MG_FD_203697 | JGI IMG/M metagenome (GOLD analysis project Ga0315280, IMG submission 203697) | Sediment microbial communities from Yellowstone Lake, YNP, Wyoming, USA - YL17G06_40 | ecosystem: Environmental > Aquatic > Freshwater > Lake > Sediment | place: USA: Wyoming | collected...
ATGTTCCTCGCCTCATGTGATCTAAAATTCTACCAGGCGTCCCGACAACAATCTCTGCCCTTCTCAGGCCATCTACTTGCGGTCCCATCGAAACTCCTCCGTATACTGTCAGTATGTGAAGTCCTTTGAAACGTGAGAATTTCGCTAGTTCACCTGCTGTTTGTATAGCCAATTCTCTCGTAGGTGCCAAAACAAGCGCTTGGGTTTTCTTACCTTTCACAACTTTCTCTACTAAAGGTATTCCAAAAGCTGCTGTTTTTCCTGAACCTGTCTCAGACTGGCCAATAACATCATAACCTTGTTTGATAATAGGTATAGTTTCCAACTGAATCTTCGTCGGACTTTCAAAACCGATATTGTTCAGCGAATCTGATACACTCTTCTCAATATTCAAATCTTCAAATTTCATAATACATCCTCTCTTTTTTTCAATTTTTTTCTAAAGTCACAAAAGCAATAGAATTAGCACATTAGACTAACGCTATTTGTCACAACTTCGTACTTTGATTTAAATTAGAATGTGGAGGTAAGTATTTAAGCCTTCTTATCGAGTATCCCAAGGTATCAACGCCGAGGCTAGAAACTGATATGTTATGTCAATTTTGTAGGCTCAAAAATATTTTATCAACATAAGTTAAAATTAATTCATGTTCATGTGATAATAATGAAACAGCTGTCTCATAACGGAGTAATGGTGCCTAAATACGAACCAAAAGGTTTTCATATTTTATTTAGAGGTAAGAAGATAGCTCTGACTCCTAGACAAGAAGAAATGGCTGTCGCATGGGTAAAAAAGTTGGGAACTGAATATGTGGAAGATCCTGTTTTTGTAAAGAATTTCTTTTCTGATTTCTGCAAAGCTCTGGGAATAGAAGGAAAGAAAGAAGATTTTGATTTTTCAGAAATTGGAAAGTTTGTGGAAAAGGAAAGAAATGATAAATTAAGCATGAGCAAGGGAGAGAAGAAAAAATTGGCTGCAGAAAGAAAAAAGATTCGTGAGGCTAATAAAGAAAAATATGGCCATGTAATTGTGGACGGAGTGGCTGTGGAATTAGGAAATTACATGGCAGAACCGAGTTCAATTTTCATGGGTAGAGGAAAACATCCGTTGAGAGGGAAATGGAAGGATGGAGCGACTGAAGAGGACATCACCCTTAATCTTTCTCCTGACGCTCCGAGACCTGCTGGGAAATGGAAAGAGACTGTCTGGCATCCCGACTTCATGTGGGTGGCAAGATGGGATGACAAATTGAGAGGCAGGGAGAAATATGTTTGGTTGTCTGACACTTCGTTCATAAAACAGAAAAGAGAGATGGAGAAATTTAATAAGGCGATCAAATTAGGGCAGAAATATGAAATGTTGAAAAAACATATCAATGACAACCTGAATTCTCCAGATTTGAAAACAAGAAAGGTTGCGACTGTTTGTTACCTGATTGATGCTTTGAGTTTGAGAGTTGGAGATGAAAAGGACGAAGACGAGGCAGATACTGTTGGAGCGACTACATTGACTTCTAAAAATGTGAAGATTGAGGGAAATCTAGTAAAATTTGATTTTCTTGGAAAGGATTCAGTCAGATGGCAGAAAGATGTGGAGCTGTCTGAGCAAGTTATTAAAAATTTAAAGGAATTCATCTCGCAATCAAAATCCGAAATTTTTGAAGGAATACGATCGGAAAATGTGAACGAATTTCTGAGTACTGTAGTTCCTGGAATTAGTGCTAAAGTCTTTCGTACTTATCATGCTTCAAAAATAGTTGACGAGTATCTGAAAAAAGAGAAAGTAAGCAAAACTGATGCTGCTGACTACAAAAAATATGTAGCAACTATGGCAAATTTACAAGCCGCAATTATGTGCAATCATAAGAGGAAATTGCCAGCGAAGTGGAATGATACCCTTCAAAAGAAAGTTGAAAGGTTGAAAGAATTGAAAGAGAAGAAAGGGAAGAAGACCGCTGAAAGAGTAAAAACGATGGAACTAAAAATCAAACTTATGAAAAAAACTAAAGATTACAATCTGAACACTTCTCTGAAAAGTTACATTGATCCCAGATTTTATTACAAGTGGAGCAAAAGGGTTGAATTTGACTGGAAAAAATATTATCCCAAAACACTGCAGCGCAAATTTTCATGGATAGAAGAGAAGTAATTATAACGCCGAGGCTGGGATTTGAACCCAGATGAGCTTGCGCTGGAGGGGAGATTTGAACTCCCATGAGCTTATGCTCGCCAGTTTTCGAGACACATCCACAGTGGTCTGGTGCCCTACCTGATTAGGCGACTCCAGCTTTTAATTAATTCTTGTAACTTATTCTTTTTTAACGTATGATTAAACCCAATTTTTTTAAAAAATTTAATACGCATATTTCTTTTATTAATATTCAACAAATAATTTATATTCCAAGATTTTTGCTTTCTTTTATAAACATAAATTTTAGATTCAATACCAAACTCCCTTAATAACTTTTGTACACTTATTAGACCTTTTTTATTAACAGATTGTACTTGAATATACTTTTTTCCCACATATCCCTCACAATCAAAAAATGCGCGCAACCATTCTTTCTTAGATTTCTTATCTTTAAACACTTTAAATGGAAAATCCCATTCCAGACTTTTGAATTTAGAGATCGATAATAAATCATTACAAATTTTCTTATTTCTGCATCTCACGTAAAATATACGTTTATTTTTATATCTATAGACGAAAGGCTCTTTATCATAAACAGCACGAATAGCTTCTACGAAGGCAACTAAGGTTGCATAATTATCGGGATAAAAATTAACTTCATAACCATTTCCATTCACATTCTTTACAAGAGAAACATACCCATCACCTGCTAAATAGCCAAATATTCTTGCTTTTAAACTGGTTAAATTTGTATTGACCATTTTTTGAGGACTATCTTTCATTACAATTATTTTCATATTCCTAATTACAATTGACGACTTAAATAGTTTTCGAATATTACCATATAAATTTTTCTTAGTTGTCTAGTGCACTACCTGATTATGCAACCTCGGCACTAAATCTTAATTTTATGAGTAAGGTTTAATAATAAATCTATTCCTGCAACCATCAAAGCTAATTGAAAATCTTTCAAGGCTAAATAAGCAGTTACAAAAACAGTTAAAGGTTTTATTACTAAGTTGATTGATTTTTCTGTTTTCAAAATCCATATCATCAGCTCTGCACACACAAGAAGAATCAAAGTCCATGAAAGATATCCAAAAGGCAAACCTAAAAATGGAAAGAGATTATAGATAGCAAAAAATATTGATTTTGGAATCAAACTCATTGCGTCAAATCCTAGAATAAAAATAGAAATTAACAGCATCTGATTTAGATTGAATGGATTGTACCAAGCTATAAAAATTAAGATGAAGCCGATTATCTCTCGAATAAAGCTCATGTTAATTGCTTAATATTTTGAAATCTTTAAATTTAACTATGAAAGTCTTTCAAAAGATCATTTCAGTTCAAACCAAACAGTTGAATGAATTCATCAAAATAACCGATGATGTGAAAAAAATTGTGAGCGAATCTAAAATAAAGAATGGTATGGCCTTCGTCAATTCTTTACATAATACAGCCGCGGTGATTATTCAAGAAAATGATTCAACTATTCACAGGGATTTGATTAATACTCTAGGAAAAATTGTTCCTCTAAAAGGAAAATATGAGCATGACTTTGAAGGCAATGAAAATGCCACTGCGCATATCAAATCAAACTTACTTGGTACTTCTGTGACAGTTCCTTTAGAAAATAATAAATTGCTCTTGGGCACGTGGCAAGATGTTTTCTTTATAGAATTGTTTGAAACCAGAGAAAGAGAAATCATAGTAACAGTAATTGGGGAGTAGATTATTTATTAACTGTTTAATTAATATTGAATAGCATGCTTCTGAAAAATGATTTTCAGCCAAGAGAATATCAAAAGAACATAGCTGAAATTGCAAGTAAGAGGAATACTTTAGTTGTCTTACCAACTGGCATGGGAAAAACATTGATTTCTGTTCTAGTTGCAGTTAATAGACTGGAAAAATATCCCGAGAGCAAAATCTTGATTACAGCGCCGACAAGACCTTTGAACGCTCAGCACAAGAAAAGTTTTGAAAAGTTTACAACAATAAATCCTGAAGAGATAGTTCTTGTGACAGGAAAAATAAATCCTGAAGACAGAGAGCAAATATACAAAAAAGCAAAGATAATTGTTGCAACGCCACAGACTATTGAGAATGATGTGGAGAATGGTAGACTGTCTCTTGCAGATTTTTCTTTTATAACATTCGATGAGGCACATAGGTGTGTGAAGGATTATGCTTACACTTACATAGCAAAAAAATACAAGGAGCAGGGAAAGAACAGATTGATTCTGGGTTTAACTGCTTCACCTGGCGGGAGCTATCAGAAGATTGAAGAAATAAAGAAAAATTTGTTTATTGAATCTGTGGAGATTAGAACTGAAGTTGATGAGGATGTAGAACCATATGTCCAACCGATAATGAAAGATTGGATTTATATTGACCTGCCAGAAGAATTTCAGATGATCAAAGGAGTGTTGGGAGATGTTTTGAAAGATGATATATACTGGCTGAAAGAGCATCACTTCTTATCAACATACAAACCTTCGAAGAAGATGCTGCTGATGCTGCAACAAAGGATTGGCGGCAGATACATGCAAGGATCGAAAAACTTTTCTTTGATGTGGGTGATGATAAGATGTGCTGAAGCGATCAAGCTTGAGCATGCAATTGAATTGTTAGAGACACAAGGGATATCTTCTCTGTACGATTACATGAAAAAGTTGGGAGCAAGTAAAAAAAGAACTGATCAAAGGCTATTCAAAGATCCTAGAATCAAAGAAGCTATGAAGATTATAGAAGATTTGCATACAAGAGCAGTAGAACATCCCAAGCTGAAAAAATTGGAGGATATTGTTAAAGATTTGTTGAAAGAAAAGGCAGATGCAAAGATAATTGTTTTTGCAAACTACAGATCAACAGTTGATATGTTGAATGAATTGATGAGAAATATTGGAGTAAAATCAGAGATTTTGATTGGCCAAGCAATCAAAGAAGGAAAGGGAATGACGCAGGAAAAACAGATAGAGGCTTTGAAAAGGTTTTCAGCTGGCGAGTTTAATGTTCTTGTGACTAGCAGTATAGGCGAGGAGGGTCTTGACATAGTCGCCACAGATTTCGCCATCTTCTACGAGCCTGTTCCAAGTGAGATCAGAATGATTCAGAGAAGAGGAAGAGTTGGAAGACAAGCTGCAGGTAAAGTGATGTTTTTGATAACAAAAAATACAAGAGATGAAGCTAACTATTGGTCTGCTTTCCACAAGGAAAAGAAGATGAAAGGAATACTTTATGATATGAAGAATAGAAAAACTAAGAAAAATTTGAAGGATTGGACTGAGTGAATGAAAATAAGAAAAGTTGCTATAATAATATTTTATGATGATAAAGGAAGAATTCTTTTGCAAGATAGAAGAGGTATAAGTAAACTTGGTGAAGAGTGGGGTTTCTTTGGTGGTGAAATTAAAGAAGATAAAACTCCAAAACAAGCAATTGTTAGAGAAACTAAAGAAGAACTTAACTTTGATTTGAAAGAGTACAAATACTTTGGAGAATACAGTTATGATATTAAAAATCAAGTCTCATTTCCTTGGGATAAGGTTTTATGCAAAGTATTTATTGCACCGTTGAAAAGTAATCTTTCAAAATTCAAACAGCTTGAAGGAAAGAAAATGCAACTTTTCTCTTTGGAAGAAGCAGAAAAATTAAAGATGGCTTCTGAAAGAGAAATACATATGGTTAGAAAATTAAAGAAAATTTTAAGATGAGTGAATGGAAACACAAAAATTGCTAAAACCAGCAGGAAAAACAGTAATAGTTTCTGATTACAGAGAGAAAGAAACGATCGAGCATTTGAAAAAATTGGGAGCAGTGGTCAATGAACAGCCTTTGGAAGTTGCTGATCATATATGCTCGGAAAGAGTTGCGATAGAAAGAAAAACTTATGACGATTTCATTTCTTCAATAATAGATGGAAGAATTTTTGAGCAAGCATCTGCTTTAAAAGAAAATTTTGAAAAACCAATTATATTGATTGAGGGTTATTCAAACAGAGAAATAAATGAGAATGCTTTGAAAGGGGCGGTTGCTTCATTGCTGGTGGACTTTGGTATTTCTTTGCTGAACACAAGAAATAATTTTGATACTGCGAAAACAATTTTTTGGATTGCACAGAAAGAACAAAAGGAAAGCAAGTTTGGAATTTCAATCAGAGTCGGTAAAAAACCGAAAGATATGAAAAGATTACAAGAGTTTATTTTAGCAAGCATACCTGGCATATCAAAAGTTTTAGCAAGAAGACTTTTAGAAGAATTTGGTTCTATTGAAAGAATAGTAACTACTGATGAAAATGAATTAAAGAAGGTAGAAGGGATAGGCGAGAAGTTAGCTAAAAACATAAGAAAGATCTTAACTGAAAAATACTGAGGTGCTTATCTGAGAGGATTGATAGTTGGATTGGACCCAGGAACAACCGTTGGAGTTGCTATTTTAGATTTACATGGAGAATTGGTTGAACTAAGAAGCAAGAGAGAAGCGAGCAAAAGTGATTTGATAAAACACATTCTAAAATTTGGTAAACCTTTGATAATTGCTTCTGATGTCAATCCCATGCCCAAGACCATTAAAAAATTGGCTTCTGCCTTGGGCAGCAGAACATATTATCCTGAAGTCTCTTTAACCAACCTAGAAAAAGAGAAAATTGTCAGAGATTTTGAGGAAGAAATAAAAAATTCCCATCAAAAGGATGCTCTAGCTGCTGCGATCAAAGCTTTCAGAAGTTATCATGAACTTTTCATAAGAGTGGAAAAAAGTTTGAAAAACAGAAAAGAAATGTATGATGATGTAATAAAAATAGTTTTGAAAAAGAAAAGCGATAGTATAAGTGATGTGATAAAAGCTTTGGTGAAGAATGAATGAGTTTGAAGAGAAAACAGAAAATAGGTAGAAAGGAACTAAAAGAAGCTGCCTGGTTCTTGATAAAATTCAACCTCCTTGCAATACCCATGTATTTGATGATTTATTTCAACTTCTCAATGCAACCTCTTCAGCTGTTTCTTGCTCAAGCTTTGGCAAATGGTCTAAATGCTTTTGGATATAAAACATATTTTTTTGAGTCGCCCATCAGCACGATACCTTTGATCGGTGTCTTGGAAACAGGTGCTCCACCTGTCTATGTCTCTACAGATTCCACTGGATGGAAGAGCCTGTATGCTTTGGCTGCCCTATCGCTTGCAACACCAAAGAAAAAATGGAACAAAAGAATTAAGTTTCTTGCTATTGGCTTGCCTACAATTTTCATCTTAAACTATTTTAGAATATTGAGCACTATCCTGATTTGCCTGAAACTTGGTTTCAAGTATTTCGAATTTGTTCATGACTTTCTTTGGAGCTGGGGGCTTATAAGTACTATTCTGATCCTATGGTGCATGTGGTTAAAAGATAAACTATAATTTTAGATAAAAGATATATACTATATAGGTGAAATCTTGCCTGAAGATACAAGCAAAGACTCTAGGACTAGTCCTGAAGTTGAGGATAAGTATAAGCTCACTTTCAATCAGATAGACAAGAGATTTGTTAATTTAGAGCTAGCTTTTGGAGAATTGAGTGAAAAAGTAAAGACTGCTATAGACCAACAGACCACAAAGGAGCTTGAACAAAGAGTTGGAGACGTTGAAGATTTAGCAATGGTTGAAAATGCTGGTGTTATAGAACTAAAAAATATGTTGGAAGATTTGCAAACTAGTTTAGAAAAACCAAAGGAAGCTAAATTCCCGACATCACCTGAAGATGTGAATAAATTTGCTTCAATTTTGATGCCAAGTTTGGAATCATCAATTTTGCCTAAGATAAACTCGAAGTTTTCTGAAATCGAAGAGAAAATTAAAAATGTTCCCACCAATGCAAGTATTGATGATATCAAGAATGTTATTGATACGATAACAGTTGAAATGAAAAATTTAGTTGATTATACTAGAAAAGAGAGTGAAGTTTTGAAGAATGGGGCTCAGTCGATAGATAAAATGAAGTCGAATCTAGAGAATTTATTGGATAAAACCGAAAAAGAAGTTGGGGATCTGAAAAATCAGGTCCAATCAATTAATCTGAAGTTTTCTGGAATTGAGGAAAATGTCAAAAAAATTCCTAGTGATGCATACATCTCAAGTTTAGTTTCGTTTGAACTCAAGAGTTTACTTGACGGGATTAAAGGAGATATAGAGGGTTTGAAAGATGGAATTGAAGCGATAGACATTAAAACCACAAAGAGAATTTCTGATTTTAACTTAGATTTGGAGAATGATGTAAAATATCTGAAAGACAAGATTGAAACTGAAACGGTTGCAAAATCTGATGTTGATTTGAAACTATCTGAAATTGAACAAAGAGTTAGAAGTATATATGGTGTTACAGATGTTAATGAAGTTAAAAATTCTATCGAATCGGTGAAAACCGAGTTAAGGAATTTAGTGGATGAAACTAAAAGAGATATAGAAGGTTTGAAAAATGAGGCTCAATCGATAGATAATAAAGCTGTTAAGAAGTTGGCTACTGATTTTGATTCTAGATTTTATGCAACACAGGAAGAGATTAACTCATTGTCAGATAAGATGAGATCGTTGGCTGATGAGGTTGAAAATGATTTTGGAGATTTGAAGGTTAAGACTTCCATAGAAAGTGGGGCTATCAAAAAAATAGTTTCCGAGGTTTCTGATGTGAGAACAGAATTCGGAAAGGAAATAAGATATTTGAAGGATAAGATCGAAGGAGAGGAAGCTACAAAGGCTGATATGGACTTGAAGTTTTTGTCCAATAGAGTTAATGTCTTAAAAGATAATCTTGATTTCTTGGTTAATAGAAAAACTGAATTAGAGATGAAGGTACAAGATTTGGAAAAGATTTTATCTCAGCTAATATTGAAAGTTGACGAAGCTGCTCCGATAGATGCTCTAAGAAAATTTGAGGATGATAGAAAGAAGTTGGAGGCAATTGATAGTAAGATAGATTTCATTGAAAAATCTATCAAAGCTTTTTATGAAGGCTTAAACAGAAGTGAACATATTTTAAAGGGTGCTGAATCTTCTCAAAGATTGCCTTTAGGAGGAAATAGAGGCTCAGGCGAAGAAGAAGTTTCAACTCTTTTAGACAGACAAATAAATGAACTCTTGGAAAAGCTAATCTCATTAGAAACAAGGATAGGGACACTTGAAAGAACACTAACAACCAATAAAAGACACCATCCGATAATTTTGGAGTAAGATTTTTAAATCTGCAGAGAGAATTTTATTAGAGCTGATTCAATGGCATACACTCTTATCATTAGCGAGAAACCTGATGCAGCAAGAAGGATAGCTGAAGCTATCGCAGATAAAAAACCGAAAGCTATTGAAAAGAATGAAGCTTCTTATTATGAGTTTACAGTAAATGAAAAAAAACATATATGCGTTCCAGCTGTTGGTCATCTGTTTGTTTTGAATCCTGTGAAAAATAAAAACAGCAAAGGATGGACTTACCCTATTTTTGATTATGAGTGGATTCCCACATACACTAAAAAACATACGGCATGGACTGAAAAATATTTTAGAAACATTGAATCTCTGGTGAAGGGCGCTACAGAATTTGTTGATGCTGCAGATGTTGATAATGAGGGCGAAGTTCTCCTTTACAACATTCTTAGATTTTTATGCAAGGTAAAAGATGCCAAAAGAATGAAATTTTCTACTCTCACTAAAGATGAATTGATTGAATCTTACAAGAACATGGCTAAGCACATCATGTTTCCCATGCTTGAATCAGGACTAACAAGGCATGAGTTAGACTGGTTGTGGGGAATTAACACAACACGTGCATTGACTCTAGCTCTAAAAAATCAGGCTGAAAAAGGATTTGCAATTCTGTCTTCTGGTCGTGTGCAGTCTCCAACTTTAGCAATGCTTTTGGAGAGAGAATTAGAAATTAGAAAGTTCAAATCAACTCCTTTCTGGGAATTGCAGCTTCATGTGGAAATGGATGGCATGGAAGTTATCGCCCAATATGAAAAGGATAGACTCTGGAAAAAAGGCGAAGCTGATAAAGTTTTACAGGCATGCAAAGGAAAAGATGCGACAATAAAAGATATAAAGAAAAGGCAATACAAACAATCACCACCTGTTCCTTTCAATACAACTGATTTGCAGGCCGAGGCTTATTCCCAGTTCAAGTTTTCGCCCACTCAGACCATGAGCATTGCAGAAAATTTGTATCAGGCCGGATTCATCTCTTATCCTCGTTCATCATCACAAAAGTTGCCTCCAAGCATCAATTACCAAAGAATTTTGAAAGCTTTAGCAGCTATACCTCAATACAAGAAATTTGCAGAAGAATTATTGAAAAAAGAAAAATTATCTCCAAAAGAAGGTCCAAGGGAAGACCCTGCACATCCTGCCGTATATGCAACATGGGAAGTTCCTAATTTGAAGAAACTCACTACACAGCAAAAGAAAATTTATGATTTGATTGTAAGAAGGACATTGTCTACGTTTGCTGATGAGGCCACAAGAGAAAGCATGAATGTTTCTCTTGATGTTAATGGATATAAGTTTGTTGCTGTCGGCAAGCACACTATAGAACCGGGGTGGATAAAAATTTATGAACCTTATCTTTCAACAGAGGAATTAATTCTGCCTGAGTTAAAGGTTGGTCAAAAAATTAAAGTTTTGAAGTTGGAACAATTGGCTAAAGAGACCCAACCCCCTGGAAGATTCAGTCAGGGCAGCATTCTAAAAGAACTTGAGAAAAGAAATCTTGGAACTAAGGCTACTCGGGCAGAAATCCTGCAAACCCTTTATGACAGAAAATATATAATTGGCAAATCCATTCAAGTCACTAAACTGGGCGAAGCTGTCACAAAAGCTTTGAAGGAGTATTCACCAAGAATTTTGAGTGAAGAATTAACAAATCATTTTGACAAAGAGATGGAGCAAGTTTTTAATGGAAAGAAAAAACGTGAAGAGGTTGTAGAAGAAGCAAAAGAAACCTTGGCTGACATTCTAAAAGAATTCAAAGAAAATGAGGGAAAGATTGGCAAGAAGTTGTTAGAAGGATTGATTGAAGCAAGGAAAGAGGAAAGACATCTTGGAACTTGCCCTAATTGCAAGACTGGTGAGCTGAGAATTTTGAGATCGAGATTTAGTGGTAAGTTTTTTGTTGGTTGTTCTAACTATTTCAGATGTGCGAAGTGCGGGTTTACAAGAACAGCATGCAAATGCAAGTGCGAAATATGCGGCCAGCCTAAAGGAAAATGTAAGTGCAGTTGGAAGGATAAAAAATGGAACCCAACATGTCAGACTGGATATCCTTTGCCTGGTGGTGCTAGCATACAAGCCATAGGAAAGATTTGTGATAAGTGCAATACTCCAATAATTCAAGTTTGGCGCAAGGGAAAAAGACCTTTCAGGATGTGCCTTGACATTAACTGCCCAACAAAAGCTGATTGGAACAAAAATAAGAAAGTTAAACAGAAAGCAAAAAGCAAGTCAGCGGCCAAATCAACTAGTTAATTTACTTTTCTTCCTCTTTTTCATCAGGATCTTTTTCGGCTTCCTCAATCTCTGGATAAGCCTCTTCTCCTTTCTCTTCCTGTTCTTCTATTCCCAATCCCTCACTAGTAACTTCCTTGTCTTCTTGTAGTTCCCTTTCAGTTTCTTGAACCTCTTCTCCTGAATGCTTTTCTTGTTCGACAATCTCTTTTTCTAATTTTTTTAGAATTCTATTTTTCTTTTTTGCCATAATCTTTAATTGTAGTGTATATTTAAAAATTTTGACTTGACATGAAGGTTAATAGTTGACAAACATCGCTAGATGTTATCTCTAATCAAATAAAAATGTTTGATATTAATTTTAGATTACTTAAACACTAAATTTAAATACTTGGTTAAATAAATAAAAGCCATGAAAGACGAGAAAAAAGCTGTTTTGATATGTTTTTCAGTTAAGTCGGGAAAGTTCGAGAGCCATTATGAGAGGAATAAATTTTTCAGAGGATTGTATGGCTGGAAGCAGATGATAACAAAAGATGTCTTTGAAGGAAGAGCCAGAACACACAAGAAAACCTACACTTACAGAAGGGAAGGCTTACTTGATGAAATCCCTCATCAGAAAGTTGACCAGAGCAGTTTTATAGTAACTGAAGATGATTTTACCAAGATCATGCATTTTCTAAAGGAATGGCACGATAAAGTTATGTGGAAATCTTTCAAAGTATTATTAGAGGATGATATGAAAGATTTCTTCGAAGAGGAGGAGGAAGAGATCTGATGGCAGAAGACAAGAACAAAGACATACGATTGAAGGTTGGAGAACTTACAGCAAGAGAAGAAGCAGGAAGAGGAATAGTTAGGATTGATTCTAATACAATGAGCAAGTTGGGAATAAAAGAAGGAGATGTCCTTGAGATAGAAGGTGTGAAGAAGACAGCTGCTATTGCAGTTAGAGCTTATCCTGCAGATGTTGGGCTGAACATTGTAAGAATGGATGGAATAACAAGAAGAAATGCAAATTCTGGTGTTGGTGAGTTTGTAAAAATAAGAAAGGCTGATGTAAAAGAGGCAAAAAGTGTATCTATTGCTCCAGCAGAAAGGGGAATAATCATTCACATATCACCAGATTTAATCAAACAAAACATCTACATGAGACCGGTGATGAAGGGAGATATAATTGTTCCTTCTCCAGTTGTAAGAAAAAGAAGTTATGGCAGTGATAATTTTTTGAAAGATTTCTTTGGTGTTGATTTTGATTTTGAAGATATTTTGTTTACTCCTTTCCCAGGTGAGACAAGATTTGTCGTAACCAATACTAATCCTGCGGGAATCGTGAGGATTGGTGATGTAACCGAATTAGAAATAATTCCTGAACTGCCAGAAACAATGAGATTAGAAGAAAGGGCAGTACCTGTTGTAACATACGAAGACATTGGCGGTATAAAGCCGATAATAGAAAAAGTTAGAGAAATGGTCGAGCTACCATTGAGACATCCCGAATTGTTTGAAAGATTGGGAGTGGAAGCTCCCAAAGGAGTTTTGCTTTATGGTCCACCAGGAACTGGTAAAACTTTACTTGCCAAAGCTGTTGCTAACGAAAGCGGAGCGAACTTTATCTCTATTTCAGGACCAGAAGTCATGTCAAAATGGTATGGTCAGAGTGAGGAAAATTTAAGAAAAATATTTGAAGAAGCTGAAAAGAACGCACCATCAATCATTTTTATAGATGAGATTGACGCGTTAGCTCCAAAGAGAGAAGAAGTGTCAGGGGAGGTTGAGAGAAGAGTTGTTTCGCAGTTGTTAACTTTATTGGATGGTCTAAAGAAAAGAGGAAAAGTTATTGTCATTTCTGCAACTAATCGACCCAATGCTGTAGATCCAGCGCTAAGAAGGGCAGGAAGGTTTGATAGAGAAATTGAGTTCCCAGTTCCAGACAGAGCTGGCAGATTAGAAATTTTGAAGATTCACACAAGAAACATGCCTTTGGCAAAGGATGTGAACTTAGAACATTTAGCTGATATAAGTTATGGATATGTAGGCGCAGACGTCTGGGCTTTGGCAAAAGAAGCTGCTATGTCAGCATTAAGAAGAGTGCTGCCAGAAATAAAATGGAAGACAGAAGAAGAATTACCAAAAGAAGTGATAGAAAAACTCATAGTTACAAAAGAAGATTTTGAAAATGCTTTCAGAATAGTAGAGCCATCAGCCATGCGTGAAGTTTTAGTGGAAATTCCAAATGTTAAATGGGAAAATATTGGTGGTTTAGAAGAGGTTAAACAGTCATTAAAAGAAATGATTGAATGGCCTTTAAAACATCCGGAAAGTTTTGAAAAGATTGGAATAAAACCACCAAGAGGAGTTTTGCTTTATGGTCCGCCAGGAACTGGTAAAACTTTGCTTGCTCAAGCTGTTGCTAACGAAAGCGGAGCAAATTTCATTTCTGTTAAAGGACCTGAACTAACAAGCAAGTGGTTTGGTGAAAGTGAAAAAATGATTAGGGATTTGTTCAGAAGAGCTAAACAAGTAGCTCCATGTATAATTTTCTTTGATGAAATTGACGCACTAACTCCAAAAAGAGGAATTTATTCAGGATCACATGCGACTGAAACTGTGGTCTCACAGATGCTATCAGAATTATCAGGATTGGAAGAGATGAGGGGTGTAATTGTAATTGCTGCAACTAATAGGCCGGATATGATTGATCCTGCTCTGTTGAGACCAGGAAGATTTGATAGACAAATTTTGATTCCGGCACCAGACGAAGATGCAAGACTAGAAATTTTCAAAGTTCACACAAGAAACATGCCTTTAGCAAAAGATGTGAGCCTAAAAGATCTGGCAAAAAAAACTGAAGGATTTTCAGGAGCAGACATTGAAGGTTTGTGCAGAGAAGCAGCTATGAATGCATTGAGAGAAGACATGAAAGCTAAAAGTGTGGATAAAAAAGATTTTGAAGAGGCTTTCGAGAAAGTTGCACCAAGCTTAACTAAAGAAGTTCAAAATCATTATGAAAGATTCATTGAAAGGCATAGAAGAATAATCAGAAAAGAAGAGGAAAAAGAAGAGACTGGATATATAGGGTGAACAGATGCTTGTGAAAGATGTCATGAATCCTAATGTTATGACAATCAAGCCAGACATAACAGTGAAAGAAGCAGCAATTATAATGTACAAGAACCACATAGGCAGCTTGGTTGTTGTAGAAAAAGAAAAAATTGTTGGGATAATTACCGAGGGCGATGTTTTGAAAACTATTGCCAGAGATTTGGATTTAAGTGTCACACCCATAGAAGAAGTGATGACAAAAAATGTCATAATGATAGAACCTGATAAAACGATTGAGGATGCAGTCAACTTGATGACTGATAATAGGATAAAAAAAATACCAGTGGTCAAGGACGGTAACCTTGTCGGAATAATTACGGCAAGCGACATAATAGTTGTTGAACCTAAGCTGATTGAGAACATAGCAAATCTTATATCTATCAAGATACCAGGATATAGAGGCGGATGAAATGAAAGCAAAAATGTTTTGCCCAAGTCATGGAAAGCTTGATTTTAGTGAAATTGTGATTAAAAATGGAACACCAGTGTGTTTGAAATGTTCTTCTGTCCTAGAATTTGGTACAGTTAGACCAAGAAAGCTGGGGGATAAAAATGGAAGAAAAAAATAAATCTTTCAGAATGAAAGCTATTGGAATAATCATGATGCTACTTGGATTCTTAAGTGTTGCATATGGTGTTTTCTACAGCTCAGGCAATTCGTCTTTTTGGACAATTTACATTGGGCTAACATTTTTTGTTAGCGGTCTAGGTCTCTTAGGAATAAATCTTACAGGATATCCTTTTTAGATGATTGAATGGAAAAACAATGCCCTTTCTGCAAAAGCAAAAAACTCCAACTGCTGCCCTGGCTTGGAATGATTTATGAGTGCAAGAGCTGTGGCTATAGGGGGCCGTTGGTAATTAGAAAGAGAAAATCTAAGAGAGGTTGATATTTGCACGGTTTGAACTGAATTGATTTAAAGTTTTTTGCCCTGTTGGAATTTTTATAAAAGGTAAAGCCCTTTTTACAATCACACCAAGTTTTTTTAGTTGATCCAAATTTTTAAAATTTGTTCCAGAATTCCTTTCAAAAATTATTTTGTTTGCAGTTTCAATTCCAATTCCAGGAACTTTTATGAGTTCATCGAATTCAGCGCCGTTTACATCAACACACAGTTCAAGCTTCTTAGCAATCAGAATCTTTGGATCAGTATTTAACGGAAGCTTATTGTTTGAGTCAAAAACAAAATTTTTTGAATGAAAATTATATTTTTGAATCAGGAAAGAGGATTGATATAATCTGTATTCTCTCCATCTGTTTTCAGGAAGTTGCTTCTCCAAAGGTGTGTTCGAGATCGGGTGAAATGAAGAATAATAAACTCTTCTGGCTTTCAATTTATGGTAAAGCCAGTCAGAAGCTTTCAAGATGTCTTTATCTGTTTCATTTGAAGCTCCGACAACCATTTGAGAATCTAGACCAGCTTTGCATTTGCCATTCTTCTGAGCCTTTTCAACTTCTCTTGAAACTATTCTTAATCTTTTGATGATATCCTGTTTGAAGTCAAGAAAGATTTTCATGTCATTGTAGTGCTCGGCTCTAGGAAATTCAATGTTTATTCCAATTCTGTCAGAAATTTCTGCAGCTTGCCTTATCAACTCAGTGCTAACACCAGGCATCAGTCTTAGATGGACATAAGAACTGAACCCACGGCTTCTTAAGATCCTCACGGTTTCCAATTCGTTTTCAACTACTTTATCAGGATCGCCATGAACTGACGAACTTAAAAACAAACCCCTGACCCAACCTTTCTTCTGAGCATGTATAGTTACATTGGCCAGCTCTTCCGGCTGCCAGTTCTCTCTCCTTGTTCTTCTTTCTGCCCTGAAAGCGCAGAACTTACAGTCGTTCCTGCAATAACTGCTGAACATGGTCTTCAGTAAAGGCACACACTTGTTCCTAGCAGCGGCTTCGTATATAGGTACAGTATATTTGTCATCACCGACAACTGTTGTTAGAAAGTGAAATTTTTCTGATTTGTACATTAATTAGAACTTTTGGGTCGAATCTTAAACTTGTTTTTCAACCTCATTTCCGGTGCTTCCGATGAATATACCACTAAACAGTTATTAAATTTTTGATAGAAGAAGATGGTTTTTAAGCTGTAAGAAACTAAATTAAAATAAAAGGTTGAAAATATGAAAAAAATGTATCTATACGGATTAATTGTTCTAGTAATAGTAGTATTGGTATTGCTACTTGGTCAAATGGGATATATACCCGGCTTGAAGCTATTCTGATGAGAGCCTTTTAAATTTTTTAATTTTTTCTTTTTTCTGAATTTTAATTAAAAATATTTATTTGATTTTAGAGAATTGGGTGATTCTTTTTTGTTCTTTCACTTCTTTCAACAACTTACTGTAACTTGTCCATCTGTCTTTGATTATAAGTCTCTGGGCAATTCTTTTTATTCCATCGTCAAGAGAATCAAATTTTTCAAATGGTTTGTTAAAAGCATCTCTTACCGTCTCTCTCAGCTGCCAAATGCCAACCGGAGCGAAATAATCCGACCTCACTTCTCTGACTATCAATATAGCTGCTTGCTTTCTGATTTTTTCCAAATACTCGAGCACAGCCAATCGACCAGCATAGAAAGCACCAGCAGTTTGATTTGCATATGCCTTTCTTCCAAAGAATGATTCATAGTCAGAGTTGATTGCTGGTGTTGTGCCAAAAATATTCCAAACACTTTTAGGAAGTTTGGTTTCAATCAATTCGTATTGATAAACTCCGGGAATCAGCAAAATCTCGTAGTGGTTGCCAAGATATTCATTGTTAAAGAGTCTAATTTCGTCCAGTTCTTGATAGTTCCTAACGTTTTCCATCAGGTTCTTTCCGAGAATATCATCGACAGCTGTGATTGACCATCTTGTTGGAACAAACTTTCGTTGGATCTGAACTCCAAGCAAACCAGCTGAAAGTATTTTTTGAATCCTGCCTAAAGGTATGTTTGACTTGTAAAGAAGTTGAACTGCATTTTGAGCTTTTATATCAACATCAGAAACAAGATAGTCAACATTCCTTTCAATTTTCGGATTCCCCACCAACTCAACTTTTTCTATTGGTGCTGGATTGCCTATTGGAGTGATCCAAGAATCAAAATCAAACCTGAACTTGGGCTTTTTCTTTAGTTCTACCTCAATATCTGCCTGTTTTTTTGCCATGGCCAATTCTTGCAAAACTTCTATGAATTTTCCTGTTGAATTTTTTATGCTTGACTGAAATCTTGAATAAATCAACTGACCACGAAAATTTAAGATTTGATCCAGACTAGATTTTTGTTGATACCATTTCTCAGGCGAGTCCAAGATATATGCATTCTTTTTTTGTTCGGGCGGGGAAAGAATTCCCATAAAAACTTTTGGGTAGTTGTTGCTGCCGATAAACACACTAGGTGGGCTGGTGCCTGTAAAATCTTTCACATTCTCTATGGTTGCTTTCCAATATTTCATTCTTTCAAGAATTTTTTCAGCAACAGAAGGTGGCAGTTTTTTTATGTCAACAAATCTCATACTATCAGATTATTAGATTGGGTTTAAATCAGCTCGCTTCGGTCTTTCTTTCGATTCTCACTCCTTCTTCGAAAGCTGTTTTATCTTCGTGCCCAAATTTTTCTATTGCTTCAGAAGTTTTCATCTCACTTAATTTTTCAGAACATTCTTTGCAAACTGTTACAGTTCTTCCCGTATCCTCATCACCAGCAGTAAAAACAGTTCCCTCTTTCCCACAAATGTCGCACTTGCCCTCAAAAGTTGCAGAAAGTTTGATCTTCATCAAAAAATATTGGTAATGAAAAAATATAAACAAAAGCTAAAAAATATGAAATTATTTATTCTAAGGCGTACAATATTATAATTAGAAATTAAGATAAATTCATCATGTTTTTTTCTTTACTTTATCCTTTCTTTTTTATATTTTATCTAAAACCAGATGAAAGCCATAGCTTGAGAAAATCATTACAAACCAAACTAAGAATTCTGTTTGTGTTAACTTGAATAAAAAATGGATGAATATTACTGCTATTAAAGAAAAGATAAAAGAAAATTTAAAAGTATGAGTTACTCCTCTATGTTTTGTTGGAACAAGTTTGAAAAGAAAATAAAGAATTAAAAAATAGACAAGACCGTAGTACCATGTTGACTGATAAAAATAAATGTAAATGATTGAAATGAAAAATGCAAGAAGGATTGATGAGATGTCTCTTGCCTTAGATTTTTTCAAATCAATATCAGGAAAAATACTTGTGAAAAGTGTTAGCGCTACTAGAATAAAACTGGTCATTGGATTGATTTCTAAAATTTTAAAAAAATAAAAAAGGTTTAGCCAAAAGATTAATAAAAGGCAACCAAATATCAGATGAACCTTCCAATCTAACATCTCAACCAATCACAATTCTTGCATCCACGGCAACTAGACCTTTAGCTAAAATAAACAGAGGGTTTATGTCAAGCTCTTTTATTTCCTGATTTTCTTCTAGAAGTTTTGAAGTTTTAAGCAAAACATCGACCAATCCTTTTATGTCGCACTTCTTCCCTCTATATCCTTCTAAAATTTTGTATCCCTTTATTTCCTTTATCATCTGTTCAGCATCTTCTTTTTTTATTGGAATCACTCTGAAAGTTACATCATTAAAAACTTCGGTGAAAATTCCCCCCAAACCAAACATTAAAACCTGATTGAACTGAGGGTCCTTCTTACCTCCAACAATAATTTCCTGTCCATCAATCATCTTTTGAATTAAGACTCCTTCGATCTTAGCTTTTGGAATCTTTTTCTTCACATTTTTGATTACTTCTGCAAACCCTTTTCTCACCTCTTCTGCAGAATCCAAATTTAGCAAAAGACCTTTCACATCGGTCTTATGAATTACATCTTTAGAAACAACTTTCATTGCAACTGGAAATCCAATTTTTTCAGCGATTTGCACCGACTCTTGGTCATTTTTAGCCAGTACACCTTTTACAACAGGTATTTTATAGCTTGAAAGGACGTTCAAAGCCTCTTCAACTGTCAGAATATTTCTATGCTGTTTTTTTAGTTTTTTGAAAATTTGCCTTGATTTCATTATTTGATTATTGTAACTTTAATTAAAAATGTTTGACTATATACTTACTCAAGCATACTACTCAAGCATACCAAATGAGCTTGATTACTCCAAGCGCAACTGTCAGAACTAGAACTGCTTCTACTACTACTCCTATGCATATAGCAACAAAAGCTTTTTTCCAGTCCATATCCAAGAACCATGCAAGAGCTGTAGCCGTATAAACACCAGACATTGGGAAAGGTGTAGAAACCCAAAGAGCAAGGCCAATGTAACCATATTTGCTAATGTATGGCTTAAGATCTTTTCTAGATTTTTCCAAATGTTTTTCAATAAACTGAACCTTTGAAAAAAATTTTTTGTAAAATAACTGCATACCAAAGTATACAGGAAAGAATAGTATAAAATTGGATAAAACAACGATAATGAATGATGTTATCGGATCGAACTTATAGTATAGGGCAAGAAGAAGACCAGTTTTTAACTCGGTTACAGGTATAAGTGATGACAAAACAACCAAATCGAGTTTGCTGAACATTATTTATTATTATCATGGAAGAAATAAGAAGTTAAGTAGCCCCGAGCGGATTCGAATTCAGCAGAGCTAATACTCTTCCGCTGTCCTCTGGTCCAAAGCCAGATATTCAAGGATCATTTATCTTCCTTGACCGCTAGACTACGGGGCTATATTTAGATTATTTGAAATCATAAATTAAAAACATACTGCTTTTTAGAATTTACAAACTTGGTAAAAGGTTGATTATGGGAACTAGAACTCCCCCAATGTTAAAGTAAGAAAAAGACACATCCAAAACTAGAAAAGCAAATAACAGAATAACGAATACTGCAAACATCTTGTACAAGCCCATTTCGCCTTTATTCATATTTTTCCCTCATGCCTTTTTGGGTGATCGCATAGCAATTCTGTCCCAAAGGACTAACATATGTTATCAGCCCTCTATCAAATAAAGCTTTCGTTATAGAGTTTACAACCACAGAAGGGTTCTCTACCTTATTTTCAAGGAATTCGACCAATTCTTCCTTTTTTACAACCATTCTCTTGATTATTTCTTCCAATACCTCTTTTTCAATACCATTTGTTTCCATCAAACCACAATGTTTTTTCTGAGCTCCATTGCTTTTGTTTTGCCAACTAATTTTTCAACCAATGTTAAAGCAAAGTCCATAGAAGTTCCTGCTGCTTGGGAAGTTATGATGTTGCCATCAACAACCACTCTTGCGCCTCTTGGATACGGCAACTCTTTTTCCATTCCAGGAAATATGGTTGCTTTTTTGTTATCAAGCAAACCGTGTTTGGCAAGAATTGAGGGAGCAGCGCAAATGGCAGCGATCAGTTTGTTTTGTGCATACATTTTTTTCAAAAATTCTATTACTTTAGTGGTTCTACCAAGAATATCAACATTTTTACTCCCACCTGGCAAAACTATGCCATCATAATCTTCTTCTTTCACTTCGGCCAATCTTTTGTCAACAAAAACTTTTATTCCACTTTTGCTTGTTATTTGGAATCCCGGCACACCTACAGTATCAATGTTCACACCGGCTCTTCTCATAAGATCAATTACAGTAAAAGCCTCTATATCTTCAAACCCATCAGCTAGAAATATCACCAACCTCATAAAAATTATTTTGTTTTCCAGAATAAATATAAGTAATCTAAAAATCATTTCTAATCAGTGGTGTTATGCCAATAATCGGCTACCAGATCACTTTAATGAATGCAGGAAGAAAGAATTTTCAACTCAAAAAAATTGATATAGGTTCGACTCCAAAAATTACAAACGTAGAAGAGAAGGAGATAAAGATGGCTGAAAAGCAACAGGCTTTAGCAATAGGGTTTGAGTTTCTAACGGTCTACAAGTCTGAAGGAGATCAGGTAGGTGAGATAAAAATTGTTGGTGAACTTTTGTATACGGAAAAGAATTTGAAGAAAATTCTAGATTTCTGGAAAAAGAAAAATAGATTGCTTGATCAAGTTGACATAGAAGTGAAAAATTTCTTGTTCAGAAAGTGCCTTACTCTGGGGATTTTCATCTCAGAAAATTTACAATTACCTCCTCCAGTCATGTTTCCTGTTTTAATCCCAAGAAAAGAAAAGGAAGAGGAAACCAGATACATAGGTTAGGTCATGTACAAGCAAGTGATTTTGTTCAGAAAGGATTTGAAAATTGGTAAAGGTAAGCTAGCTGCTCATGTTGCTCATGCTTGCCTTGGAAGTTTGGATTCTGTTGATGAAAAGGTTTTGGAAAAATGGAAGAAAGAGGGAGCAAAAAAAGTTGTTCTAAAAGTTAAAGATGAGAAAGAATTGAAAATATATTATAAAGAAGTGAAGAATTTAAAACTTCCACATTTTTTGGTTAAAGATGCTGGACTAACTCAGCTGAAGGTTGGAACAATTACTTGCTTAGGAATAGGACCGTCTGAAGAGAAAAAAATTGATAAAATGACAGGTAAATTGAAATTGCTTTAATACCATTCTCTTTTTTTAGAAAAAACTTCTTTAAAAACTGCTCCCATAAAAACTGTGATATTTAAAAGCCAATATAAACTGATGAACAGCAAAATCTTAAAAGTCTTGGGTTTAAACTTTTCGCCCGTGACTTTAAGTGAAAATGTCGTAAAAATTAAAAACAAGGAAACAGAAACATATCCCAATATTCTAATCAAGTCTAAATGTGGAATGTCAATATAGTCTAAAATTGCCCCCTCGACATTTCTAAAGAGAAGCATAAAATTAAAATGTTTAAAATCAATTACTAAATTCATTTTCATTATGTCAGCCCATAATTTTTGTAAAATCAAAGGATCTGGAATGAGCACTAACAAAGTTGTTACAATTAATGTAAAGGGTATAATCAACCAAAGTATCTGCAAAGGAAAGAAAAATGTGCCAAGCATTTTTTTATCTCTGTTAAATAAGATATCAAAGTGTTTCATCGTAACTTGAAAACCACCCCTACCCCATCTTATTCTTTGCTTCCACCAATCTTTGAAAGTGTCGGGGGCTACAGTAAAGACCACTGCTTTTTTTTCTGCAATATTTTTGTAACCAGCTTTTTGAAGTTTTAATCCAATGTCCCAGTCCTCAACTAGAGTATCATCATCGAAATAACCTACTTTAGCTAATGCAGATTTTCTATAAGCAGTTAAAGGTCCTGGAGTTACCATGACAGAACCAAACAAACCTTGTATGAATCTTTGGAATCCTTGATGAATGTATTCTAAAGCCTGGAAAGAAGTAAGCATTTTTTTTTGGTTGAAAACTTTGAGAGTTCCACTAACAGCTCCAACCTCAGGGTCTGAAAAATATTCTATCAATCTGCTCAAAGAATTTGGTCTTGGGAAGGAATCTGCATCAATAGTCAGTATTATTTCATGCTTTGCAGCTTTAATACCGGCGTTCAATGCGTTGGCTTTTCCTCTATTTTTTTTGTAACTTATTAGTTTTATTTTTTTATTTCGAACAAATTTTTTACAAACTTCTATCGTGTTATCAGTAGAACCATCATTTACAACAATGACTTCTTTTCTAGGATAGTTTAATGCTAACACGGACTTTATGGTTTTTTCTAATATGCTCGCCTTGTTATAAGATGGTATTATCACAGATACTGGCGGTTTTTCTGACCATTTCTTGAATTGTCTCCCTCTAAAAAACATATAAAGATTGATGAAAGCAGAGTTAATAAAAATAAAAATTGAAATTTGAGCCATTAAAAACGCTTCTAATATAGGGTTTGAAAAATAGATTCCCATTTGGTCATCCCTGAATAATTAATTGTGCTTATATAATAATCAACATTCAAATTTAAATTATGAAAGAAAAATTGACAAAAAATTCACTGATTATACTAATAATTTTGATATTAACCATAACTCTCTTTTATTTTTTCAACGCTAACAAAGGCTATTGGTGGGATGAGGCTGTATATCTTGGTTTAGCAAAAAATTTGTACGAAGGTAAAGGTTATTTTATAAATTTTAATGACGAAAATTTTAGACCGCCACTTTTTCCATTCATAATTTATCTGTTATGGAAATTTTTTGGGGTTTCAGAACTTTTGGTTAGATTGGTCTTGCCAATTTTTGCCATACTATCTGTTATAACTTTGTACATTTTCGTTAAAAAAATGTATGATGAAGAAAAGGCTATTATAGCATCCTTAATTCTTGCCACTTCTCACATGTTTATTTTTTACAGTCTTAAAATATTACCAGAAAGTTTGTTCATTTTTTTGTCAACCCTCAGCCTGTATTTTTTCTATCTTGCTATTGAACTGAATAAAAAGAAATATTTCTTGTTCGCTGGAGTGACTATGGCTTTATCTTTTTTAGCTCGCTATCCGGGTCTTATTTTAGCTTTATTTTATTTGCTATATCCTCTGTTTTCAAGAAAAAAATCCAAGTGGTTTAAAGACAGAATGTATTGGCTTGGTATGGCTCTGTTTTTTATTTTATTAGTACCTTGGCTTTGGATGAATCAAATTAATTTTAAATCGCCTATAGGTTCATTATTTGCTGTGGGTGTCACGGTTACAAATAATTGGTACTTTGGAGAATGGTACTATTATTTTGTTCATTGGATAGAAACATTTGGCCTGTTTGGAATTTTTGTTATTCCTGGAGTGATATTTCTGGTAGGCAAATATAAAGATTTTAGAAGTAAATTCATCTTATTAGTTGCATCGATGTCTTTTCTATTTTTTTTGCTAATACCAAGAAAGGAATTAAGATACTTATTACACTATTTTACTGTGTATATCGTTTTAATATCTATTGGAACTTCGGAATTTAGAAAATGGATTAAGTCGAAAAAACTTATGCTTTTAGTAATAATAGCTTTTACTTTAGTAAACTTTATGGCAGCTATTCAAATGATAACCTCTGACATGAATGTAGAAACTTCATTAAGCAGTGCTGGATTGTATTTAAAGAATATTATACCTGAAAATACAAGAATTATGTCTAACAACTATCCAATTTTATATTATTTTGCGGAAAAACAAGTTGCATTTTTCCCTCAAAATGAAAGTGAGATTGGAAACTACATAACTGATTACAATATATCCTTTTTTGTTATCGAGTCTCGAGAACCTACTTATCCAGAATATGTTTGGATAACAAATGGAGGAAAAAAACCTTCTAAAGTATTTGAAAATTTCACTTTAGAAAAAACTTTTGAAGAAAATAATATAACTTATGTCTGGGTCTACAAAGTCAGGTAGAAGTGACATTAATATCCAACGCCCCAACCAAAAAATTTATAGTGGCAAGATCAAAATCCCTGTCATTTTTTCCTTTAATAAAAATCGTATGATCTTCAACCCTTACTGCAGTTTCATTTGAATAAATTGGGTGAACTAAAGCAATTATAGGATTCTCTGGATTCCCTTTAAGATTTTCATAAGATGTTATGTTTTGAACATTAAGAGTTAC
>Ga0315280_10003246_pt1 | contig 25201 bp, 23 predicted proteins | sample YL17G06_40_MG_FD_203697 | JGI IMG/M metagenome (GOLD analysis project Ga0315280, IMG submission 203697) | Sediment microbial communities from Yellowstone Lake, YNP, Wyoming, USA - YL17G06_40 | ecosystem: Environmental > Aquatic > Freshwater > Lake > Sediment | place: USA: Wyoming | collected...
GGCGCCCTGGTGGAGGCCACGGAATGGCCCGAGCATCCCTGGGGGGTGGGGGTGCAGTTCCATCCCGAGTTCAAGTCCAAGCCGGTGGTCCCGCACCCGCTGTTCGCCGGGTTCGTCGCCGCCTGCCTGAAGCATGCCCAGCGGTAGGAACTGCCGGTCCCCCGCGCCGCCCCTGCTTTTGGCGGCTGCCCTGCTGGCGGGGTGCAGCCTGAGCTACGAGGAGGCCAAGGTAGCGGAGGGCATCTCCGGCGAGACCCCCGATACCGTCATGGTCAACTTCCAGCACACCGTGGTGAACGAGGGCAAGGTCTGGGTGAAGCTCAGCGCTGAGCGGGCGGAGAGCTACGGCAAACGCAAGGAGGTTGTGCTGCTCGGCGTGCGCTTCCAGGAGTACGACGCCGAGGGCAGGCTGGTCACCGAGGCCCGCGCCGACCGGGCCGTGTTCAATGTGGAAAGCGAGGACGCCACCGCCTCGGGCTCCATCCTCATCCGGGCCCCGGAGGAGAAGGCCTCCCTGAGCGCCGGGAGCCTTTCCTGGTTCAAGGATGGCAAGCGCCTGGAAGGCGGGGGCGGGGAGACGGTCCGCTTGGAGAAGGAGGACGGCTCGTTCGTGGAAGGGCGAGGGTTCAAGGCGGATTTCCGCCGCCGGCGCTTGGAGTTCGGCTCCTCGGTCCGGGGAAGCTATGTGGCGGAAGATGGCAAGTAGGGCCAGGCCCTCCTGGCTTCTGCCGGCGGCGGTAGGCGCGGCTCTCGGCCTGGCGCCCGGGGTCCGCGCGGCGGAGACCATTTCCTTCAGCGGGGACTCCATGGAGACGGTCCTGGCCAAGGGCTCCGAGCGCACCGTGCTCACCGGGCACGCGTTCGTGAAGACCGAGGAAAACGAGATCCGGGCCGACCGCATGGAGCTGGAAGGAGCGGACTTCCAGTTCATCCGCTGCAGCGGCAACGTGCAGGTGGTGAACTCAGGCAAGGGCCTCGAGTTGGAGTCCCAGGAGCTGTTCTACGACCGCGGCCAAAAGGTGCTGCGGGTGAACGGCGCGGTGGTGATGGTGGACCGCAAGAACGAGCTGGTGGTCAAGGGCGGGTTCCTCCAGCACTGGGAGGGAAGCGAGGAGACGGTGATCCAGATCGGCGTGCGCATATTGAAGAAGGACCTGGTCTGCAGGTCCGAGTACGCCCGGTACCTGCGCCCGCGCAGCCTCCTGGAGCTGTCCGGCATGCCCCTGGTGAACCGCAAGGGCGACGAGTATCGGGCGCTGAAGATCTTCGTGGACCTGGACAAGGACACCATCCGGATGGAAGGGGAGATCCGGGGCAAGGTCGTCTCCGAGGAGAAGCCCAAAGAAGGCCGGGGGGAGAGCCCGTGAGCGGAGTGCTGAGCGTCGAGGGCCTGGCCAAAAGCTACGGCCGCAAGCAGGCGGTGCGCGAGGTGAGCTTCTCCATGCAGACCGGCGAGGTGGTCGGCCTGCTGGGGCCCAACGGGGCCGGCAAGACCACGGTGTTCTACATGATCGTGGGCTTCATCCGGCCCAACGCCGGAAAGATCTACTTGAATGGGAGAAACATCTCCGGACTGCCGATGTACAAGCGGGCCCGCCTGGGCATCTCCTATCTGCCCCAGGAGCCGTCGGTGTTCCGCAGGCTCAGCGTGGAGCAGAACATCTGGGCCATCCTGGAGACGCGGCGGGACCTGACCCGCAAGGAGAAGCTGGGCAAGCTGGAGAGCCTGCTGGATGAGCTGGGCATCCGCGCGATCCGCCGCCAGAAGACCTACACCCTTTCCGGCGGGGAGCGGCGGCGCACCGAGATCGCCCGCTCTCTGGCCATCGAGCCCCGCTTCCTGCTGCTGGACGAACCGTTCTCCGGGATCGACCCCATCGCCGTCTTCGAGATCAAGCGCATCGCCGCCGAACTCTCGCGGCGGGGGATCGGGGTGCTGCTCACCGATCATAACGTGCGGGACACCCTGGAGATCACCCAGCGCTCCTACCTGATCAACCTGGGGGAGATCGTGGTTTCGGGCCCCAAGGAGGAGCTGCTGGCCAGCGAGCTGGCCCGGCGGATCTACCTGGGCGAGGAGTTCCGAATGTAGCGCCCGCGGGCCGGGGATGGGGAACTTCTGGCGCCGGGCCCCCGCGGTTGACAAGTCCGCAGCGGATAATCCAGAATGTTATTTGAAGATGCTCCAGTCCCAGAGGCCGGTGCTCCGGCAGGAACAACAGCTGCGCATGACCCCCCAGCTCTACCAGGCCATCAGGATCATGGCCCTGCCCCTGGTGGAGCTGCGGGAGACCATCGAGGAGGAGCTGGAGCGCAACCCCGCCCTGGAGGTGGTCGAAGACCGTTCGGTGCTTTCGCTGCAGGAGATGGAGCGCAAGCCCAAGGAGGAGGCCGAGTATTTCGAGGAGAGCTCGGACTCCGGCTACGCGCATTCCGATTCCGGGGAGGAGCGGGGGGACGCCAAGCGCAGGTTCCTCGAAGGGGTGGTGAACCGGCCGGAGACCCTGCAGGAGCACCTGCTCTGGCAGCTGCGGCTGCAGCCGATCAGCCCGGAGGAGTTCCGCATCGGGGAAATTTTGATCCGCAACCTGAACGACAACGGCTTCCACGTCGAAGCGCCGGAGAGCCTGGTCAAGCCGGAGGAGCGGGAGCTGCTCGGCAAGGTCATGGCCATGATCCAGGCCTTCGATCCGGTGGGCACCTGCACCCGGGACTACCACGAGAGCCTGCTCGCCCAGATCCGCATCCACCCCAACCCCTGCCCCGGAGCCTACGAGGTGGTGGAGAACCACCTGGAGGCCCTGGAGCGCGAGAAGTACCGCGAGATCGCCCGCAAGATGCGCATCTCGGTGCCGGAGGTGGAGCGCATCAAGGCCTTCCTGCACGAGCTGGATCCGATGCCGGGGCGCAACTATTCGAGCGAGCAGCCGCGTTACGTGGTGCCCGACGTCATGCTCAAGGTGCAGGACGGGGAGTTCGTCCTGGTGCTGAACGACGAGGACATCCCGGTGCTGGGGGTGAACTCCTTCTACGAATCGCTGGCCAAGGACAAAGAGCAGCTGAAGCAGAAGAAGCTAAAGCACTTCATCACCTCCAGCCTGCAGGAGGCGCGCTGGTTCATCCGCTCCGTGCAGAGCCGCAACCTTACGCTGCTGAAAACCTGCAAGGCCATCGTGGAGTTTCAGCGGGAGTTCTTCCGCAAGGGGCCTAAGTACCTGATCCCGCTGGCCCTGAAGGACATCGCCAAGGAGATCGGGGTGCACGAGGCCACGGTTTCCCGCGTGACCAATGGTAAGTATATTCAAACTGAGTGGGGCATCTTCGAGCTGAAGTACTTCTTTTCCAACTCCGTGGCCGGTTCCGGCCCGGGGGGAGGGCGCTTCTCCAAGGAGGGCGTGAAGCAGATGATCCGCGAGATCATCGAGGCCGAAGGCTCCGGCGAGCCGCTCACCGACCAGAAAATCGGAGCGGTTTTGGCGGAAAAGGGGGTGAGAATCGCTCGGCGCACGATCGCCAAGTATCGAAAGGAGCTTGACATCATGAGCTCCCACCACCGCTAGGAGGACCTATGAACCTGGAGATCAAAGGCGCTCACGTGGAGGTCACCGACCAGATCCGGGACTACATCGATAAGAAAATGCCGCGCCTGGATTTCGCCAAGGATTTTCTGATCGATCTGCTGCTGCACTTCTCCCAGGAAAAGAGCCTGTACCGGCTGGAGGCCAACCTGAACTTCCGGTGGGGTCACTCGGCGCACGTGGGCGAGGACAGCTTCGATATCTTCGAGGGCCTGGACAAGCTGTTCGACAAGATGGAGCAGGTGATCCTCAAGGAGAAGAAGAAGATCCAGAACCACAAGGTGCACGAACGAGAGCTATGAAAAAGATCACCGTGCTGGACCTGCTCCAGCTCGACTTGAAGGAGAACGAGGCCCTGAACCTGAAATGCATCGCCGGGCGGGGCGGCCTGGCGCGGGAGCTCAGGGTCCCGGAGATCAACCGCCCCGGGCTGGAGTTGAGCGGCTTCTACGACAACTTCGCCTGGCAGCGCATCCAGATCTTCGGCCGGGGCGAGACCGCGTATCTGCTCAAGCTGGAGCGCGAGTCCAAGCACGACACCCTGCAGCAGTTTTTCGCCAGCGAGGTCCCCTGCTGCGTATTCACGCACCAGCAGCAGCCCACCGGGGCCTTCCTCCAGTTGGCCGAGTCCACCGGCTGCCCGGTGCTGCAGACCGACCTCGCCTCCTCGGAGTTCACCACGCGGGTGATCCGGGTTCTGAGCAACATCTTCGCCCCCAAGCAGTCCCTCCACGGGGTGCTGGTGGAGGTGTTCGGCATCGGGGTGCTGATCCTCGGCGACAGCGGGGTGGGCAAGAGCGAGGCCGCCCTGGTCCTGATCGAGCGCAACCACCGCCTGGTGGCCGACGACCTGGTGGAGATCCGGCGCGTCGGGGGCAACATCCTGATGGGCACCGGAAGCGGGGTGTCCAGCCACCACATGGAGATCCGGGGGCTGGGAATCATCAACATCACCCACCTGTTCGGAGTGGGCGCCATCCGGGACAAGAAGCAGATCCAGATGGCCGTGAGGCTGGAGGAGTGGGACCCGGCCAAGAGCTACGACCGCATCGGCGCGGAGGAGAACTTCATCGACATCCTGGGGGTGCAGGTGCCCTACCTGACCATCCCGGTCAAGCCGGGCCGCAACATCCCGATCCTGATCGAGACCGCGGCCATGAACGAGCGCCTGAAGAAGATGGGCTACTATTCGGCCAAGGAGTTCTCGCGCAACGTGATGAAGTGGCTGGAGACCGAGAGCGCTAGGGCTATTTTTCTGAACGATGCCTGACCGCGGATGACCGAGAAAATCGTCACCATCAAGAACAGGGCCGGAATCCACGCGCGTCCGGCGGCCATGCTGGTCCAGACCGCCGGCAGGTTCGCAGCCAAGGTGTACCTGGAAAAGGACGGGGAGCGGATCAACGGCAAATCGATCATGGGCATCATCACCCTGGGGGCCACGTATAATACCCCGATCCGCATCATCGCCGATGGTGCCGACGAACGGGAGGCGGTCGACGCGCTCGCCCGATTGTTCGAGAACAAGTTCGAGGAGGAGTGAGGCCGCCGGCCTCGCTCTGGCCTGCCTCCTGCTCGCCCTGCCGGCCTCCGTCCGGCTGGCCTGCGAGCCGGCTCCGGCCACCCTGCGGGTCTGGCTGGCGGGCTCGCAGGTGGGCGTATCGCTGGACTACCGGGACCCGCGCCGGGGCGAGGTGCTGAAGGCGCTGGAAGAGGGGCTGACCGCGGAGATCCAGTTCCAGCTGCGCCTGTACCGCCGCCAGCCCGGGCTCCTGCGCTTCCTGGGCGACCGGCTGGTCGTCGAGCGCCGGGTCCTGCAGACCGCCCGTTTTGACTCCTTCGAGGGCCGCTACCGCATCCGGCGGCAGGACCGGGAGCTCGGAGCCTACAGCGAACCGGGCGAGGCGCTGGAAGCCTTCTGCTCCCTGTCGGATTTCCCGCTGGCCGACCTGAGCGAGGCCGGGCCCGGGCAGTATTACATCGCGGCCCGGGCGCGGCTTACCCCGGTGAAGATGGTGGCGCCCTTGAACATCATCACCCTGTTCCTGCCGCGCCTGGCCTTCAGCTCGCCCTGGCTGGAGGGGGGCCTGCCCCCGTGAGATCCTTCCAGTCTGGCAACACCGCCGCCGGGCTCCTGGTGCTGATCCTCATTTTTCTGGTGCTCATCGCCCTGATCGTCGTATTCTCCCAGCAGATCCTCTCCAGCCTGGCCAACCCGAGCCTGCCGGCCAACGCCGTGGTCTACCTGGTGGTGGTCCTCTTTCCGCTGATCCTGCTGGGCGTCATCCTGTACCAGCTGGTGCGGCTGGCCCGAGATCGGGCCAACCGCAGGCCAGGCTCCCGCCTGAAGAGCCGCCTGCTCGCCTTTTTCGTCTTCGTGGCCCTCATGTCCTCGATCCCCCAGGCGCTGCTCTCGGTCAACTTCATCGGCTCGACCGTCAACTTCTGGCTGCGGGCGGGGATCGGAGAGGCCCTGCGCGGCGGGCTGTCCCTCTCGCTTGACTATTACCACGGCCTGGCGGAGAACCTGGGCCGCTTCAACGAAAGCCCGCTGGTGCCGGTCATCCTGGAGGACCTGGGGAGGAACCCGGAGCGGCTGTGGAAGAACGTGCAGACCGCCAACTCCCAGATCCACTTCGTGCAGGTGTTCGATGGACAGGGCAGGGAGCTGCTGTTCCGCGGGCGAAGGGAGGGCCGCCTGCTCGTGCCGCCAGAGCTCCCGCCCGGGGGCTACCTGCCCAAGGAGGACCGCGGCGGGCTGAGCATCCTGCGCCACGGGGCCGAGCACCTGCTGGACGGCCGGCGCTACACCCTGGTGGTCGGGACGGTGCTCGCTCCGGGCTTCGACGGCAAGGCCGCCGCGTTGACCCAGTCGCTGGAGGCCTTCGGCCAGTTGAACCGTTACAACCGGCTGTTCCGCCTCGGGTTGATCGTGTTCTATTTCCTGTTTTCCCTGCCGATCTTTCTGCTCGGCATCCTGATCAGCTTCCTTTTGGCCGGCGAAATCATCCAGCCCATCGCCAGCCTGGAGGATGCCACCCACCGGGTGGCCGAAGGGGACTTCTCCACCCGCATCCTGACCCGTTCCGGGGACGAGCTGGCGGCCCTGGCCAACTCCTTCAACCGCATGGTGGCCGAGCTGGCCCACTCCCGATCCAAGCTGGTGCAGGCCGAGAAGATCTCCGCCTGGCAGGAGATCGCCCAGCGGCTGGCGCACGAGATCAAGAATCCGCTAACCCCGATCAAGCTGGCCGCCCAGCGGATCTTGAAAAAGTACACGAGCGAGCCGGGGGATTTTCGCAAGGTCCTGGAGCCCGCGGTGGCAGCCATCGTACGGGAGGTCGACAGCCTGAACGCCATGCTCGGCCAGTTCAGGGAGTTCGCCCGCCTGCCGATGCCCAAGCCCGAGCGGGTGCGGATACGGGAGGTGGCCGAGGAGGCGGCGGCCATGTACAGCGCCCTGTCCGGCAAGGTGACCATCGACTGCAGCCGGGTCGCCTCCGAGAGCACGGTCCTGGCGGACCGCGCCCAGCTCAAGCAGATGTTCGCCAACCTCATGAAGAACGCGATCCAGGCCATGCCCGACGGCGGGGCCATCACGGTGGCCTCCGCCCTGGTCACCATGGAGGGCCGCGGCTTCTGCCGGATCTGGGTGCGGGATACCGGACAGGGGATTGCCGAACAAATCCGGGATATGGTATTCAAACCCTACTTCACCACCAAGAAGGAAGGCACCGGTCTGGGGTTGACCATCGTGGAGCGGATCGTCTTCGATCACGCCGGCAGCATCCGCTTCGAAAGCCAGAACGGGGTGGGCACGACCTTCATCATCGATCTGCCGGCGTAGCGCCGAGGGGATATGAGCCTGATCCTGATCGTGGACGACGAGGAGGGCATTCGCCAGGTCCTGCGCGACTGTCTGGAGGACGAGGGCTACAAGGTGGCCCTGGCGGCGGACGGCTTCCAGGCCCTGCAGGCCCTGGAGAGCGAGCCCGTGGACCTGATGGTCCTGGACGTGTGGCTGCCCAACATGGGCGGGATCGACGTGCTCAAGAAGGCCAGGCAGGAGTACCCGGACCTGGAGGTGGTCGTGATCTCTGGGCACGGCAACATCAACCTGGCCGTGCAGGCCGTGAAGCTGGGGGCATTCGATTTCCTGGAAAAGCCCCTTTCGCTGGAGAAGACGATCACCGTCGTGCAGAACGCGCTGAAACTGAAGGAGCTGAAGAGCGAGAACCGCAGCCTGAAGGCCAGCCTGGCGGAGGAGGACGAGATGATCGGCTCCTGCCCCGCCATGATGCAGGTCCACGAGCTGATCGGCCAGAGCGCCGGAAGCGACTCCCGCATCCTGATCTTCGGCGAAAACGGCACGGGCAAGGAGCTGGTGGCCAGGGAGATCCACCGCCGCTCGCGGCGCGCCGGCCAGCCCTTCGTGGAGGTGAACTGCGCCTCGATCCCGGAGACCCTCATCGAGAGCGAGCTGTTCGGGCACGAGAAGGGGGCCTTCACCGGGGCCCTGGCCCGGCGCAAGGGCAAGTTCGAGATGGCCCACCGGGGCACCCTGTTCCTGGACGAGATCGCCGACATGTCCCTGGCCACCCAGGCCAAGGTGCTGCGCGTGATCCAGGAGCTGAAGTTCGAGCGCGTCGGCGGGGAGCAGCCGATCAGCGTGGACGTGCGTCTCATCACGGCCACGAACAAGAACATCCAGGAGGAGATCAGGCTGGGGCGCTTCCGCGAGGACCTGTACTTCCGGATCAACGTGATCCCGATCTTCGTGCCTCCGCTGCGGGAGCGCCGGGAGGACATGGACGCTTTGCTGGCCTACTTTTTCCGCAAGTTCAGCCGCGGGCCGGCCTCCGCCCCCAAGACCCTGAGCCCCGAGGCCCGCGAGGTGCTGGCCCGCTACTCCTGGCCGGGCAACATCCGCGAGTTGAAAAACTTCGTCGAACGGGTTACCATAATGGCCGAGGGCGAGCTGATCACTCCTGAAACGGTCCGGCGCTACCTCACCGTGCGCGAGGAACGGGAGCGCGAAGACACGCTCAAGGGTTTCGAGTCCATGAAGCTGGCCGAGGCCAAAGACGAGTTCGAGCGGGAGTTCCTGCTGCGCAAGCTGGCGGAACACGGGGGCAACATCACCCGGACCAGCAACTCGCTGGGGATCACCCCCTCGCACCTGCACAATAAGCTCAAGAAGTACGGCATCGACGCCAAGGGCCTGCGATGAAGGGACTGACCGAACGGCAGAAGGAGGTGCTGGAGTACCTCAAGTACTACATCCGCACCTTCCGCTACCCTCCGACCATCCGCGAGATCGCCGAGCACCTTCAGGTCTCGGTGAAGGGGGCCTACGACCATGTCAAGGCGCTGCAGAAAAAGCAGGCCATCATGTGCAACCTGAACCGCTCCCGGGCCATCAAGCTGCTGGGGGACAATGACGTCTACGAGGATTCCCGCTCCCAGTCCGTGCCCATCCTGGGATCGGTGGCCGCCGGCCGCCCCCTGTTCGCCGAGGAGAACATGGAAGGCTCGCTGCAGGTCCCTCCGGGCATGCTGAAACGGGGCAAGTACTTCGCCTTGAGGGTCAAGGGCGACAGCATGCGGGACGCCGGCATCTTCAATGGGGATATCACCTTGGTGCGCCACCAGAGCTCGGCGGACAACGGCGACATCGTGGTGGCCCTGGTGGACGAGGCGGTGGCCCTGAAGCGCTTCTTCCTGGAAAAAAACCGCGTGGCGCTGCGCTCGGAGAACCCGGCCTACCCTCCGATCTACACCCAGAACGTGCGCATCCTGGGCAAGCTCATGTTCCTGCTGCGTACGTATGATTAAAAGCGAAGGCGCGTACCTGCTGCTGGGCCCGGAGGCCGGCGAAAAGGAGGCCTTCCTCCGCCGGCTCCTGGAGCGGATCGGCAAGTCAAGCGGCGGCCCTCCCGAGGTGCAGCGCTATTACCCCTTCGAGGGGGACCTGGCCGAGGCCCTGGCCGCCCTGGCCAACGGCTGCCTGTTCGCCGGCCACCGGGTGCTGTTGCTGAACCAAGCCGAGGAGCTCACCCGCAAGCGGGAGCTGGACCTGCTGGCCGCCTACTGCGCCCGCCCCGCCCCCGACTCCACCCTGGTGCTGCTCTCCGACGAGGTGGCCCGCGTGGACCCGCGCCTGGAGCGCCTGGTGCCCAGGGACCACAAGGTGATCTTCTGGGAGCTGTTCGAAAACCAGAAGCAGGGCTGGGTCATGAACTTCTTCCGCGCTCGGAGCATCCAGGTGGAGCCGCAGGCGGTGGAGTTCCTGCTGGACATGGTGGACAACGACACCCTGACCCTGGCGGGCACCTGCGAGAAGCTGGCCCTGTTCTTCGGCCCCGGCTCCCGGCTCGGATACGAGGAGGTGGAGAAGATCCTGTTCCACAGCAAAGAGGAGAACGTCTTCACCCTGTTCGAGAAGCTGGCCTCCAGGGACTTCCCCGCCGGCTTGGAGATCCTGGCGCAGATCATGCTGGCCCGCGAATCGGAGGCCGTGCAGCTGCTGGCCGGCCTGACCGGCCAGTACCGGAAGCTGCTGGCCATGAAGCGCCTGCTGGCTGCCAGCTATTCCGCCGAGGAGGCCGCCCAGCGCCTCGCGATGCGCAGCAAGCGGGTGCAGCGCATCTACGCGGAAGGCTGCCGCCGCTACGGCCTGAGCGAGCTGGAAGGCATCATGCGCCTCAGCGCCCGCTTCGACCTGCGGCTGCGCTCCCTGAAATCACCCCTGCACGCCCTGCTGCTCGAGCTGTACCTGTACTACGCCGCGGTCCAGGGCGGCCGGGGCCCCTGGGTCTCGGCGCTGTAGATTTCGGCCTCAGGCCGGATCGTGGGGCAGGGAGCTGCGCGCCGCGCGCAGGTAGGCGAAGGGCGTAACGGCGAGGAAGTTGGATACCCGGGAGGTGTAGACGTCCGCGTAGCGCTCCACCTGGCGGGCGAAGAGGCTCTTGTCGTAGCCCGCGCGCATGAGCGGACCCCAGGCGGGGTTGCCCAGCTCGCCGGCCGCCTTGGCCAGAGGCCCGATGGTGGAGTCCAGGGCCAGGCTTTCTTCGGCGGCGCTCTTGATGGCCGCTTCCAGAGCCTCGAGGTCCTCATGGGGCTGCGGGCCGTAGCCCTGCTGCGCCCTCTGGCGGGCCAGGCGGAGCTGGGCCAGACGGTTGTCCAGGTCGGCCTTGCGGGCCATGAGCCTTTTGAGTTCCGCGTCCGCCGGCCCCGACTCTGCCAGGGCCCGGATTTCAGGCTCGATCTCGCGCAGGATCAGACCGGTCCGCCAGCGGAGCATCTCCTTGCTCACGTGCACGTCGCCGAAAAGGTGATCGCCCAGGTAGAGGATCTGCGCCCCGGAAAGCGCGAGGCTCTCTTCCACCAATGATGCATCCCCGCCCACATACACGCCCCCCGGCTCGAGCAGGCCGCGGTGGGGATGAAGAAGCCCCCGCTCTTCATCCACCAGCCTGTACACCGCCTGCCGGCCGGAGAAGAAGGCGGGTTTGCGGGCTTCTATGATTACCAGGTCGAACAGATCGCGCCACTTCATGCCTCCCGGCAGGAAGCGGTCGAAGGCGTACGCCAGCATGGAGCGCGTGTAGGCCCAGTCGGAGTTGGTCACCAGCAGCAGGCGCTTGCCCGCTTTCTTCTGATCCAGGAGCGTGAGCGGGAGCTCCGGGTCAAGCTCCACGAAGCGGTCGGGATCGGCCGCGATCCGCGCCTTCAGCTCCCCCAGGTTGTGCGCCTCGTCCAGCGCGGAGCGCAGCACCCGGTGCAGCTCGCGGTAGCCCATGGCCTGCGGCAGCCCGCCGGCGTCGAGCCTCTGCACGAGCTGGGTGAAGAGGCTGGCCTCGGAGAGCGAGAAAAGGGTGTTCATGAAATCCCAGCGCGGCTCGGAAAGGTCCACGAAGGTTCCGGAGTAGGCGGAGCGCAGCTCATCGAAGGACAAGGCGCGGGTGCCGTGACGGGCCCGGATCACGTACCCGAAGCGGGTGGCCTTGACCAGGTTGCCGAGCTCCAGGTCGAAAGCCAGCCCCTGGATCACGCTCGCGGGGTCGAAGGCCAGGCCCTGCACCGGCCAGCGCCTCTGAGCCAGGGGGCCGAGGGCGTGCTGGAAGGCGGCCCGCTCCCACTCCTCGGTGCGGTAGTGCACCAGGGTGTAGTCCATGTCATATCCGACGGCGCGGATGGAACGAAGGTTCAGGGTCCGGTTGCACCATACCTGGCGTTCCGGGGCCACGGGAGGAGGAACAAGCATGTTTCACATTACCACACGGAGGCGCGGGCTTATAGTACCTCGGCAGCCGAGGTATTGAGGTTGTCGCTGTACTCGACGTTTGTTATATTACTCCTGGAGGACGTCATGGACGAACGCTACACGGCTGCGCTGCTGGGGCGCTACGGAGGCGGCCCGATCCGCTTCGCCCTCGAGCACCGCTGGTTCCGGCTCCCGATCCTGCAAATCCTGGGCCGGCGGCTGGAACGCTTTCTTATGGAAGAGGAGGGGATCCCGTGGACCGTGCGCAAGGAGCGCCGCATCCTTGGCGGGGCGATCATGCGTTCGGTCGCCCGCTTCCTCGACGACGTGCAGAGCCACCCCCGGCTCCGCGCCGCCCTCGAGGAAAGGGTCCTGCCGGCCCTGCTGCGCCAATCCCTGAGCCAGTCGGAGGCCCAGGCGCGCTTCAGGGAGCGATTCCAGGAGAACCCACCGGGGTTCCTGGTCGTGAGCCCCACCGGGGCCTGCAACCTGCGCTGCAAGGGCTGCTACGCCAACTCCAGCGACACCCTGGTGAAGCAGCTCGATTATTCCGTGTTCAGCCGCCTGCTGCGGGAAAAAGAGGAGCTGTGGGGCTCCTGGTTCACGGTGATCTCCGGCGGCGAGCCGCTGATGTACCGCAGCCAGGGGCATGCCCTGCTGGACGTGGTGGAGGAGCACCCGGACAACTTCTTCCTGATGTTCACCAACGGCACCCTGATCTCAGAGGAGGTGGCCCGGCGCATGGCCGAGCTGGGCAACATCACCCCCGCCATCTCGGTGGAGGGCTACGAGCGGGAGACGGACGAGCGGCGCGGCCATGGCGTATACGGAAGGATCCTCGCGGCCTACGAAAACCTGAAGCAGCATGGGGTGCCCTTCGGCGTATCGCTGACCGTGTTCCGAGAGACGGCCCATTTGGTCGACCAGAGCCTGTTCGATCACTATATCGAGGAGCTCGGGGCCAAGTACATGTGGATCTTCCAGTACATGCCCATCGGCAGGGAGCAGACCCTCGAGCGCCAGATCACTCCGGAGCAGCGGCTGATCATGTACAACAACACCTGGAAGGCCGTGCGGGAGAAGGCGATGTTTATCGCCGACTTCTGGAACTCGGGGTCCTTCTCCAGCGGCTGCATCTCCGCCGGGCGCCCGGGCGGGTACTTCTACGTCGAGTGGAACGGCAACGTCACCCCCTGCGTGTTCAACCCGTACTCGCCGGTGAACATCTATGAGCTGTACCGGGACGGCAAGAACCTGAACGACGTGCTGGCGGAGCCCTTCTTCCGGGAGATCCGGGACTGGCAGGACCGCTACGGGCTGCGCACCCCGCCGGAGCAGACCGGCAACTTCATGGTGCCCTGCCCGATCCGGGACCACTACGACTTCATGCTTCCCGCCCTGCAGAAACATCGGCCCAGGGCCATCGATCCCTCCGGGGATGCGGCGCTGGGCGACGAGCAGTACCAGCAGGGGCTGATCGAGTACGGCCGGCGGCTTTCGTCGCTCATGGACCCGATCTGGGAGCGGGAGGTGATCGAACCGGAGCGCAGCCGGCAGAACGCGAGGTAAGCGCGCGCGTCCGCGCCAGCGGCGAACAGGAACGAGGCGCCGAATCTCGGCGCGAGGCCAGAGGTAACCTCAAAGATCATCAGCAGGGCAAAACCGATGATGCCGATGGAGATGCCGACGCCGGACGCTGGGTGTCGGTGGCGGCGGAGTAGAGAGCGTAAAATACCGGGATCGACAGGCCCCGGGAAGAAGGTGATGGCGATCTCGGCGATCCCGTTAAATTGTTGCCGACCGTAAGTTTTCGCCCCCTGGATTCAAGGGCGCCGGTCGCCATCAACCCGTTGATTCTGCAGAGCAAGGCGTTCGCCTGCAGCAGCCTGATGGTGGTCTTCGCGGTCCTGACCGCCTTGGCTGGGGCGGTCTACTTTCTCAGGTACGGCAGAAGGGAGGCGGCTGTGCGGATCAAGCGGCGGATGAAGGAGATGGGGTGGGAGGGGCGAAAGCTCCTGCGGGATTGGCCCTTATGGCCATCCAGCAGAAGCCCGCGAGTGCATCCGTTCCCGAGCTTTCTCCATGCGCGCAGGCATCTCGCACAGCGTCACTGAGGTCCGCTCCACTCCTGGCGGTGAGCGCGCCGGCGAAACGCACGAGGAACGCGGGAAAGCGGCCCTGGAGGGCCATCCATAGCAGGGTACGCCCGGCAGGGGAAGTGCCGGGCAGGGCCGCTTTGATCTCTTCGGCATCCAGGGGCAGGACGCCCAGCCTGTTGCGGCCGCAGATGGCCGCGGCGAGCAGAGCGCCGGCCAGGAAATCATCACCGGCAGGGGTCAGGCCCGGCCCGAGTCCGACGAGTCTTTCCAGCCGGCCGCTTGCGAGGGCCTTCCGCGCCGCGCTCAGGTGTGGCGCTTCCGTCTCTGAGCCGCGGATGCTTGTCAGCGCGCCGAGCAGGCCGCCGGGTTTCCCGTAGCGGCCAAGGGCTTGCGTCACGAGCCGGACAGCTTTCTTCATCCCCGGCAATGGCCGGAGGCTGGCAACCCGCCCCGCCCATGCCGGACAGGTTGCCAGGTCGATCACGGCCAGGTCTTTCACCAAAAGCCGTGACCCACTGCAAAAAGACGCCCGGGCAGAGAGGCTCCGGCCGGGGCGCTCGTCGAAAAGCGGCGGTACGAGAACGCTCATCGCGGTCATCGATTCCTCGTCGGCTACGATCGAGACCGCCAGGCCATCGCCGCGCAGGATGTAGATCGCGCGCTCATGTAAGGAGAGGATCGTACCATGCCAGGAATGCCCGGCGGCCAGAGCGCCGCGCGCGAGCGCCGTAAACATGCGCGAGGACATCACATAAATGGTAGCATATTCTTCGCAGCTTGGCCTGCTCGGATTGCTTTGACCGGATCGTGGCTCTCTGGTAGACTTTGCAAGCGATGGGCGCTGGGGTAGGGTCGGAACTGGTGGAAGCCCGCGGCATCGTGAAGCGCTACGGGAACCTCTTGGCCAATGACCACGTTGACTTCGATATCCGCCGCGGAGAAATCCATGCGCTGCTCGGGGAGAACGGCGCGGGGAAGAGCACCCTTTCCAAGATCCTCTACGGCTTTGTCCAGCCCGACGAGGGGCAAATCATTTTCGAAGGCCGGCAGGCGGACCTGCGATCGCCTCACGACGCGCGGGCGCTCGGCATCGGCATGGTTTTCCAGAACTTCACCCTCATCCCCGCCTTCAGCGTCCTGGAGAACATCGCCCTGTTCCTCGCCGATCTTCCGCCTATCGTTCGCCCGGCGGACATCACCGCCCGCATCCGCGGCTTTTCCGAGCGCCTCGGACTCTCCGTTGACCCCTCTGCGCTGGTGCGGGAACTCTCCATCGGCGAACAGCAGAAAGTAGAAGTCCTCAAGCTATTGCTCGCCGACGCCCGGTTCCTTATCCTCGACGAGCCGACGCGGGTCTTGGTGCCTCACGAGGTGGAGGCGCTTTTCAGTACGTTCGCGGCTTTGAAGGCTGAAGGCTACGCCATACTGTTTATCACCCACAAGCTGCAGGAGGTGCTGGCCGGGGCGGACCGGATCACCGTCATGCGTCGTGGAAGGATCGCCGGCACGCTGGAAAGGCAACAGGCGGATGAGGCTGCGCTGGTATCGCTGATGTTCGAAGGCGGCTCGATCGCGCGGGAGGGGGTCTCGCGGCGGCCGGAGTCGAAAGAAGGAGCGGTTTTCCTCGAGCTGCGTGGCGCTTGCGCCCGCGCCATGGGAGGCGAGACAGCCCTGCGGGAGGTCGACCTCTGCATCCGGGAGGGGGAGCTCATCGGCGTGGCTGGAGTCTCCGGCAATGGCCAGAAAGAGCTCAGTGACCTCATCCAGGGGCTTCGGCCTCTGAGCCGCGGCGTCAAGCGCCTGTTTGGGCGGGACGCTTCTAGATGGACGATCCGCCGCATCCGCCAAAGCGGCGTCGCCTTCGTTCCCGAGGACCCCCTCGGAATGGCCGCCGTGCCCGGAATGTCGGTCAGGGAGAATCTGCTCCTGGGAACCGGCAAGCGGTACAACAGCGGAGCGGGGATCGACTGGCCCGGGCTCGAGCAGGACATGGACGGTTCCTTCCGCAGGCTAGGGTTCAAGATGCCGGAGCTGGCTGCGCCGATTCGTACGCTGTCCGGAGGCAACCTGCAAAAGGCGGTGATTGCCCGGGAGCTGGCCCACAAGCCGCGGCTCATCGTCGCCCTATACCCTACCCGGGGACTGGACGTGCTGGGCGCGGCCGCGGTGCGCGAGATGCTCCTCGCCGCGCGGGATTCGGGCAGCGCGGTCCTGCTGATCTCCGAGGATCTGGAGGAGCTGTTTCAGATGAGCGATCGCCTGCTGGTGCTATTCGCCGGGGCCATCGCCGGCGAGTTCAAGCGCGGGGACTACCGCGCGGATGAGGTGGGACACCTGATGACCGGGTCCCGGAGGGCTCGCCAATGAGAGCCGCCGCGGCGCTCAGAGCCCTGCGGCAGATCGCAGCCTGGTGCTTGATCGCCCTGCGTTACTTGGCGGTTATCGTGGTCGCCCTCGCCGTCTTCTCGCTGATCCTCCTCGTCGTCGGCAAGGACCCCGTCAAAGCCTACGCGGACACGTTTGCCTATACCTTCGGCAACGCCTATGGCTTCTCGGAGCTGCTGGTGCGTATGAGCCCGCTGCTGCTGACCGCCGTGGCCGTGGCTCTTCCTTCGCGCATCGGCCTGATCAATGTGGGCGGCGAAGGCCAGCTCTACATGGGGGCCTGGCTGGCCAGCGCCGGGGCGCTGGCCTTCCCCTCCCTGCCGGCCTGGATCCTTCTGCCCCTCATGGCCGCCTGCGGATTCGCCGGCGGCGCGGTTTGGGCGGCGGTTCCAGGCATCCTGCGCGCCAAGAAGCTGGTGAACGAGACGATCACCACGCTTCTGCTCAACTATGTCGCGCCGATGATCATCAGCTTCTTCATCTTTGGGCCATGGCGCGGGGAGGAAAGCTCTTCCTACCCGCAGTCGGCGGCGTTCACCGCATCGGCCAGGCTGCCCTCGTTCTTCAACACCCGCATCCACGCCGGGCTTCTGCTGGCGCTGGCGGCGCTGCTATTCTACTGGCTGGTCGTGGAGAAAACACGCTGGGGCGTGCAGATACGGGCCATCGGCGGAAATCCCGAGGCCGCCGAACGCCTCGGCATCCCGCTGGTTCTGTACACGGTGAGCGTGATGGCCATCGCCGGCGGCATTGCGGGTCTCGCCGGCATGGGCGAGGTGTCGGCCATCCAAGGCCGGCTGCGCCAGGGCCTTTCTCCCGGTTACGGTTTCGCCGGGTTCCTCGTCGCCTGGCTCGCCGGGACCAGGCCCGCCGGGATCTTGCTGATGGCGTTTGTGTTCGCCATCATCACCTCTGTAGGCGATATCCTCCAGATCACGCAGGGGCTTCCGTACGCGGTGGTGAATATCCTGATGGCCGTGATTCTTTTCGTCGTGCTGGGCAGACAGCCGGGGCGGAGGGAAACACGATGATCGCTACGCTTTTACGCGGGGTCCTGGCCGGGGCGATTCTCTCGGGAACCTTGCTGCTCTACGCGACCCTCGGGGAAGTGATCGTAGAACGGGCGGGAATCGTGAACCTGGGCCTGGAGGGCATCCTGCTGATCGGGGCCTCGGTGGCCTTCGCCGTCGCCTCGGTCAGCGGAAGCGCGTATCTCGGCGTGGTGGCCGCGGCGGTGGCCGGGGGAATCACGGCCCTGCTTTTCGGATACCTCGTGGTGAGCCGAAAGGCCAATCAGCTGGCGAGCGGCCTGGCGTTGATGTTCTTCGGAAGCGGGGTGAGCGCGCTCGTGGGCAAGAGCTATGTGGGCGGGGTTATCGCGGGCCTGCCGAAGATCCGTGTGCCCTGGCTATCCGGTCTGTCCTGGGTGAGGAGCTCAACGCTGTTCAACTGGGATATCTTGGTGTACCTCACCATCCCCGTGGCCTTGCTCGCCTGGTGGTTGTTGTTCCGCACGCGCTGGGGACTGGGAGTGCGCGCCGTGGGGGAGAACCCCGCCGCGGCCTACGCCTCCGGCCGCCGTCCCCAGCTCTTGCAATACCAGGCGCTGTTTGTCGGAGGGTTGTTCGGCGGGGCGGCGGGTGCGCACCTTTCCGTGTCGCTCACCCGTACCTGGAACGAGGGCATGACTGCGGGTCGCGGCTTCATCGCCATCGCCCTGGTGATCTTTTCCAAGTGGCACCCCATTCGGGCGGTGGTCGGCGCCCTGGTGTTCGGCGGAGCGGAGGCCCTGCAGCTCCAGCTCCAGGCTCGGGGGGCGCAGGTCTCGCCCTTCCTGCTGGACATGTTCCCCTACCTGCTTACCCTGGCGGTCTTGCTCGCCTGGGGAGGAGCCCGCCGCGCAGCCGCTCCAGCCGGCCTGGGCAGGACCTTCTACGGTACCGAGTGATCGTGATAAAATCGCCAATCCATGGTGTAAGGGAGGTTTGGCCATGAAAAATCTGAAGCTCGGCGTGGTGCCTCTGGTTCTGATGGCGATCGTCTGCTTGTTTCCCGCGCATGCCCAGGATAAGCCGGCCCTGATCGTGGGCGCGATCTACATCGGAAGCGTGAACGACTACGGGTACAATCGGTCCATGAAGGACGGCCTGGAGGAGATGAAGAGGAACATCCCGGGGCTCAAGCTCATCGAGGCGGAAAACGTACCCGAGACGGCGGAGAGCGAACGGGTGATGGAGAACATGATCCAGCAGGGCGCGAAGCTTATCTTCCCGACGAGTTTCGGCCACATGGATTTCGCCCTGAACGTGGCCAGAAGGCATCGCGACGTGTTCTTCTACCACCCGGGCGGATACAAGGTGGAGCAGAACTTCGGCAATTTCTTCGGCAAGACCCAAACGGCCTGGTATCCCATAGGCATCGCCGCCGGGCGCATGACCAAGACCAACAAGCTCGGTTTCGTGGTCGGTCAGCCCATCGGCTATGCGCTGGGCAACGTGAACGCCTTTCAGCTCGGCGCGCGTTCCGCCAATCCCAAAGTGCAGACCATCGTCGTGGTCACCAACAGCTGGTCCGACAAGGCCAAAGAAGCGGCGGCCGCGAATGCGCTGCTCGATCAGGGCTGCGACGTGCTCGCCATGCACGTCGATTCCCCGGCGGTCATCATCCAGGCCGCGGAAGCTCGAGGCGCCATGTCCATCGGGTTCCAGTCCACCGAGGCCCGCAGGCTCGCTCCCAAAGGGTGGATCACCGGACTCGGCTTCACCTGGGGCAAGTTCATGACCGAGGTGGCCAATAGCGTCATCAACGGCACCTTCAAGCCGGGATTCGTGCGCCAGGGAATCGACGAAGGCATGATGGCGGTCGCGCCGTTCGGTCCAGCGGTCCCGCCCGACGTCCGCAAGCAGGTACTAGAGGCGGTGGACAAGCTGGCCAAGGGCTTCAATCCTTTCACCGGTCCCATCAAGGACAACGAAGGCATCGTGCGGATCAAGGAAGGCGAGGTCTGGGGCAATGACAAGATGGGCAACTTCGACTGGTACGCGGAAGGAATCATCGGCAAGGCCAAGTAGCGTCGCGGTATGAATCTCAAGGAGAAGATCGAAGCGGCGAACGCGCAGGCTGTCGGCCGCCTGGTCGGCGCCGAGCCGGTGTTGGTCGATGTCGCGCCCGCGGGGGAAGTGGTCCCGGGGATGAAGGACCGGCTGGTCCTTCACTCCGGACCCCCGGTGGACTGGAAGCGGATGTGCGGAGCCCAGAGGGGCGCGGTCACCGGCATGTGCATCTTCGAAGGATGGGCCAGAGACCGAGAGGATGCCGTCCGGCAGATCGAGGAGGGGAGGGTGGCCTTCGAGCCAAACCATCACCACTCCACCGTGGGCCCCATGGCCGGGACAATCACGCCGAATATGTGGGTGTTCGTGGTGGAAAACAAGGCCTTCGGCAACAGGGCCTGCTGCCGGCAGGTGGAAAGCTACCAGCAGTTCGGCGACTACAGCCCGGCTGCGCTGGAAGCGCTCGAGAAGTGGCGCGATGTCTGGGGACCCGCGCTGCGCGCCGCGGTGCGGAAGATGGGGGGCGTGCCCCTGAAACCGCTGATTACGCGCGCTCTGCAGATGGGGGATGAGCTGCACAACAGGGTGGTGGCCTCCTCGAGCGTCTTCGCCAACGCGGTGGCGCCGGCCTTGGTCGAGGCGGGGCTGGCCAAGGAGCAGCTGGTCTCGACGCTGCACTACCTGGGCAGCCACCCGTTTCTGTTCCTCGGGCTTTCCATGGCTTCGGCCAAGGCGGCGGCCGATCCCGCGCGCGGCGTGCAATACAGCACGGTGGTTACCGCCATGGCGCGCAATGGCACCGAGTTCGGCATCCAGGTGAGCGGCCTGGAGGGTGAATGGTTCACCTCGCCGGCGCCGCGCGTCAGGGGCTTGTTTCTGCCGGGCTTCAAGGACCAGGACGCCGGCGCCGACATGGGCGACTCGGCCATCACCGAGACGGTGGGCTGGGGCGGGTTCGTGCTCGGGGGGGCGCCGGGGATCCTCAACTTCGTGGGGGGCAGCCCCAATGAGGCGCTGGATTTCAGCCGGCAGATGCGGGGGATCTGCGTGGCGCGGAGCCCCGATTACCTGATTCCCGCGCTCAATTTCGAGGGCACAGCGGTCGGCATCGACATCCGCAGGGTCGTGCAAACCAATACCTTGCCTGTGATCGACACGGCGATCGCGCACAAGGAGCCCGGCCACGGCATCATCGGCGCGGGTATCGTGCGGCCGCCGATGGAGTGCTTCATCAAGGCGCTCAAGCGCTTCGCGGATAGGTATGGGGATTGATAAGGGAATGACGCCGATCATGGCCTTCCCGGCGGAACGATGTCCATGATCAGGCGTCTGATCGTACGCCAGAACAGGTACTTTGATTCTGTTTTCCTTATGCGGATTGCTCACCGGATCGCCGGGCTGCCCGGAATCCGCGACGCTTCCGCGCTCATGGCTACCGAGGCCAACCGCCGGCTGCTCACCGACTTGGGCTACGGTTCCGGCGGACCGGGGCAGGAGTTGGCCTCTGCCGAGGCCAACGATCTGGTGGTGGCCATCGAGGGGGAGGAGGCGGCCGTGGAAGCCGTGGCCGCCGATCTGGATAGCTGGTTGTACGGTGGGACTGCTCCCGGTAAGGGCGAGGTGCCCGCCGTGCGTTCGCTGGACCAGGCGCTTGCGCTGCGCCCGGATGCCTCCGTGGCGATTATCTCCGTTCCCGGGGAGTACGCGGCCAGGGAGGCGCGTGCCGCGATCAGCCACGGCCTGAACGTCTTTCTATTCTCAAGCAATGTCTCCGTCGAGGACGAGTTGGAGCTGAAGAGCAGGGCGCGAGAAAAGGGGCTGATCCTCATGGGCCCTGACTGCGGCACCGCGTACTTGTGCGGCGCGGGCATCGGTTTCGCCAATACCGTCCGCCGCGGGGCGATCGGGATCGTGGCCTCCGCCGGCACCGGCATGCAGGAGTTCGCCAGCCTCGCGCACCAGGCGGGCTACGGCGTTTCGCACGGAATCGGCACCGGTAGCCGGGACCTCTTAGACGCGATCGGCGGGCTTTCGACGCTCACTGCCGTCGAGGCGCTGGACACCGATCCGGCTACGAAGGTCATCGCTCTTCTGTCCAAGCCGCCCGGGTCGCACACCCTTGCCAAGGTGATGAAAAGGCTCACGGAATGCAGCAAACCCGTGGTCGCCTGCCTGCTGGGTGCCGGAGCTGAGGAGGCGAGCTCCGAGGCCGGAAGCGCGGTGCGTTTCGCTTCGACCATCGATGGGGCGGTGGGCCTCTCGATCGAATCGGTGGGAGGCAAGGTGCCCGGGCAATTGCGGCCGGACTTGGCCGGTTTCAAGACGCTGGCCGCGAAAGAGGCCGCGCGGATGAAGCCGGGCCAGAGGTGGGTCCGAGGCGTGTTCGCGGGCGGCACCTTCTGCTACCAGTCGCAGGCGATCTTTCGAGAGGCGGGTTTGGCCGTGCATTCCAACGTCCCGGGACCGGGCATGCGCGCGCTCACCGATCCCCGCGTAAGCATCGAGCATGCCTTCATCGACATGGGCGCGGAAGAATTCGTGGAAGGGCGGCCTCACCCCATGATCGATGCCGGGTTGCGACGCGAACGGGTCGTCCGGGAGGGAGGCGATCCCGGAATCGCTCTATTGCTGATGGATTTTATCCTCGGTACGGTTTCTTCGGTCGATCCGGTGGGCGATCTTTTGCAGGCAATCGGAAAAGCGCGGGCAGCGGTGCGCGACCGCGGGGGATACCTGGCAGTAGCCGCCTCGGTGTGCGGAACGGATCAGGACTCTCAAGGCTTGAAGGAACAGACGCGCAAGCTCCATGACGCCGGCGTGCTGGTGTTCCCCAGCAATGCGCAGGCCGCGCTCTTCAGCAGGGAACTGGCGCTTCTCAGGAGCAAATAAAATAATAAATGGAGAATTACTTGTCCGGGATCCTTGCGGGCGAACCGGTTTTCATCAACATCGGAGTTCGTGAGTTCGCTGAAAGTCTCGCAGACGCCGGGTTCGAGGTCGTGCACGTGGACTGGACGCCTCCGGCCGGCGGAGATTCGGAAGTAGCCGCTCTGTTGGATAAGCTGCTTTAGGAGTATCTGCGCCTGCCTTCCCGCGCAGCAAGACCTGTTCCCTTACCTCGGCCATATCCTATCTAGCTTGAGGGCGGAGAAAAGACGCTTGGGCACCTCGGGGATGGTGAAGAAAACGCTCAAAGCGGCACCGGTAAGGGCCAGAAAGACCAAGATGTTTCCAATCAGCGAATGGATGATTTGGAAGCTCGTCAGCCGTCCCCAGTACAGGGCGATCACCAGGTTGTTGCGGAGGATATTCGCGGCATAGATGATCGAGCCGGCCAGCCAGAACGCTTTCTTCTTTTTCTGCCGCTCAGCCCGGGTGAAGGCCACGGCAAAGAACAGAAAGAGGATCTCCCTGATCCCCGCGCATCCGTAGATGACTGCGACATCCGGAGGGGGCGCGAGAACGCGCACCTGAGGGAAGGAGGATCGATTGCAGGGCCACTACAAATGTAAGCGTTCCGTTGAAGAAGGTGACATACGAGAGCAGGAAGTTTCCGATACCGGCAGCGGCGACCACCTTGCCCAGGATTTCCTCGAAGTCGAGCAGAAGCAGTGGCAGGAGAATTTCCAGCAGCGCAAACAGGACGCATCCGATCCAGGCGAGAATCCTGATCCGGTGTTTCTTCAGGTCGTCTCCGGAGCATCCGATCCACAGCAGCAAGAGGGGAACGGGTTGTACGATAGCCTCGACGAGAAACCTGCAGACCCCGATGAAGGCAAACATGCCTCTTCTTGCTCCTGTCAAGCACAGCCTGATTTCCATATAATATTAGTTAGGGGCGTCCGGCGGTAGGGTGCGGTAATGAACCAGATCAGGGATTGGGCGGAGAGGATCAAGAGCTCCGCCGAGAGGGCTTTCTTCGGCAAGGGCGAGGTGATCGAGAGGCTGCTCATCGCCTTGTTGTGCCGCGGCCACGTCCTGGTCGAGGACGTTCCCGGAGTCGGGAAAACGATCGCAGCGCGGGCGCTCGGCCAGAGCCTGGGGGGCAGCTTCAAGCGCATTCAGTGCACTCCGGATCTCCTGCCGGCGGACGTGCTCGGAGTATCCGTTTACAACCCCAAGACCGGGGAGTTTGCGTTCCGTGAAGGGCCGATCCTGGCCAACGTGCTGCTGGTAGACGAAATCAATCGCGCTACGCCGCGCACCCAGTCCGCACTGCTCGAAGCCATGGCGGAAAACCAGATCAGCGTCGACGGCCGGCGCATTCCCCTGCTGGAGCCTTTCTTCCTGATGGCCACGGAAAACCCCGTGGAGTTCGAAGGCACCTTCCCCCTGCCGGAGGCGCAGAAGGATCGCTTCTTTCTCTCGATCAAGATCGGCTATCCGGGCCGCAATTCGGAAGAGCAGATCCTGGAGAGCCAGAGGCGCACCACCCATCCGGTCACCGATATCGACGCGGTTACCGACCTGTCGACGGTGCTGGCGATGCAGGAGAAGGCGGTGCAGGTCCACGTGAGCCCGGCGGTCAAAGGCTATATCCTCGATCTCACCGAAGCGACGAGGCGTGAGCCACGCCTGCAGTTGGGCGCATCCCCCCGGGGATCGCTCGCCCTGTACAAAGGAGCGCAGGCCCTGGCCGCCATGAGGGGCAGGGACTACGTGATCCCTGAAGATGTGAAGGAGCTCTTCGTCTCCATATGCGCCAAGCGGGTGATCGTGCGCTCGGAATATATAATCAAGGGAACCGGTTCCGAGGATGTGCTGGCGGAGGTCCTCGATAGGATAGAAGTTCCGCTGTTCAAGAGCTCAAAGTGAAGCCCGCCCGCATCTTTATTGCTTTGTTCCTTCTCGTGATCGTCCTTTTTTTCTCTTCGCAGATCCTGCGGTTCCTAGCCCTCCTGTACCTGGCGGTATTGGCTCTGTCCTTTCTGTACTCCCGGCTTGCCTCCAGGTGCGTGGCGTTATGGCGCAAGGAAATGGTCTCGAGGGCGCACCGCCTGGAGCCCATGGAGATCACCCTCATAGTTGAAAACCGTTCTCCTCTCCCCATTGCATCCCTCAGCCTGGTGGACATGCCGAACTATTTCTTCGCTTCCGAGCCCGGCAAGTTCCTGCTGCACCTCGGCCCCTGGGGCAAGCGGGTCCTTTCCTACCGGCTCACCAGCCAGAACCGGGGAGAATTTACCATCGGCCCGGCGGTGCTCAGAGGCTGCGATCCGCTGGGATTCTTCCCCTGGAAGAAACAGTACCGCGAGGTACAGACGCTGATCGTTTACCCGGAGGTTTTGCCCATCTCCCTGCCCTTCCGTACCGGGCTTCCGGCGGGCTGCATCCGGGTGGAAAGCCGAATCTACGAGGATGTCACCCGGTACCGCTCTCTGCGGGAGTACTTGCCTGGAGATGATTTCCGCCGCATCTGCTGGAAGGTCTCGGCCAGGACCGGAAGGCTCTATTCTATAGATTATCTGCCGACGCTGTACGCACCGGTGCTGGTTCTGCTAAACCTCAAAGCCGAAGATTATCCCGAACGATACCGGTATCACTGGGTGGAGCGGGCGGTGGTCCTGGCCGCCTCCCTGGTCATCCACTTCCTGGCTCTCAAGCAAGAGGTCGGCTTCCTGGCCTGCGCATCATTCAAGAACGGCGGCGGAATCCCGGCTGCGGAGATCCGGGGCAGCCATGGGCATGGAATGACGATTTTGGAGATGCTGGCCCGGATGGAAGTCTCCGCGCAGAACATAGACTTGGCCCGCCTTCTATCGGACAGCGGCCTGGACATCCCCGTGCAGACCCGCCTGCAGGTGATCACCCCGCGGCTCG
>Ga0315280_10003247_pt1 | contig 25200 bp, 18 predicted proteins | sample YL17G06_40_MG_FD_203697 | JGI IMG/M metagenome (GOLD analysis project Ga0315280, IMG submission 203697) | Sediment microbial communities from Yellowstone Lake, YNP, Wyoming, USA - YL17G06_40 | ecosystem: Environmental > Aquatic > Freshwater > Lake > Sediment | place: USA: Wyoming | collected...
TTTGGCTGAGCCGGCCCATGGGAGAGGGTCGGGGCAGAGGGTCCGCGAACAGCACATCGTCAGCATCCTATTGTGCTGGTCGTTCCGTGCCCCTCTTCCCGGCTCGTTGCCGGCTCGGTGGTGGTGTTGTGATACCCGGACCGGGGAGAGGCGCATTCCTCGATCGGAGGTCGCCGTGAACCGGTTCCACCCTCTCGTCGTGCTACCGCTTGTGCTCCTAGTCACATCAGCCTCCAACGCCCAGGTCGAGCTCCCCGGGCGCGCCCCGGGGGTTCGCGGGGCCATGCAGCTACCCAACGGCTGGCGCCTGACGCCGGCGGGTCAGCATGTGACAACGTCCGACACCGTGCTGGGCGTCGCGGTCGACCCATCGACCCGTGTCGTCGCGGCGGTGACGGGCGGCTTCGGCCCACACAAGCTCTACCTGATCGACGCTCACACGTGGCACACCATCGGTGAGGCCGATCTGGGCCGCAGCTTCCTTGGCGTCACCTTCTCCGAGGACGGGTCGCTGATCTACGCCTCGGGCGGCCCGCTCAACAAGGTGCTAGGCTACCGCTGGAAGGGTGGGAAGCTGGTCTTCACTTCCGAGTACACCGTCCGGCCGCCCGCAGAGTCGGGCAACGTAGGCGCCGTTCTCGAGCGGGACGGAGTGCTGTTCGTTCTTGAGGTGGACGGCCGCTGCCTGACGCTGCTCGATGTCAAGTCCAAGGAGATGAAGTCCAGGATCGATCTCGGCGGCAACCCGTACGCGCTCGCGGTGTCTCCCGACGGGAAGACGGCCTACGTGAGTCTATGGAGCGAGCACGCGGTAGCGGTCGTGGACATTGCAGCCGGCAAGGTCACCGCACGCTGGGCCACCGGGCGGACGCCCAACGATGTCGCGCTCTCGAGCGATGGCGAGTGGCTGTACGTCTCCTGCGGGGAGTCCAACTGCGTAGACGTCTTCGCGACCGATGGGGGTCGGGCGGTTCGCCGGGCCTCGTGCGCGCTTGTGCCCCGCAGGAACGTGGGTGCCACAACCAACGGGCTCGCGCTCGACGACGCGCGCCATCGCCTCTACGCCGCGAACGCGGGCGACAACTGCATCGCGGTGATCGACGTGGCCGAGCCCGAGGACGCCCGTGCGATCGGGTTCATCCCCACCGGCTGGTACCCGACCGACGTGGCGCTGTCGGGGGACGGCAGGCGTGTCTTCTCGTCATGCGCGAAGGGCATCTCGTCGGCGCCTAACCCGAACGGTCCGACCTCCCCGCACCCCAAGCCCGGGCAGTACACGCCGGAGCTCCTGAAGGGTTCGGTCAGCCGGATCGTCGCGCCCGGCGACGATGAGCTGGAGGCCTACACCGAGCTGTGCTACGACAACAGGCCTGACAGCCCCCGTCGGGAGGCGGTCCGCGTCCGGCCGGCCGACAGCAGCATCCCCGAGAAGCCGGGCGACCCATGCCCCATCGAGTACGTCATCTACATCCTCAAGGAGAACAGGACCTACGACCAACTCCTCGGTGACATGCCGGAGGGCAACGGCGATCCCGAGCTGGCTATCTTCGGCGAAGCCGTCACGCCGAACGCGCACGCCCTCGCGCGCACCTGGGGGCTGCTCGACAACGTATACAACGACGCGGAGGTGAGCGCGGACGGGCACCCCTGGTGCCTGGGTGCGTACGCGACCGACTACAACGAGAAGACCTGGCCGTCATCCTATGGTGGCAAGACGGGTGCGGCCCGTCGGACACCCGGCCCCGCGCTGGAGAAGGCCTCGTCAGGCTACCTCTGGGACCTGTGCGCTCGCTACGGGCTCTCCTACCGGAGCTACGGCGAGTGGGTCAGCACCTCTGGGAGGCCGGATGATCCCGGCAGCACCGGGGAGCCCGCCCTGCGCGGCCACTACGACCCGCTCTACATCTCCTGGAACATTGAGAAGACCAACGAGGTCGACAAGGCTGAGGAGTTCCTCCGGGACCTGCAGGCGCACATCGACAGGAACGACGTGCCGCGCCTGATGGTGATGAGCCTCCCCAAGGATCACACGGCAGGCACCCGGGTCGGCATCCAGACACCGCGCGCGATGGTCGCGGAGAACGACCAGGCGCTTGGCAGGATCGTCGAGGGCGTGAGCCGCATGTCGATCTGGCCCAAGACGGCGATCTTCGTCGTGCAGGACGACACCCAGAACGGGCCGGATCACGTAGACTGCCACCGGGAGCCGGTCGCGGTAGTGAGCCCCTGGGCCAAGCGCGGCCACCACGAGCCCACGATGTACTCCGGCGCGGGCATCATCCGGACCATCGAGTTGATCCTCGGGCTCCCGCCGATGACGCAGTTCGACGCGGTTGCGCTCCCGCTGTGGAAGTGCTTCACGAGCAAACCCGACTTCACGCCGTACGATAGGGCGCGGCCCGGAATCGACACCGGCGCGCTCAACACGGCCTCAGCGTGGGGCGCCGAGGAGTCGGCCGCACTCGACCTGACGGCTCTCGACCGCGCGCCCGAGGGCATCTTCAACGAGATCATCTGGCGCTCGGTCAAGGGCCCCGACGTCCCCTGTCCGCCGCCGGTCTATTCGGCCTTCGTGAGGCCGCTGGCCGGCGAGGAGGAGGAGGACTAGGAGTGCCGAGAGAGCCGCGGGCGGGGGAGCCGCGGGCTTAAGCCCGCGGCTCTGAGCCCGGGGTCCGGAGCACCTCCCCCGTCGGCCATATATCCGCGCGGTGAGCCGCGCGGATATATGGTGTAGGGCTCAGCCGTCCCGCACGGGCAGCTTGACTCTCCGCCACACGAGCCAGACGACGAAGGCCGCCGGCGCCCAGTAGACCGCGGTGACGAGCAGCCACAGCGCCGCATGACCGGTCCACTCCCCGGACTTGGGGAGGAACTCCGTCGCGCCGGACCGACCGGTGAAGGTGAGCTCCAGCAGCACGGAGTGCGTCTGCTCGCTCAGGTCCTGAAGGGCCGACTTGGGCCGTTTGTAGCTCTCCCGGATCGACATGATCTGGTTGTAGAGTTGCTGCTTGCGCTGCGGGTTCGTCTCCTTCAGGTACTTGTCGACGAGCTCGGTCTCGTTCTGGCCCATGTCGCGCAGTTGCTCGCCTTGGCCGTAGTACCTCTGGCTCACGTCCGCCGCCTCACCCGATAGCTTGAGCACCTTGCCGAGCTCGCGGAGCTGGGCCATCACACCGTCGATCTGGTCGAGCGGCACGCGGGCCGTGATCTCAGCCCGGCTGGGCTGCTTGTAGCGCACCTCCAGGTTCTCGGACTCCACGATACCGTGCGCCTTCTCGATGATGGACTTCGACTTGTCGAAGGCATCCTCGACGTTCTTGACCTCCAACTCGAGCTTCTTCGAGGTTACCTGCTGCCGCGCACTGGACTCGTCGCGCCAGGGCTTCTCAGGCGCCTCGAAGTCGTCGGGAAGACGCGGCCCGGTGGAACCCATGTACCCGGAGCCGCCGGGGGGAGCTACGGGCGCCGTCTTGGCGGCGAACGCGTCGCCGCGGCGCTGCAGCCTGTTCCGCTCCTCTTCTGATCGGGCGGCATCGAGCGGGAGTGGGGCCACGGCGTCACTGTAGTCCTTGGCGCTCGCGCGGTCGTCCGCTCCCGACTTCGCCATGGGCACGGCCTCCTCGGCCGCTGCACCCTCGGCCCGGTTGTACGGGCTCCAGGCCGCTACGGTGCCTTCCTCCGGCAAAGCCCCCTTGGCCGCCCCCGCAGGAGTACCGGTCTTGGCCTCCGGGGCTGCAGCGGGCTCGGTCGCCATGCTGACCCTCTCAGCCCCACGGCCGGTGCCCCTGTACGCTCTTGGGATCTGGCTCGCCAGGATCAGCGCCACCACGGCCGCGGCAGCCAGTAGTTCCGGCAGCCATCCGCGAAAGGGCCTGCGCGGGCGCAGGACCTTCCCCTTCTCCTTGCTCGTCGCGTCGAGGATGCGGCCCTCGAGATCCGGCGGAGGAGTCTCCTCCGGCAGCGAGCGCAGCACGCCGTCGAGCGGCGAATCGATGGTCTCGCGGGTCTCGTCGGACATCATGGCTCCTCCTTTCTCAGCGCAGGCTCCAGGATCACCCAGAGCTGCCTGAGCGCCTTGTGAAGGCGCCACCTCACAGTGCCCGGGTCGACGCCCTCATCCGCGGCGATCTCGACTGATGGGATCTCCGCGAAGTAATGGAGCGCGACCGTGTGCCTGTACGGCTCGGGCAGGGAATCGACCGCCGCGCGCAGCAGGCCGTCGCGCTCCCTCACGGCGGCGACCTCCTCTGCGGTGGGCGTCGGGTCGGGTAGATCGTCGGGTAGGTCGTCGGGGCACTCGGTTCGCCCCTGTTGTCGGCGCCAGCTTCGGTAGCAGTTGAGGGCGATCCCGCAGAGCCACGTGCCCGGCTGCGACCTGCCCTCGAAGCCGTCGGCCGATGAGTACGCTCGCACAAAGGCGTCCTGGGTGAGATCGGCCGCTGTGTCGCGGTCGCCCGTCAGCCGTCGCAGCATGGCGTAGACACGCCGGTGCTGCTCGGCCACCAGCCGCTCCCAGGCAGCCGTGTCCTTGCGCTCGATCGTGAGGGTAGTGGTCGCCGCGCCCTTGGGCGGCCCGGTCACAACCATCAGCCATCACCTCCGCCAGCGAAGTGGAGAGACCTGTGCACAGGTGGGTCGCGATCGCTCTCCCACCTGTTGTGTGGCTTCAGTCGGTGCGAACGTTGGGCCTGCGTGAAGGAACACCTCTCCCCCCGGGAGAGGTCGCGCGAAGCGCGGGTGAGGGACGCCACAAGGCGAACAAGGCTGTCCTTGACGCCCCTCACCCCGACCCCCTTCGACTCCGCTCAGGACATGCTCTCCCCGAGGGCGGGGAGAGGGAGGAGGTTAGCGTTGCCACATCCCGCCTCGGGCGGTCCCACGTGTTCCGCACGGCCTCCTCCACCAGGCCGAGCAACTCGGCATAGTCGGGATCTGCCTCGGTTGCGTACGGAGGCGGGCTGCAGGGACGCGGCCCGTGCCCGAGGGGAGCCGCTAGGAACGGGGTGCTCGCGGGGTTGTGTATGTCGATCCACGACGTCCCGCTCACTGTCTGCGGAACGTGGCACGATGCGCACCTGCGCTGGTGGACCTCCAGGATGCGCGACTGCAGCACCGAGTCCGACGCGACGTCGTACGGCGGCACGGCCGGGCGCTTGTTGATGAAGTCGGAGTGGTAGGGCGCGTTGCAGTCGATCCAGGTGATGAGGCGGATCCACTCGTCAGAGGTGAGAGGGCTCATGTTTTCGTGCGTCGTCCGCAGGACCTCGACGAGCTTGCTCCTGTGGGAGCCAAACTCATACGGCTCCGTAATGCGAGCGTCGTCACCGACGTTGGACCGCGATACGAGCCGGGCGGCGTTGATCGCCTCCCAGGCGCGGTTCGCCGAGACCGTGAGCCCGCCCGAGAGGTCCAGCCCGCCGTCGGGTCTGAGCCCGCTGTGGCAGCTCGCGCACTTCGCGTCGAGCAGCGGCTGGATGTCCCGCAGGAAGCTGACAGGTCGGTCGCCCCAAGGAGCGGGCTCTAGCGGCGATGGCGGACGCTGAACGGCCAGCGGAACGTCGGACGTGTTCACGGGAGCCACGGCGCGCGTTTCGTGGCAGCCCGAGCAGCTTCGCTCCTCGCCGGGCTGGAAGCTGACGAAGGAGCGCATCCTGCGGACCTCCATCATGTCCGCATCAAGCGCCTGGAAGTAGACGGGCTCATCGGGCGGCACCCGGAAGTAGGCGCTCCCGTCCGGCTCCACCGGCACGGTCCCGAGCACGCGCGTCGGGTTCCAGTTGATCATCACCGACTTCACGTCCGGCTCGTACCGAAGCCCGCCCTCCTCGATCGTGTAGGGCCACGGCACGCCCTGGGAGATCCGCAGGTACTTGATCGCTCCTCGATCGACCCCGGTGAGCCCGTCGTAGACATCGCTCACCACGCAGGTCGCGTGATCGGTGTCCGTGCGCCGCACGCCGGCCACGATGGTCGGCGTCTGACGCGGGCGGAGCGGGATAGGCGTGAAGCACGAGATGCTCTGGTCGCGGTAGATGAGCTCGCGGGTGCCGTACACGTCGACGAGGTAGAGCGCGTAGCCCGTCTCGTCGGTCATGCCGCCGTAGGTGTAAGACGCGAGGAATGACCTCTCCGATAGAGCGTAAGGGGTAGCGTAGAGCCCGCCGAGCCCCGACGCGCCGCCTTCGGGGACGACGAGGCCGTCCATTCCGCCCTCGGGTGGAAGCACGCCGGGAGTCAGGATGCCGATGCCGGTCGGCTCGTTGATCCCGCCACCGGGATCGATCGTCACAAGCACGCCGACGGGGAGCGTGTGATGCCCCGTCGCGATGGCGACCATCTTCTGGGTGCCCGGGATCGACCGCGCCTCCTCAATGGCCCACGGGTTGTTGAAGTGCTGCTTGTAGACGGCGTCGGCGCCCGTGCCGTCGGGCCTGGTAACCCAGAGGGACTGGATGTTGGCCCAGTTCCGTTGCTCGTACTCCCAGCGCGTGTAGCCGAGCAGCCCGTTCGCGAAGACGTGGGGCAGGTAGTCGCCGTCCTTGGTCACGCTCATGCGGGTGATGCCGCCGTCGCGCCCGAGGACGTAGAGGTTACACGACGTCTCGTCCTTGTCGTACTCGTTGCACTGGAGCGAGTAGCCGCAACGCTCTGAGACGAACGCGACATCGCCGTTCGGGAGATACGCGGGGTCAAGGTCGCTCCACTCGCCGTCCGTTAGCTGCCGTAGCCCCGTCCCGTCGATGCCGATCTCGAACAGGTGGATCGGCTCCACCGTCTTGCGGAGCTCGTAGCTGAGCGACCTGTTGAGCCAGCCGTCGACCGGTTGGTCGGTGGGCGTCTTCGCGTAGCCGAACACGACCTTGCGCGCGTCCCAGTCGAGGTCCATGCCGTGGACGTGTCCCGTGCCCGCCGCTCCCGCGAGCACCGGGCGAACCTGTCCGTCGGGACGAACCGGCGACAGTACGCAGATGTCCCCGCCGGGCCGCGACACCCAGGGCATGTGGTTTAGGCACACGTCCGGGTAGGGCTGCTGCGTGAAGCGCTTCACGAACAGGAGCTGGTCGAAGTCCATGTCAGGGCCGGTGAGGGCGATCTCGCGGGCAGTCCAACGCGCTCGCAGGTACAGCGCGTCGCGCGCGATCGGGTCGGGCCCGTCGGCCTTCTCCTTCTCCGCGAGCTTGTCCGCCTCGCGCTCGAGCGCGCGAAACTCTTCGGACTTGCTCCGGCCGGAGTCGCGCAGCAGTACCTCGCCCCGCTCGATGGTCTCTCCCACGGGGGGCACGAAGAACGCGCGCCCGTCCGAGAACGACACGTCGCCCTGCTTGACGACCAGCATGACGGCCGCCGGGCCCTCGCCGGGAACCCGGAACTCGACTGTGAACGTCCCTGCCTCCGACACCCGCACCGCTGAGGACACAGACGTTAGTGGCCCTCGCTGGCCGAAGACGGTGACCTCCGCAGTGACCTCGACCGGCTGGTCGAGCGGCTCCGGCGAGTCAAGCGTCATCTCCAGCCGGTTTCGCCCGTAGCCGAGGCACGGCGCGTCGGGCCACCGCAGCTTCCAGCCGGCGCCGAGCGGCAGGGGCACCGGGTCCGCGCTCGCGAGCCGCGCCGCTCCGGGCCGCGAGCCGGCGGCGTCGACCGGCAGGACCAGCTCAATGATCGTTTGGTCCGCCTCGTGCGAGGCGGCCGCGTTAGGCATCGGCGTGCCGTTCAGCAGAACGATGGGCGGCGAGCCCGGCTGCACATCCACCTTCACGCCCGGCATCGCGATGAGCGGCGCGCCCGTAGGCCCGCCGCGCGACCAGATGCTTAGCGTGCTCTGGCTCGCGGGCTTGTCTAGCGCGAGGTTCAGCGTCGGATCGTCCGGCCCGTACACTTCCACCTCATCGAGGTGATAGAGGATCGGCTGGTCTGACGGTACCTGCAGCCGCACGAACCGGGCCTCGAGGCCGTCGAACGCCACGTCCAGCGGGCCCGTCGCGTCGACCCCACCGAAGAAGGTGCCGGGGTTCTGGTACACCATTCGCCATTCGGCCCCGTCATCCGATGCCAGGATGCGCAGGTTGTCCTGGTTGTGGAGACCGGGCGCGTAGTCGAGCCGGTTGTAGACCACGATGCGGGCGATCGCGGTCACCTCGCCCAGATCGACCTGCCACCACGGGTCCGGGTCACCGCCTGTGTGGAAGCCGTAGCGGCCGTCCTTGACGCCGTCGACCGCTCCGGCGGCGTCAAGGGCGGTCGGGTCACCTCGGAACCGCGGCTCGGACGAGGTCGGCAGGTCGATGGCGAAGTAGACGTTGCGGAAGTCGTGGCACACCCTATACCCGGGCGCCCACGGCGCTGGAGCGGGGATCTGGAGAGCCTTCGCCCAACACGCTTCGTCGAGCTTCCCGTCGATCGTCGGGGCCTCGACGCGCGGAACCAGCGGCCCGGCCATGCTCGTCACGCCCGGCCACTGGAGGTTCCGCCCGGGGAACCTGACAAGCCCCGGCTGCACGATCTGCGCGAGCCGCCCCTCGTTCTGCCGCCGCCAGTCGCTCTCGATGAGGGCGCGGGTGGAAGGGTCGGGGGCATCCTGGGCCCGCAGCGGCGTGAGCGACCCTGACACAAGGACGAGCGTCACCGCGAGAACGCGTGTGGAGGAATACCGGAGCATGTCTGCCTTTCTCACATCGCTGCAGGGCCGGGGCGGCCGCGCCACAGGTATTCCCGCCATCGCAACGCGCCGCCTGCCGGCCCCGGCTGCAGGCGGTACCTTGTGCCTCCCGTCCGGGGGCCATACACTGGCGGCCTGCGAGACGGCAAGCGAAGCGGCGCGCTGTCCGATCCGCGCATAGGGAGGGATGCTCGTGGCTACTCGCGTCGCGCTCATCGCGGGGCCTTCGGATCCGCCGCGTTCGGTCCAAGGGCTGGGGCTGCCCTATCTCGCCGCGGTTCTTGAGGAAGCCGGGTTCGAGACGCGGATCTTCGACCTCTACCCGCCCCCTGCCAATGCCGACGACCCAACCTCGGCTGACGAACGCCTGGCGGAGGCGGTGGCTCGCGAGCAACCCGACATCGTGGGGATGACGATTCACACGCCAGCCTATGCTGAGCGAGTGAACCTCGCCAGGTGCATTCGGCACAGGTTGCCTCAGGCGTTGCTGGTTGCCGGCGGGCATCATCCCAGCTCGGAGCCCGCGCATCTGTTGCGGAACTCAGACTTCGATGTCTGCGTACTCGGCGAGGGCGAGGAAACACTGCTGGAGATCGCGCAACACGCCTCGCTTGGGACGCGCGAGTGGCTGAAGCACGTGCGCGGGGTGGTCTACAAGCGGGGCGCCGGGATCGCGCGGACTGGTGCTCGGCCCCAGGTCCGCGACGTGGACTCCCTGCCCTTCCCCGCCCATCATCTGCTGGGTCTGGAGAACTACGCGCCGCATCCTCTCACCGGTGTCAAGAGCACCGGAATCGTCACTTACCGGGGCTGCCCGATGCGTTGCGCGTATTGCGTCAACCCTCAGGGCACCCGCGTGCGGAAGCGGAGCCCGTCGAAGGTCGCGGATGAGATGGCACGGGTGGTAAGGGACTTCGACGTCCACGGCTTCAATGTCTACGACGGTCTCTTCGGTCTCGATCGCAAACACGCGGTGGCGGTGTGTGAGGAGATCATCGCGCGGAAGCTGGATGTGGTTTGGGACTGCTGGACGGCGGGAGATCTGGTCGACGCGGAGCTGGCCGCGACGATGAAGGCGGCCGGCTGCATGCGGGTGGGCTTCGGCGCCGAGAGCGGGGACGACGAGGTGCTCCTTAGGTCCCGACGTGGCTTCACGATGGCACAGCACAAAACGGGCATCCGAACGCTCAAAGCCGGCGGCCTGAAGGTGCAGGCCTTCTTCATGATCGGTCTGCCCGGCGAGTCGCAAGAGAGCGTGCGGCGGACGGTGGAGCGCGCGAAGCTCTGCGGAGCGGACGCGATCTGCCTAAGCCTCAGTCGCCCATTTCCGGGCACGGCCCTTTGGCGAACCCCGAGAGCATTCGGTGTGCGCATTACCCGGGGGCCCGATTTCGAAGCCTACCTCGAGACGGAAGCACTCTCGCGGGCCGCGCTCCTGGAATGCGTCCAATGGGCGACCGCGGAGCTCAAGCGGTCTGGGCTGGAGAGCGATGTTCTGCGCTGCGACCGGTACGGGTGGGAGTAGCCGGAAGCGAGCGATAGCGCTGCTCGTCTCCACTGTAGGTGCGCACTGGTGCGCCGCCCCTCGCCGACTCACGGTGAGCCTATAGGCTGGGCGCTCTTGGGTCCTCGCCGACACCCGCCCCCTCCATGGCTCCCTCGACTATCCTCGTGTCGAGCAGATCCTGCACGTCCAGCATCCCGACGGGGCGACCGTCGGAGTCGATGACGGGTAGGTTGTCCCACTTGTGCTGCCTCATCAGGCGCAGGCCTTCGGTGGCCACTCGGTCCTCAGCGATCGCTGTCGGGTGAGCGTTCATGACATCGCGCGCGCGCTTGCTGAGCACATCCGGATCGCATGAGAGCCTGCGGCGAAGGTCGCCGTCCGTGAAGAGGCCGACGAGCTTGCCCTGACTATCGACGACACTCGCGACCCCCGCGCTGCGGCAGCGGGTCATCACCAGGAGCACGTCTATCACCGGATCATCCACGGACACGATCGGGTTCCCGTCGCCTGTCCGCATGATGTCCTTCACGAGCGCCAGGCGGCGCCCGAGGCTTCCGCCGGGGTGGAACTGGGCGAAGTCCTCCTTGCGGAACTGTCGCCTCTCCATGAGGGCTATGGCAAGCGCGTCGCCCAGCGCCAGGCTCACAAGAGTGGACGTCGTGGGCGCGAGATCGTGCGGGTCCGCCTCATGGAGGACGTGACAGTTCAGCACGGCCGCCGCGTGGCGCGCGAGCGGGGAGTCCTCGACCCCGGTGAACGCTATCACGGGCACGCCGCGCGCGGCGCAGTAAGGCAGCAATGAGAGGATCTCCGCGGTCGCGCCGGAGTAGGACAGCGCGAGGAGCGTGTCGTCGTCGGTGAGCATTCCGAAGTCACCGTGGGGGGCCTCGGCGGGGTGCAGGAAGAAGGCGGGCGTACCCGTGCTCGCGAGTGTCCCGGCGATCTTCTTCGCGATTGCGCCCGACTTTCCGACACCCGCTGTTACGACCCGTCCTGACCGCGCCAGTATGAGGTCGACCGCGCGCTCGAGCCCGTCGCCGAGCAGCTCCGCGGCTCGCGCGACGGCCTCGGACTCCTCTCTCAGCACTCGCCTGGCGGTTTCGCGGACTGAGGTCATGTGCTTGCTTCTCCTTCTGCGGGGTCAGTCTCCCTCCCCCCGCCCTCGGGGGGAGGGCCGGGGTGGGGGGGAAACGCGTCCGCTAGGTGCCGGCGGCCCGTAGCGGCGCAGCAGCCACCGCTCGAGCACCCTCACCCATCGCGTCCCGATGAACTCAGCGCCCGTCATCCGCTCGACCAAGACCGCGAACACTCCCGCCCGATGCGCGCCCATAACGTCCGTGAGAAGCTGATCACCTACCATCGCGACGCCGCGGGCGTCGGCCTTGCCGAGCACCTCCAGCGCTCTTCGGAACCCGCCTCTGCGCGGCTTCCCGGCCCAGGCCACGAAGGGTATCCCTATCGTCTCCGCCACGTGCTTGACGCGACGAGGCGTACGCGAGTTCGACAGCAGACACACCTTGACCCCCGCGGCACGGATCCTATCCAGCCATGCGCGGGCATGCTGTGGCAGCTCCCGCGCGCGCCAGGGCGCGAGCGTGTTGTCGAGATCGATCAGCAGGGCGTCGATGCCGCGCTCCGCGAGCCACTCGGGGGTCATGTCGCACACCGAGGCGACGCGCGCATCCGGCCTGACGAGCGAGCTCAGCCCCACATCGCCCTCCTCATCGTCCCGCCGCCTCGTGCTCCACCTCCGTGCGGGAGAAGTGGTGCTTTGGGCCGTTGCCCTCGGTCCGGAAGAAGAGGTAGTCCGTGTCCGCCGGGTGCAGTACGGCCTTGATGGAATCCAGCCCCGGGCTCCCGATCGGCCCTGGCGGCAGGCCCTCGTGAAGGTACGTGTTGTACGGCGACTCGATCTTCGTGTCAGAGATGAGGAGCACTTCCTTCGGCTCCGGCAGAAGGTACTGCACGGTCGCGCAGCTCTGCAGCTTCATCCTCTTCTTCAGCCTGAGGAGGAACACCTGAGCCGCGATGGGCCGCTCCTCCGGGATCTTGACCTCACGCTCGATGATCGACGCGAGCGTGACAACCTCGTGCACCGTCATGCCGGACTCGTCGATGTCGGGCCTTAGTGGCTCGATCGCGTTCCGGAGGCGGGCCACCATCTGCGCGATGATCTGCTCCGGCTTGGCGTCCCGGTCGATAGGGTACGTGTCGGGGAACAAGTAGCCCTCCAGCGTCCCGTTCGGTGGAGCGGGCAAGCCGAGCTTAGGCCAGTGGGCCTTGTCGGAGGCAGCATCGGCGAACTCGGTGGCGGTACAGAGCCCCGTCGTCTTGGCGACCTCGCGCGCGATCTGATCGAGCTTCCAGCCCTCCGGTATCGTGACCTTGATCGAGGCGACCGTCCCATGGGTAAGGGCGTCCATGAGCTGGCGCCCTGTCATCGACGGCGATAGCGTGTAGTCGCCCGCTTGGAAGCGAGAGGTGTATCCCCAGCGCGAGGCGGCGAGGACCCAAAGGGCGCGACTGCGGACAAGCCCGTGCCGCTCCAGGAGAGCGCCGATCTCCTGGGCTGACGTGCCAGGCCGCACCGTCAAGGCCACGTTCACGGCGGTCGCGCTCTGATCGGCAGGGCCGAGGGCCCGCTCGATCAGCATCCAGCCGCCGCCGGCGACGCCGCAGACAAACACGAGCCCCAGCGTCAGCCTTAGGGCGAGCCGCCGTCTACGTCTCTTCCCAGGCATCGGGATCAGCGGGAGGCTCTGCCCACCGCCTGTCCCCGAGCCGCGCATTGCGTCGTCGCGCAAGGTACGCCTCCAGCAGGATAGCCGCCGCGACGGCATCGGTGATCTCCCGCCGCCTTCGCCGGGAGTGCCCCGACTCGATCAGCACGCGCTCCGCGCCGACCGTGGTCAGACGCTCGTCAAGGTACTCCACTTGGAAACCCGCCGCTCTCAGCCGCTCGCCGAGCGCCCGGGCGTCCTCGGCCGACGGCCCCTCGGAGCCGTCCATGTTGAGCGGCAGGCCGACCACGATCGTCGCGACGTCCAAGTCCTCCGCAGCCTGGCGGATCGCCTCGCAGGCCCCGCGCCGCTCGATAACCCGCAGCGGAGAAGCGATGAGTCCGTCGGCGTCGGTAACCGCGAGCCCGACGCGCACTTTCCCGGAATCGACCGCCAGCACCCGCATGCCCTGTCCTCAGTCCGCGTAAGGCCGGGCGTAGAGCCGATTGGCGACGCCATTCTCCCCGGCCTGACGTTTCCATCCACTGTTGCCCATCCAGAGGTAGACCATCGCCGGCAGGAACGGCTTCCGTATGAGCGCCCGCGCCTCGTCCGGGACGTCGTCTCCCTGGTCGAGCGCCGCAGCGGTCAGGTCGAGCGCGCGGACGACGTTGTGGACCATTCCGCCCGCGTCGCGGAGCGCCCGGGCAGAGATCGCCTCGCCCATCCCGAGTGCTACGCCGCCCGCCCAGTGGAAGCCGGCCTCGCGGGCGAACAGCTCGCACATCTCGAGGGCGAGGCCATTGTGCTCGGCCTCTGGGAAGCCGCAGTTGACGATCGCGACAAGCGCCTGTCCGGAGCCGACCTTGCGTTCGGCCAGATGCTCTAGTGTCCGGACGACAATGGCGGGCAGGCTGTCGACGTAGAGCGGCTGAGCCAGAATAACCAAGTTGGCCGCGCGCGCCGCGTCCGCGACATCATCGAGGCCACCATCTGCCCCAACCTTGGCCGCCAGAACCGCCGTGTCCGTCAGCCAACCGCGCTCCGCCAGGCGGTCCATCACGTAGCTGCCTAGCGACTGGGACGTGCTCTTGTGGCCGCGTGGGCTGCCGGTGATGAGAAGAGCGCTCCTCGGCTCGCTCACAGTGCCACCCCCGCTGCCGAGAGGCCGTCCCGCACCACTGCCGCTACCTCGGATTCGTCGGCGCCGGCGCGCACGAGAGCGGCTCCGCGGCCCGGGCTGTGGAAGTTGGCCGCGTTGTGCTCGACAAGCGCACGGAACAGCCGCTCGGCCGCCTCGTCGGGCTCCCGGAGCAGCCCGACCGCCATCAGGCGCTGAGCCTTGTCGTAGCGGAGCGTGTGCCGGGTGACGCCCTCGACCGTCGTGAAGAAGGGCAGCAGGTTGGGGATCATGCGGTCGACGGCCCTCTTTAGGTGAGACGAGTACCCGCCGAACGTTACCGGCGTCAGCCAGATGGCGAGGTCGGAGCCGGCCGCCATACGCGCGATGTCGCGGCCCGGATCGTCGATGACGCACTCGCCGGGCGTCCGAACCCAGCACCCGAAGCAACCATGGCACCCAGCGATGTCCAGGTCGCGCAGGACCGCGTCTTCCACGGTCCAGCCTGCTGCGGCCAGCAGCCCCTTCGCCGCGGCGCCGGCCAGCGCGAGCTCGCGCTCGCCGCCCATCGCTCCGTCAAGCACAAGGGCTCTCAGTGAGAGCCTCCCTTCCAGCACGCGAACGATGACTAGTCTAGCACCTCGCGACCTCCACGCGTCGGCGTCTATCCGACGACGGACGGGGCAGGACTGCGCGACGCAAGGGCGGAACCGGTTCGTCCGACCTGACGGAGCGTCCATCGGGACTCGGGCGCCCCACAGGAGAAGGAGGGTCACGACAGTGGCTGAGGAGAACGGCACCACCGAACAGGCCAAACAGCCCACCCCGGGGTCACCACCATCGACTGCACCGGCCAAGCCACGACGCGGTCCCAGCCGTGGCGCGGTTATCACCTTCCTGATCGCCATTCCTATCGTCCTTGTGGCCACGTGGTTCGGCGGCGAGATAAGGGCGTTCTTCGCGCTTCAGCCGTGGAACAAGAGCCTCCCGCGAGACACGGTGCAGAAGTTCGTTACCGCGCTCGAGGCGAACGACAGGGCCGCCATGAAAGCCGTCGCCGATCAGGGGCTTGTTGTGACCCCCCCGGACGAGGGGCCAATCATCGCGCTGAAGATCGGCGGCCCCCCGATGGAGCCGCCGAAGGACATAGAGATGGTCAGGCCCTTGACGTCGGTTTCCGACGCTCGGATCCAGTACGACTTCAGGGACGTCAAGGCGCTCGTGAACGTCCATATGACTGCGGAGGCCGGCAACCCCGTGGTGTTCGTCGTGCAGCCCGTCAAGGGGGAGTGGCGCGTCAAGGGCCTGAGCCTGATGCCCTAGCCGCGGTGCTGCACAGGGCGGCGCGCTCGTGAAGGACCCCGTCCCTGCGGCCGTCTGACTTGCAGGGGCCGCAGAGTCCGGTTGCCGCATGGCGCAGGTCGGGGTAGAGCGCGGCGGCGGCCGGGTCGACTCAGAGCAGCTCCGGGTTAAGCATCCTCGTGGTACGCCAGGGCGGCTGATGACCAGGCTCGGGGCTGTCACAGTGCTTGCACTCCTGGCGGTGGCGCGAAGCGCCATCGCGCAGGCTCAGCCTACCGGCGAGGCGCCTCCGAGCACCTTTGGGCAGGGGCCCGCCCTCCCGGGATCCACGGGGACCGCGGCGCCGGGGCTGCCCAACCAGACCGCGCAGCCCAGCGGACGGGGCGGGGGGCCGCCCGTCTCGCAGAACGGTGTGGACGTGTGGGCCAACATCGTGTGGTACCAGGAGGAGCGCCACGCGATGGTCATGAGTGAGGGCGTCCGCGCTGAGTATCAGGGCACGACGATCACAGCCGATCGCTGCGACTACGACACCGACGAGAAGGTCGCCCTCTTCTACCCCTACGTCGTCATCGAACGCGAGGACGAGCGGCTGGTCGCCGAGAGGTGCCTTTTCCGGTTCGATGACCGCACCTGGACGATCTGGAACGCCACGGCCGAGCTGGCGCCCAAGTTCCTCGCGAACTGGACGACCGACTTCGTCTACGTCCACGCCGACCGGATCGAGGGTGATGACGAGCTGGCCCGTCTCTTCGATGTCTACGTCACGACCTGCCCCTTCGCTCGCATGGTGCGGCCGACGGAGACAGGCGAGCCGGCTCCCGAACGCCTGCCCGACTACAGGATCAAGGCGAAGCACGGCAAGATCTCGCAGCGAGGGAACTGGATCTCGCTCGGCCCATCGGTGGTCTACCTCGGCCGAGTGCCCGTGTTCTGGCTGCCGGGATGGGGGCTTCGCCGGCAGTGGCTGCAGAGGCTGGATACGGTGCCTCAGATCGGCACCAACAGCTCCGAGGGCTGGTACTTCCGCTGGTCGTACCGGTACATCGACAGGAACTTCATCAAGCTCGCACTCACCCAGCGACAGGGCAACACCTACGGCGCCGACTGGGCCTACCGCAGCGACGATGGGCGGACGTCCTTCGACGTGGACGCCAACTACCGGACGAAGACGAACTCCTTCACCGGCTCGGCCAATCTCCGTGCCCCGCTGCTTGGGGGCGACCTGAGCGCCGGGTACAACCTGAGCCGCACGTCGGCGCTCGTCTCAGGCACCTCGACGACCGAGAACTCGCGGTTCACGTACAGCAACCGGGGAGGCTGGGGGGAGCTGTCCATCAATGCCAACCAGAACATCACCACGACCACACAGCGACGCGGCAACACCAGCGCCGACGCGCGATACAGCTACTCCTTCAGCGGCACGACCCGGCTCGATGCGTCGATGAGCTACTCGTCGAACGACACCACGGTCACGGGTGGCGATCCCAACGCACTGATCGCGAATCAGGAAATCTTCACGAGGCTCTCTTTCTCGAGCCGCCAGCCGTTCGCCGACTGGGAGCTCCGGTACGAGAAGCGCCAGGACCCGGATGGTAACCGGTACACGGGCGACAACAACTTCGGCTACACTGAGCGGCTCCCGGAGCTGCACGTCAGAACGGACATGCGGCGCATCGGCCTGTCGTCACCGGTCTGGTCGGCCAGCATCGACGCAACGGCGGGGTACTTGCGTGAGCCAGGCACCGGAGCCGAGCAGATGCGCTACGCCCTCGATCTCAGCGGCTCGCGGAAGCCGATCAAGATGGGCTCCACCACGATCAACATCTCGCCGAGCTACCGGCAGCGTTGGTACGCCGACAACACGGCGCTGTACGCCCTGGGCGGCAGGATCGGGATCCAGTCGAAGTGGTCTGGCGTCATGTCCTCGCGCATCGACTACAGCCTCAATGACACGGCCGGGTACTCCCCATTCCGGTTCGACACCATGTCGGACATGCACGCGATTGCGGGGTCGCTCGAGTGGCTCAACAGGACCGATAGACACAACCGACGCGCCACGCTGTCCACGAACTACGACTTCGGGTTCAAGCGCTGGTCGGACCTGCGGCTGAATTACTCCTGGAGCGGTTACCCGGGGAATCAGATCACCCTGTCCGGCAACTACTCTCTCGAGCAGGGCAAGATGGGCCTTGTGTCGATGCGCTACAACAAGCGACGGGCCGGCTGGTACGACTGGCAGCTTCAGGGGGGGTACGACTTCCGTAGCGGGAAGCTGCAGACGATCCGCAGCCAGCTCGACTGGGAGATCGAGAAGGGCCACTGGCGCCTGCGCTGGTTCTCGACCTACAACACCCAGAGGCGCAAGTTCGACCAGAACAACATCCAGCTCATCAGGTACACGCACTGCTTCACCTATGGCCTGAGCTACAACGCGCAGCGCAATGACTGGAGATTCCAGATCCAGGTTCGCGGCCTGCCGTCGTTCATGGATGACAGCTTCTCCGTCGGCGGACAGGGCGAGTTCACCTCACCGACCACCGGCGGCGGGGGGGATTCATTCTAGCCCCCACCGGGGAGGACCGAATGGCGCCCCTGGCTGATGGCTCCAGGTCGGGTCCCTTCCGTGGCGCAGGCGTCTCGCCTGCGGGGGGCACGCGCTGACGGGAGTGGTAAGCGTGAGGACCGTAGCCATCGAGTATCCCGGCCCTCGGCAGGTCGAGCTTGTGGCCATCGGCCCGCCGCCCGATCCTGGCCCCGGGCAGGTGCTGCTGTGCACGGTGCACTCGGGCATCACGAACGGGACCGAGCGCCACTCGCTGCTGGGCGAGCACGGCTGGGCGACGGCTTTCCCCGGTCGCAACGGCTATCAGCAGGTCGGCGTGGTTGAGGCCGTCGGCTCAAACGTTCGCGGCTTCGCCCCAGGCGACTGGGTGTTCTACGGGCAGTACGTGGGACACCGGGGCTGGAACGTGGTCGACGTCTCACAGGCCGACGGCTCGCACCTCGTGCTGCGGCTCCCCGACGGCCTCGACCGACGGCACGCGGTGCTCTTGGGAGTCGCCGGTGTCGCGATGCGGAACGTGAGGCGCATCCGCGTCGGAACGGGCTCGAATGTGTGGGTCGCAGGCCTTGGGCCGATCGGGCAGTTCGCCGCCCAGTGTGCACGGGCCGCGGGCGCGCGAGTGACCGTGAGCGACACGAACGAGCGGAGACTTGCCGTCGCGCGGGAGCTCGGCGCGCACGTCGCGGTTAACCCCGGCGGCGAGGTGGTCAGCCAGGAGATAGCCGCCGGCGGGCCGTACACGCACATGATCGACTGCTGCGGCGCGCCGTCCTTGCTGCACGACGCGGCCCGCGCGGGGCTCGTTCCTCACGGGGGCGTGATCTCGCTGCTCGCGGTACGCTCGGACACGAGCTTCCCGTGGTCAATGCTTCACGGCACCGAGGCATCGATCGAGGTGTCCTGCCACTTCACACTCGACGACTTGCGCGCGCTTGTCATGCTGATCGGCCTGGGCACGATCGGGGTGGGGCCCATGATCTCACACGTGGTGCCCATCGACGAGGCGCCGGCGATCTACGGAACGCTTGCCGAGACGCCGGGCGAGCTGCTCGGCGTGGTGTTCGACTGGGAGTAGCGCTCCGCCGCCCCGATGGCGAGCTTGGTCCACACATGCAGCCGGTCCGGGTGGCCGGCGAGGGTCTGGAGCTCGCGCAGCACGACCTGCACGTGGCACCCCTGCAGGCGGCGCATGCCGTCGTCGAGGTGCCGGGCGAGCACCGCCGGGTCGTGGGGGAAGACGACGTCGCTCGCCTTCTGCCGCCACATGATGACATGCTTGTCGCCCACTCGGTCGATGACGCGGTCGAGGTCGGTCCAGCCGCTGCACACAAAGATCCGCAGGTTGGGGATCGACAGCACCCCGTCTATCTTGTGCGTCAGGTTCTCGCAGCACCCGTAACCCACGAGCCCGTAGCGCTCCAGGATCGGGCGCTGGTACGCGAGGCAGAACTCCTCCCACATCGCGGGTGACACGTGATCGAACTCCTGGCTGTTCGCCATCGCCCACAGGTTCGCGTGCGTGATCCGGCCGTCGGCCGTCTCCGGCCCGACCGGGTCGCTACAGGTCATCGGGCCGACGTTGTTGCGCGTGAGAAGGCCCGTGGCCTCGAGGTCGTCCATCGCCTGCAGGTTGGCATCCCGTATGTGCGCCATCAGCCGGTGCATCAGCTCAGGCGCGAGCGGCATGTCGAGCGTCATCTGCTCGAGTCCGCGAAGGTCGGCCGCGTCCGTGCCGAGTGTGGGGCAGAGCGGAGTCGAGCAGACAAGCTCCGGCGGGAGCACGTCGCGCAGTAGCTCGTGCATTCGCTCGACTTCCCGCTCGGCAGCCTCGCGGTCGATGCTGAACCGCGGCATTCGCAGGCGGTCGTAGTCGGCCTCGGTCTTGAGCGGCGGATCGTATGCCCACGCGCCTCCGCCGCGCCCGGGCATGCGCCGGCCGATGTCGACGCCCCACACGTTCGGCGGGTCGCTGCGAAGAACCGCGCCCACTGGGAAGAACGGGTCCACCGGGCTGTCGTCGCCGATGTCGTGCTTGATGAGGATCATGCGCAGGTGCCGCTCGACAGAGCGAAGCCACTGATCCTCGCCCAAGAGCGCCTCCTCGGGCAGCAGCTCGCTCCACGCGCCCACGGGCCTGCACCAGACGGGCGCGCGGTCGGGCGCGCGCAGCGCGTTCACGTCCCGCCATCTTCGCATGATCGCGGCGTTCTCGGGCGAGGCCGCAATCTCGGCGACCTGCCGCGCGAGCTCGCGGACGTGAGAGCGCTCGTCAGCCTGTAGCATGTCAGGACCTCTCAGAGCCAGCGGGCACGCTGTTCGCGGGGGCGGTCGCGTTACCTGCGGCCTCCCGCAGGGCGAGGGCCCTGTGCTTGCCGAACAAGACACGCGCGACAGACCGGGCTTTTCCGGCGGAAGGGAACGCGAGCCGTGAGTGAGACTAGGTGCGTACAGGACCTGTGCGGGACGTGGGAGCTTCGCGAGGAGCCGAACGGGAACACCGCGCCCGTGGCCGGAGAGTGGATCCCCGCTGGTGTGCCGGGCGACATCCATCTCGACCTGCTGGCCGCCGGCCTTATTCCCGACCCATTCTACGGCGTGAACTACCGGGACGGCATGTTCGCGGAGCTGTCCCGGTGGCGCTACCGCACGACCTTCGTGCCGGAACGCGGCCTCGCGAGGATGCGCAGGGTCGAGCTCGTCTTCGATGGCCTCGACACGTTCGCGACGGTGCTGCTCAACGGTGAGGAGATCGCCACCGCTCGGAACATGTGGATCCCGCTGCGCATAGACGTGTCCGAGAAGGTCAAGCCCGGCGAGGAGAACACGCTCGAGGTCCTGTTCGACTCGCTCTTCCGCGCGGTGGCCGATGACATGGCCGCGGACGACTCGCCCGGGACCAATGCGTTCTTCACTCCCAAGGAGCGCGTCTACGCGCGCAAAGCGCAGATGGGTCTGGGGTGGGACATCGCACCACGGGTGTGCACGTGCGGAATCTGGCGGCCGGTGCGCCTTGTCGGCTACTCGGATGGGGCGATCCGCGACGTGCGCGTGCGGGCCGCCCTTCGCGACGACGGTTCCGCGCTCGTGACGATCGCCGTGGAGGCGGAGGCATTCGCGCAGAAGGGCGAGTGGACGGCTACCGTCGACATGGGCAATGGGCTGAAGCCCATTGTCTTGAGGGAGATAGACAGTGGGCCCAAGCCCATTGTCTCAGGGGTAGGCCAGGTCGTGATCCCCGATCCCCGGCTCTGGTGGACGTGGGACCTGGGGACGGCGCACCTCTACGACCTGGCGGTCAGCCTGCGGCGAAACGGCGCCGAGGTCGAGTCGTGGTCAGGTCGGTTGGGCATTCGGGAGGTGAAGCTGCACCTTACCGATCCCGAGAGCGGTGAGAGCCGCTTCTACTTCACCCTCAACGGCCGCCCGACGTTCATACTCGGGACGAACTGGATCCCCACGGACGCGATCTTCGCGAGAGTGACCCGCGAGCGGCTCAGCGCCGCGATCGACTTGGCCAAGGAGCTCGGGTGCAACATGTTCCGTATCTGGGGTGGCGGCATCTACGAGGACCCGGCCTTCTACGACCTCTGCGACGAGCTCGGCATCCTGGTCTGGCAGGACTTCATGTTCGCCTGTGGCATCTACCCGCAGAACGAGCGGTTCCTCGCCGAGGTGCGCGCCGAGGCCGAGTCGGTAGTGCGCTCACTAAGGAACCACCCCTGCCTCGCGATCTGGGCGGGCGATAACGAGTGCGACTGCTCCTATGCGTGGGCCGGCGGGGACCCTGAGGCGTACCTCGGCAACCGCGTCACGCGCGAGGTGCTGCCGGAGGTGTGCGCCGCGCTCGACCCGGACAGGCCGTACATTCCGTCGAGCCCCTTCAACCCGTCGGGCAAGGGCGACCCCAACACCGACCCCGAGGGCGACATCCACATCTGGAGCCACAACGCTCCGCCACGCGGGCTCATGTACTTCGCCGACAAGAGCAAGCTTATAAGTGAGATCGGGCGCATTGCTCCCGCGAACCTCGAGAGCATCCGGCGTTTCCTGCCCGAGAGCGCGCAGTGGCCGCACGACAACCCCGTGTGGGACCAGCACCTCGGCACGATCCCAACCTCGGACTTCCGCCGGCGCGACCGGATGGACGAGGCGCTCGTGAACGTGCTCGGGGCTGTCCCGGACTCTCTGGAGGCGTACGTCGAGCGGTCACAGCTCCTCCAAGCGTTCTGCCTGTCGGAGTGGATCCAGCGCGCGCGGAGGCGCTGGCCGGAGTGCGGGGGCATCCTGTGGTGGAACCTCTTCGACAACTGGCCGCAGCACTCCGACGCGGTCGTGGACTACTACTTCGCCAAGAAGATCGGCTACTACGCGGTGCGCGACGCGAGCCGCCCCGTGATGCCCTCGATCGCTCCGGTGGACGGCGGGTGGGAAGCGTGGCTGTTGAACCGAACCGATGTGCCCCGCCACGGCACGCTGACGGTGGACGTCGTGGAGTTGTCGGGGTCCGTACGCACGCTCGCTGCCGCGCCGTGGAACGTCCTCGCCAACTCGGCTCAGTGCGTCGTGCGCGTGTCCGCCGAACAGGCCGGCACCCCTGATCCCAACAGCGTCTACCTCCGGGCCGCCTTTGCGCCTACCTTCGGCCCGACGGTTACCACCGAGCATGTGATCGACGGCTGCTCCAGCGTCGAGGTGCTGAGGAGGGTGTACGGAGCGTTGGCCACTCGCGAGTAGGAGGTACGCCTGCGCCAACTTCTGACGTGAAGGAGCATTGTGCTTGAGGCATCTCGCCGACATCTCGACCCCGTTTCTCGTTGTCGACTCGCGGGTGATGCAGCGGAACATCGACCGCGTGGCCGACTTCGGCCGACGGATCGGGCGTGACGTGCGCCCACACGCGAAGACACACAAGTGCCTCGAGATCGCGCGGCGGCAGCTCGCCGCCGGCGCCGTGGGGATGACTGTCGCGACGGCGTGGGAGGCCGAGGTGTTCGCGGCGGTCACAGACGACCTGCTAGTCGCCCGCTCGGTCGCCGATCGGTGCGCGCTTCGGCGCCTGGCGGGGCTCCGTGCCTGCGGAAAGCGCCTGATCGTCGGGATCGACCACACGGAAGGCGCGCGACTGCTAGGCGAGTGCGCCCGGGCGGCGGGCGCCCGGTTCGAGGTGCGCATCGAGGTGAACACCGGTCAGAACCGCTGCGGGGTGGAGCCGAACGGTGCCCTTGCTCTCGCCCGCGCGATCGCTGCGCAGCCGGGGCTTCACCTGGAGGGCGTCTTCACACATGAGGGGCATGTGTACTCAGTGGAAGGGCCGGGAGGGGTGCACTCGGTTGCGGCGAAGGTCGCCACCATGATGCGGCAGGTAGCCGAGGAGCTGCGCCGCGACGGGCACGACGTGCGCTCCGTTAGTGTCGGATCAACGCCGGCCCTGTTCGAAACCCCAAAGCACGAGGGCATGACCGAGCTACGGCCGGGCACCTACGTGTTCAACGACCAGATCGAGATGCTCCTCGGCGCGGCCGATGAGGCCGACTGCGCGGCGAGCGTGATCTGCACGGTCATCAGCGTCGCCCCGCCGGACCAGGTCGTGATCGATGCGGGAACGAAGGCGGTCGCCGCGGACGGGTCGGCGCGGCAGTCGCTTGGCGCAGTGCGCGGGTGTCACCAGGCGTCCTTCGTCCGCGCGAGCGAGGAGCACGGGGTGGTGCGCTGGCCCGAGTCCGAGCCAACTCCGGCGGTGGGCTCTCGCCTGGAGATCATCCCCTATCACATCTGCCCCGCCGTGAACCTCCATGACACGATCGTCGTGGTCGAGGACGGCGCCGTTGTGGACGAGTGGCCCGTTAGTGCGAGGGGCTACGGGAGGCTGTCGCCGCATTCCCCCTCTGCCCCCAGGGGAGCTTGCCTTGAGTAGGTCCCGGCGTCTATCGGGCGCAGACGCGCGGTCCCCGGCTACCACTTGTCAGTCGGTGGCGCCTCGCCAAGTGCCGAGGCTTGCGAACCACGGTCGCAGGTCTTCTCCGGCGACCCGGCCCATCTCGGCAACAACGCGTTCCATATCCAATGGGCCCTGGGTACCGTTCGCCTCCAGTGAGCGGAAGTAACGCGCCATGAAGTCCGGGCCGTAGCGGCTCTCGAGCGCCTCGATGATCGCCATGCCCTTCCCGAATGCCGCACCCGACAGGTCGGGAGACGCCCGTCTGGACATGTCGATCCGAGTGCCGTCGGGGTCCAGCCGCTCGAACTGCGTGCGGGGCCAAGCCTCTAGGCGGCCTGGGATCAGCGGGTCCCGCGCGCAGTGGTCGGCAAGCCCGATGGAGCTTGCTGCTCTGTAAGCCGCAAGTGATGCGAATGACTCCTCTAGGTGGCTGAGTCTGCCCAGGATGAACGTGTGGGCCAGTTCGTGAGCCAGCACCATTGACATCGCGGCGTCCTGTCTGTCGCCTTGGCACAATGCCCCTAGACGGACGAGATAGCCGTCTGAGCAGCCCGCCGATGCGCCGCTGCCCGGGTTGTCCGGCTGGGGCCAAATGTGGTAGATGCCGGAGCGGGAGTACCCAAATGTGGTCTGGAGACTTGACCGGATGGCCGTTGCTCGACCCATCAGATGCCCGGCGACGTTTGCCATGGGCGGAAGCGCATGGACGACGACCTGGCCTTCCTCCAGCGCAACCGGGGGCAGCGTCTCACGTCGGTCGGGCAGAGGGGTACTGCCGCCGCTGCGCTTCTGTGCGAGCCACTCGAAGACGTTCTCCACCAGACGCTGGTTGACGAGCCCGGGTTGGATCTCCGGCGATGGATGTGAGACGATGACTCGTGTGGCGAACACCACGAGGGCGCCTTCACCCAGTTGACTCGCGGCAGCCACAACCTGGCCTTCCGCGTCAGTGACCAGTACCTGAGCTCCGGGCGGTACCGCTAGTGTCCCCTCAACGGCGCCGCCGTCCATGTGCGGGTCAGCCTCCCAGCCGGCGACTCCTTCCGTGAGTCGTGATGGGAGCACCGAGCACGGACGGACAGCCCGCGCGTCGGTGAAATGGTATCCGAACGCCCCGGCCAGCTCGCCGAGCGGGTACTCGCGCACCTGCTCGGACCACCACTGCCTATGATAGCGCCAACCGCTGCCAGCCAGAACCAGGCCACCGCCGCGCTCCACGAAGGCCCTGATGGCCTGTACCTCCGACGGCGGATAGACGAACGGGGATGAGCTGGCTATGACCAGGATGTCGTACCGATCCAACTGAGACGCTGATGGGTAGTCGAACGTCCACGCGACGAAGCAGCCTGCCGGTTCAAGGTAACGCGGCATCAGACTCTCCTGGTAGC
>Ga0315280_10003248_pt1 | contig 25186 bp, 26 predicted proteins | sample YL17G06_40_MG_FD_203697 | JGI IMG/M metagenome (GOLD analysis project Ga0315280, IMG submission 203697) | Sediment microbial communities from Yellowstone Lake, YNP, Wyoming, USA - YL17G06_40 | ecosystem: Environmental > Aquatic > Freshwater > Lake > Sediment | place: USA: Wyoming | collected...
CCAAATTGAGGGATGCTGCTGAGAAGATGCGTAAGTTCGACATTTCCTCGCTGGTTGTTGTTAGAAAGAGAAGACCTGTGGGTGTTGTGACAAAAAGGGACTTTCTTGAACCAATAGCGCAAATGGAAAAAGGTAAGAAGAAGGCTTACCGTCCAGTTTTCGGTCAAGGATGTGGAAATAGACGAGATTCAACGTGGCTTAATGGTGGATGATTTTGAATCCTTCTCACGCAGGCATACGAATGTAAATAGGGAAACCTTGTATAATCGCGCGCTATCAATAGTGTCTTTAGGGAGTGTAATGCGTGAGGATTACGACAAGAAGTCGAATTAAGTCGCCGTGGCTTTTTCATTTAAACACTGGATCTTGTGCTGGTTGTGACATTGAGATAGTAGCGGCTTTGACTCCTCGTTATGATGTTGAACGTTTAGGATGCATACTTGTCGGTTCTCCTCGTCACGCAGATGTTCTCCTAGTGACAGGCCCTGTAACCCGCCAAATGCTTCCGCGCGCTATTAGGGTTTATGAGCAGGTGCCGGAGCCTAAAGTGGTTGTCGCCATAGGCGCTTGTGCAATTTCCGGCAGTCCTTTCACAGGAAGTCAGATGATTGAGGGACCTATGGATAAAATTGTTCCTGTGGATGTTTATGTTGCGGGATGTCCACCTAGACCTGAAGCTATTGTCAGAGGAGTTGTTACAGCGGTGAAAAGGAAGTATGGGGAAGAATAGACATGGTAGATGAGTTTAATGAGGCAAAAGAGATAAAAGTGGATTATACTCGGCTGCGTATACCGTTTGGTCCTGTGCATCCAGCACTTAAAGAGCCTATTTCTCTCAAGGTTACTGTTCGAAAGGAGGAAATTCTTGATGTTGACATACGATTAGGGCACGTTCATAGGGGAATAGAAGCCTTGGCGGAAAACCGAAACTTAGTCCAAACACTTTACTTGGTCGAACGAATTTGTGGAATATGCTCCCACAGCCACACCACATGTTTCACTCAAGCCCTTGAAGAAATCGGCGGAATAAAACCCTCAGAAAGAGCATTATACCTTAGGACTTTAATTTTTGAGCTGGAGCGCATGCATAGCCATCTATTTGTACTCGGAATCATGGCTTATGAAATCGGATTCGACACACTTTTCATGTTTACTTGGCATGTGAGAGAGAGTGTTCTTGACTTGTTTGAAGAAATCACAGGCAATCGCGTCCATCACTCCATGAATACAATAGGCGGGGTGCGCTGGGATTTAACGCCTAATCTTGTAGAAAAGGTAAATGATTCCTTAAAGAAAATAGAAAAATCTGTTAACTACATTCAGGAAGTATTTCAAGATAAAACCGTTGAAAAAAGGCTATGTCGAGTAGGAGTGCTTAGCCATAACGAGGCTCAAGAGCTATGTGTCGTGGGTCCTACAGCCCGTGGGTCCGAAGTGAACATGGACGTTCGTAGGGACTATCCTTATGCTGCTTATGGTGAATTAAAGGACAGCTTTTCAGTAGTTCTGAGAGACAGCGCTGACGCATACGCAAGAACAGAAGTTCGGATTTTAGAATTGTTTGATTCAATTAACCTAATTCGTACAATTTTAGATGAATTGCCAAATGGTCCCATCTCTAAGGAGGAAAGTGTCCTCAAGTTGATGAGAAAAATTCCAGAAGGCGAAGCTATTTCAATGGTGGAGGCTCCTCGTGGAGAACTTCTATACTTTGTAAAAACTAATGGAAATGAAGGTTTATGGCGGTTGAAAGTGCGGACTCCCACAATCCCTAATGTATTTGGCCTAAAGCCTATGTTAATAGGCTGTGAAATTGCAGACATACCAGTGACGGTTGCTTCCATTGACCCATGCATGGCATGCGCCAACCGAGTGACTGTCGTCGATCAGGGTAAGGGGAAGAAAAAGGTAATCAATTGGGAGAATCTGCGGCGGCGAGGAAAGAAATAATGAATACCATATTGATACTCTTAATAACGTTTCCAGTTGTGTTTTTCCTAAGCCTCCTTTTTGAGGGAGTTGATAGGAAGGTTCATGCGCGGATGCAGAAAAGAATAGGCCCACCGATTATCCAGCCTTTTTACGATTTTATTAAATTGTTTAATAAGGAGAGAATAGTTCCTGTGACTGCCTCTTCGAGAATTTTCACTGCAGTCCCCATGATCGCTGCTGCTGCTTCAATTGTAGGAGCATCTATACCCATAGCCAGTTTGGTTTTAGAAACGGGTATTGGTGGCGATTTAATATTAATTTTATATCTGTTGGCTATGTCTTCTGTTATGGTGATGATTGGCGGGTCCTCGTCGGGTAATCCTTATGGGGCTGTTGGTTTTTCTCGAAAAATGACAATGTTGATTGCTTATGAAGTGCCAATGTTTATATCCATCTTATCCGTATCATTAAATTGTGTTTCTCTAGCATATTACAACATTGTGTCGGCTCAGATTGGGATGAAGTCGTTGCTGGCGTTTACCCGTCCCAGTATGGCAGTCGCCGCAGCCACCTTTTTGCTATGTATACCAGCAGCGGCGGATGCTGTACCTTTTGATATTTCTGAGGCTAAAACTGAGATTATCCACGGCTCTCTAGTTGAGTATGGCGGACCTTATTTAGCATTGGTTAAGCTGGCTAAGGCTGCGTCAAATTTTGCCATGACGTTTCTTGCGGTGAGTCTCTTTTTCTACTTTCCAGCGTTACTTGAAGGATACGCTTCGGTAGGGCTAGGTGCTCTATGTTTGTGCTTAGTGACCGCTTTAATCATTCTGCTACTCACAATAACCGTTCCCCGCACCGTTTTTGCTCGGTTGAAGATAGGGCAAGCGTTCAAGTTTTATTGGCTTATTCCGTTAGCTTTATCAATTATATCTGTAGTGTTATCTACTTTAGGGTTATAGGAGGAAACTGTTTGAAGTTGGGAAATATGCTTCGTGATGCGTTGCGAGCGCTGTTCCGTAAGCCAGTTACAGTTCAGTACCTAACTAAAGCTGGAGAAATGGTACCTGTTCCTGAGCGATATAGGGGTAAAATAGTCTATGACAAAGAAGCTTGCATCGGTTGTCTTCTATGCATAAGAACATGCCCCAGCGGCACAATAACAGCCACCGAGGAGAAGAAAGTAACATTTAACATCGCTAGGTGCATATTTTGCGGACAATGTGCGGAGATATGTCCAACAGATGCCATCAAACTTGGTTCAAATTTTGAAATGATAGTCCATGAAAAGGAGAACCTGATTGTTCAATAAGACTTATTAGACACCAAAAACGGCTTAAATGATAGAGTATGGTGCAAGATTTGTCATCACAACCGCGTGAAATCGTTGTTTTGATGCTAAAAGATGTTGTGTATCGTCATTCTGAATTTCGGTCGTTAGAAGAATTTTTGGTTGAAAGGTATGGGTTTGGTAAAATTGAAGAAAAAGAGTACAAGATTTCTGAATTAAAAAAAATAATTCCGATAGAGGAGGCAAAGGCTCCTGCAGTTTTGGAGGAGATTGAAAAAAGACTCTCTTCCTTAAAAATCTATGAAGGAAGCCATCTGGACGCCAAAATTGAGGTTTACGTCCTAGGCGACGTTATTCAGAAAGAAGACATGATTATGGGAGCAAATAGAGAGGAACAATACCCAGTCTATACGGCTGAATATCAAATGATCAAGCTTATTAGCGAAAGCGGTTATGCCATGCAGCAGTTGATTGAGCGATTAACCGTCGACCTTGGACTGGAAATTAAGTCAAAGGAATGGGTTTTCCATAGGTGCAGAGAAGGCTAGGCTGCACTGATCAAGCCAAGAAGGATGTTCGGTTGAAGACCCAACAGAATAGCTATCGCTGCTAAAACCGCCACAGGGAGCCACATCGTTAGGTGAACTTCATTCACTTTTTCGAGATTTTCAGCTGATTGACCCATAAAGATTCGATGAAACGAACGAATCAAAAATATAAACGAAATCATGGAAATGCAAACGAGCAATATCAAGGCTGAAACGGCTACAACAATGCCTCCGAGAGGTAGCAGAAAATCGTAGGCTACGTTGTAGAGAAGCCATTTTGCATAAAACCCACTCAACGGCGGAACACCCGTTAGCGAAAGCGCACAAATGATGTAGCTTAACGCAGTTTTTTTCATTTTTCCAAGTAAGCCGCCTAGCGAATCCATGTTTCCTATTCCGCTGTTAAAAAACACTGAACCTAGGCTTAGAATCATCCCAGTCTTCATTAATGCACTATTTACCAGATAGTATTGTCCTGCGACAAAGCTCATTGATGATGTAAGCAAGCCTAAAGCGAAGACAGCATGTCCAAATTCATCTATGCTGCAGTAAGCTAGCATTCGGTAGAAGTTCTTTTGCGCGTACGCCAATAGAGCACCGAATACCATGGAGATTAATCCTAAGCCCATCATCAATGCAATAATGACATTTGAAGGATATATCCTGTAAAATGGGTAAACCAAGTTGTAGAGAGCGAGGATTAAAGCGATGGGTTCTGCGCAGAAAAACCCGTTAATAATTATGGTGGATCCTGGAAATACGTCGGGCAACCATCCGTGGAAAGGAACGAGCCCGATGTCAGCTCCGAGACCAATAATGAAGCAAGCCACGGCCAGCATAAGTAAATGCGGATTGTTAGTTAAACGTGCTTGCACGTCTGGGTTATTGATTATGGCGAAGATGTTCGAATTGCCGGTCAAAATAAATACTATTAATGTTCCTAACAAAACAAAGAGCGCACTTATTGCTGTGATTATTAGATATTTGAAGGCTGCTTCCGTTGACAGCTTGCTCGGGTTATGAGCGACTAATATTACTGAAACACCAACTGTTAATTCCACAAAGAGATAGATGCCGAACAAATCGCATGAGAGTAAGAGTCCTAACATGCAGCAAAGAAAGAGCAATAAGAAAAAGTTATACATGCTTGGTTTCAACCGCCCACCCTTCTCAGCTTTAACATTGTAGATTGAAGTCAAAAGAAATATCAAAGCAACACCTATGACACCAGCTATGTTTCTTGAATCAGTATACAACGAAAGCTGCGGAACCTCCAAGATTTCGCCAGCAAGAACGTATGGGACCATCAACAACACTGTTATCAAGGTTAAACTGGTGCCAGAAAGCAACGCGATTTTTTCAATTTTTTTAAAGAAGAATTCGGTGAACCGAAATGGATATAAAAATAGATGCAAAATTCCTATGAAAAATGGAACTATTAGGGAAAGAAGTGGAAGTAAGGAATACATTAGTCTGTCCACCTCCATTTCCTAATTGACAATACCCCATAATCACGGTAAGCTTCTATAATTATGAAGACACCAACAGCATTAACAAAAATCATTAAACCAAGCATAAAAGGGATTAAGACTAATGGGCTTTCCGCGAACAGTGGATAAAGTGCGTTTTCAGCCATGTTAAGACCGACAAGGATTTTCAGAGGATCAGCCCGTGTAGCAGTGATGAACACTGAGAGCGAAAACATGATGGCGATGAAGGGAAGGGCATCAATTTTTGCGGGCAGGAAAGATGACGCGAATATGGATAAGATTACATTCGAAATTACGATTGCAGCGAGCAGTATCCCACCTCTTCGAGCAGTGACAACAGGCTGATCGCTCATGTTCTCGGTCTTTACCATGCCCCAATAGATAATTAGGGGAGATATAGCGGCTGCGGAGAACCATTCCGCAAAAGTGGCGAAGAAATCGACTAATGCCTCAAACCCTAAGCCCGTTAGGAGACTAATAAGGCAGAACGTGAGCTCTACAAGCCCTATGGTGGCTGCTTGAATTGAGAGTAGACGAATCAATTGTCGTGTAGTTTTCGCGAACATTCCGAATGCTGTGGCGAGGGTTGATATGGTTAAAACTGCAATAACAATTGTTTCCATGTTTTACCCCGCCAAAATAGCGACTAAGACTACGACTACTGCTCCCGCTATGAAAGACAGAACAGCAGCAAAATAACTTTGCTGTATGTCCAAGCGATGCATTTTCTGTGTGAAACTGAAGAACTTCGTTGATAACGCATTATAAGCACGGTCAATGTTGGACGCATGACAAGCACGGTCAACTCTCAAAACATTTGTTAGCGCATGGTAAAAGTGATAGCCATGGGGACCATCTAGCAAGTTCAAGTCTTCTCCGCAAAGGAATGGTTTCAACGTTTCTTCACTTGCTGACTCTCTGTAAACTGCCGCTACTTTCCTAGAATAAAAAGTCATACAAACGAATACTGTGGAAAGCGCAAGCATAGATATGGCTACTGCCGCGGGATTCCAGAAACCAAGTGAAGTCTCAATTAACCCTGATTGTGTAACAATGTCAACTGGTAAGCCAAGGAGAATTTGTTCAACCGCTGGAATAACAAGAGAACTTAATGGAATCATAGGAGCAACGCCAAAAATTATCAAAGCCACCGAAGCTAAAATCATCGGTGCTAGCATAGATATAGGCGGATCTTTAATTGGAAAGTTCAAAGACGATTTTGCTGCTTTTTGCATGAAAACTGAATGCATCAATCTTATTGCAATGGCGGCATTAAGGGCACATCCTAGAAAAGCGATGATGGTGAATAATGTTGCTTCAGCAGTAATTGTGGCGTTGAAAATTAAGTATTTGCTTGCGAAGTCGCTAAAGAAGGGTACAGTTGACAAGGATAGGATGCCTATTAGGCAACAGATTGCAGTTATTGGCATGTGGCGATAGAGTCCACCCATTTCATTGATATCATGTTTTCCTGTTGCGTAAATCACGGCACCCGCGCAAAGAAACAGTAAACCACAATAAAGTGCATGTGATATCATATGAAACAGACCTGCTACAGCACCCAAAGAAGTGGTTAATCCCACGGCCATCACTATATAACCAAGCTGGGATATAGTGCTGTAAGCAACTATCCTTTTAAAATCATTCTCAACTATCCCATTTAACGCTCCAATAATAAGGGTGATAGCACCGATAAGAGAAATTACAAAACTCCAGATGCTAATGTTTCCAAACAGCAAAGGCAACGGCATAGCCGGAGCTGAAATCACGTGCGCATGAAATACATCCAAAAAGAAACGGATAATTATGTAAATTCCAGATTGAAAGCCGCAGACGTGAAAAAGAACAGTTGCCGATGTAGGCGCGACTGTTCCGTCAGGTAGCCACGTGTGAAGCGGGAATAGCACGGTTTTAGGTAACACGGCAACTAAGAGAAGGGGAAAGATAACCGCAATTGCTGGGGCTCCTAATGGGATTCTTCGACCTATCTCTGAAATTTCTAACGTTCCAGCGATGGAGTAAATGATGATTGTAGCCATTAAGAGAGCCATACTGCCTACATGTGTCATAATGAAACACTTGATCGCTGCCCCCAAGCAGAATTGATCTTCGTTCCAGAATGAAATTAACACGTAGGAGCACACGCTGATTAATTCCCAAAAAATGAGGAGGCTGAGGAGACTGCTTGAAAACAACGTTCCAAGCATGGCACCGTTAAACAACAAGATAAAAGAGTAGGACCTGTTAAACCCCCAACCAATTTTATACGCCTTATTGTATGGAGAAAGATAATACACGTTATACGTAAGGGCTAAGGCAGTAAACAGTGAGGAAAGAAAAGCGGGCACCAAAGCCAGATGATCAACATATAATCCCACATTAACCATGCCTGAAGGTAAAGAAAGGACAAAAAGCTGCGTCTCAACAGGCCCATACTGTACTGCCAAAAGCAACGAAAAAACAAGGAACAAGGTCATGTAAGAAGCCAAAATACAGATAGCCTTCGCAAGCTTTGCTCCACCTTTGGGCAGTTTTGCAACTAGATGTGAAAAAACCGCAATTATAACAGGCATGAATATTGCCAATACTGCCATTTGTGGAGGATCCGCCATATAGTTTCACTCTTCAGCAGACTTGATTATTGACATCATATATCTGCATTGCTGCAGTTTATGCTTCTCCATTTGCAGATATTAAGAACTGTTACGCGAATGTTTCCTTTTCTTCTCTGTTCTACTTTTACGTAATGGATGATTATCTGCAGGCCAATCATCCGGCAAGATCAAACGTTCTAAATTCGGATGGCCCGCAAATTTTACTCCAAGCAAATCGTGAATTTCCTGCTCGTAAAGAGTCGCTCCACGTATCACGTTAGTGATTGACGAAGCAACGGCTTCGTTTTTTGGTAGTTTAATTCTGATTGTCAGTAGAATGTTTCCATTGCTTAAATGATACAGAAGTTCAATTCCATCTTCAACTTCTAAACCAGTTATTGCTGATAAATGTGTAAATTCATTGTTTTTCAAAAATTCAATTGCATCTTTTAAACATTCTCTGTCAATTCGCATAGAAGTTTGTATGCCTCGAATGAAAGGTTCTTCTAAAAAGCATCCTGCCCCAAGACGTTGCTTCAACTTATTAATAACTTGTTCTTCAGACACGACATTCCCCAACTTAGTTTATCAACTGATGAGAGGTAGTAAAACATAAAAATAACCCTAGCGCGTGCTCTTTATCTATTCTTTCCGATCCTCTTGTTGCGTCTAATCGTCTTCTTTATCCTGATTACTATGCTTGGTTTTGAGCCATCAATGTCTTCTTCAGCATCAATCACAATATGTTTTGAAAGGTCATTGGCTATTTCTATTTTCTTATGGATCGATGACGTTAGCTTCTGCTTTATCTCGCAAGTCTTTCCACTGCTAATCTTTTCTACCATCTGTTCACCTTTATATTTGTAGGTAGGCACCTAATAGTATAGTATTTATGCTATTTAACTAGTTTTTCTCTTATGTTGAGTACCATCGTCATAGCGCGCCCGCTGGATAATTCAGACATGCTCCCTTTTAAGGTCATTGAATCTTGAGGCGCGCGCAAAATGCTAGTCACAAAAAAGGGGATTGAGAGTTCTTTGATGAAGAACAATGTTCTTATTGTGTCAGATCGACGATTTCTGCTATCGGAGCGTTCGTTTTTACCGATTCAATGCCATTCTTGCAGCCGTCTTTCGACTCATAAGCCTCACCAGACGCTATGATCTCACCGTTCGCTGCCTTCAGTCTGAATCGGAATTTCTCTGCTGTATCCTTGTAGATCTCAAACTTTGGTGTTGCGGACATTTATGTTCACCATTCGGCTATAAGTATAGCATTTAACCTTTATAAATATGCTCTCGCTGTCTTCCTTTGGGAAGCAGAGCAGCATATGTGTGCAGGTTTGCCCTTGTCTTATGTGGTATATCAATAGCAGAAAGCCTGCTTTGCTCACGATGTTTTTACCGGTAAACTTGGGTGGGGGTCCCACCCACCCCCCCCGCACTACAGCCAAAAGCATGACTTTTGTCGCCTTTTTGACGACATCCTTTCACTCTGTTGAGTAGATTTGCATGTTCAAACGATAGTTAAGAATATCTTACAAGACTTGTTTTTATTTCTTTCACGCGCTACTCGGAATTCAATTAATTTTTTTCTTGGTTTCCAGATATATTTTGTTCATTTTATTCTTTGCATTCGACGATGTCTATGGTGTTCTTTAGTTCTTGAATGGATTTATCGATTGTTATGACATCTCCAACTGCTGCAACTAGGGTGACGGGCATACACACTATGGAACTTCTGAACCGCTTTTTGAATCCCAGTTCCGTCGCTGCTTCATCCGTCAACTTCACACGCAAATGTGTAACTTTCCACTTTTCAGTATCAACTTCGGCTCCGTTTACTTCGCCGAGAGCATAGGCTTTTCCGCCGATAACTTTCTTTCCCTTTAGTTTGTCAACATCTACCAAACAGGCACCAATGAAGTTATACTCTCTATTCAAAATATATGCTTTTTCTTAAGCTTCGACACAACCGGACTTTATCGCAAACGAAAAATGGTTTTCATATTTGTTCTTTACAAGACGCTTTGTCAGCCTTTAAGTTGTTTTAGGAGTAAAGGCGTGCTTATATCTATATTACGCAGCCTGCATGTTTCAAGAACCGCTCGATGAAGTTCTGCATCTATCTCTGGCAGTCTTTTTATGTCACGTATGAACGCATAAAGAGTATATTCAACTGCGTAGTTCTGGAATTTTGTTATCCACACATATGGTTTAGGTTCTTTTAGAACTCCCTGAATCTTGCCTGCAGCTTCTAGCAATGCCTTCTCAACGTCTGCACTGTTATATTCGAAGCCCGGCGTCACAGTGCAATGTCGCCGAACCACATTCTTCTTTCCATAGTTATCTATTTCAGCTTTGAGCAACTCTTGATTCGGAACAGAGACCAACACGTTGTCGAGAGTCAACATCTTTGTGTAAATCAGTTCTATAGATGTTATGTCGGCGAATTGCCCATTAAAGAAGATTCTGTCCCCAACCTTGAAGGGTCTACTGGTCATCACAATTAAGCCAGCAATGGCGTTACCTATGGTGTTTATGGCTGCAAAACCAATAATGGTGCCTCCGAAAATGGTTAATATTCCCGAGATAACTCCTACTTCTACTCCCCACTGTGCAAGAACTGCCGAAAAAACTACAAGAGCCGAAGCCCATTTTGCGATTCGAATCAAAGTGAAAGCTAGATGTTCTTCCAGTTTCTCTTTGGCTTTTAGGCCTCTAATCTCTCGAACTACAATCCTATAAAAGACATAAACAACAACAATCGTGACTGCTGAAAACACTAACTTGTCAACATTAGCCAGAACCCACTCACCGAGAGCATTAACATAGTCCAGCAAACTCATTTCTCAACCACCATTTCAACATTAAGCGTCACTTACAAAATAAAGCTTCACGATAACATAACATTGTTCTAGTCCATATTGTAACAACGACTAACAATCTGAACACAAATTCCGAGAATTTAAACCGAGATGTAAACCTAATCCCCCCGCACCATCTATGCAAGATTAAATTCGCTCAAATTTTTCTTAGGCATCGTTGTAAGATACACGCTGGGAAACGGTTCATTTGAAAAGGAAGTCTAAGAATATTTGGAGGTTTGAGGTTCAAAAAGATAGGGCAGGGTTATTGTTTTCTTTTAAATCATTCAGGTTGTGCTAAGAACCTGCACCTTGTGCCTTCCGTTGTTTGCTCTCAGAATTATTTCATTGGTTTTTTGAATGTCTCGTATTTTTGCGCGGCTGTTGCATCCATTCTTCTAAGTTCGGTTGCTGCCATCCGCTTGATCTCGCTGGCTCCCATTCCTTCTTTCACTTTGCCTGCAACGATTTCAGTGACTTTTGTTACATGTTCTTCTTTGGCTCCCGCCTTTTTCAAAGAAGCCTTCAGTTTAGCCCTATCAAAATCTTGCATATGACCAGCACGCTTCTTCACCTTAACCAAAAAATCACCTCCTGTGCAACTTCTAAGTAAAGGAAATACGTGTGTCTGTATATAGAACGAATCATTTATTAGCGTTTCGCCAATAACCAAAAAGAGTTATAACATACTGTATTATCTTTACACGCAAATCATGACAATTCAAATACAAAATGTGATTGAAACTTTACGGTTTTGTTGGTAGCCCGGGATAGCTTCAAACTCTCGTTCAAATATTTGTGAAAACTCGCGTTCTACGAGTATTAACTAGCTGAATCGCGATTGAAACAAATGGATTTTACTCGCGTAATGTCCATCTCAGATAGACCTCAGATGCAAGAGTCAAAAACTCGTGTTTGTCGCTAATCAGCAAAAGTTCAACAGCTCGCAACGCTTGCGAAAGAGCATAACACACATTAGATAGAAAATAGTTCTATGGCGCGCAGTAAGCAAGAACCGAAGGACTGTAACGATCTCCTCCTTCCTTTGCATTTGGTGACAATTGTTTGCCAGTCAGGGTATGGCATAGCTTAATTGATTTCGAGTGTTAAGGGGACATTTCAGGATTCTTTGTCCTTAGAGATTTTTTCTTAATGCCTGCATTACGTCGCTTCTTGTTAAAATTCCTTGTAACAAACTTGTGTCCTTTTCGTCCACAACAAGGAGTCTTCCAACATTATGTTCGCTCATTTTTTGGAAGGCTTCACTAGCAGAGTTATCAGGAAAGACTGTGATTAAACTTTTCGTGGCAATCTCACCAACAGAAATATTGTTTCGCTTCTCTTCTGCAACTTTCATTACATCCTGTAAGGTAACAATACCAACAATTTTGTTTGATTCATCAATTACTGGGAAGCCAATATGATGATGTTTGGCTATTTTGTCGAGAAGCCCGGCAACTGTCATTGTCTGGGGCACAGTGGTCACTCTTTTCGTCATGATTTCTCTTACTTTCAGTTCCTCCAGTATGCTGGTTTCAGTTGCTCCAGTCTTGTAGAGAAACTCTGCACCAGTAGGGACAGGAAGACCTGCTTTCCTCATAGCCCCAATTTCCTGTAAGGCAGCGTCTCTTTTGTACGTGGCCAACTGGAGTAGGTGGGCTAAGGCGTCTGGTTCAGTTTCTATCTTCTTAGTTGTTATGATACCTTCTTTGACAGCCCTGTTGAAAAAATCTTCACCTTCCCTATTTCTGATAATGACTATAGACCAGTCCTTTAGTGGGCCTGCTCCGCCAATACTTATGTCGGCAAGTTGGGAAGTGAAGTAGGTGCAAGTTCTACAACGGTTCATGATATGGAGTTTAGCTTCCGAAAGGGGGATTTGAACAACACGGTTTTCCGTAGTTACAACGTATTCATTCGCTGTCAAATCAACATTTTGAATTTCGTTGGCTGCAATGTTATGTTCATCCAAAAGGTACTCCAATAGTCGGCCAAGCGAGAAAGTCCAGAGACAGAAAAGCCCTATAGTTATTCGAAGACTGCCCATCAGCTTGTGTTGCCAAGCTTGAAGTTTTCTGAGCGCAACAATGTGGCAAGGAATGCCGACAAAAGCAATGTTGACCTTACCGTGCTCGAAAACTGCGCGACCGAAAGCCTCTGCCACTGCAGAAGGCACAATCTTGGCATCCACGGCGGAAAGCGTATCATCGGGCATGAGGTTTATTGAAGGCTTAATTTTTATGGGTACTCTAGACGAGGCTTCTGAAACTATGGCGCTGTCGATTATTTTTTCGGTGATGGCAAAATTAAGAAGCGCTGTTACAACGCCCCCGCTTCTGCTAGCATCTCTTAACGTTGGATTTGTGGCGTGGGCAAGCAAGATTTTTCTATAGTAACCTATGCTTTCTCTTCTGTGAGGAGCGTCTGCAACAAACTTTAATGTTTCAAACAAGAGCGCATCTGTATGTGGGCATATGTCATAACAGATTGGGCAAGAATCCAGATATTCAGAACAGTCATGAAGTCTATGAGGTTCGTCATGCTCTATCTTTATTGCATGAACTGGACAAGCAGCTTCGCAGGCACCACATAAAGTGCAAAACCCAGGTTCTATTATCATACGTTCCAGATCATTGAATGCTATAAGCTTGTTCTCCTTCTCTGGCATGGTTAGACCTTCTACTTATATAGAAAGGGAAAACTGTGTTAAATACATATTCAAATTTCAAGAAAAGCTACGGTATAAATGTAAGCTGCTGTGTTACAGGCTCGATGAGGTTTAGAATAATAGTGGGATAGATGCCTAGGATTATTATTGCACCAGAAAGAATAAAAATTGGCACAAGCAGCTTTTTTGGTTCCTTAAAACTAATTTCCTTTTCTTGAGGCGTTTTCGCATACATGTAATTGATCAATCTTAGCAAGTATGCGGTTTGAATGATGCTAGTTAGAACACCGATTACTGCTAGCCAGCTTAGGTTTGCTTCTATTGCGGCTGTAAAGACTAAGTATTTTGCGATGAAACCAGCAAGAGGTGGAACGCCTGCAAAAGAAAAGGCGCTAAGAAGTAGGGCCAAACTCGTTAGCGGCGCTTTTCTGCCTATTCCTGAAAAATCATCAAGAGTTTCGAATCCCATGTGATTTAGAATTCCAACAGCCATGAAGGCAAGTGCTGTGGTTGTTCCTCCAATCAAGAAGAAGTAGAGGTTTCCCATGATTCCGAGGGGCGTTACACTAGTTATGGCTACAAGATTGTAACCTACGTCTGCGATACAAACATATGCTATCAAGCGTTTCACGTTTCTTTGAGTCAATGCGAACAAATTGCCTACTATCATTGTCAGCGCAGAGAAAACAGCGAGCATAACTGTCCAGTTCAGGACCGTAGAAGGTGTCAAAATGTAGATGAGGACTCTTAACAGAACGTAGTAGCTCCCTTGGTCTATGAGAGCAGAAAGAAAGGCTGAAGAGGATGCTGGTGCTGCTGTGTAAGCGTCTGGAAGCCACATGTGAAAGGGTACAACAGCAGCTTCAATAGCGTAACCTGTTGCAATAAAAATAAAGGCGATTACTAGCAAATGTTTGTCTTGCAATGCTGTCAGTGCTTGTTTTACTGCCCAAAAATTGAGTGTGCCAGTGATTCCGTAAACTATTGAAAGCCCATATACTATGAATGCTGACGCTATGATTATCATAACTAAATATCTTAGTGTGGCATGCAGAGATTTGGTTGTTTTCTGATAGAGCATTAGGAAACTTGAGCCGGCTGCAGAGGCTTCCCAGAAAATAAAGAGAGTTAAAAGATCCCCTGAGAAGGCTGCGCCTATTATACAGCCGATGATTATAAGCATGACTGAGTAGTACCGTTCTGAAAGCTTTTCACTGAGGTCAATGTAGAAGATGCTGTACAGAAAAACAACCGCGCCTACCATGGTGAAGATGACAGCCATGTAGATTGATATTGCGTCTATCAAGAAAGCGCTTGAAAACATAGTGTGTGTTTCATTTGTTAGTGTTATGTTGAGGAACGGCTGAAGCGAAGATTGTTCATAATATTTGATTGCCAGGTTTGCTACAGCTGCGATTGCAGTAATGAAAATGACACTAAACCAGCCAAAAGAGAGAGCAGTCCTCTTGCTTTTTCTCTTTCGAATAGTCTTAGTCACAGGAATCGTTAGAAGCGAAAACAAGACGAAACTAATTATCGGCAAAGAAACATCCAAAATGCTTATCATCAGTTTTCCTCACTAAACAAAACTTAGCGTGTTGATAAGATTAAGGAAGAATGTAGGCCATATACCAAGGATTATAACAAACACTGCTAGTATAAGCATCGAAAACCTCATGAAAGATGGCGTCTCCTTGGCCTCCTTGAATTTTGTGGCTCCCAAGAAAACATGGCTTATGTATCTCAAAGCATAAGCAAGCGACAAAACAGTGGCTATTAGCATTAAAGCCGTTGGCAAGAGGTAGAAACCATCGTTGCCGATTATCTGGAAGGCTCCGACGAATATTAGAAATTCACTAATGAAGCATGCGAAGGGAGGCACTCCTGCGATGCTTAATGCGGCTATAGTTGAGGATGTTGCTGTTATTGGCATCTGTCCAGCGAGTCCACCCATTTCACGAATGTCTCGAATCTCAAGCTGTTTCATAATTGCCCCCGCTGATAAGAAGAACAAGCCTTTACTTACAGCATGATTTACAAGATGCAACACTGTACCAGCCATGACCACTTGAACCAGTTGCGGAAACCTCCCAGAAAACAACAAGGAAACCCCAAACAAGGAAAGCCCAAAAAGAACATATCCCATGTGCGCTATGCTTGAATACGCTATCACTCTCTTTATATCATTTTCCACCAAGGCAATCAAGGAACCGAAAAATGCAGACACAACCCCTAACACTGCCAAACCATGCAGAAATTGGACGCCAAAATCGGTTGCCATGATTGCAGGAAACACTGTTCCTAAGGACACACGGAATATCGCATAAGCGCCAGCCCCAATTATGACGCCGCTTAGAAGAGCAGACATCGGCGCTGGGGCCTCAGAATGCGCATCTGGAAGCCACATGTGAACTGGTACAACAGCCATTTTGACAGCAAATCCCGCAGTAAGAGAAAGCAGAATCCATTTCACAAGATCTGGTTGTGCATTCCTCAAAGCGGTTTGCGCCTGAAACATGTCCAAACTACCTGTTACCATGAAGATGGCGCCTATGCCCAAAAGGACAAAAACGGCGCCTGCATGGGTGAATATGAAGAACTTGAATGCTGCTCTGTAGGGTTCCCTGTACCCCCATCCGCCGATTATGAAGTATGCCGGGACAAGCATTAGTTCCCAGCAGAAGTAGAAAAGCATGAGATTTGATGTGATAAAAACACCAACAAGACCTATAGATAGTAAGGTCAAAAGGGCATAGTATTCGGCAAGTCCTTTCTTCCCCTGCATATAGTTGATCGAAAATAGGGCGGCAGTCAGAATGAGTATTAAAGTTATGATTGCCATGGACAAGCTGACGCCATCGACAAAAAGCGTAAAAGAAGAATTGAGAACAGGAATCCAATAATAAGACTCAACATACTTGTGCCCTGTTGCAGGATCAAGAATGATGGGCACAGTTGCGGAAAGCAACATGATGCCAGATATGGCTATTAAGACTACGAGAATTGCAGCTACTTTTGAGGATTTTCTTCCTGTTACATAAACAACTGGGATCGCCAACGCGGGCAGGAGCAATGTTAACAAAAGCATATTTTGCATTTCACTTCACTGTCAACATTGTGATTATTACTAGTATTAAGAGTATCAGGAACCCGAGCAATGCTGCTACTATGTAACGTTGCAGAGATTGATTATGTGTTTTCTCAATTTTTGAACCGAATGCCAATGTTCTATTTGCCGCAACGTATAGCAGTTCATCAACAAGAACGTCAAAATACTTATGGGTACCATGAGCCAGACTTATTACCGCTCTTGCAGTCAGTTGAGGTAGACGCTCAAAGATTGCTTTCTCAACACGCTTCTCAATGGTGTGTGAAATCCCGATAACTCCCGCAGCAAAAAGATAAGGAACGCGTCCAATGATCGCTTCAACATGTCGAACGTCTTCAGAGACTCTGATAAGTCCCTTGGCAACGACTTTCTCGTATAAGTCGTCGAAGAAGTAGCCATGTTCCAAAACTGTGTTCAATGGAGCCAGTTTTCTCCTAGCAATTTCCATTGATTTGGATTTTCGATAATAAGTAAAGTACACGGGAACACCTCCAGCAAGAAGGACAAGCAGGAAAATCAGCGTTGATGAACTGAACACTTCGCCTAGCCCAATTTCCACCTTGACGTCCATGAACTTGGCAATTGAATTTGCAACCAGACCCCAAACAGTACATAAAATAGCGAGTATTGCCGAGGAAAAGAGCATTGTCTTTGGTGGTTCATGTAGATGACTTTGCTTCACATACTCTGATGGTTCGCGCAAGAAGGTAAGTATCATAAATCGCAAAGTGTAAGCAAACGTGACTGCCGCAGAGGCATAAATCGTAAGCACAAGCAAAATATCACCAGTTGACCAAAGGCTACTTATGATGAGACCTTTGCTGAAAAAACTTGCAAACGGCGGCACACCAGTACGAGCTAACATAACCACTATACAGAGTCCAAAAGTTATCGGCATTGCTTTTCGCAGCCCTCCCATCAATCGCATATCACGCGTTCCAAGCGAATGGACTATTCCGCCTATAGTTAAGAAACCAAGGCCTTGGAAGAAAGCGTGGCTTATCATGTGAAACAGACCCGCAAACCAGCCTTGTGAAGAAGGAGATGAAGCAGCACCCAGCGCAGCTATCATGAATCCTATTTGACTAATGGTTGAGTAAGCAGGCACCCCCTTTATGTCAGGTGTATGCAATGCCAAAGTTGCTCCAACGAATGCGGTAATAGCTCCAATCCAAGCAACGCAAGGCAGCCACATAGGGATCATCGACAATGTGAGTGGGAACAATGTGAATAATGTGAATAACCTAGCGATTAGGTAAACCCCAGCCTTCACCATGGTTGCTCCATGTAAGAGAGCGCTAACAGAAGTTGGGGCCTCCATGGCACTATACAGCCAAGTGTGCAAGGGCAACTGAGCTGATTTTGCAAGTGCTCCACCAAGCATTAAGAAGGCAACCGCTGTTAGAGTTGGTAAAGGCACAGTACTTATGTTAGCCTTTGTCTCAGAGAAAGAAAATGTGCCCAAGCTAGCGTAGAGAAGAGCAATCGCCCCTAGAAGACAAACGTCACCTACACGGGTTATGAGAAAAACTTTCAAACCTGCCCTAACGGCTTCTGGCCTTTTGTACCAAAAAGAAACTAGTGAATAAGAACACAGACCCACTAGTTCCCAGAAAACAAACATTTGAAGAAAGTTGTCTGACATAACAAGCCCTATCATTGCACCGATAAAGAGAAGCATGAAAAAGTAATATCGAGTCAAGCCTTCTTCGCCCGCCATATAGCCCAAGGAATAAATAATGATTACGAGACTGAAGAAGGCGATCAAACTCGCAAACAGAATGCTTAGCGGGTCGATGAGCACCCCTGCACTTATGCCTAGCGAAGGAATCCACGCTACACTGTATTCTGGGTTTCCCAAAGTGTTAAAGTATACATCAGGAATCATGGATAGAGCGAACGCAGTGGTGACCAAACTCATTAACACTGCAAAGTAATTTCTTGCCTTTCCGCCTAAGCGCGCGATAAGTGGGACAAACAAGCTGGAGACAATTGGAGTTATCCACACAAGCCAAGGAGCATACGGAAGCAATTAGCCATCATCTCCATCTGTTTCACTCTTGCCTTTTTCATTCTCGACCGCTGCTTGCCACTCTAGCTCAGCCAGTTTTCGGATGTCAGATGTTCCATACTTCTTGGATACCGTGATCAGTAAGGCCAAGACTATGCCTGTGACACATGTATCTGTGGAAAAGGCAAGTATTAAGAAAGCTTCACCCATTGCTTTGTTCAATGAAGAGGCGAGCAAGACAAAATTCATCGATGCTGCAGTTGCAATTAGTTCAATGGATATTAGCACTTTCAAAAGATGATGCTTGGTTAACAAACCGTAAATGCCAATTGCCAACAGGGTCATGGATAAGATAACGTAGTTAATCAATTGTTTCCCTCCTTTTTCGCATGCAAAACTATGGCAATACCTAAAGCCACCGTCATTATTACCAAACCTTGCAAAACGATGTCAACTGCTCTTAAGTTCCACAACGCTTCCGGAAATGAGACCTCAGAAGAAACGTTGGTTGAAGGGGTGCCTACTGAAAGGAAAATTGATGGAATTGACAAAATCAGTGCTACTACTATGGCTAGAAGCGCTTTTCTCAAGGGATTCCTTTGACTCGTTTTCTCGCTTAAAGTTTCACCTGACAGGAAAAGAACTGCCAATGTTCCCACGCTTATGCCTAACTGGAAAACAGCCGCGAAGCCAGCGTCATTCAGAGAGTATAGAATCGCCACTAACATAAGCGCGCTTGCAAGGGAAGCGACTGAATAGACAGCATCGTCAAGATAGACTGCCAGAAAAGCTGAAACAACCAATCCTATTGCTATTAGTTCCAGAATCGTCTTACTCTTCGCTCCCCTTTTCGTGGTCTATTTCAGGTCTTATCACCAAGTCATACTTATTGGTTGAGGCAAGTTCAAAAAACCCGGAATCTTTTATCGCATTTCTAGGACAGCTTTCGGCACACTGATAACAGAAAACACAACGATCGAGGTGAAACAACGGTCTCTTCTTCCCCTCAACATTCACCATTTCAATGGCCTTTGCAGGACAGTCGCTGGCACACAAGCCACAGCTTATGCAAAGATTTATATCAAATATCTGCTTCCCACGAAAACCCTCAGGAACTATAGGTCTGACCGCAGGATATTTCTGAGTGGCAGGTACTCTGAAAATCTGAGAAACCACCTCTTTCAACATCGGTGACAGCTTGATTTTCTTGGCCATTCTTTTAGCCCACCCCCAGATTAAGCCAAAATGCGACCCCAGCTGCCGTAGCAAGTGACAGAATTGAGAGCGGCATCAACAATCGCCAGTTAACCACCAATACTTGATCAATGCGCAATCTTGCAAAAATGCAAGTCAGGTACTCAGTGATTACGACAACAAGCAAGACTTTAAGAATGAACCATAGTGTGTACCAAAATTCTGGTATGCCAAGAAAAACTGGTCCATATGGACCTGCCAGAAACAGTTCGGCTACGAGAACGGCGCCCAAGACGATTTGCACATCTTTAGCGAGTTTGAGGAAAGCCAATCGCCGACCGCTGTACTCGGTTTCGTATCCGCCTACTATCTCGGTTTCGGCGTGGGGAACATCGAATGGGTCTTTCTCCAGCTCCGCTTGGACAGCAATAATGAATAATATAAAAGCCCATGGAAGCAAAAGGGCGAATGGAATACGCTGACTGGCTGCTATGGTTGAGATGCTTAGGCCGCTTGCAAGAAGAGCAGGGCCAAAAGCAAGAATGGAAAGAGGTATGTCATAGCCAAGAAACTGTGTCAAAACTCTAGTCGCACCTATTTCGCTGTAGGGGTTACTTGATGACCACCCAGAGAGAAACAGGAAAAAGTTGGCAACTGATACTAATGCCAAAACGAAGATCAAATCGCCTTGAAAGCCTGAATTGAGAATCACGTTTGACCCATCAATAGGCAAGAAAAACATGGCAAAGACAAACATTGAGAAAGAAAGGATCGGTGTAAGCTTGAAAACAACACTTCTTGTGTTGCGGGGAACCATGTCTTCTTTTGCCAGTAGCTTTATGAAGTCAGCGAAGGGCTGTAGTATGCCTGCGGGACCAGTGTAAGTAGGACCCATCCTGTTCTGCATTCTGGCCTCTATCTTTCTTTCAACCCAATCGCAAAGAAAGGTGAGCAAAAGAATGAATGAAAAGCCTGGAAAGACCAACGCACGGAAGACCAAAGTAAAATCCAAACTCATGTTTTTTGGCCTCTTCACCTATCCGTACATGAGAAACAAGGATCGAGACTTACGAAACTCGCAGGCACATCCGCTATGTTACCGCCTTCCGCAATATGAACAAAGGACAAGATGTTTGCGAACGTTGGAGTACGCACCTTAACACGTTCAGGATAGGCTGTGCCGTTGCTTTTTACATAATAAAATAATTCGCCTCTCGGTGCTTCAACGCGACTAATCGCCTCACCAGCCGGCACGATTCTCGGAACTCTCATTCTGTAGGGTCCAGTTGGCAAATTGTCTAATGCAAAGTTTAGTATATCGAGACTTTCATTGATCTCATCAAGGCGAACCATTAACCTTGCCCAAGAATCACCTTCACTGTAACTTATCATCTTGAAAGGAATCTTGTCATATGCGGCATAGGGTTCATCCTTCCTGACGTCCATTTTCACATCTGAACCACGCGCCACAGGACCGACAACGCACAGCTTCAATGCATCCTGTCTCTCCAATACTCCAACACCTTTCGTTCGCATTTTCAAGGTAAGATCACTTTCAAGAAGATTCTTGTAGAATACCATTCTCTTCTTCAAAGTTGCCAATCCTGCCTTGATTTTTGGAATCCTTTCTTCTTTTAAGTCTCGTCTCACACCACCAATGGTAACAAATGATGCTATAACCCTGTTACCACTAAGCGACTCCATAGTATCCATTGCGATTTCCCGGTCACGCCACATGTACTGGAAGAATGGTTCATATCCGATCTCAAGTCCAGCATGACCCAATAGAAGCATATGACTCTGAATTCTGTTGAGCTCCAGAACTATCGTACGCAAGAATTTTGCCCTTGCAGGCACTTCAGTTCCCATTATTGTTTCTACTGTTTGGCAAAAACATGCGGCGTGATAAGCGTTGCAAATGCCACATATTCTTTCAACCAAATAAACATCCTGTAAGTAGGTACGCTTTTCTGCGGCTTTCTCAATTCCCCTATGAACATAACCGATACGGGGTTTGACCTCTTTCACGATCTCTCCGTCAACTTTCAAGGAAAACTTCTCTGGCTCAATTAAGGCAGGGTGTTGTGGTCCTATAATGACTGTTGTTAGCACTCCTTCATCTGAAGACTGATTGCTCTCGTCTAGAGCAGTAATGTTCTCTTTTTTGCTCTCAATATTTGTGATCTCAGCGTCTTTTCTTAGCGGAAAGAGGTCTCTTGGCCAGTCTTCTGAGAGGACCAATCTTCCTGGGTCTGGATGGCCTTCGAAAGTTATGCCAAAGAGGTCAGCAACTTCTCTTTCGTGAAAGTTTGCTCCAGGAAGTATGTCTGTTATTGTTTCGATTCGCGGATCTTTTTTTGGCACTTGTGTCCTAATCGTTACTATGATGCCATGCGTACGGACATGATACATCACTTCGATAGTTTCACCCAAATCCACGCCTGTAATCGCTGACATACCCGCGCTTTCATCTTTGTCAAGTAAGATTTTCAAAGCGTCTCTATGAATGCCCGCGTTGACTCGAACAGACACTTTTTCAAGCTGTGAGGGCGGAGTTTGAAGCATCTTTTCTCCGAGCTCTTTGCTGAGCGTTGTCAGAATCTCTTCAACGCTTGTCAACGGGTTTTGCCTCCTTGGCAGGTTTCAGCAATTTTACAATTCCGTCAATTATTGCCTCAGGTTTAGGTGCACAGCCAGGAACATAGACATCTACTGGAATTATCTTATCTACCCCTCCGACCACATTGTAGTTCCCCTCAAATACACCGCCTGAGCAAGCACATGCCCCTATCGCCACGACAGACTTCGGTTCAGGCATTTGCTCATAGATGCGCTTTAGCCTATCTGCGCATTGCCTAGTGACTACACCAGTGACTAGCAGAACATCAGCATGTCGTGGCGACGGCTCAAGAAGAATCCCAAGTCGCTCAACATCATATCTAGGCGTCAAGAGCGCAACAACTTCAATATCACATCCGTTGCAGGCACCAGAGTTAAAGTGAAGAACCCATGGTGACTTCCTTTCAGCCCACTTAACAAGACTAGCACACCGCGTTACTAGTCGCCTCTTTCAACAAGAAGGAAACCTGATACAACCATTATGAATAGATAAAACATGAAGAGCAGGACGTTTGCCGTGGAAAGAGCTAAAGACGCAAAAGCCGTTAGTAAGACTGATGAGTCCAAAACGACAAAGTAGATGAGGTACTTATATAAGGACACATTAACTCTCAGATTGAGGAAAGCTGCTTTCTCGCCGCAGGCATATGCAGACTGTCCGTTTTCAGTTTTGACAGATTTTGGCGACAAATAGCGACCAAACAAATAGATTAGAGATGAAGCTGCAAATATCAAAACAAACGCTATGGCAAATTCATCAAACGTGAATAGTACCTCCTTCAACAACTACTGCTTCAGCCATTAACTTTATCTCCTATATTTGAGGTTGACCTTTTCTAACCAGAATTTTTCTGAACATAAAGCTGTCTGTGCACCCACGGGCTGCATGCACGATCTTCTGTCTATCCATGCGATTCACGTTCGACGCTTCAAGAATCAAAAAGCAAGATTTAAATCTTAGCCATAAACCTAGCCATAATTCACAACATTGTTTCCAATTTTGTTTTGTCTGGGTCATTAGCGTTTTAGACACATTTGTATGCAAAAACATGCAAAAATGGGTATGTACAAGCTCAAAGCAGTATGGCCAATTCAAACGAGATTTCAATGTGGAACAGGCAAAAAGGCTTATACAGAACCAAGGGTTCAGAGAAAATCGTTAAATGATTTAACAATATTAATGAATCATCGGTGGCTGGGGCTGTGGCTGAACCGTTCGTAATGATGGAACAAGTCATCATTGTTTTGCTTGCAGGTATCATTGGAGCCAAACTGTCCGAACGTTTTGGCTTGCCGATGATTATCCCTCTATTTATTAGTGGCTACATAATCGGTCCAGAGGGACTGGGCATTTTTGCGCCCCTGGAACTCGGACTTTCCTTAAGCGTAATTGTCACTTTGGCTATACCTGTCATACTTTTTGATGAGGGAATGCACATAGATCTCAAATTATTGAATGAATTCAAGTCGTCGATCTTTCTCTTGGTAACACTCGCTGTTGTAATCTCCACTGCCGGCGTAGGATTAGTAGCTCATTTGATATTTGGAATGCCTTTACTAGTAGCACTTCTCATGGGGTCTATCTTGGCTGCAACAAGCCCCGCAGCTGTCGTAGCCATTATTAAACAGCTGGGAGTTGAAAGAAAGATTGCTACAATAATGGAGGCAGAAGCTTCTTTTAATGATGCCACTTCCATCGTTTTATTCACGATCTTTTCAGGAGCTATACTGGGTGCGGGAATATCTTTCTCTGGGGCAATTTTTGCTTTCTTGAGATTATTCTTTGGTGGGCTCATTGTAGGATCTCTGCTATCTTTGCTGGCTGGATTTTTCATTGAGAAGTTTAACATGCAAGAGTATGCTGTCTATCTGTCTCTCGTGATTTTTTTGGGAGCTTACTCTGTCGCAGAGCTTTTGACTGCCAACGGAGCAACTGCAGTGGTGACTTCGGGCTTGGTTCTAAGAGGAGTTCTAAGTAAACCTATGCTTGGTGCTTCGAGGCAGGAAAAAGTGTTGGATTTTTGGTCTAACATAGCGTTTCTTGCGCAGAGCATCATCTTTCTGGTTTTAGGTGCAGGTTTCTCTATATCGATGTTAACTTCAGTTTGGTTTCAGGCTCTAGTAATTGTTCTGCTTCTTTTCTTTGTCATCCGCCCGATCTCCGTCTTCGCAGCCACTCATTTTGAAAAGAAATTATCAAGGAGCGAGAAGCTCTTCTTGTCATGGATTGGAGCGAGAGGAGCCGTACCAGCCGCCCTCGCGGCAAGTGCAATCGGATTAGAGATAGCTGAAGCCCCCCAAATATTTAACATAGTCGTCGTGGTTGTTCTCGCATCCTTGCTTATTACGGGTTTCACTGGACGAAAAATGGCAAAGGCTACGTTAACAACGCCTTTAGTGTCCAGAAAAGTTGAGGAAAAACAGTTTCATGCAACTCTAGAAAATTAGGCTTGCCTTCATCTGTTTTGGCTTTGGTTTTGAATTCTCCTCAAGTGATAGCTCATTATTTGCTCATCTATTCTAGGCAGCATGTATTGAGTACTTGAACCCATTTGGGTATGGGCACGGGCAGACTTGCCATGTGATGATGTTTTTACCGGTAAAGTCGGGTGGGGTCACACCCCCCACGCTAGGATTTAAAGCTTGTCTTGAGCTTATTTCAGCTGTTTGGACCTGCACTTGAAGATTTGGACTTGCACCGTAATGGGTTCGGGTATAATGGCGGGCCCGACGGGAATTGAACCCGTGACACCCGGATATCTGCGTGAACTTTTTCACTTAAGAGTCCGGTGCTCTAGCCTTACTGAGCTACGGGCCCGAGTTTCTTTCGGAAAAGAACCTCGAGTGAAAATATTTAGAGCTTT
>Ga0315280_10003249_pt1 | contig 25185 bp, 32 predicted proteins | sample YL17G06_40_MG_FD_203697 | JGI IMG/M metagenome (GOLD analysis project Ga0315280, IMG submission 203697) | Sediment microbial communities from Yellowstone Lake, YNP, Wyoming, USA - YL17G06_40 | ecosystem: Environmental > Aquatic > Freshwater > Lake > Sediment | place: USA: Wyoming | collected...
GGAGGGTACTCAGTGAAGGTGGTATTTCTGCAAGAGGTGGAGGGCTCCGGCCGCATCGGCGAGGTGAGGAACGTGGCCGATGGCTACGCTCGTAACTACCTTCTGCCGCGCAAGCTGGCCGTTCCCGCCACCGACCACAACATCCGTATAGCTCAGGCCAGGGTCCAGGGGGAAGCCAAGCACCAGTCCAAGCTGGATGCCGAGGCTGAGGTGCTGGCGGAGAAGCTCGTTGGCCTGACCATCACTATCGAGGTGCGAGTGGGCGGGCAGGGCCGTCTATACGGCTCGGTGACCGCTCGCGACATCGTCGAGGCTCTGGAGAAGCCGCTGGGGCTACTCCTGGAGCACCGGCAGGTGGAACTGGAAGACCCCATTCGCCAGGTGGGGTTGTTCGAGGTGCCCCTCAGGCTTTCGGGCAATGTGCGTGCCAGCGTGCAGGTGGCAGTGCTGGGGGAGGGGCAGACGCTGGAGGAGCTGCTGGCGCCTCCGCCCACGGAAGAGGAGCAGCCTCCACAAAAGGTGGAGGTGGAACAAGAGGAACAGCCTCCACAAAAGGCGGAGGTGGAACAAGAGGAACAGCCTTCGCAAAAGGTGGAGGTGGAACAAGAGGGGCAGCCTCCGCAAGAGGCGGAGGTGGAACAAGGGAAGAAAGCGCCCAGGAGTCGTCGCAAGGGTAAAGGAGTCCAACCATGACCATGCCTGTCGAAGAAACGGAGGCCCTTCTCAGACAAGCAGAACAAGAACTGGACGGCGCCAAGACCGCCGACCAAATCCGCCAGATTTGGCGAAAGTACTATCTCCAGGTGGGCCACCGCAACCTGGGAAGGCTACTGATCGGCCGCTCGGTCGATGAGATCATCGCCCGCCGAAGGTCCCAGCGGGAGGAGTAGGGCGAGGCCGTGGCCACCGTGGTAGCCGAGAAACTGCCCCCGCACGACATCGAGGCTGAGGAGGCGGTTATTGCCTCTCTTCTGGTGGACGGCGAGGCGATCTTCAAGGTAGCGCCCGTACTGCAACCGAGGGACTTCTTCCGTGAGAAGAACCGTTGGGCCTACGACGCCTGCCTGGCCCTCTGGGAGCGCAACGAGGGCATAAATCAGATCACCCTGGCCCACGAACTGGCCCGCCGAGGGCGGCTGGAGGAGATGGGCGGCGTGGCCTACCTGAGCCAACTGGTGGCGGACCTGCCCACCCCGCAGGGCGTCGAGTACTACGCTCAGATCGTCCAGAGGGATGCCGTCTATTGCCGCTTGATCGATGCTGGCCAGAGGATACAGCAGATGGCCTACGAGGGCGGCCCCGACCTGCCCGCGGTACTTTCGCGGGCCGAAGGCCTGCTGGCGGCCGTGCGAGGGGAAAAGCTGGCCAGCGATTTCGTGCACATCAGGGAGCTGCTGGAGCGCCACGTGGAGGGGCCGGCGATGGGGGAAGCGGCCGCTGGCACCGACACTCACATCCGCACCGGCTTCATGGACCTGGACACCCTCCTGGGTGGCCTCAAGCGGTCCGACCTGGTGATCCTGGCCGCTCGCACTAGCCTGGGGAAGACCTCTCTGGCTCTGAACATCGCTCGCAATGCCGCCGTGGGTCAGCAGGCCACCGTGGCCGTCTTCAGCCTGGAGACGGCTGGCGAGCAGGTGGCTCAGCGCCTGCTCGCCATGGAGTCCAACGTCGATTCCACCCGCCTGCGCCTGGGCACCCACAACGAGGCTGAGGAGCGGCGGATCATGCAGGCTATCGGCGTGCTGGCCAACGCCAACATCTACGTGGACGACAGCGCCGTCGTGCGCGTGCCTGAGATGAGGGGCAAGGCCTGGCGTCTATCCAGAGAGCGCCGGCTGGACCTGATAATCGTCGACTACTTGGGGCTCATGCACGCCGGGGTGGCGGTGGAGAACCGAGTGCAGGAGATCAGCTACATCTCTCGCTCCCTCAAGGAGCTGGCGCGGGAGCTAAACGTGCCGGTCATGGCCGTCTCCCAGCTCTCGCGGGCGGTGGAGGCGCGGGCCACCCACATCCCTATGCTCAGCGACCTGCGGGAGTCGGGGAGCATAGAGCAGGATGCCGACGTGGTCATTTTCATTTATCGCGAGGATGTGTACGTGCGTAGGGAGGAATGGGAGCGCATGCACCGCGACCGCCCGGGCGACGGCTACCCGCAAGGCATCGCCCAAATCATCGTCGCCAAGCACCGCAATGGGCCCACGGGTACAATCCACCTGCGCTTTCGGGAGAAGACGGCTCGCTTTGAGGACCTTCTCGTCATCCCGCCAGAGGGGGAGGGCGGATGGAGCTAGAGCAGGGTCGGTTCACGGGCTTTCCTGCCGGGGCCTTGGCCACGGCCATCCCCAACCTTTTTTTCACTGCTGTCCTGCCCCGCATCAGCGACCCTGCCGAGCTGGTGGTTAGCCTTTACTTCTTCTTTGTCCACCGCCGCCAGAAGGGGCAGCCCCGCTTTCTGACCTACGCTGAGCTGGCCGCGGATGGCACATTGGCCGCCGCCCTCGCTTCGTTGGGAGGGGACGCCCTGCGACGGGGCCTAGATGCAGCGGTGGAGCGGGGGACGCTTCTGCGCCTGGATGTAGAGCCTGCCTCTGCGGCAGGCGGGCACGAGGGGCAAAAGCAGGAGCTGTACTTCCTGAACACCCCGACTGATCGGGGGGCGGTGGCAGCCATCGAGGCTGGCCAGCAGGGCTTGGGACGGCTGCTTCCGCGGCCAACTGAGCCGCCGGAAGTCAAGCCCAACATCTTCGAGCTCTACGAGCAGAACATCGGCCCTCTGACGCCGATGGTCGCCGAATATCTGAAGGACGCCGAGGGGCAATACCCCGCTGACTGGTTCGAGCCAGCGTTCCAGAGAGCGGTAGCGCAGAACGTGCGCCGCTGGAGCTACATAGCCGCTATCCTGAGGCAGTGGAAGGAAAAGGGTCCGGACTATGAGAAGGCTGGACGAGATCTTGAAGGGCCTGGGGGCAAGCGCCCCCTCTCCGGGCGATACAGGCATCTCGTCCGTCGCTGAAGCCGGCGAGAGGGTGGAAGAGGGCGTTTGCCCCCTCTGCCGAGGGGCGGGCTTCGTGCGCAAGGACGTCCCCCTCGATCATCCCGACTTCGGTCGCGCCTTCCCCTGCCGCTGCGTGCTGGCGGAGGGGGAGGAGGAGCGGCTGGCACGCCTGCAGCGCTACAGCAACCTGGGGCCTCTCACCCGCCTGACCTTCGCCAACCTCATGAGCCGAGGGCGCAGCACTGACCCTGCCAATCAGGAGAGATTCGCCAGGGCAGTGGCGGCGGCCCAGCAGTTCGCCCAGGAGCCCAGCGGCTGGCTGGTTCTCTGCGGGCCCAGCGGCTGCGGCAAGACCCACCTGGCGGCGGCCATCGCCAACGCCTGCATCGAGCGGGGGCAGCCGGCTTTCTTTGTGGTGGCGGCGGACCTGCTGGACCATCTGCGCGCCGCCTACCGGCCGGGCAGCGAGGTCTCCTACGATGAGCTGTTCGAGGAGGTGCGCAACGCCCCCCTGGTGATCCTGGACGACCTGGGGGTTCACAGCGCTACCCCCTGGGCTCAGGAGAAGCTCTTCCAGCTGATCAACCATCGCTACAACCACCGCCTGCCGACGGTCTTCACCACCAGCGCTCCCCTGGAGGAGATGGACGAGCGGCTGCGCACCCGCCTGTGCGATGCAAGCCTGTCGCAGGTCTTCGCGCTGGAGGATGGGCCGGGCAGGGGGACGGCTGCCTTCGGTGGGCTGGCTCTGCCGGTCATCCGCGAGATGACGTTCGAGAGCTTCGTTTACAGGGGGCCTGGGTTGCAGAAGCAGCTCGCTGACATGTTTCGGAGCCAGGAAGAGGCGGACGTCTGGGGCGAACGGTTGCAGACCTTGATTGAGAAAGCTCTGCGGAGTCTTCACGTTGCGTACGTCACCGCGCGAGGCTACGCTGACAACCCGAAGGGTTGGCTGGTGCTGCTTGGTGAAACGGGCTGTGGCAAGACCCACCTGGCAGCGGCCATTGGCCATTATCTGTGCGCCAGAGACATCGGTGTTGAGTTCTGCGTCGTTCCTGACCTACTGGATGACCTGCGTTCGGCATCCCGGGAGCACACAGATGCTGGCCATCTCGATGATGTCTTGGAGGTAGTGCGCAACGCCCCCTGCCTCATCCTGGACGACCTGGGGGTGCACAGCGCCACTCCCTGGGCCCAAGAGAAACTGTTCCAGATCCTCAACTATCGCTACAATGCCAAGCTGCCGACCGTCATCACGGTGGGTCGCTCTCTCGAGGACTTGCCCGGTCACTGGGTCTCCCGGATGTACGACACCAAGGTGAGCATGATCTTCGAGATCGAGGCCCCCGACTATCGGGGACGACTCAGGAAGCAGGCTCCGCCGCCTCAGCCGCCGCGGCAGGGCGGGCGCAAGCGGGCCGTTCGCTGAGGTCGGCGGCGGCGCCTGTCGTGGCGCGCCCGCAGCCAGTCGCGCAGGGCCCAGTGGGTGGTCTGGAAGGAGAGCTCGTCCCAGGGGATGGCATCCGGGGCGAACCAGCGGGCCTCCAGCACCTCGTGCCCGACCTTCAGCCGGCCCGTCGGCCGCCGCGCCTGGAAGACCACGACCAGGACTCCCGGGCTCTCGGGGGCTGGCTGCGAGTAGACCCCCACCAGTGGTCCCAGCTTCACCTTCAGGCCGACCTCCTCCTCTACCTCTCGTGCGGCTGCCTGCTCGGCCGTCTCGTCGATCTCCATGTGGCCGGCGGGGAAGGTCCAGGTGCCGTAGCGGGGCCGGATGGAGCGGCGGAGAAGGAGCAGGCGGCCGCCGCGCTCGACGATGGCCCCGGCCACCACTTTGGGATTAAGGTAGAGGATGCGCTGGCACTGGTCGCAGACCAGGCGGGGGCGCTCTTCTGTCTCTAGGAGGCGTTCGCGGAGATGACCACCGCAGTTGGGGCAGAAGCGGGGCGGGTTGGGGCTGAGATGGGCGCTGGTCATTGAGGCTGAAGGGCGGTTTGGCCTTCCCCCGCGAGCCAGCTCTCGCCTCCCTCCCAGACCTCCTTCTTCCAGATGGGGGCGACCTCCTTAATGCGGTTCACGGCTTGCTGACAGGCCTCGAAGGCCTCGTGGCGATGGGGGGAGGAGACGACCACCAGGAGGCTGGTCTCCCCTATCTCTAGGCGGCCGGTGCGGTGAGCGATGGCGATGTCGGTGATGGGCCAGCGCGCCATGATCTCTTCAGCCACCTGCCGCAGCTTCTTCTCGGCCATCTGGGGATAGGCATCGTACTCCAGATGGAGGACGCGCCGCCCCAGGTTGTTGTCGCGCACAACGCCCAGGAAGAGGGCCACCGCTCCGCTCTCGTCGCGGCGGACGTGCTCGATGAAGGGCTGGGGGTCGAGGGGGTCGGCGGTGATCCTAATGAGCATGGGCGCCTCCGCTCACCGGGGGGATGAAGGCTACCTCATCGCCGTCGCCCAGGGGGTAGTCGGCGGGGACGTAGTCGGCGTTCACGCTGTACATCAGGCTGCCGCTGTAGTCGGCCAGGCGGGGGAAGCGAGCGCAGAGGTCGCGCTGGAGTTCGCTAACCGTCAGGCCGTCCCGCACCTCCAGATTCAGCTCGCGCCTGCCCGTCATGTCGTAGAGAGCGGCGAAGAACTTCACTCTGACCTTCACGTCTTCTTACCTGCTCCCAGTTTAATCCAGCCGTCTCAGGCGGGGCAAGGTAACTGGTTCATGATTGACGGGTTCTGAACTCTCTCGGGTTCGTACACAACCCCAGCCTGTCCGCCATGCGGACTCCGCCTCTGCGGATGGCGGAGAAGGCTGGGCATGGGCAGAGGAATGCGATGCCCCCGCCTGATGGCCTTGAACTGTTTAGATTCATCTCTGAGGGTTGAAACCCTCAGCTTCGAGGAAGCTGCGGATTTCAATCCGCAGGGTAAGTTATTTTGTTGAACGCCATTAGGCGGGGGTCGAGAATCAAGCCACCAGCGGCGAGCCGTCTCAGGCGGGGCAAGGCGAAGGCAGTATAATACTGGGGATCCGCGACGGGGAGGCAATCGATGGCAGGGCTTTCTCCTCTGGCCCGCGTGCGCCAGGCGGTGCTGGACGTTCTCTTTCCGTCCCGCTGTGTCGGCTGCGGGGGCTATGGCTCTTTTCTCTGCCAGTCCTGCCAGGCGGAATTGCCTCGCACTCGGCCGCCCCGCTGCCCCATATGCTGGCAGCCCCAGCGTCAGGGAGATCCTTGCGGTCGCTGCCATGAGGAGAAGCCCGCCTTCCAGAGGGCGCGCTCGCCCTACCTCTATCAGGGCGTGGCGCGGGAGGCGGTGCATGCTCTTAAGTACAACTACCTTTCCGCTCTAGCCCAGCCGATGGCGCAGCTCATGGCCCGCTATGTAGAAGAGGAGGAGGTCATCGAGGCCGACGTTTTGGTGGCGGTGCCCCTCTACGCCAGAAGGCAGCGATTGCGGGGCTACAACCAGTCGGCCCTGCTGGCGCGAGAGCTTTCCCGCCTGTGCGCCCTGCCGCTGGCCGAGCGAGGGCTAGCGCGCCGTCGCAATACTCCGCCGCAGGCTCGCAGCGCCGACGCGGAAGCACGCAGGCGCAATGTGACCGATGCCTTTATCGCTGACCGTCGCTGGGTGGCGGGCAAGCGCATTCTCCTCATCGACGACGTCATGACCACCGGCGCCACCCTCGATGCCTGCGCCCGCGCCCTGCGCCAGGGCGGCGCTGCTTCCGTTTGGGCCCTCACCTTCGCCCGCGAGGACTGATCTCGCTTGAAAGGGGGAGCCCCTTGGCTCTAAAATGCAGTGAGGGGAAGCCCCCGCCTGGGGATGCAGAGGGAGGACTGATTGGAGATGGAGCTCACCTTTCGTTCGCGTCATGTCCCCGTCACCGATAGCCTGCGCCAGTACACCAGCCGCAAGCTGAGCCGTTTGGCCCGCTATCTCCCCCTGGTGAATGAGGCGGTAGTTGAGCTGAAGCAGGAGGGGGGCGAGAACGCCCGGCGGTTCGTGGTACAGGTAACCGTGAACTGTAATGGGACCTACCTGCGGGCAGAGGAGAGGGGTGCTGTCCTGCTGCCTGTCATCGACGCTGCCGCCGACGTCCTGGCCCACCAGGTGCGGCGCTATAAGGAGAAGGTGTATCACAGCGAGAAGCATCTCAAGACCAAGGAGGCGGCCCTGGTCGGAAAGGCCGCCGTGCCTGAGGAAGTTGAGGAGGAGCAGGAGGAAGAGATCGTTTTGCGACGGGTAGTGCGCGTTAAGCGTTTTCCGGTAAAGCCGATGACCGAGGAGGAGGCCATCGAGCAGATGGAGCTTCTGCACCACGACTTCTTCCTCTTCTTCGACGCCGATGCTGACACCTACGCCCTCCTCTATCGGCGGCGCGATGGGGACTACGGCATGATCATCCCCCAGGCGCCGTAGGTAGGGGTTTTCTCCTGATGACTTGTCTGAGGCTCCCACCCTTGTAGCCTTCCTGGGCGGGCTGAGCGGCAGTCCGCTGGAGGAGATGGTGGCCACTGCTCGCCGCGCCGCCACCCTCGATAATCTGGAGCGAGCCCTCTCCACAGGTGCCTTCGCCTCCGCCATTCTTGTCGCCGACTCGCAGGAGGGGCTGGTAGACCTGCCTCCCGCCGTCGTTGTGGATGTGGACGCCGGAGCCTTCCACTTCGGCCGCCGTCTGGCCTGGGTCATCGACAGATTTGGGCTGGAGAAGCTCGTCTATTTCGGCGGCGGCAGTGTTCCTCTCCTCTCGGCTCAGGAGTTCGTGGGCATCGCCCAGGAGCTGGGGCGAGGCGATGACCTGGTCATTACCAACAACTTCTACTCGGCCGATCTGGTGGCCTTCTCGCCAGGGGAGGCCCTGAAGAGGATCACCCTGCCCGACAGCGATAACCCTCTGGCCCGTCTGCTGGCCGAGCAGGCTGGCCTATCGCCGCGGCCGCTGCCGCGCAGCGTCGCCAGCCAGTTCGACATCGACTCGCCCTCCGACCTGGCTATCCTGACCCTGGTGGGAGGAGCTGGCCCCCGCCTGCAGCGCCTGCTGGACTGCTGGCGACTGGACGTAGCGCCCTATCGACGGGCGCTGGCCTATTTCACCGACCCCACGGCTCAGGTGCTGGTGGCCGGTCGGACGGGCAGCCAGGTGTGGCAGTATCTGGAGCGGGAGACGGCCTGTCGGGTGCGCTTCTTCGCCGAGGAGCGGGGCATGCAGGCCGAGGGTCGCCTTCAGAGCGGCCAGGCCCGCTCGCTCCTGGGCTTCTATCTGGCCGAAGTCGGCGAGGAGCGTTTCTTCGTCACCCTGGCGGAGCTGGCCGACGCCGCCTTCCTGGACACGCGTGTGCTCCTGGCCCATCTGGGCATTGAGGCCAGCCGCGCCGACCGCTTCCTCTCGGACGTTGGCTGGCATGAGGCGATCGAGGAGCCGTTCCTGCGCCAGTTCACCCAGGCGGCGGGGCGCGCTCCCATAGCGGTGGTGCTGGGTGGGCATTCGCTGGTCTCCGGCGGCCTGATGGCTTTGCTGGAGTACGCCTGGCAGGAGCACGACCGTCGGCTGGGGCCGGAGGCCAGGGCCGACGTTGACGCCGGGCTGCCGCTGGACTAAACTGGGGCCGACATCGACAGGAGCGGGCTCTCTTCAAACGGGCAGCGAGGACGGCAGGCAGGCAGGAGCGACGACCTTCGGGGGTTGACCTCTGCCTTTTTGTTTAGCGGACTGAACGGACGAGGGGGAAGAGATGGGCGTTCTGGAACAGCAGGACCCTGAGGTGGCGGCGATTATCCAGCGCGAGCAGGAGCGGCATCGCCTGGGCTTCGAGCTCATCGCCTCGGAGAACTATGCCAGCGCCGCCGTTCTGGAAGCGCTGGGCACTGTCCTCAGCACCAAGTACGCCGAGGGCTATCCGGGGAAGCGCTACTACGGCGGCTGCCAGCACGTGGACGAGGTGGAGGAGCTGGCCATCAGCCGACTCAAGCAGCTCTTCGGCGCCGATCACGCCAATGTCCAGCCCCATAGCGGCGCCGAGGCCAACCGGGCTGCCTACACCGCCTTGATGGAGGTGGGCGATACGGCCATGGGCATGAACCTTGCCCAGGGCGGTCACCTTACCCACGGCCTTGCGGTCAACTTTTCGGGGAAGCTCTACCGCTTCGTCCACTACGGCGTGGACCGGGAGACGGAGCTTCTGGACTACGACGCGATGGCCGCTCTCGCCCGCGAGCATAAGCCCAAGGTGATCGTGGTGGGGGCGACCGCCTATCCCCGCATCATCGACTTCGCCCGCTGCCGGGCGATCGCTGATGAGGTGGGGGCCTATCTCCTGGCGGACATAGCTCACATCGCCGGCCTGGTGGCGGTGGGCCTGCATCCGTCGCCGGTGCCCCACGCCCAGGTGATCACATCCACCACTCACAAGACCCTGCGCGGCCCGCGCGGCGCTTTCATCCTCTGTCAGGCGGACCTGGCCCAGAGGATCGACCGGGCGGTGTTCCCTGGCACCCAGGGTGGGCCTCATATGCACAGCATCGCCGCCAAGGCCGTCTGCTTCGGCGAAGCCCTGCGACCGGAGTTCGGCGAGTATCAGCGGCGGATCGTGGAGAATGCCAGGGTTCTGGCCCAGGAGCTTCAGGGCCACGGCCTGCGCATCGTCTCTGGTGGCACCGACAACCACCTGCTCCTGGTGGACGTGGGGGTGAAAGGGATCACCGGCCGCGATGCCCAGGTAGCCCTGGAAGCTGTGGGCATAACCGTGAACAAGAACACCATCCCCTACGACGAGCGACCGCCGATGGTGGGCAGCGGCATCCGCATCGGCACGCCGGCTGTTACCAGCCGTGGCTTCGGGCCAGACGAGATGCGCCGCATCGCCGCCCTCATCGCTCGCATTCTGGAAAACATAGACGACGAGAAGGTGGCGGCGGGCGTGCGTCGGGAGGTGAGGGAACTGGCCAGCAGCTTCCCTGTGCCGGGCATCCCCGGCTGAGGGTGCGCAGGCCAGGAGCCGCTTCGCTTGTGAAGGAAGCAGCCGCATGCTATAATTCGCTGCGTCCTGTGGTCTGCGACGGGTGGACTTCGGGTTTCGTCTGCTAGCAGGGAGGAGGGGAGCGAGCCCTTGCGCGAGTACGAGCTGGTGATAATCATTAGCCCCGATGTTCCCGAGGAGGAAGTGCCCGGTACTATCGAGAAGGTGGGCCAGTTCATCACCAGCCGCGGCGGCGAGGTGGCCGAGGTCAATCGCTGGGGGCGAAGGAAGCTGGCCTATCCCATCAGGCGCTGCACCGAAGGCAACTACGTCGTTACCCAGTTCAAGCTCGACCCCACGCAGGTGGCCGATCTGGAGGCGAGCATGGAGCTGACAGAAGAGGTGATACGCCATCTGGTCGTGCGGAAGGAGGAGGGCGAGAGCGCCGCCCCCTGAAGTACGTGGGCGTCTTGGGGGTTGAGCGAAAGGAGCTGGCGCGATGGCGGGCTTGAATAAGGTGATGATTATCGGCAATGTGGGCACCGATCCTGAGATGCGCTACACCGCCAGCGGGAGAGCCGTCACGAGCTTCCGCGTGGCTAGTAGCCGCAACTACACGACGCCCGAAGGGGAGCGGCGGGAGGAGACCGAGTGGTTCACTGTGGTGACCTGGCAGAAGCTGGCGGAGCAGTGCAGCCAGTATCTCCAGAAGGGGCGGCGTGTCTATGTGGAGGGCCGGCTGCGCACCCGCTCCTGGGACGCTCCTGATGGTCAGCGGCGCTATCGCACCGAGGTCATCGCCGATAGGGTGCTCTTCCTCGATCGGGCGCCGGGTGCCCCCTTGCCTGAGGAGGGGGTGGAAACGGTGGAAACGGTGGAAACGGTGGAAGCCGACGAGCTGCCCTTTGAGTAGACGGGTTTGACCGATGGTAACAGAACCAGGACGATACCGAGAAGAGGGCGGTGCCGAGGCGGGTAGACGGCGGCCGCGTGGGCGGTACAGCCGACGGCGCAAGGTTTGCACGTTCTGTGTCGAGCACGTCACGGTTATCGACTACAAAGACGTTAGTAGGCTGCGGCGCTTCCTGTCCGAACGTGGGCGCATCGCGCCAGGGAGGAAGCTGGGGACCTGCGCCAAGCATCAGCGGGCTCTATCCCAGGCCCTGAAGCGGGCCAGGCATCTGGCTCTTCTGCCCTATACGGCCGAGCACATTCGCGCAACGGGACCTTCCTCCCCACGCCAGTAGCTGCTGTCGGCCAAGCTGGGACGGTGGGGGAGGGTTTCCGTCCGTTACCCTTGAAGGGGTTTTGCCCTTGGTCAAGAAGAGACGACAGAGACCCCTGCCTATCCCGCCGCGCCCGCGGCGGCGGCCCTGGAGCCGCGAATTTCGCCTCCAGTTGGCGGTTATCAGCGCTTTCGGGCTGCTTCTGGTGATCATTGGGGGAGTCATCGGATTTGCTTTCTTTCAGGATTACTACGAGGAGCACGTCCAGCTTCCTCACTCCAAGGCCATTCAGGTAGGCGAAACCACCCTAAATCTCGACTACTTTGCCCGCCGCCTCAAATACCTCCTGACCAGCATAGGCTTTACCGATGCCAGCCAGGCGCAGGCAGCTATCGCCGCCGGGACCAGTATGCTGGAACGCGAGGAGGTACTGCGGCAGAGAGCGCCCGCTGACCTGGGCGTGTCCGTATCGCCAGAGGAGGTCGAAGTGGAGATCAGTGATCGGCTGGGCCTGACGCAGAGCGATCCCCAGGCATTCGCCAAGGCCTATGAGCCGGAGTTGAAGAAGAGCGGCCTCTCGGACAAGGAGTATCGCCAGATGGTGGAGGCCGACCTTCTAAGCCGTAAGGTGCAGGAGGTCTTTTCTCAGTCTGTGCCTAGCACCATGGAGCAGGTAAGGATGCGCCAGATTCTGGTGGGCACTGAGGATGAAGCCCGCTCGGTGGTGGAGCGTCTGGATGGTGGCGAAGACTTCGGCGACCTGGCGCGGGAGCTCTCTCTGGACAGCGCCACCAAGGATAAAGGGGGCGAGCGGGACTGGGTGGCCCGCGATGAGCTGGACCTATCCTACGCCAGCAAGGTGCTGGCCCTGGAGGTGGGCACTCACAGCCAGCCCATCCCCGGGCCGGGTGGCTACTTCATCTTCGAGGTGGAGGAGAAACAGCCCGACCGGGAGGTGACACCGGAGCAGCGGAGCAGCATCAGCAGCAACTACTTCAGTCTTTGGGTGAATGAGCAGCGGACTCTCTTCGCCGTGCCGGATATCCAGCCTCTATTAGAAGACCCCGGCAAGTTGCAGTGGGCGGCGAACAAGGCTTTCGGCGTGTAGGATGGGAGACGATGGCGAGGCAGGACCAGATCGAGATCGCTTTGTTGGGCCTAGGGGTGATAGGCAGCGGTGTGGCCCATACGCTCCTGGAGAAAGGGTCAGCCTACGACCAGCAACTGGGGCTTCACCTCAGCCTGCGCCATATCCTGGAGCGCGACCTCTACAAGGCTGATGGCGTACCCGTAGACCGCCGCCTGGTTACCGACGACCCCCGCGTTGTCCTGGATGACGAGGCCGTCGATATCGTTATCGAGGTGCTGGGTGGCGAGCGGCCGGCCTATGATTTCATCAAGGAAGCCCTCTGTTCCGGTCGGTACGTGGTGACCGCCAACAAGGAGGTCATGGCCAAGCATGGCCTGGAGCTCTTGGCCCTGGCTCAGGAGCATGGGGTGGATATCCTCTTCGAGGCCAGCGTCGGCAGCGGCACCCCCGTCATTGGCCCCCTCAGACGCGACCTTTCGGCCAACGACATCACTTCCATTCGGGCCATTATCAATGGCACCACTAACTACATTCTGACCCGCATGAGCAAAGAGGGGCTGGACTTTCAGGAGGCGCTGAGCCAGGCTCAGGCCCTGGGCTACGCCGAGGCTGACCCCTCCAACGACCTGGAGGGGATCGATGCCGTCTACAAGCTGGCCATCCTGGCCAGCCTGGCCTTCCACACTCACGTCCGCCCCGACGATGTCTACCGCGAAGGGATCACCAGCCTCAACGCCCGCGACTTCCGCTACGCTCAGGAGCTAGGCTATGCCATCAAGCTTCTGGCGGTGGCCAGAAGGGAGGAGGAGGGTGTGGATGTGCGGGTGCACCCGGCGTTCGTGCCCAAGGGGGAGCTTCTGGCCAACGTGGAGGGGGTGCTTAACGCCGTTCAGGTGGAGGGCGATCTATTGGGGCGGGTGCTCTTTCAGGGGCCGGGAGCGGGCCCGCGGCCCACGGCCAGCGCTATCATGGCCGATGTCATGGACGCTGCTTACAGCGTGGCGGCGGCCAAAGTTGGTCGAAAGGGCGACCGCTTGCCCTGGCGAGCGGGCCAGGCGCTGCCTATAAAGCCGGTGGCCGAACTGACCACCCGCTACTATCTGCGCATGGAGGTGGCTGACCGGCCTGGCGTCCTGGCTCAGATCGCCCGCTGCTTCGGCGACCACGGCGTAAGCATCGCCTCGGTCATCCAGAAGGAGAGCGATGAGGTAGCTCAGACGGCGGAGCTGGTCATCATGACCCACGTGGCCCGGGAGGAATCGGTGCAGAAGACCGTCAAGGAGGCGAGCAAGCTGGCGGTGGTGAGCTGCATCGGCAACCTTCTGCGGGTGGAAAGCTGACCGGCCTTGCGGCAGGCGGGGGGCTAGCGATGGGCGCGGACAAGAAGCAGCCAAAGGCCGATCCTCCTCGGGCGGACACAGCAGTTCCCTCGGCGGATGCTGTTCCCTGGCTGGAGGAGGAGCTGCGGCGAGCGAAGAGCCAGCTCCACAAGCTGCAACAGCAGGTGGAGCAGGCGCAAAACCAAATATGGAACCTGGCGGAGAGTGTGCAGAAGGGGGAAGACATCCTCTCCGCCCTGGCCTCACATCTTACAGCCTTCCCCCAGCTTCAGGACGAGGTGCGCCAGGCCAAGGAGCAACTGGGGCGCCTCCAGGAGCGCGCGCTGGCCAATCAGGGCCGCATCGAAGAGGCGATTCGTCAGCAGCAGGCGGCGGCGGAGCGGGAGAGGGGGGAGCGCAGTGTCTCCCTGCGCCGCCTGGAGGCCGTGGAGAAGCTGGCTCAATCCTACGAGGGGCGCATGCTGGCGGTGGAGGAGGGAGGGCATCGCCTTCGGGATGATGTCTCTCTCCTGGGGAAGCGGTTGGAGGGTGTGGATAGGGGCGTCGAAGGGGTAGCGGCGAAGACGGCTAGCCACAGCGAGGCTGTCAAGCGCTTGGAAGAGGAGACGAGACGTCTGCACGCTGAGACCGACGCCTTGATCAAGCAGGACTCCATCCTCTCCGAGCGGGTACAACTCTTGGCCGAGCAGGTGCGCCGCCTGGGAGAGCAGGTGGCCATCCTGGGCGAGGATCGGGTGGTCCACCAGGAGCTAACGGATATTCAGGAGCACTGGCACACGGACGGTCAGCGCCTGGACGATCGACTGAAGGCCCTGGAGCAGGTGCTGGGAGAGCAGCAGCAGCGCGCCGAAGACCATGCTCGTGCCCTGGAGCTGCTACAGAGCAAGGACCAGACGCAGATGGAGCGCCTGGCGGCTTTCCAGCAGCAGATCCGTGAACAGCGCCAGCAGGTGGTGGACTACCTGCGCAAGCTGAGTCAATTCCAGGAGCGCCAGAAACGCCGCCAGTTGGCTGCTCTGGAACAGGAACTGAAGGAGATGAAGCAGCGTGACGTCAAGCTGGGCGGCGAGTGATCGACCGGGCGTACTGCGCCGCTATCGGGACTATCTGCCGCTAACGGATGCCACCCCTCTCATCTGCATGGGGGAGGGGGAGACACCGCTGGTGCGCTCCCAGCGGCTGGAGGCCCGACTGGGCTGTGGTCCTCTCTACTTCAAGCTGGAGAGCTGCAACCCTACTGGCTCCTTCAAGGACCGCGGCATGGTGGTGGCGGTGGCCAAGGCGCTAGAGGATGGGCGGAAGGCGGTGCTCTGTGCTTCCACCGGCAATACCAGCGCCGCCGCCGCAGCCTATGCTGCCCACTGCGGCCTCAGGGCTCATGTTCTCGTGCCAAAGGGCAACATCGCCCAGGGGAAGCTGGCCCAGGCGGTGGCACACGGTGCCCAGGTCATCGCTGTGGACGGCAACTTCGACCAGGCCCTGTCCCTGGCGCGGGCCATCACCGGCAAGCATCCCATCGCCCTGGTCAACTCCCTCAATCCCTATCGGCTGGAGGGCCAGAAGACGGCGGCCTTCGAGATCGTTGATCACCTGGGGGATGCTCCCGACTACCTGTTTATTCCGGTGGGCAATGCTGGCAACATCACCGCCTACTGGCGAGGCTTCGTGGAGTATGAGCAGAGAGGGAAGGCTACTAGGAGGCCGCGGATGATGGGTTTCCAGGCAGAGGGGGCGGCTCCCATTGTGTTGGGGAGGCCGGTGGAAAAGCCGGTGACGGTGGCCTCGGCTATACGCATCGGCAACCCGGCCAGCTGGAAGGGGGCTGAGGCCGCTCGCGACGCCTCGGGCGGCGTGATCGAGGCGGTGAGCGATGAGGAGATCCTGAAGGCTTACCGCCTGCTGGCCCAGGAGGAGGGCATCTTCGGGGAGCCGGCCTCGGCGGCCTCGCTGGCGGGTTTGTTCAAGATGAGCGGCCAGGGGCTGGACCTAGGCAACAGCACCATCGTCTGTATCATCACCGGCAGTGGTCTTAAGGACCCCGAGACAGCCATGGCTATCCCCGCCGAGGTCCGCGAGGTGCCCGCCGAGCTGGCCGCTGTAGAGAAGGCCATCGGCGTGGCATAGGTGCACACCTCACCTTTGTATCGCATTGATCCTGGGATGGGCCCGCCTGTACAATATCGACAAGCTGCCAATTTGCGACCGCCCCGATTGCGTCGGGGCGGACTTTCCTTAAGGATGGGGGATGTGGTAGACCGCGCCAGGATCGCTGAGGCGGTGCGCCAGATCATCGCTGCCATCGGCGAGGATCCCCAGCGGGAGGGCCTCGCCGAGACGCCTCGGCGCATCGCCGATATGTATGCTGACCTGTTCTCTGGGCTCGACCGGGACCCTCTGGAGGTGCTGCAGAGCGGCTTCCGGGAGGAGGAGGATGGGCCGGTAATCCTCAGGGATATCCCCTTCTACTCCCTGTGCGAGCATCATTTTCTCCCTTTCTACGGAGTGGCCCACGTGGGCTACATCCCTAATGGGCGCCTGGTGGGCATCAGCAAGATCGCCCGGGCGCTGGACATTCTCGCCAGGAGGCCCCAGATTCAGGAGCGTCTGACCCGCCAGTTGGCCGATTGCATTCTGGAGGCCCTGGATGCCGACGGTGTGGGGGTTGTGCTGGAGGCGGAGCATTTCTGCCTGAGCATGCGGGGCGCCCACAAGCCGGGTGCGCGGGTGGTGACGTCGGCAGTGCGGGGGCCCTTTGGCAAGGGGACATTCGCTCGCTCTGAGTTCCTGGCCCTGGTGCAGGGCAGAGGATAGCCCTCTCTCGGCTGTGTGAGCGCTCTTGACAGCGCACGAAGTTTGATATAATCTAACGTTGGCGTCTGACGTCCATTGCGTATATACGCTATATGTAAATACGTACAGGTCGAAAGACCCTAAAGTGACGACGGTCGGCGGATAGCTGGGGGCGGAAGCCTCGCCGCCGTACTGGCTCAGAAATAAGGCTTTCGACCTATTTCGCTGTGTTTGAAGGGGGGACGACTTGCCCACCATACATCAGTTGGTGCGGCGGGGGCGCAAGAAGCTGGTCAGGAAGACCAAGGCGCCAGCTCTGCGCTTTTCCTACAACGCTTTGCGGAATAAGCTGATGCGGGCGCAGGGGGCTCCTCAGAAGCGGGGTGTCTGCGTCCAGGTGCGGACGGTGACCCCCAAGAAGCCCAACTCCGCCCTGCGCAAGGTAGCGCGGGTGCGTTTGACCAACGGGATGGAGGTCACCGCCTACATCCCTGGCGAGGGGCACAGCCTTCAGGAGCACTCGGTAGTGCTCATCCGGGGAGGGCGAGTGAAGGACTTGCCGGGGGTGCGCTATCACATCATCCGCGGTGCCCTCGATTCCCAAGGGGTGGTGGGGCGGAAGCGGGGTCGCAGCAAGTACGGCACCCGTCGCAGCGAGGAACTCAGGTAGGGCAGGCAGAGCGATGCCGAGGCGAGGCAGGGTCATCCGTAGGCAGGTACTGCCTGACGCCAAGTACAACAGCGTCTGGGTGCAGGTGTTCATCAACAAGCTGATGAAGGACGGCAGGAAGGGTACCGCGGAGCGGATCATGTACGGGACTATGGCCATCATCGAGCAGCGGGCCCGCCGTAGCCCTATGGAGGTATTTGAACAGGCGGTGCGCAATGCCAAGCCTATTCTGGAGGTGCGGCCTCGGCGTGTAGGCGGTGCCACCTATCAGATCCCTCTGGAGGTGCGGCCGGAGCGGCAGATGGCGTTGGCCGTGCGTTGGCTCTTGATGGCGGCGCGTGCTCGCAAGGGGAAGCCCATGGCTGAAAGGCTAGCCGCTGAGCTGATGGATGCCGCCAGCGGCCAGGGCGTCACTATCAAGCGGCGAGATGACACCCACCGCATGGCTGAAGCCAATAGGGCCTTCGCCCACTACCGATGGTAACCTCTGTGCAGCGGCCGCACCCATGAACGCGTAACGTTTTCTCTCTCCCGACGATCTGAAGATAAAGTCATGACTAGACCTGTGCTCATCGAAAAGGTTCGCAACATAGGGATCATCGCCCACATAGACGCGGGCAAGACGACCGTTACCGAACGCATCCTCTTCTACAGCGGCCGTACCTACAAGATCGGCGAGGTGGATGAGGGGACGGCTGTGATGGATTGGATGACGCAGGAACGGGAGCGGGGGATTACTATTACCGCCGCCGCTACTAGCTGCGAATGGGCAGAGCACATGATCAACATCGTGGATACGCCCGGCCACGTGGACTTCACGGTGGAGGTGGAGCGCAGCCTGCGGGTCCTGGACGGCGGCATCGTCCTCTTCGACGCTGTGGCCGGCGTCCAGTCTCAGTCGGAGACGGTATGGCGCCAGGCCGATCGCTATCACATCCCCCGTATCTCCTTCGTTAACAAGATGGACCGGATGGGGGCCGACTTCTGGCGCACAGTGGGCATGATTCGCGACAGGCTGGTAGCGCGGCCGCTACCCATCCAGATCCCCCTGGGCGTGGAGGATAAGCACCTGGGGGTCATCGACCTGGTAAAAGAGGTGGCCTGGCTCTTCCCCGCTGATAAGGACGAGGAGCCCGTTAAGGTTCCCCTGCCCAAGAAGTACGGCGAAGATCGCAACGGCTGGCCCGAGGAGTTCGTGGCTGCCCTGGTGAGGGCGGACGCTGCGATCCCAGGGGCAGGCGAGCTCATCATCAGCTCTCTGGGGGAAGCGAGGATACGGCGGGAGGAGCTGATCGAGGCGGTGGCCGAGCTGGACGACCAGCTCCTGATCAGCTATCTGGAAGGGCGCCATATACCAGCCGGCGAGATGGACAAGGCTGTCCGCCGCGCCACCCTGGCCAATGTGGTCACCCCCATCCTCTGCGGCAGCGCTCTGCGCAACAGGGGCATCCAGCCCCTGCTGGATGCGGTGATCGACTACCTGCCGTCACCAGTGGACGTGCCACCCATCAAGGGTATCCATCCCAAGACGGGGGAGACGATCCAGCGCCAGGCTGCCGACGATGAGCCCTTCGCCGCCCTGGCCTTCAAGATCGTGGCCGACCCGTATGTGGGGCGTTTGGCCTATTTTCGGGTCTATTCTGGCAAGGTTAGCCAGGGCTCCATGGTTCATAACAGCACCCGCGGTGAGCGCGAGCGTATCGGCCGCCTGCTGCTCATGCACGCCCAGCACCGAGAGGACATTGAGGAGGCCTATGCCGGCGCCGTCGTGGCGGCCGTCGGCCTCAAGAATACCTTCACCGGCGACACCCTCTGCGACAAGAGCCATCCCGTGCTCTTGGAGGCGATCAAATTCCCCGAGCCGGTTATCTCTGTAGCCATCGAGCCCAGAACCAAGGACGACCAGGATCGGATGAGCGAGACCCTGGGGCGCCTGTCGGAGGAGGACCCCACCTTCCGCACCCGCCATGACCCCGAGACGGGCCAGACGATCATCTCCGGCATGGGCGAACTCCACCTGGAGATCATCGTCGACCGGATGATGAAGGAGTACGGGGTAGAAGCCAGCGTGGGCAAGCCGGAGGTGGCTTACAAGGAGGCCATCACCCGTCCGGCCAGGACCGAGACCCGCTTCATCCGCCAGACGGGCGGCCACGGGCAGTACGCCGTAGTGGAGCTGGAGGTGGCTCCCCGCCAGCGGGGCGCTGGCTCCCGGTTCGTGGACAAGATCGTCGGCGGGGCCATCCCCCGCGAGTTCATCTCGCCGGTGGAGCAAGGGGTGAAGGAGGCCCTGGAGACGGGCGTCCTGGCTAACTACCCGGTGGTCGATGTGGAAGTGGCCCTGGTGGATGGCGGCTATCATCCGGTGGACTCCTCCGAGTTGGCCTTCCGTATGGCCGGCTCGATGGCCTTGCGGAAGGCCCTGTCTCAGGCCAAGCCCATCCTGCTGGAGCCAATCATGGAGATAGAGGTGGCTACGCCGGAGCAGTTCTTCGGCGACGTGCTCGCCGATGTGAACGCCCGCCGTGGCCACGTGACCATGGTCGACCAGCGGGGCCATATGCGGCTGATTCGCGCCCTGGTGCCCCTGGCCGAGACCTTCGGCTATGCCACCGCTCTGCGCTCCTTGACGCAAGGTCGGGCTACATACACTATGGAGTTTGACCATTATGAGGAGGTGCCGAGCTCGGTGGCTGAGGCGCTGCTGGGGCGGGTGAGAGGATACGTGAGAAGGTAGGCCATGCCCAGACAGAGGATACGCATTCGCCTGAAGGCCTACGATCATCGCATCCTCGACCAGTCCGCCGCCCTTATTTGCGAGGCGGCGGAGAGGACGGGGGCGGTGGTGGCTGGGCCTGTGCCTCTGCCCACCGAGATCAAGAAGTTCTGCGTTATCCGCTCGCCCCACATCGACAAGGACTCGCGGGAGCAGTTCGAGATTCGCACTCATAAGCGACTTATCGACATTGTGGAGCCCACATCCAAGACAGTGGACGCCCTGATGCGTCTGCAGGTGCCTGCGGGTGTGGACATCGAGATCAAGCTGTAGTCATGATCGAAGGGCTTTTGGGCCGCAAGCTGGGTACGCTGCAAATCTTCGACCGCGACGGTGCGGTGGTGCCAGTGACGGTCATCGAGACTGGTCCCTGCGTCGTCCTTCAGGTGAGGACCAAGGACCGCGACGGCTATGAGGCCGTCCAGTTGGGCTTCGGGGTGCGAAGGCGGGTCAACAAGCCCATGATGGGGCACTTCAAGGGCCTGGGCTCCTTCCGCTACCTGCGGGAGTTCCGGGTGGCCGAGATCAGCCGGTGGCAGGTGGGGCAGCGAGTGGGCGCGGAGATCTTCGAGCCCGGCGACCTGGTGGACGTGAGCGGCGTCTCCAAGGGCCATGGTTTCGCTGGCGTGATGAAGCGCCACGGCTTCCATGGGGGGCCCAAGACTCACGGCCAGTCGGACCGCGGCCGCGCTCCGGGGTCTATTGGAGCCAGCGCCAGCCCCGGGCGGGTGATCAAGGGCCTGAAGATGGCAGGGCACATGGGCGCCACTAAAGTCACGATGCGCAACCTGGAGGTGGTGGACTCCAATCCGGCCCGAGGTGTGATCATGGTCAAGGGCTCTGTGCCCGGGACCAAGAATGGCCTCTTGCACATTTATCTGGCCCGCAAGCAGGCGGTGAGGCGGAGGGTGGCTGAGAGGAGGGCCGAGGAGGCGGAGCCGGAAGAAAAGAGGGTGGAGGAACCGCAGGCTGAGGAGCCGCGGGCTGAGGAGACAAAGGGCGAGGAGTCGTGAAGCTTCCCGTATATAGCGTTGAAGGAGCCAAGCAGAAGGCCATCGCGGTGGACGATCGGGTGTTCGCCATCAGGCCCAACCTAGCGGTGGTGCATCAGGCCTTTGTGGCGCAGCAGGCCAATCAGCGGGCTGGCAGCGCCGACACCAAGACACGGGGCGAGGTGCAGGGCAGCACCGCCAAGGTCCGTACTCAGAAGGGCACTGGCCGGGCGCGCGCGGGGCCTACTCGTGCGCCCCAGCGTCGGGGTGGTGGTGCCGCCTTCGGGCCCAAGCCTCGCAGCTACCGTCAGGCGTTGCCCAAGCGTATGAAGCGGCTGGCCATCCGCTCGGTGCTATCGGGCAAGGTGGCCGACGGCCGTCTGGTGGTGGTCAAGGAGCTGGCTCTGGAGAAGCCGCGCACCAAAGACATGGTGAGCGTCCTGGCCAACCTCGGCATCGAGCGCTCGGCCCTTATCGTCACTGGCGAGCCGGACCGCAGCGTGCATGTCAGCGTCCGTAACATACCGAAGACGAAGGTTCTGCCCGCCGCCTACCTGAATGTGCTGGACATGCTCAGCCATCGCGATCTGGTGATGACGGTGGCGGCGGTGCGCCGCTGCGAGGCTCTCTGGGGTGGCGATCGGGCTGGGCAGCGGCGACCAAGGACCGGCGTGGCCGCTGCCGGGCAGGAGGCGAGCTAGGATGCCCAAGGCCATTCATCCTTATGATGTGATTCGGCAGCCCGTGGTGACTGAAAAGGGTTCGCACCTGCTGGCCGAGGACAAGTATGCTTTTCGGGTGGTCAGCGGAGCGAACAAGACCCAGATCAAGCAGGCGGTGGAGAAGGCCTTCAACGTGCGGGTGCGGGCGGTTAATGTGATGAACGTGAGGGGCAAGAAGCGCCGCTGGGGCAGAAGGCAAGCCCTCGGCCCGGCCTGGAAGAAAGCGATTGTCACTCTGGCACAAGGGGACAAGATCGAGCTGTTCGAGGGTGTGTAGAAATGGGGATTAAGCAGTACAAGCCCACCTCTCCCGGCCGACGGGGAGCGACCGGCTATACCTTCGAGGAGATAACCAAGAGGAAGCCGGAGAAGTCTCTGATGGTACCCCTGAAGAAGAAGGCGGGTCGCAACCGTCAGGGACGGGTGACCGTGCGCCACCGCGGCGGCGGCGCCAAGCGGATGCTGCGCCTCATCGACTTCAAGCGGGACAAGTTTGGTGTACCGGGCAAGGTAGCGGCCATCGAATACGACCCCAACCGCTCGGCGCGCATCGCCCTCGTTCACTACGCCGATGGCGAGAAGCGCTACATCCTCTGGCCGGTGGGCCTGAAGGTGGGGGATACGGTAATGTCCGGTCCTGAGGCGGAAATACGGCCGGGCAATGCCCTGCCCCTGAAGAAGATACCGCTGGGCACAGCGGTGCACAATGTGGAGCTGTTCTTGAAGCGGGGCGGTCAACTAGTGCGCAGTGCTGGTTCTGCTGCCCAGGTGATGGCCAAAGAGGAGCGATACGTGCTCGTGCGTCTGCCCTCGAGTGAGATACGCAAGGTCCTGGCTGACTGCATGGCAACTATCGGCCAGGTGGGCAATGTTGAGCACAGCCAGATCAAGCTCGGCCGGGCAGGGCGTACCCGCCTCATGGGGCGGCGGCCCGTGGTGCGCGGCTCGGCCATGAGCCCTCGCGATCACCCCCACGGTGGCGGCGAGGGCAAGGCTCCCATCGGTTTGCCTGGGCCCAAGACGCCCTGGGGCAAGCCGGCCCTGGGTTATCGCACCCGCCGCCGCAAGGGCAGCGACAAGTACATTGTGCGACGTCGCCGTGGCAGCTAGGGGGTAGGCGTTGTCCAGATCGACCAAGAAGGGGCCATTCGTAGAAGCCAAGATGATGAAGAAGGTGGAGGCGGTGCAGCGGTCCGGCCAGAAGGCGATCATTCGCACCTGGTCGCGGGCCTCCATGATCATGCCTCAGATGGTGGGCCTGACCATCGCCGTCTACGACGGTCGGCGCCATGTGCCTATCTTTATCACCGAGAACATGGTCGGCCACCGCTTGGGGGAGTTCGCCCTGACGCGCACCTTCCGTGGTCATGGTGGTCGGTCGGAGAAGTTCACCAAGGTGCGCCGGAAGTAGGGATGTAGTATGCAGGTGAGAGCCGTGGCCAGGAACGTGGCCGTATCGCCCAGGAAGATAAGGCTCGTCCTCGACCAGTTGCCGGGCAGGAGCGTGACCGAGGTTCTGGCCCGTCTGCGCTACATGCCGTCGGCTCATGCCAGAGTGGTGGCCAAGGTGGTGCGATCGGCGGCAGCTAACGCCGAGAACAACTACCAGATAGACCCGCGTTACCTGCGGGTGATCGCCGCCTATGCTGGCGACGCTCCCAGGCTCAAGCGATGGCGGGCACGTCCCCGCGGCCGTGCTTCTTCCATCGTGAGGCGGCACAGCCACGTTACGGTCGTAGTGGAGGAGGCTGGAGGCTAGGATGGGTCAGAAGGTTCACCCTCACGGCTTTCGCATCGGCTATATCTACGGCTGGCAGAGCAGGTGGTTCGCCGGGAAGGCCTACACTGACCTCCTGCACGAGGACCTGACTATCCGGCGCACCCTCGGTGCAATGCTGACCGACGCGGGCGTGTCCAATGTGGAGATCGACCGTAACGCCAACCAGGTGACGGTGACGATTCACACGGCACGACCGGGCATAGTGATCGGCCGCGGCGGCCAACGAGTGGACGAGGTGCGCAAGGAGTTGGAGCGGCTGACCGGCCGGCGCATGCGGGTGAACATCGTCGAGATCCGCATGCCAGAGATGGACGCTGCCCTGGTGGCCAGGGCGGTGGCAGATCAGTTGGAGCGGCGAGTGTCCCATCGGCGGGCGATGAAGCAGGCGGCGACGCGCACTATGCAACGGGGGGTCGAGGGTATCAAGATCAAGGTGGCAGGGCGTCTGGGCGGCAGCGAGATGTCGCGTAAGGACACGGAGATGGTGGGGCGAGTGCCCTTGCACACCCTGAGAGCGGACATTGACTACGGCACCGCTGAGGCGCACACCACCCTCGGTCGCATCGGCGTCAAGGTTTGGATTTATAAGGGCGATATTTTGCCCGAGGTCAAGGAACGACCAGAAGAGGAGGAATCCCCCTCGGCCAGCCCTGGGGAGTGAGCAGCCATGCTGCAGCCTAAGCGAGTGAAGCATCGGAAGACCCATCGAGGCCACCGCCGTGGAAAAGCCAGTGCGGGCAACAGCCTGACCTTCGGCGAGTTCGGCCTTCAGGCTCTGGGACCGACCTGGATGACCGCTCGCCAGATCGAGGCCGCCCGTCGCGCCATCACCCACCACCTTCGTCGTGGCGGCAAGGTGTGGATCTGTGTCTTCCCCGACAAGCCGGTCACTAAGAAGCCAGCGGAGATGCGCATGGGTAGCGGCAAGGCCGCTCCCGACCACTGGGTGGCGGTGGTCAGGCCGGGGAGGATTCTGTTCGAGATCGCTGGCGTGCAGGAGGATGTGGCACGGGAGGCCATGCGCCTGGCCGCGCACAAGCTGCCTATCCCGACGCGGGTGGTGGCGCGCGAGGCGACGGCCTAGGGGGTGGTGGTGACAAGGGTCAACCGAAGGGCCGATGAGATTCGCCGCCTCTCCGATGGCGACCTGGCCAAGGAGATGGAGGAGACTCGCCGCCGTTTCTTCTCCCTGCGCCTGCGCTGGATGACCCGCCAAGAGTCTAACTACCGGCTGATCAGTCAGGTTAGGCGGCGGATTGCGCGACTGGAAACCATTAAGAAGGAGCGGCAGTTGGCCGCCGAGAAGGAGTAGGATGGCCCAAATCCGCTACGGTGGCCGAAAGACCCGGGTGGGGGTGGTGGTCAGGGACAAGATGGCCAAGACGGTGGTAGTGGCAGTGGAGGCCTTTAAGCGCCATCGTTTGTACAAGAAGATCATGCGACGGGTGAGACGCTACAAGGCCCACGATGAGGAGAACGCCTGCCGGGTGGGCGATAAGGTGCTCATCGTGGAGACACGGCCCCTGTCGCGGGACAAGCGCTGGCGGGTGGCCGAGATCCTGGCCACCGCTGCCCTGCCTGAGGAGGAGAGGGCATTCATCGAGGAGGAAGTGGCTGAGGAACTGCGGGAGATGGAGGAGGTAATGGTTGCTGAAGCCCCTCTGGCAGAGGAGGAGGCACCGCCAGCGGAGGAGGAGGTAGCGGCCGAAGAGGAGGTGCCAGCGGCGGCTGAAGAAATTGAAGAGGCGCCGTCGGCAGAGGAGGAGGCACTACCAGCGGAGGAGGAGGTAGCGGCCGAAGAGGAGCTGCCAGCGGCGGCTGAGGAAATCGAAGAGGCGCCGCCGGC
>Ga0315280_10003250_pt1 | contig 25183 bp, 29 predicted proteins | sample YL17G06_40_MG_FD_203697 | JGI IMG/M metagenome (GOLD analysis project Ga0315280, IMG submission 203697) | Sediment microbial communities from Yellowstone Lake, YNP, Wyoming, USA - YL17G06_40 | ecosystem: Environmental > Aquatic > Freshwater > Lake > Sediment | place: USA: Wyoming | collected...
CTGCAGAGGTATTCAGCAGACTTCAGCTCGGAAAATACATTCCTGCCTGAATTAATTTTTTGCTATCCCCTACAAAAACCATAGCGCAGCGGTTTATTTTTTCAAGATCTTATAAACTCCGGTATTATACCAGACGGGTTCACTATTTAATGGAAATATTTCCTTAAGAGTATTGAAAGATGCAATGGAAGCATATACGTCCTTTGTTGCAAAAATGTCTTTCAAGTCCATTCCTGGTTTATAGAAGATCACTTTTCCATAGTTTACATAAATCACATAAAGAGTGCGCTCAGAATCAGATCTTAGCGTCTCTAAGACAACCGAATTGTTATCTAAGATTCGTGAGAGTTCATCGGCATATATGTTCACTGAACTTGCATGGAAACTGGTTATTGCATTGAAACTAGCAAAAGTAAAGATTGCTGAGATTATAACTATTATTAAGAACAATTTTCTAAGCCTATCCTTTATCGTCTCACGCTTTTCATTGTAGCCAACTACTACAAAAAACATTATGAAGAAGGGCAGATAATCCCAGCGCTCTATGCTATAAGCTTCGTAGAAGAGATCATGGACAAAGAGTATTAAGAAGGTAGGAACAGCACAAAGAGTTTTTAAATTAGGCGAAAGGCCCAGAACCAATGCATAGGCAAGTAATATTAAAACAATTACTCCAAAATAAACTGCTGAGGGCATATCCTGCAGGAACTCAGGCCACCGGCAAACAAATGTGGAGACAAAGCCGTAATATGCCAATTGCATTTGCTCCAGAATGCTTCTATCGGTGGCAAAATACCAAAATCTCGGATCGTTATGAAAATTTGATGCCAAAAAACCATCGATTAGACGCTGCATTGTGAATCCTTTTGCGAACACAAGCCAGGAATAAGCAGCTATTAGGGGCATTAAGAGGAATATTAATGCTATTGTGAATTTTCGCAATATTTGAGAGAATTGCGCTCTATTCTTCTCTAAAGAAATATGTGGATTTTTAATAAAGTTTATAAAATCAAGCTTGAGCAAGACGTAGCTTAAGAACATCAAGACATAAACCAAGACCTGCGTGTGTACAAGAATACCGATGGATAGAGAAAGAGCAGCGAGCTCCCACCGATCTCTAAAGAGAAATATTATAAAAAGAATCACAAACGCATACATCCATATATTGTCCTCTACTATGGTAAGAAGGAATGTAAATCCGAAGTTGAATAGGATGAATAATCCCATTAGGATGGCTAACCGGCGATCGTTCGTTTCCATGTATGCAAATCTAAATGTGCCGAGAATAAGAACAAGCAAAAAGAGCGCAGTTAAGACTTTATAAGCCGTGAGAGGATCGATACCAAGAGGAGCAAATAACCCAGGTATGAGTCGTACCAGGAAGTGTATTATATCACCCTGGGAGCCTACACCGCCTTCTTTGATAGATATCGAACGTTCCAGCGTGTCCCAGTCATAATAGTAGTTAAGGTTCACGAAGAAGGCGATATAAAGAATAGAGACGACAAGAAGGACCAGCTCGATATGATTAGCTTTTATTGGGACACTTATACCCACTTTCGGAAGTGTCGGCCTTTGGCGTTCAGATTTCTGGCCGGACTTATTCTTCGAGCCCATTCCTTCGATGGTAGGATTCAGGTTTTATTAACCTTTCCCTTAAGGCTTGGCAGAGATAGTTTTAAATCCTTCAGATGTCAGGGGGAGAACCATGATGAAATACATAATTCCCATAGCTATGCTCTTCATGCTCGCTGGTAGTGCTTGGGGGACGATGTGGCTCTATGATGATCCCTCTTTCTTCCAGATGGGGTCTTCGTCGCAGGCTGGCACCTTCAGGCCGGCAAGCATATCGATCCTTGAGATCGTTGATGCCCCTTATTTTCCCCTCCTGGGCCAGGGATTCTACACTGATGCCCTTCCTGTGCAGCTCAGCAACAGCTCCAACACGGTCCAGATCAGCAGCAGTGGCGTCAAGACCCCGTCTCCGACACCGATAACCTTCGGCGGCCACCTGGAAAATAACCTGAAGTATGCCCAGAGCAAGTCTTCTCTGCGGATTGGAAAGGAAGGCACCTGGACCACCTTAAACACCCCGGGAGTGCTGTAGGAAGCTGTAAGACAAGACGGCCGACAGAATTAATATATTTTTACATCTTTCTTAGTCTTACTATTTTAAGCGATAGATTTAAATTCTCTCTAATCTATCCTTATCCAGGGAGTTTATTCATGGTCGGAAGGCAAGCACTCTTTATTCTCGGTCTGGCGGCAGGCCTTCTGCTGCCAGGTATTTCTAGCGGTTGGCTGGAGGAAGGCAGTGCGAATTACGGCGAGGTCGCTTCATGGTTCTCGGACCCCATCTTCTACTCTGGGCCCAACCGGGGAGGTCATGAGGAGTACTATCCTTACTTCGGGAAGACATTCTTCCAGGACCCAGTCTTGCCCCTTCGTCTTGGAATCGGAGGAGGACTTCCGCTCAACTGGTCCCAGGCAGCCTCCCATTCCTCCAGGCCTACTGAGTCATTGTTCCGGAACAGATCTCTGGCCAATCTTCAGTGGAAGAGTTTCAGCAAAAACTGGACCTCCACCATGGACTTCGCCAAAAACAAGTCGTCTCTGCGAGTATTCAAGGGCAGAGAGTGGGGCAATATTTGACTTCATTGTGCATGGATTCATTATTTTAAAATCGAGATCGAGGAAGAGATCCCTACTTCGGAGAGAATTTCTTCACCTCCGGTTACGACCGAAGTCCGCCAGGAGTCCAGGCCATAGAAGCGCAGAGAAGGGTCTTTGAGTCTCCATTCCTGCCCTATTTTGGAGAGCAGTTCCTGATTCCAGAGTGGCCGGACTTCAGGAAGAAACAGACAGCGACGCTTATCTATGCAGCCTGACGAATCTTCCAGAATTCTGCCTACGGCTTTTTTCCCCATGCCCTCTCCCCTAAGCCTTCTCCCTCTTGACCCGTTTATTGTGCCTGTACATGATGGCCAGAGCGTCCGCTACCTCCTCAGGCGTTGAGAAGACGGGAATTCCCGCTTTTTCCATTCTAATGACGTCTTGCAGAGCGAACTCCTTCCCGGCCACGCAGGCGATGATGGGCTTGCCTTTGTAGTCGATGCTTTGGAGGGCGTCCACGTAGCTTTCCAGGATCTCTGCCTGGAGCACGACAATGAAGCTGCCCACATCCTGGCTGTCCACGCCGATTTCAATGGTCTTCTTCACAGTCTCCGCATCCTGGCTGAAGGTGTGGTCCACGGGGTTCATGCCGCTGACGTAATCCGGCAGCAGGTTCCTAAGTCGCTCCTTGAGATGCGCTTCCAGCTCCGAGAGCCTCATGCCGTTATCGGAGATGGCATCGGCAGCGATGACTCCGAGCGAGCCGGCATAGGTTACTATGAATACCCCATCCCGATCCGGGAAGGGCTGCTTGGAGATGGCACGGGCCAGGTTGAACATATGCTCATAGTCGCGGGCCCTGATGATGCCGGACTGCCGGAATACGGCGCTGAAGATCCGGTCGTTGCCCGCCAGGGAGGCCGTGTGCGAGGCGACGGCCTTCTTGCCTGCTTCTGTGCGGCCGGACTTGAGCACTATCACAGGCTTTTCCAGAGTGATGCGGCGGGCGGCATCGATGAAACTGCGGCCGCCTTTTACGGACTCCAGATACATGCAGATAACATTGATATTCTCGTCCCCGCTAACCGCATCCAGGATATCGGTCTCGTTGATATCCAGCTTGTTGCCGATGGTGGCGATGATGCCGAAGTCCATGATGTGGCGAAGCCCCCAGAGCATCCCGGCCGCGCACACACCGGCCTGGGAGACGAGGCCGATGTTTCCCTTGCGGAGAGCATCCACAATGCCGATGGACTGAACCATGCTGCAGTGGGTGTTGATGATGCCGGAGCAGTTGGGGCCGAGCAGCCTGACTCCATACTTATCCGCGATATCCTTCATCTGCAGCTCGATCTCTTTTCCAGCTTCGCCAAGTTCGGCAAAGCCTGCGGACTCCACCACGATGTAGCGTACGCCGCACTCGCCGCACTCCTTGACCACATCTGGAGTCATGCCCGCCGAGACCAGGATTATGGCTACGTCCACGGGCTCTGGAACATCGCTTATCCGCGGATATGCCCGGATGCCGTGGATCTCCTCCGCCCGTGGATTGATGGGATAGAGCTTTCCCCGGAACTTGTGGCTGACCAGATTGGTGAAGACATTCCATCCCAGCTTTCCCGGGGTGCCGGAAGCTCCTATGACGGCGATGCTTCTCGGGTAGAAGAGGTCGTGCAGATCCTGCTTGACAGGAGCAGGAGCAGCAGGCCGGGGCGTTCCCAGGATTATCCGGGCATCCACCACCGTGTACCCCTCAGGATAGAGGAACACTGGGTTCAGGTCCATCTCGGATATATCAGGATTCTTCATCACGAAATCCGATATTCGCAGCAGTAGCTGCTTCAAGGCCGCAACGTCCGCACAGTGTCCGCGATAGCCCTTGAGAAGAGCGTAGCCCTTGATCTCCTCGATCATATCTTCAGCGTCGGACTCGGAGATGGGTATGGACCGGAAGGAGACGTCTTTTAGCACCTCCACGAAGACGCCTCCCAGACCGAACATCAAGATCGGCCCGAAGGTGGTGTCCTGGGCGACACCCACTATGGCCTCTATGCCTGGCCTGGCCATCTTCTGCACGGAGATGCCCGCCACCTTCTTATCCTGGAAGGCACGAGATATTTCCTGGTAAGCCAGGCGCACCTCTCCATCGTTCTCCAGGTTCAGCCAAACTCCGCCTGAATCTGATTTATGGACGACCTCCGGGGAGATCACCTTCATGGCCACGGGAGTGCCAAGGTCCCGGAATATCTGCACAGCCTCATCTTCCGATCTTGCCACACTGGAGCCGGAGGTGGATATCCCCAGGCCTCCCAGGACGGCCTTGCTCTCGTGCTCCATCAGGTAGCTCCTGCCTGCTGCCTGCGCCTGATCTATAATATCTCTCCATTGTTCTGCCATTTTGACCCCAAGATTCCAGTCGGGAAAGACGTTCTCTATCAAAGTATTGATAAACGTTTGCATCAAAATAGCGTGCGAGGGCCGAAGCACTGGCTTTTAGAGCGATGCTCTTATCTCAGATAAAGGCATTTTATTTTACATGGACAAGGATATCATCCAGGTCATCCTTGAGAAGGAGCCCTCCGTCAAGAATCCCATTCTGATAGAGGGTTTCCCAGGAATCGGCCTGGTAGGCAACATCGCCAGCCAGTATATCGTCAATGAGCTCAAAATGACATACCTTGGGGCCATGAGCTCCAAGTTCTTCCCGCCTCTGGCCGTTCTCTTAGGGGGGGTAGTGAACATGCCCGTCCGCATTTATGAGGATGCCAGCAAGGGGATTGTTATCCTCACCGCCGATGTCCCGGTGCATCCCCTGGCCTCCTATGACATCGGAAGGGAGATAGTCTCCTGGGCCGAGTCTATCAATGTCCGGGAGGTGGTCTGCCTGGCAGGGATAACGGTGATGAGCGATCAGCACAGGGTCTTTGGAGCAGCCAGCAAGAAGGAGCTTCTCGATAGGATAAAGGAGATGACCGAGGTCTTCGAGCTGGGAACCATCACAGGCATCACAGGCAGCATCATGAATGAGTGCCGCATCAGGAACATTCCTGCGATCTGCCTTTTGGGGGAAACGGCTTCCGCGGAACCTGATCCCAGGGCAGCGATGGCTACCGTTGAGACACTGAACAAGATTTATGGCCTGGGAGTGAGCACAGCCAAGCTGGCGGAGCAGGCGGAGCAGATTGAGGTGCAGATGGCTCAGCTGGCCCAGCAGCTCCGAGCGGCTCAGCCCGAGGAACAGCAGGCGCAGATGCCCAAAGAGTTCCCCATGTACGGGTGATGCCTCATGATCTACGTAGCACTAACGGGATTAGCCAGACATATGATGAGGGAACTTCTCGTCGCCAGGGTCAGAACAGTGGAGATCAGGAGCCCGAACAACTTCTTCACGCTTCTGAAAGTCCAGCCAGGAGACAAGATATTCCTCACCGAGGCCAGCGCCCCGGACATAGTTCCGGGAACAAATGGCCTCATCGCATCCGTGCGCGGCCTTCAGACCATCACCCATCGGACCATTCAGTCCAGTGAGGATTACTACGAAGAGCGCGAAGCACAGGCGGCCAGAGTCCAGCTGCAGCTGGTTGGCGCGGGCCGGGTGAGAAAGATCACTTCCTTCGAGCCAGGATCGCCCCTCACCCTGGAAGTTGATGAGGTGAGATACTGCGACGCCAGGTGAGCATTATCGGTTCTCTTGCTTTTTTTCGGCATCGTGTGACCGGGAAGCATCTGCAAAGCCGTCAAGAGCAAACTTCAGCTCCTCCAGCCGTACGGGCTTGGCGATATAATCGTTCATGCCAGAATCAAAGCATCGTTCTCGATCTCCTTCGAGAGCGTGGGCAGTGATGGCGATGATGTACGGCCCATCAAGAGGCCATAGCTGGCGTATTTTGCGGGTTGCCTCTAAACCATCCATATCTGGCATCTGCACATCCATGAGAATCAAATCGTATTGCTGTCGCTGCAGGGCTTCCATCACCTCGTGTCCGTTGGCCACAACATCTGCTCTGTATCCCAGCTTGTTTTGCATGCGAAGTATCACAGCCTGGTTGGCCAGGTTGTCTTCGACCAGCAAGATGCGCCGCAATTGGTATTGCTGTTGAGGCTTTGCCCGGGGAAGCCTCTCAGGTTTCTTTGCTGGCGCAAGCCTCTTGTCCGCCTCCTCAATCATGATGGTAAAGAAGAAGGTCGAACCAACGCCCGGCTTGCTCTCCGCCCAGATTCTGCCTCCCATCAGCTCCACGAGCTTTTTGCTGATGGCAAGACCCAGTCCGGCGCCACCGGGCGTCCTCGGAGTGGACATATCCTGCTGGCTGAAGGGCAAGAAGAGGTATTCCATGCGCTCTTTGGGTATGCCGATACCTGTATCCTTGACGGAGAACCGGAGTTCGTAGTGGTCGCCGGCCTGGAGCCGGGCCTTCACATCGACTGTGATCTTCCCTCTATCCGTGAACTTGACGGCATTGCCGAGCAGATTGACCAGAACTTGACGCAATCGCGTCACGTCGCCGATAATCGTTCGAGGAACATTCTCATCCAGAGAATAAGCAATTTTTAGATTCTTTTCCGTGGCCTTGGGCGCCACCAGATCCAGGGAATCCTCCAAGCAGGCTTTCAGGTCGAAGGGCAGGCACTCCAGATTCACCTTTCCTTTCTCCATCATGGAGAAGTCGAGGATCTTGTTGACGGTCTCCATCAGATCTTCTCCGCTGCTGCGGATGGTCTGAACGTACTCCTTTTGCTCCTCGTTCAAGTCGTTATCCAGAAGAAGAGAGGCCATGCCGATCACAGCGTTTAAAGGGGTACGAATCTCATGGCTCATGGCGGCCAGGAATGACGACTTAACCCGAGCAGCCGCCTCGGCTGCCACCTTGGCTGTTTGCAGCTCCTCATTGGCCTGCGTCAGCTCGGCTGTTCTCTCTTGGACCCTCTCCTCCAGCTTTGCCCTGGATTCTCGCAGCTCATCTTCCATGAGCTTGCGTTCAGTCACATCTGCAAGAGAAGAGACAAGCCCTTGCACTCTTCCCGAGGCATCCTTGACCGGAATCAACGCCCAGTCCCAGTAGGTGGTGGCGTGCCAGGGCTGGCCATCGTACATTCGCGGCATGGCTTCGAATCGCATGGCTCTGCCGGTCTTTTTGACATTCTCGAAGATAGCCTTATTTTGCGGATTGGGGAAAAGGTCAAAATGATTCTTTCCTACCAGTTCCTCTCTGGTGCGCCCTGACCCTTTGACATAGGCAGAGTTCGCTTCTATGAATATGAACTGAGAGTCAAGATAGGCGAGATGGGTGTCGGTGTTCTCCATGATGGTCTGCAGCTTGTCCTTCTCTCGCGCAATCTCCTCCGCCAGAACCTCCAGCTGATCTTTATGCGCCTGAATCTCATCGAGCAGACGGACACGCTCCTCAGCCACATGCTTTGCCTCGATTATCTTCTGTTCTGCCAGCTTGTCCTCGGTGATGTCACGGTTTGCGAAAACCATGCGAATTGGCGTGCCGCTGTCATCAAGAAATGCACGCCCTTCCGCCTTGGACCACCGGATCTGGTCATTGGCGCACACTGTACGGAACTCCACACCCCAGTCTTTCCCCGCCTGGGCCGAGCTGAACATGGTTTGTTTCACCCTTTCACGATCTTGGGGATGAATCAGCGCCAGGAAAGAGTATGGGCACCCTCCTACTGACTTCGGGTCCAGGTCCATCTGGCCCTGGAGATCTCCGGAACAGATAATCTCTCCGCTCAGAAGGTTCCAGTCCCAGACAGTGATATGAGCTGCTTCAAGAGCCAATCTCATCCGCTCTTCTCTCTCGATCATACCCTGCCAGCCGGACCCAGCCGCGACGCCTTCCGGATCGACTACCTTGCCCACTTTATCAAGGCTGAGGCTCAGAGCGCGCAGAGCCTCAGCCAGCCCCTCTTCGGATAATGAATCTGTACCACGCTGCAACTCTTCTAATTGATGCCGGAACCTTGCAAACATTGTGGAAAAGACTGCATCATTCGCCTTGGCCATCGGAATGTAACTTTCCATTTTTGCTATATCATGATTTGCTTGCGAACGGGATTACCCTAGATAGGTCTTTTAGCCGGAAGGTAAATCGGATGATCATGAAGGTTCTGGCCGTCACTGGGAGGCATGCTCAGAATCTGGTCAAGGCTTTTGCCATGGATTCAGACGTGTTGGTACTGGATGTGGATGTGGCGGCATTCATCACTCCGCAGATGCTGCTTGGGGCTGCGCCCAAAGGCTACGATCTCATCCTGATTCCGGGAGCTATCACTGCGGATTTCCGAGAAGCGGAGCGCAGGCTGGGAGCAAAGATACGCCTGGGTCCCAAGCATGCCGCCGACCTGGGATTTGTGCTGCGCCATCTTGACGATGTTGAGCTGTCGGCGCGCATTCCCGCCTGCGTCCTCCTGGAGAGCAAGATGAGAAAGGACGCTCTTGCCCAGGCGGAGAGGCTGGAGGCGGAGGCCAGGCCCGTGCTGCAGATAAAAGGTGTCAAGATCGGAGGCAGTGCCAGGATGAAAGTCCTGGCCGAGATCGTTGATGCGACGCGCCTTGGCCAGGAAGATCTGGTCAAGAAGATACGCCGCCACGAGGAGCAGGGCGCGGATATGATCGACCTGGGCATTCCTCTGGATGCCGAGCCCTCCCAGGTCGCTGAGGCATTGCAGATCGCCAGGAAGGCCACCAGCCTTCCCTTGAGCGTGGACACTGTCCAGCCCGACCTCATCCTGGCAGGCCTTCGCGCCGGGGCTGACCTGGTGCTCAGCCTGGACGGCCGGAACCTGCCCCTCGTAGGCGAAGCCGTCGCTGCCGCAGGAGTTCTTGCCGCGGTCATTCCCGGACCCGGATCCCTGGAGGAGAACCTGCGGTCGGCCCAAGGCATGGGAATCAAGGTCATCGCCGATCCTGTGCTCGACCCGCCTCTGCAGGGGCTGGCCCTCTCCCTGCAAAGGTATCTCCTCTTCCAGGAGGGCCACCCTGGCATTCCGCTCTTCTTCGGCGCAGGAAATGTGACGGAGCTCTTGGACGCCGACAGCCAGGGTGCGAATGCCCTTCTGGCCGCCCTGAGTGCAGAGGTCGGTGCCAGCATACTGTTCACGCCGGAATACAGCGCTAAGGCCAGAGGCAGCGTTCAGGAGCTTTTGCGAGCCTCGCGGATGATGCTCCTTGCCCAAAAGAGAAGAACCCCTCCCAAGGACCTGGGGATCGATCTTCTGGTCTTGAAGGAGAAGAGGCCCAGGCCCGAAGAGCCGATGCCCTGTCAGTTCATAAAGGCCAGCCAAGATCACAAATATGAACCAGATCCTGCAGGCAGCTTCAGGATAAGCCTGGCCGAAGGGATGATTCTGGCCAGGAACGCCGGCTGCGCCGTGGCTGGCACCAATGCCAGGGACATCCTGAACACCCTCATAGATAGCGGACTGGTCTCCAGGCTGGACCATGCCGGCTACCTGGGGCGCGAGCTGGAGAAGGCAGAGCTCGCCCTGCGCCTGGGCCATAGCTACAGCCAGGACGAATACCTTTTAGCCTCTGGCTTGGAGTCCCTTGAGAAAAGTTAAATAATAATAGTCTCGTCACAGGGTGCGGATGAATCAGAAGGCTTTCGCTATCTTCGTAGGCGCTATTATGGTACTCTCCGCCTTTGCGGGCTTTGTGCTTAGAGGCAACGACCAGGGAACCGCTGTTGTGGGATCAGAATCCACCTCCTTGCAGACCTTCGGGGTGCAGGGTCGCCTGGTGGACTGGAATTTCGAAAGCCTGGAAGATGTCCTGGAGATGTCTCCGGAGAGCACCGTCATGGCATACTGGATCAACCTGAGCGCACCACAGAATTTGAAAGATTCTGCCAGCGCCGTCCTTCCCAAGTCCCTTGGCTTGACCTATGGAAGCCAGCTTTATGCCACCCCGATCGAAAGGCTGGCGGAAGCGTATTTCAACAACACCTGGATTGAGTTCCACTGGATCAAGCCTTTCCGCTTAGCCTACAGCGGCCTCGTCATACCGTACGAGGATTATATGATGATCCCAACCAGCACCGATTATGTGACTGTGATGGGCAAGCCGACCCTCTTTGGGACTCAGGATGCCATGCGCCAGGTCATCGATGTGATCTCCGGAGGGCTATCCACAAACAGCTTCACCCTTCCCGTGGGGGAGAAGGCGGACCTGCAGGTGGCTGCCCTCGGCAAGGGCGCAGCAGGCTCGCCGCTGCCTGGAAACTACAAAGAGTTTTACCTGGGCGTTACCGCATCAACAAATGTCAATAGCGGCTTCAACCTCACTGCCAAATATCTCCAGCCTGATGCCGGGACGAGCCAAAAGGCAAAAGGGGTGGCCGATAAATACGGGCTCGGCTATTCCAATCTCGGGTCCAAGGCGGAGATCTTGGGGCAGGTAAAGGCAGGAGATCTGCAAGGAGTGCTGGCGGCCATTCTCGGGCCATAGCGCAACCTTTTTACATGTGGAGCTAAAGGCTTTGATCTAATCTGAAAGGCGCTTTTGCGATGAATGATGATGGGCGCAACTGGTGCCCTGAAGGAGAATTGAGTCATGGCTAGATCGATATACGTAAGATTTGATGTTCCAGCCGAGCTGGCCGCAAAGTCACTTGAGGCCCTCGAGCTGGCTCGTGATACTGGCAGGATAAAGAAGGGGACCAACGAGGCCACCAAGGCCATTGAAAGGGGCGTAGCCCGCCTGGTAATCGTTGGCGAGGATGTTCAGCCCCCGGAGATCGTTGCTCACATTCCCGCCCTCTGCGAAGAGAAGAAGACGCCTTACATCTATGTCAAGAAGCAGAGCGAGATAGGTGCGGCTGCTGGTTTAGGCGTCAAGAGCGCTGCTGCCGCCATCGTTGAGCCGGGCAAGGGAAAGGAGCTGCTGGACGAGGTCGTCCAGAAAGTGGCGGCTCTCAAGTAGGTGATATCCGATGGAGGATGAGAACGGCGTACCGGCAGAGGTCATAGAGGTCATCGGCGTCACAGGCATGCACGGCGAGGCGACCCAGATCAAGTGCCGCATCCTGGAGGGCAACAACAAGGGCCGCATCATCACCAGGAACTGCATGGGACCCATCCGCATGGGCGACGTCCTGATGCTGCTGGAAACTGCCAGAGAGGCCAAGAAGCTTACCAGCAGGTGATCGGAAGATGGAAGAGAGAAAGTGTACCTTCTGCAACAGGACCATCGAGCCGGGCACAGGCAAGCTCTTTGCCAAAAAGGACGGGACGGTCTTTTACTTCTGCTCGTCCAAGTGCCAGAACAACGTCGCCCTTGGTCGCGTAACGAGAAGAATCAAGTGGGCCAGGAAGGGGGCATAGGCTATTGCCAAAGATGGAAAGAACCTTCGTCATGGTCAAGCCCGATGGAGTGCAGCGCGCTCTTGTGGGCAAGATACTGCAGCGCATTGAGGAGAAGGGCTTCAAGATCGTGGCTATGAAGCTGTCCGTCATGCCCGTGGAGAAGGCCAGAGAGCACTACGCGGAGCATGCAGGCAAGAAGTTTTACCAGGATCTGGTGGACTTCATCACCTCCGGGCCGTCCGTCTCCCTGGTGGCCGAGGGCCGCGGCGCGATAGCGGCCATGCGCAAGATGAACGGGGCTACCAATCCGGTGGAAGCGGTCCCCGGAACCATTCGAGGGGACTTTGGCATTGAGACGGGACGAAACGTCGTGCACGGATCGGATTCTGCGGCCTCGGCCGCCCGGGAGATCGCCCTTCATTTCAGCGGGTTAGAACTGGTTGATTTCAAGCGAATAGATGAAACATGGCTCTACGAGTGAGAATGGGCAGATAGCTTTTCTGCCTCTCCCACGGGAGCCTTTAAATTCTTAAAAAAGAAAACAGATCTTTTTAGATATACTCCACCCAGAGCGATCGGTATGCAGCAGAAGTCCAAAAAAGCCAGCAAAGCGAAGTCCAGTGGCTCCAACCTCAGGACTCCCATCGTAGTAGTGATGGGGCACGTGGACCACGGCAAGACCACTCTTTTGGACAAGATCCGGGGGACGGCAGTGGCCAAAGGCGAAGCGGGCCGGATCACCCAGCACATCGGAGCCACGGAGGTTCCCTTGGGCGTCGTACAGGAATTTTGCGGCTCGCACTTCGGCGCGGAGTTCCAGGTCCCGGGACTGCTCTTCATCGATACGCCGGGGCATCACGCTTTTACCTCCATGCGCAGCCGCGGCGGCTCGCTGGCTGACCTCGCTGTGCTCATCGTGGACATAAACGAGGGCTTTCAGCCCCAGACCATCGAGTCCCTCAGCATCCTCAAACGCTTCAAGACACCTTTTGTGGTCGCAGCCAATAAGATGGACCGCATCGGCGGCTGGCTTCCCCTTCCCAATGCTCCCTTCGCCAAGACCCTGAAGAGGCAGAGCGAGAGGGTGGCGGAAGAGCTGGACACCAAGATTTACGAGCTGGTGGGGGAGCTCTACAGGTACGGATTTGATGGCAACAGATACGACCGGATCTCGGACTTCACGAGAACGATTGGAATCGTTCCCATCAGCGCTGCCACCGGGGAGGGCGTGCCGGATCTTCTTATGATCTTGGTAGGACTGGCCCAGAAGTTCCTGAAAGACAACCTGAAGCTGACCGCCTCCGGACCGGGGGTGGGCACCATCCTGGAGGTCAAGGAGGAGCGCGGACTTGGGACGACCCTGGATGTCATCCTCTACAACGGCGAATTCAAGGCGGGAGACACAGTAATCGTGGGCACGGCCCATGAGCCGGTGGTCACCAAGATACGCGCGCTGCTCAAGCCCAAGCCTCTGTCAGAGATAAGGAGCGAGGAGAGGTTCTTGCCCGTGAAGCACGTCGTGGCCGCTTCGGGGGTGAAGGTGGCGGCTCCGAAGCTGGAGAGCGCCCTGGCGGGATCGACTATCCGGGTCGTGGTCTCCTCTGAAGATCTTGACGCCCTCTCCCGGGAGATAAAATCAGAGCTGGAGGCGGTCCGTGTCGACACCGAGACCGAGGGCGTCGTTCTCAAGGCCGACACCATCGGCTCGCTGGAAGCCCTGGTAGGCGAGCTTAAGGCCAAGAATATCTCCATCCACTTTGCCGATGTTGGAGCCATCTCCAGAAGGGATGTGATCCGGGCCGCTGCCATCAAAGACCCCCTGCTCTCCGTCATTCTCGCTTTTAACGTTGAGATACTTCCCGATGCCCTCAATGAGATTCAGAAGACCAACGTCCCAGCTTTTTGCAGCGACATCATCTACACAATCCTCGAGAACTATGAGCAATGGGTGGAGGAGCAGAAGATGAGGATGGAGCAGGAGCGTCTGGAGGCCGTCATCCGTCCTGGAGCGGTTCGCTTGCTGCCGGATTGCGTCTTCCGCCAGTCCAAACCGGCCATCGTGGGAGTGCAGGTCATTGGTGGCGTGATCAGGACCCAGGTCAACCTGATGCGGGAAGACGGAGCGAATGTGGGAGAAATAAGGGGAATCCAGGCTCATAACGAGAATGTCGGCACGGCAACCGTCGGCCAGGAAGTGGCCATATCCATCGACGGCCCCACCGTGGGGCGGCAGATTCACGAGGGCGACATCCTTTATATCAATATTCCGGAAAAGCATGCCCGCATAGTCGAGCTGGAGCTGAAGCCCAAGCTCGCCGAGGACGAGCGCGAGGTGCTGGAGGATTTCCTGGAGATCAAGCGCAAGAAGGATGCCTTCTGGGGAAGATGAGCAAGAAGCTTTTTGATCGAATGTCTGGTTCGTCTCCAAGAAGTCCGCGGTGCGGTTACGGGAAATAGATTTTCTTGGAAGGTGCTAATATCATTGAGACGCTAAACGAGATCCTGATTCCCCTGGTCGCCGTGGGCCTGGCAGAGATGGGCGATAAAACTCAGCTTTCCGTACTGCTGCTATCTTCGAGAACAAAGGATTACATCCAGCTTCTCCTTGGGGTCATGCTCGCCTTTCTGCTGGCAGACGGATTTGCCATCCTGGTGGGCTCGTGGGTGACGAGCGTCGTTCCTGTTCATCTGGTAAAACTGATCTCCGGCACTCTTTTCATCCTCTTCGGGATAATGATCCTGAAGGGCGATCGGGATATGGGCGACAAAAGCAGTCTGTCTCCCAAAAACGCCTTTGTCTCCGGCTTCTCCATGATCTTCCTCTCGGAATGGGGGGACAAGACCCAAATTGCGTCATCTCTCTTTGCCACGGAGTACGACCCAGGCATGGTCTTCATCGGGGTCATGACCGCCCTACTCATGCTCTCCATCATGGCCATATGGCTTGGCAGATTCCTTTCCGGCAGAGTTGACCGAAAGGTGATCACCAAGGTGGCGGGAGCGGTCTTCTTGCTGATCGGCCTATCCTTCCTGCTCTCGGCTCTCACTTCGTCTGCATTTGCCGACATAATCTAAGAGAAGGCACGGCATTTGCAGAGAAAGCTTCTTGTAGCAAAGAAGCGCAAGGGATGGATTAGCTCTCGCGGGAGACGGAAAACAAAAGACAAGAACAAACCGAGAAAGAACAACAGGAAACCCGCCGGGAGAGATCTTTGGAGGACAAAAAATTTGCTTAGCCACGAGTCACTGCTGTGGGCTGTTTTTGGTGTCGTCATTCTGATCCTTTTCGCCCTGGACCTGGGTGTTTTTCATCGCAAATCCCATGAGGTCGGCATCAAAGAGGCCCTGGCCTGGAGCGGGATCTGGCTGGCAGTGGCGATCGTCTTCAACCTGCTCGTATATTTTTGGATGGGCACGGAGGCGGCCATTGAGTTCGCGGCAGGCTACCTGATGGAAAGGACGCTGAGCTTCGACAACCTCTTCGTCTTCCTGCTCATCTTCACTTACTTCAAAGTGCCAAGCATTCACCAGTATAAGGTCCTATTCTGGGGCATCTTAGCTGCCCTGGTCATGCGAGGCATATTTGTGATGGCCGGGATTGAGCTGATCGATAAGTTCCACTGGATAATCTACCTCTTCGGTGCTTTCTTATTCGTGAGCGGGCTGAAGCTGGCCCTGAGAAAGGATGAGGAGCCGATGGATGTGGGAAGAAATCCGGTGCTGCGCTTCTGCAAACGATTTCTGCCGACCACGGATCAATACGGCGACGGCAACTTCATCCTCGCCATAGACGGCAAGCGCTTCGTGACCCCCCTGTTCATAGTGTTGCTCATAATCGAGACCTCGGACATCCTCTTCGCCTTCGACTCAGTTCCGGCCATCCTGGGGATCACCCTCAATCCCACCATCGTCTACACATCCAACATCTTCTCCATCCTGGGCCTGCGCGCCCTCTACTTCGCCCTGGCGGGATGCATGGTCATGTTCCGCTACCTGAACCAGGGAGTGACTCTCGTCCTCATATTCGTGGGAGCCAAGATGCTTGCTTCAGGGTTCATCGAGATCCCGGCGGCCATAGCTCTGGGTGTGATCATGCTCGTGCTGGCGGCATCCATAGCATTGTCCTTGATCCTGCCCGACCGCAGGGCAAATAAGAGGCCATATCAGTCCAATTTCAAATAAATATATGATGTGGCAATGTCAAGCTAACATGAGCTGGAAGCACGGGGCGAAATTGGTCCGCTGACGGATGGATCCGATAATTCCCATAAATTTGAATAGTAATGAGCAGAAATGGAGCAATGGGAAGAAACGCTACCGTGAGGTGCGATGAAATTTTATTTATATACGGAATCCATGAAGGACGAAGATAACGTCCCCATCGAGGAGCCCCTGAAGTCCTATGAGGCAAGCAACATCCATGAGGCGATTAGGGCATGCATTGCAGAGATCCCTTCCTGGATGAATCCGAAGCTTGAAGAACATGTCGAGGCCAAAGGATGGGCCTGCATCTCCATTTGCCTGGACGGCAAAGTTATCATCATCGAGCTCGATAGAATGGGATTAGTCGATATTTAAATGACGATCCTGGTAGTCCTGGATAAAGAAAGCAAAGGACGGGATGGGCTTCGAGTACTCGGTCAAGGTTCCCCAGATCGTCACCCACAAGGATATTCTCAGGGCTTCAGTCTCTTTATCTCCAGGTATCTCACGCCCTCGTCCGGATAGGCAAATACCATCTGCTTTCGCACCGAATGCGCCAGCCGCACCGCCCTGGAGAGCACGGGCGGCCAAGATGATGTGGTCCTTCGCCACAGTGTGCACCAGATACTCGGAGTGGGGAACATTCTGCAGGCTCCCTACCTGTTTGTAAACCCGAAAGTGCGTTCCGAACTTGAAGCCGGTCTTCACCACCAGCTTTCTGTCCCGCGCGAAGAATCCCACCTTCAGGGCGTTGAAGGAGTCTCGTCAGGAAATATCCAATCGAAAATAATCGCGTAATCGGAAAGGTGAAGATAGGCGATGCTGCTGAATCTCAACCCTGATGCTGCAGCTCCGAACGTGCAGCTCTCAGAAAATCCTCCCCAAACTCGACTACGAAATCTGCTTCTTCCCTGCTCACCAGAGCGCCGCCGTACTGCACGTTGTGTCTGGAGACTCTTATCTTGTCAAAGGCTTTGATCAGATCAAGGAGCTCTCCACCGTAAAGGCATTTCAGAGCGACACCAAGGCAATAGTGACTCCTTTCCACGTAGCCCTTGGCAAAGAGCAAAGCTCTGGCGGAATGAAATGCAGAGTTGTATGCTGCAATCTCTGCCATCTCGTTCTCTTCGATCTTCAGGTTATTTTCTGCTGAGCGGAGAAACCTTTCCGCTATTTCCAAGGATTTTTCGACCCTGTCCACTGCCCGAGGGTCTTTTTTAATGAGGCCTTCGTCCAAGCATTGCTCCAGATTCATAGCTCCGCTCCATTCACAAGGACGTGATTTCTGAGGATGGATTCAACAAACTTATCGCCCTCTTTCTTCATCTTCTCCCATCTGAAGTAAGGTAAGACTGTTAGCTGAATTTCCCTTCCAAGCTTCCCCTCAAGCTCCAAGACACGATCCCTATCGGCATCCTTCTCTTCTCCTACCACTAGGATATCGAGATCGCTCCTTTCGTCCATGTTTCCAGAGGCAAAGCTACCGTAAATCGCCAGGGATATGCAGTTTTCTGCAATGTCGTCGATACCCAGCTTCTTCAGCAGAATGATGTGGTAAGCTCTTATCATCTCTTTCACAGCAAAGTCTTCTCGGTTCAGCCTGAAGAGCCTGAGATTGGCTCTATTCGTCTCAAGAATCAGATCATTTCTCAAAAGCTCATCACAGTAGGTCTTGGCGCTTCCAGGACTAATGTCCAGTTTCCTGGCAAGCTCAGTGAGATGAATCTCCGAAGATGGATGCATTAGGAAGAACTCAATTACCTTGAAACCAATGCACTTTCCCGACAGTATCATTCAATAGATTGAACGATCGTTCAATTTATTAAACCTATCGTTCAATCTATTGAACTATGGCTTCAGCCTCTTTATCTCCAGGTACCTCACACCCTCATCCGGATAGGCAAATACCATCTGCTTTCGCACCGAATGCGCCAGCCGCACCGCCCTGGAGAGCACGGGCGGCAAGAAAATGTGGTCCTTCGCCACAGTGTGCACCAGATACTCGGAGTGGGGAACCTTCTGCAGGCTTCCTACCTGCTTGTAAACCCGAAAGTGCGTTCCGAACTTGAAGCCGGTCTTTACCACCAGCTTTCTTTCCCGCAGATCTCTGTAAACCTTGAACTTCAGGTCGAAGTCGCTCTCGATCTGGCGCGCCTTGGACAGGAAGCCGCTCTGGTCAAGCGGCTCCCCGGAGCGGTCCTGCAGCTGGATCAACCCTTTCTCCAGGAGGTACGCCGACTCCACCAGCGAGAGCTGCAGGCGTTCGCCGACTGGCTTGCCGTAAAATCCGTGCTCGTGCAGCCGCCGTGAGGCTTCGGCGTCCCAGAGCACTACCCGGTCCTCCAATAAGGTAGCCAATCCTCCAGGCTCCTGGTCGGCCATCTTCCCGGACATGGCCTTATCCCTGGCCTCGTAGAAGGTGATGTCGCTCTCTTCGTCCACTATGGCCAGCATCAGCTTCTTTCTTATCTGCGCCGCGACCCGGACAGGCTCGATGATCTCTTTCAGCGGCAGGGGCATGCGCTCGGAGATGACGAGCACATAAAACTCGGCCGGAGACTTTCCCGGATGGCCGCCCCGTGGGTAGACGCGAAAATCGGGCCGTCCGGGTTGAACATAGTATCCGCGCTCCCGCAGATCCTTGTAGACCACATAACGAAACTCGAAGCCCTTCTCCAGAGAGGAAGCGGCCTGGAAAAAGGCCTTAAAGTCCAGCTCTTTTCCTTCCCTTGATACTTTTATCCTGGATCGGTCCAGGAGATAGGCCGCCTCCACCAGGGACAGCTCCAGGCCCTTTCCCCTGGGCCGGCCGAAGTAGCCCTGCTCGTAGAGGTCGGGCACGGCCTCGGGGCCGAGCCTGACTTTCTCGTTCTTCAGCTGGCCTTGGAGCTCATCGAGCATGGGAACCGTTGGTTGGCGGGCTGGGCACTTTCAGCAGCTCAGCCTGTCCGGCCAGATGCCGTGCATGACTCCCATGGTCTTGTCCACGAAGGCGTGAACGTCCGCTGCAGGATAGCCGCAGGAGAGCAGGTAGGACTCGACATGGTTTGGCACAGCAATGGACATCTGCTCCACCATGGATACCGTCTGCAGGATGGTGTGGTCTCCCAGCTTAAAGGGTATGATGGCGTCGGAGACGATCAGCTCGAAGATCTCCGGGCTGATGGGCCGCTCAATGCCGGCGAGGAAGGCCTCCAGAATCTCGCTCGTCCACTCGTGCTTCTTGCCCTCGTCCTGGTAGGGCATTACTACTACCTCCCGGGTATTGGCGAACTGCTCGACGAGCTGTGCGGGCTTGACATCGCCCTTGAAGATCATGCTCAGGAAGTTGGTGTGCGGCACCGTCGTTGGGACCTTGCTGGCGCGAACGGAGAACTTGACCTCCTCAAAGACCGTTCCAGCATCCGTGCCCTGATGGCCAGCGCCTTTGCCGAACTGGATGGCGCTGGGCGAAGCCCTGACCACGGTGTGGGGATCTCCATGCCTGCGATCGATGTTGCCCAAGACCGCCACCAGGCCCAGCGGCCTCGCCGCCAGGGCCAACCTGGAAAGTCCAGTGGTGTTGCAGCTGGTGCACTGCACCACTCTGGGCTTGGCCTTCAGGAACATCTCATAATTTTCTAAGCCGAAGAAGAACTCGCGGGCGAAATCGGCCTTCAGCTCGTCGGTGATCTTGACCTTCTTGTTCTCCTTCAGGGCCTTCTGAATCTTTGGCCGGTCTGCGCCGCCCATCAGGGACACGAAGCAGCCGTGGGCGAGACCCGCCTCAACGTAAGGCAGCTCCTCGTCGCCGGGAGTTCCTACCATCACAAAATCCGATGCCTCAAAGAAGTCGTCGTAGACGCCTTCGATCTTAACGCCTGCCTTCTCCCATTTCTCTTTATCTGCCTTATCGCTTACGAAAGCCTTCACGCCAAACATGCGGTTGAACTTGGCCACGATGGACCTGGCCCGGCCGTGGGGACGACGAAGCAACACGTTCAGGTCGCCCTCGATGCCTGCGGCCTTCTTGACCTGCTGCAGCGCGAGAATCGTTCGCTTATTCTCTGTTCCGTCAAATCCTACAAAGCCAGCATTGGACTTCAAGCATCTTCACTTCCTGAATGGGAGTCTAAGTGACCGTATTTTAATCTTTCCGAAATTGTGAGTTATTATGAATCACCGCAGCACGAATATTCAGGAAATAGAATTCGCACAAAATGCCCTTCTTGCCACGATGTCCTAGTTGCCTATGAGATAAATGGAAAAATATATCGAGCGATTCTAAAAGAAAACTGAGAAAGTCTGAGCCTTAAGCGCTTAGCCTGTCCGGCCACACTCCATGTACTGCGCCTAGATTTTTGTCCACAGTGCTGTGCACCCTCTCCGGCGGGAACCCACAGAACAGAAGGTACGCTTCCACATAGTTGGGAACGCCCATGGACATCTGCTCCACCATCATGACCGTCTGGAGGATGGTGTAGCCTCCCAGCTTGAAGGGTATGACGGCATCGGAGAACAGCAGCTCGTATATCTCCGGGCTGATGGGCCGCTCAAAGCCAGAGATGAAGGCCTCCAAGATCTCGCTCGTCCAATCGTGCTTCTTGCCCACGTCATCGTAGGGTACTATTACTACCTCTCTGGTCAGGGAGAGCCTTTCCAGAAGCTCTGCCGGAGTGATGTCTCCCTCGAAGATCATGTTCAGATGATGCACATGCGGCATGGTCGTGGGCACCTTGCTGGCGCGAAGGGAGAACTTCACCTCCTTGAAGACCGTGCCCGCATCCGCCCCCTGGTGTCCGACACCCTGTCCAAACTGAATGGCGCCGGGCGAGACTTTGACCACATTGTGGGGATCGCCCTGCCTGCGGTCCAGATTCCCCAGGACTGCGCGAAGGCCGAGGGGTCTCGCGGCCAGCACTGCTCTGCAGAGGGCCGTGGTATTGCAGCTGGTGCACTGGACCAGCCTCGATTTCGCCTTCAGGAAAGCCTCATAGTTGGCCAGGCCAAAGAAAAACTCCCTTGCCAGATCCTCTCTGAATTTCTCTGGCACCTCAATCCTCTTCTCCAAAAGGTTCTTCTGTATTTCTGCCCGATGGGCCCCGCCCATAAGAGCCACAGCGCAATCGTGAGCGATGGCAGCCTCTACATAAGGCATCTCCTGGCCACCCGGAGTTCCTACCATGATCAAGTCCGATGACTCGAAAAAATCGTCGTAACCTCCTGCAATCTTTGCTCCCGCCTTCTCCCAAGCAGATCTATCCTTCTCCTCGGTCAAGAAGGCCCTCACCTTGGCCATTCTCACAAACTTCCTCAACATGCTCTTCGCTCGGGCGTGGGGGCTGCGCAGAAGCACGTTCATGTCGCCGCCAATTCCTTCCGCCTCTTTAACCAGTTTTATTGCAGGGATAGCACGCTTATTTTCTGTCCCGTCAAAGCCCACAAATCCTGCATTTAATTTCATCAATAGTTCACCTAAATTGAGAAATATGGTGATAATAATACTTTAAATTACCTTGGAAGTTGTCTAAATAATCGCTTCCAGTGCCATCGTTTCCCAAGTCACAGCTTCAGAAGGCAGTCTGCAAGTTCACCGCCTTGGGTCCAAAGAGATCGATGATCTTTGCGGTGATAAATCCGGCACTCTCTTCAGGATTCATCCTTGTAGAATCCACCTCGATCTCAGGAGTCAAGGGCTCTTCGTAAGCCACATTGACGCCCGGAACTGCCGCTTTCTCCCCAGCAGCTTTCTTGTAGATGCCCTTGGGCGAGAATTCTGCTTTGCGCTTCGCCTCTCGGTCCATGCAGATCTCCAGAGGGGCGCGGATGAACACCTCGCCGAAGTTCGGAATCACGCGGCGGGCGAAGTCGCGATAGCGGCGCCTGTTTGCCGTGGCATCTATGATCACATTTACTCCTTCCTCTGCCAGCAGCTTGGCCATATAGGCCAGGCTCGCGTAAACGAGATCTCTCTCCTCCTCTGTGTATCTGGGCAGAGGAGTGATTGCCCTGCGGATCTCATCCAGCTGCAAGACCTTTGCGTTCGTCCCTTTTTCAGATAGCATTGCCTTCACGTGCTGCACGATAGTGGTCTTGCCGCAGCCAGGTAGGCCCGTAAACCATACGACCCAAGCCATAATTGAAAGAGATCTCAGGCCTGAATAAAAATCCATTCCTCCAAGATGCATTATCTTCCTTCCATCAAATTCGCGAGCATACTGGGGTACACTGTTGCCAAATTCTTGAATCAAACAAAAGATTAATATAAGTGATTATGATATATAGACGTGCATCGAGGCTTATTGCCTACTGCACGTGGGTTTAGTCGAGGTATAAAATATGGTAGAAAAAAGAAATTTCGCATTGCGGGACAGAGATGGGAATGAGGTAGGGGTCTTTTGCGGAAAGCAGCCGAGGCAGGCAGCCCTTAAAGCAGCAAATCGCGGATTCACCGACATTAGGCTCCGCGAGAGAGGAACCAAGAGGGTTCACATCTTCCAGGGTGAGCGCAAGCAGGTCCCGAAGCCTGCCAATGCGCCAGGATGGATGCCTTCCAACATCTGGAAGCCGAACGTCAAGAAGATCGGTATTGAGAAGCTGGAAGCGATTTGAAATATTTATTAATATTATTGACTTAGCAAGCTTGAAATAAAAAGGAAAATGGCTGAGGAGTTCAGCCGAACAGGGCGCCCAGGCCCTCGACTCCGCTCTCCTCTGCCGCTTCCTTGCTCTCCTCTTTCTCGGCCTTGGCCTCGGCCTTGGCTGCAGGTGCTGCGGCGGCTGGAGCTACAGCATCGGCAGCTGCTACGGGCATGGCAGCCGCCTGGGAGAGGACCTTGGCGATGTCCACGCCTTCCAGAGCGGACACCAGGGCCTTGATCCTTACCTCGTCGGCGGTCACGCCTGCGGCCTCGACGACCTTCTTTATTCCATCCTCGTTAACATCCTTTCCTGCGCTGTGAAGCAGTAATGCAGCGTATACGTATTCCATCTGTATCAACCTCTAATTAACCTAAATCTGAATCATCCGAAGAGAGCACCGAGCCCTGCTGCGGCGTCTCCTTCATCCTTTTTCTCCTCTTTCTTCTCTTCCTTGGCAGCTGCCGCCATGGCGGGTGCCGCTGCGGCGGCTGCTGGCGCCGGCTCTCCGCTGGTCAGGCGGGCAATGGCCTTAGCATTGGCAGCAGCCTTAGCCAGAACGAGATCCATCATGCCAGGCACGGGTATTCCGGCCTCTGCCACCAGGGCCCTGGCCTTTCCTTGGGCCTTCTGCAACATGGGCCCGATCGTCTCCGGCGCAGCATAGCCAATCTCGATGGCGAAGCTGAACGCCTTGGCTGAGGCATTGCCAAGCTCAATGATCTGGCTCGCCACATCAATGTCGAGGTCCTTGGACCTGAATATCAAGCCGCCCTCGTAGGCCGCCCGGAGTTCCAGACCTACATTTCTGGGGAAGATCTCCATAGTCTTGAGGATATCAGCGGTCTTGGCAGAGACGACTTCTCCTTCTTTGGCCAGGGTGACCTTCTGATTGATGACCACCTTTCCCCCCTTGATGGCCGCGGGGATGCCGGCTGCCTGGAGCTTGCCCACCATGGGACCGGGTGAGAACGACGTCTCTCCAGCCTCGACCACGATGTCCTTGGGCGCACGCGCGCCGGCCTTGATGGGCATGGGCTGTTTGCCCTTTTCCAGCAGGCTGTTGAGCTTGAAGGGATTCTCATCGGAGAAGATCAGAGCCGTCTGATCTTCGATGAAATCTGCCAGAGGTCTGATCTTGGGCGCGGAGGCCTCCAGGGCGCGGCGAGCGATGTTGTTCCTCACCATTCTTATCTCGACCTTGCCTCTGAGACTCCCTCGTATCTGCTGCATATTGCTGGCAGGAATCTCTCGCAGGCCTACCACGCCGACCACTCTGCTCTTGCCTATCTGCTCAATAAGCTCCTGCACTTCCTTGACCTTCCACTCGGGCAGGTGGGCAGTTCGACGAGACTCTGCTGCCATTTAGATCACCCTTATGGACGGCCCCATGGTGGTCTTGACGTAAACCGACTTCAGGTTATGCCGACCATCCTTCAAGGTCTGCTCGAGCTTGGTGATGACCGCTTCGATATTCTCGGCCAGCTCTTTGCTGTTCATATTTCTATTCCCTACAGTCAGGTGAAAGGTCGGCCTGTCCCTGGACCTGATCCTGATCATGTTCTTGAGCCTTTGCACTTGCGGGGTCACGTCCTGCGTCGGTGGGAGCGGAGTGGGCATCTTGCCCCTCTTGCCCAGGATCGAACCCAGGCTCTTACCTATGACAGGCATGAACTGAGTCTCTGCTATGAAGAACTTGTACTCCTCGGCCAATTTCCTCGCTGCCCTCTTATCTCCGCCAAGCTCTTTGATCTCATCCGCGGAGATAACCCGGTCAGCACCGGCGCTCTTGGCTCGCAGGGCAGTCTCTCCAGCAGCGAATACGGCGATCTTGGTCGGCTTGCCCACCCCGTGGGGAAGGATAACCTCAGCATCAACCCTGTTCCCCGGCTGGGAGAGGTCGATGTTGTGAAGATTGATGGCCAGATCCACGCTCTCGCTGAACTTCCTGGCAGGTGCCTCAGTGATAGCCTGCTTTACGGCTTCTTCTATGTCCATTTCAATCCTCCGTAGTCTGCGACTTTTCTTCGTCTCCTACGGCTTCTCAAAAAAGAGAATCAGAACTCAGATTATAACTCTATATTTTAAGCCTTCGCTTCTAATATCTCATCGTACTTGCCGATGGCCACCGCAGCTTGGGCCTCTTTGCTGGGCATGCCTTCGATGGTCGCTCCAACGGACCCTGCCGTTCCGATGACCTCACGAGCTGCGTTCTTGAGGGTCTTGGAGAGAAGGCCTCTCCTCTTGATGTTCGCAATCCTCAGGACCTGCTCCATGGTCAGGTTTCCGACTGTGGTTTTGTCGCCGGTGCCCTTCTCGGCACCTATCTCCTTGAGGATCAAGGCCGACGTTGGGGGCGTTCCCACTTCGATCTCGAACTCGGTTCTGGACTTCACCTTGATCTTGACTGGAACCTGCATTCCATTCAGATCTTTGG
>Ga0315280_10003251_pt1 | contig 25175 bp, 23 predicted proteins | sample YL17G06_40_MG_FD_203697 | JGI IMG/M metagenome (GOLD analysis project Ga0315280, IMG submission 203697) | Sediment microbial communities from Yellowstone Lake, YNP, Wyoming, USA - YL17G06_40 | ecosystem: Environmental > Aquatic > Freshwater > Lake > Sediment | place: USA: Wyoming | collected...
CCCGCTACTACTCCCCCCAGGTGGGCAGGTTCTGGACGCAGGATCCAATCGGCGCAGGCGTCAACCTGTATCCGTACGTCTCGAACAACCCTGTCAACGCCGCCGATCCCACCGGTGAGCATGTCCTGGCCCCGTGCTTTCCCCTGCTTGGCAACCCCTACGTTCTGGCAGCCCTTGCGGCCCTTGGGTTGGCACTGATTGGGGCGGTGATTATTGGTCACGTGGTGGATTGGGGCCCGCCGAAACATTGGCCGGAGGATCCCGAATGCAAGCGCCACTATGGGGCATGTGAAAACGCTGTTCATCGGTGGGTGCCCCCAGGCGACAAGAACAGGCACTCCGGCTATTGCGTGAGGTGCGGAGCCCTTTGCGGGCAGCGGGGCGGAAGCTGGCCAAGCAGGCTCAGCCAGTGCCAGTACTGGAACTACCCACTGGACCGATGGGGCGATCCACTGCCAGGCATGTGAGACGTCAGAGACGTTGCCGCGATGCAGGCGAGCGGGAGCTCGAATGCTCCTGCGAGCCCGGCTACCGCATGCTCAGCAAGCTTCACAAAACGGATGACCCCGAGGCGCGCATCACAGGCCTAAGACGGCTGTTAAGCTGGGCCCGCAGGAGGAGACAAGAGGAGCTGTTGCGGATATGTCTCCGTGACGTTGCCTTCTTTCACTGGCGCCTGGGAAGGCCTGAAGGCGCGTTGCGCTACGCTGTGCGCTTGCTCAAGCGAGACCCAAAGGATATGGTCGGGTGGATAATGGCCGCGAAGATCGCGCGCGTTCTAGGTCGTCCTCGCGGATCACTCGGCTTCGCGACCCGGGCGTTGGCCCTCCTCGGGCGGGGCTCGGACCGCTGGGCCAGGCGGACGCGGGCGGAGCTCGCGTTCGAAGCAGCCATATCCGCACGGCTCCTGGGGGATCGGCGCTCTGCGGCCCAATACCTCAAACGCTATCTTGCTTCGCGCCCCGGCGTTCTCCTGCCAGAGGAGAGGGAACAGGGCCGGCTTCTCCTCGCAGAGGCGACGTTCGAAGGCAGCAAAGAGGATGCAGTCAAGCTGAGCCGAGCGGCTCGAGCCAGGCTGTGCCGCGACAGGCGCGACCCAAGTGCGCTGGCTGCGATGGCGCTGTCTGCTGAGGCAGCCGGCGATAGCCACGGGGCAAAGCGCTGGTGGTCGCGGGCGGTGACGCGGGCGGCGGTGTGGGTTGCTCACCCATTCCGCCACGACCTCTGGCAGCTCGCCTTCGTCATTCTGCGGCGGATGCGGGCGCCGGCAACGCAGGATGCGGGGCCGCCGGGCAGCCCTCCCCACCCCCGCCGGGGCAACCCGACCACCCGGCACCCGGGGAGGGCGAAGGCGCAGACAGATAGGGGGACAGGTTAAGACAGATACGGGGACAGGTTATGTATTTCAGGATCCTCAACGACGGTTCGCCCACGCTCACCATGAACGGTCAGACCAGCACCGACGCCTACTACTATGAGGCGTTCGGGAACATCACGAGCCAGTCGGGAACGACAGTGAACCCGTTCCGCTACGTCGGCGCCCTCGGCTGCTACAGAGACCTGACCAGCTCGCTCCTGCACGTGGGCGCCCGGTATTACTCCCCCCAGGTGGGCAGGTTCTGGACGCAGGATCCAATCGGCGCGGACGTCAACCTGTATCCGTATGTCTCGAGTAACCCCGTCAATTCTGCGGACCCCGACGGCCAGTTCATCATTGCGCCTGTCATCTGCCTTATGCTGGGGATCCTGGGGGCTGGGCGTGTTCTGGTGTCTCTACGGCTGCGCTGCGCCAAACGCGATGCAATCGCGGCGGCCGCGGCCAAGAGGTAGGCCCCTGCTGCTGATAATCGTGCGAAGTCCTGTCACCCACGAGGCACAGGCTGACGTCAGCAATCTGCCCCGCGACGGCACAACGGGCGCAGCCCAATGTCAGCTCTGAAGGTCTTGCATCGGCGTCTCGACAACTTCTCCAAATCCCATGCTGAATGTCAGGCTCCGTATGGCTTGCCGCCACCTGTGTCGCCCTGGTAAAATCTGCTCGTGAAACCACGCAGGTGGGGTTGGTGGGTCTTCGTCCCATTGCTGCTCGCGGCAGCTTTGCTGGTGCCGATCGCTGGCAAGCGGCTCGCTCGGCCCAGCCGGGTGCTCCTTCGCTTCCGCCCAAAGGTCGGGCAGGTGCAGAAAATGCGGGCGGAAATCTCCGCCGCCGGAACCATGACGCTTCTCGGAGAGACCAGAGCGGTGCGCGTCTCCGGCGCTTTCCCTTTCCGGCAGACTGTGAAATCTGCGACCCAGGAAGAAGGGAAAGAGGAGTTTGAAGTTCTCACGTCCTTCGGCGAAGGCCGCCTCAGCTACACTTGGGGGGAGGAGACCAGAACGGAAAAGGTGAGACTCCCAGACCTCACGCTTCGCCTGACCCCCTATGGAAAGGTTTTGAGCGAGAAAAGCCGGGAGGCTCCGCCTGCGAGTCGAGCGCCCCAGATTGAGGGCCTGATCCACCAGTTGGCAGGGCCGCTCGGGCTGCCGAGATTCCCCGAAACGCCTGTAGCGCCCGGAGACACCTGGGCCAGCGAAGTGCCCGGGCCCGCAGGTTCGAAGGCCCAGTTGAGGAGCGTATTCGAGGGCTTTCAGGAGATGCAAGGGCTCGACTGCGCTCGCATAAGGTCGAGCCTGGAGGTTACAGTAGAGCAGAAATTGCCTCCCGACCCGATAGGAACCAGGATCGAGCTGAAGCGCTCCGAGAAAGCGGAGATGCTCACCTGGATGGCATACGAGGCTGGCAAGGTCGTGCGCCAGCAGATTGACCTGAAACTGAACCTGGAAAGCAAGACCTACCTCCAGGGCGCCGAAGAACCCCATGAGGGAAAGACCGAAATGTCCGCCCGCTTGACGGTGCAGCCGGAAGGCCTGGCCGGCCAGGGCCTGCCCAACCAGCGATGATGGAGATCGTGTGACCGGCCACGCGTCGGTGTTCATTCTTATGGCTGGCGTCGTCGCCTTTGGCGGCGCCGGCCTTCTGCTTGCAGTGGTCGGACTTTGGCTGGACAGAAGGGTGGAGGCCTGGGAGGCTGCGGTTCTGGGCGTGGTAGTACTTGCGGCTATGGCGTTCGCAATCACCACCACCTCCGCCCCGGTCTTTCTCGGTGTCATGTTCCTGTTTGTGGCGGTTCCAGTCTGCCTCGGGCGGTTGGGCCGGCTTGCTGAAAGGCAGTCAACCGAGCGCCTGCTCGGGCAGGATGAGACGAGGGCGCACGAACTCGTTGCAGCAGACCCGCAGAATGCGGCGGCGTACTCTCTTCTGGGCGATGTGTATCGCCGGCGGGGCGAGCTTGACAAGGCAGTGGAACATTACGCGCGCGCCGTGGAACTTTCGCCCGACTCCACTGAGGAGCGCTTCAAGCTGGAGAAAACGTCGAAGGAGCTTTCTCTTCAGGAGCGAGGCGCCCAGCTTTGCCCCATGTGCCGCGAGGAAATAGACCGCAGACAGCGAAGATGCCCCCACTGCAACTACACCCTCTCGCTTGCCGAAGGCCTGCGGGAGTGGACGCAGGCGCGGGGTCCGAGGAAAGCCCTTACCGCGAGCTTGCTGGTCGTCGTGCCGCTGACCGTGCTGCTTGTGTTTCTCGCGCCCCTATTGCACCGTCCCTTTGGCGCTTTCATCGTTTTCATAACCGCTGCGCTGGTCGTCATGGTGGCCGTGCTCGTGCGCTACGGCCTATTTCAGCGCTGAGAGCCCTGGTTCTGACGCGGCTGGGACGCCCGCCGCGCGGGGCAGCAGCCCACAAGCCCCGGCAAGAGTATTGATGGCCGCACGATAATTCAGCGGTGGCACGACTTCGCCGGTCGCGAGACGGGCGGGCCGGCGTGCATCTTCGGGCAGGAGATAATCCGCCGGCTGGCGGACTGCCCCACGTGAAAAAGCCAGGCGCCAATTCACGAATAATGCAGGCTAATGGTTCGCCTGCGCCTGTTTCAACCGAGGAACGGAGATATACGATCGTGACTGTCGGAGAACGGCTGGGTTCTCGTTTTATCTCTTCTTTCGCTGCGGCGGGATACCCGGGGATGACATGAGCCTCTGCTGGGCCATGCTCAGGAATTTCCCCTCGCCAATGATTATGTGATCAGACACCCTCACGCCCATCAGCTCGCCCACCTTGAAGAGCCTCTCTGTTATGTCGCGGTCCTCCTTGCTCGGCACTGGCTCGCCGCTGGGATGGTTGTGGACGAGGATAATGGACTCGGCGCCGTTTGCGATGGCCTCCGCGAAAACCTCCCTCGGATGCACGAGATTGGCCGTGAGAGTGCCAACAGAGATGGTGGAGATTTTTATGAGCCTGCTGCGCGCATTCAGCAGAAGTACGACGAACTTCTCCTTCTTCTCGTAGCGCAGCCTCTCCATGACATAATGCGCGGCATCGGCGGGAGACCTTATTTCAGGGGCGCGCTCCAAGGGCTTGCTTGCTATGCGCTTGCCGAGCTCGAAGGCGGCCTTCAACTGCGCCGCTTTCGCCAGGCCCAGCCCGTTCACCTGTGAAAGCTCGTGAACCGAAGCTGTGGCGACGCCTCGCAAGCTGCCGAACTTCTCCAGCAACTGCTGCGCCAGCACAATCGCCGAAACTCGCCTTGCGCCGGTCCTGAGAAGTATGGCCAGCAGGCTCGAATCGTCGAGAACCTCGGGGCCTTCTGCGGCCAGCCTCTCGCGCGGCCGCTGGTCCTCTGGAAGATCACGAATCAGCACGCTTTCCTTTACCAAGGCCGATACCCTTCGGTTGTTTTCCCCGCCGGATGGCTTTTCCCTTCATGCTCACGCCGCGGCAAGCTTGGGGAATGCCGAGAAGACACGTAGGGGCGCACGGCCGTTCGCCCCTACGGGGCTGTCCCACATGTAACGCTAAAACGAGACTGTGGGGGCGGCCCTCCGCGGCCGCCCAGGGAGCTAATTGCCCCGCAGCGTCAGCAGGCCAAGCGCTTCCAGGTGAAGCGTCTGGGGGAACAGGTCGTAGGGCTCCAGCACGCTCACATCATACGCCTGGGCGAGCAAGGCCAGGTCCTGGGCCATTGTGAAAGGGTTGCAGGACATATAGACGATGCGAGAAGGGAGCGCTTCGAGCAGATTCGCTATGACTTTTTGGTGGCAGCCGGCGCGCGGCGGATCTACCAGCGCGATATCGAAAGAGCCTCTTGCAAAGCGATAATCCTCGGCTTTGCAGCACACGAACTGAACATTCTCAATGCCGTTCGCCTCGGCGTTTAGAGCGGCGTCGTCAATCGAAGGTTGCATCACCTCAACTCCCACGACTTCGCGCACGCGCAGCGCCATCAGCAGGCTCAGCGTCCCAACGCCGCAGTATAGGTCGAGCACGCGCTCCGCCTCGCATGGCTGGGCACAGGTGACGGCTCTCTCCATCGCTTTCGAAGCCAGGCGAGGGCTCGTCTGGAAGAAAGATTCGGGCGAGAAGCTGAACGCAAGGCCGCCGATATTCTCTCGAACCCGTCGGCTTCCAAGAAGGAGGCGGCTGTCTTCCATCTTCACCACCTGGGCCACCCCTCGATAGACAGTTCGCATGACCCCGCTGGCTCCTTGCCCGGCGCATATCCGGGCAAATTCCTCGTCAGGAAAGTCTTCCTCAGTTACAACGATATTTACGAGCAGGTCCGGCGTTGTGTGCGAGACGCGAATTACAAGGTTGCGAAGAAGTCCCTCGCGAGTTCTCGGATTGTAGGTTGTCATACCCTTTGTGCGCGCCATGCCCTCAACGGCCTGGGCTATCTTCGTGGCGCGGGCCGGGGCGAGCAGGCAGTCTGTCACAGGGACCGCCCGGTCCCAGCGGCCTTTCTCTGCAAACCCGGCAAAAGCTTCTGTCCGCTCCTGGCCAAATGTCATCTCGACCTTATTCCGGTAGCGCCACGGCTCTCGAAGGTGCCGCACGGGCAGAATCTGAACTTCGGCCACCTCGGGATGCGCGCCGAGGGCTTTGAGAACTATCGCCCGCTTGAGTTCGAGCTGCAGCTCCTGAGGCAGGTCCTGAATATCGCACCCTCCGCAGACGCCGAAGAGGTGGCACGGAGCACCTTTCCTGTCCGCATGCTCCGCGAGAAACTCTTTTGCAACTTTCTCGGCCAGCCGCTTGCTCATTGTCTGCTCTTGAGAAACCTCAGGCTATTGAGGTTTGCGCAGCAGCGCGACAGCGGTCACTGCGAGCCTGAGATTGCCACGTCTGCCGGCTGGCGGACTCGCAATCACAACAGAGCGAGTCACTCAATTGCGCGACCCTCATAAGCGCGCCCGGCGGCGTCCTGTGCCGCGCGGAGGTGCGAAGCCAGCGCTCCCGGGTCATTCTCAGCCCCGACACGTCTGGACGAAGCATCCCCGGGCCAGGGCCTGCCCGAGCCGGTTGGCCAGGGGATCCGGTCCCATTCTCAGATTCTTCATCCGCCAGTCGGCGGATTCAGAATGACAATAATACACGCGCTGACTTGCGTCACGGCGCACTGGCACAACCCATGCCCTGAGTCTTCGCTCGCCGCAGCGACAGACCTGCAGCGGCGCGCAAGCCAAGAGGGCCACTCACCACGAGGCCGAATATGATGTTAGCAAGACTGATCGCAGGAGGAAACGATGGATTTCGGCCTGATCCACTACAACGCTCCGGGGAAGACGCTTGAAGAGTTTCTGAAGTATGCCGCCGACACGGGATTTGGCTTTGTTGAATTGCAGTTCAGGGACGTCTGGCCGGAAGGCTGCGCCAGCCCCGAGAAGGAGGCGGAATCCGCCGCGCGGTTGGTGAGCCAAGCTGGCCTGAAGGTTTCCGCCCTGGCGGCCTCAAACGATTTCGTCGTCCTGGACGATGAGCAGGTGAAAGCGCAGGTTGAGCGCATGAAGCGAGTCTGCGGCCTGGCAAGGATACTCGGCTGCGGCGTGATTCGCACCGAGGGCGGCTCGCCGAAGGACAGCGTGCCGAGCGAGAAATGGGCGGATGCGATGACCGGGTGCCTGAAGAGATGCCGCGAATTCATCGAGCCGATGGGCATACGGCTCGCGATTGACAATCACGGCGTGATAACGAACGAGGCAGCTATTCAGAAAAAGGTAATCATGGCCGTAGATTCCCCGAATGTCGGCGTGAACCTCGACACGATGAACTACCGCTGGTTCGGCCACTCCCTTCAAACGCTGCGCGCCATCTACGAGGAAATTGCGCCTTTTGCTTTCCATACGCATCTAAAGGATGGCACGGGCTCGCGCGAGAGCTACAAGGGGACGGCCTTGGGCGAGGGGGAGGTTGACCTGGCCTGGGCCGTAACCTGCCTGAAGAAGGCGGGCTATTCTGGCGTGTGGTGCGCGGAATATGAGGGCCGCGAAGACCCGGCAGCCGGCTACGCCAAGTGCCTGAAATGGATGCAGGCCAACATATAGGGCCTGGCGCTGTTTTGCATGATTCCGGCTGACTTTGTAGAGCCACAGCTTTGGACCGCAACAACAGTCTTCCGGAACAGCACTGGGTGAGTATCCGAACGGCCGCGCGCCTGTAATTCCGAGCGCTGTTTTGCCCCTCGCCGGCACTTCACACCCCCAGCCATTCCTTCGCGCGGCGAAGTGATTCGCGCAAATCGTCTGAAGGATCGGGGTCGCTCGCGTGCTCAATTGATATAAGGCCCGTGTATCCCTGTCTCATCAGGCCCACGAGCAATTCATGAATGCGGGCTGCTCCGTCGCCCAGGACGCATGTCCTTTTGGCCTGCGCAGGGTCCAGAATATCTATCAGATGAACATGATAGATGCGGCTGCGCAGCGCCTTTGCCGCTTCGGCGGGATTCTGGCCGACCGCAGTGAATTGCGCGGAATCGAGGTCCACACCCACGAAGCTCGAGGTTTGCGCCAGTGTATCTCCGAAGTCCGAGGGCCTCTGATAGAGGCTTCCCTTCTGGTTCTGAATGGCAAATCGCAGCCCGACTTCCTGGCACCACCTGTCAATATCCTCGACGAGGGAAGGATGAGCTGAACCTGACACGACATCAACCCCGAGGTGGGAAGCGAACTCAAAAGCCCTGCGAATCATCGTCTCTTCGCCTGGCTGGAAGCTCCCGACGGAATAGGACTCGACCCTTATGTCGTGCTCCTCAAAAACGCCTCGAAGCTCTGCCACATCTCTGGCCTTGGCTTGTCTGAAATCCGCCTGCTTATCCAGGTGGCCGCACCAAAGTTCCATATAGCGAAAGCCCAGCGCGCGAAACTTCTCCACGACTTCGCGCACGCTAAGGTCTCTGAAGCAGCGCGATGTGACTCCGACTCTCATGGTTCTCCTTCAACCAGGCTTTACGGCTATTTCACCGCGCGCCGTAGTTTTCCCCGCTGCCTGCGCGCGCCAGATATAAAATGAGAGCGGGACAAATGCCACCCTGGCCGGCGCCGCATCTGTGGGCATTCCGAAAAGGAGCGGCTCGGGTCGTTTGTGAGTCGGAGAACAGGAGGCCTGGCGGCGCTCGAACCGTGCAGGCTCAGGGCGGGGACGCCGAGACATGCCGGGAGACTTCTCAATGGCAGGGCGCTCCAGAAGCCCCTGTGGTCGCAGGCCGCAGCCTGCGACTCATCGCACCCATAAAGAGTGCGGCTACGGAATTCGGGTAGTCACCTGGAGCGCAGCGCAGCCTGCTTCCCGAGCCCTGTCACCGCGCCCCGCGAAACGCGTCTCGACAGCGCTTCAAAGAAGCCTCGCCAGTGGTGAAGGCTATTGAGCTTCGCCTAATTAACTGGGACCCGCGGTCGTCATTGCGAGGCCGAAGGCCGTGGCGATCCCCTTCCGTGCAGGCCAGATCCGATGAGATTGCCTGCCCGGCTAGGGCTTCGCTGCCGCTCGCAATGACACTCGCGGAGGTAATGTGCGAAATTCATCAAGTGCGAACCTTCGGGCCCAGCGCAGCCCTGCCCGCGACGCGCGTCTTTATCTGAGCGACAACAAAGTCGCCCAGTTGAACCCAGGCCCTCACCCCCAGAATGCTGAAGAGAATGCCCAGCCCCAACTGCCATCGGCCCATGGCAGTCAGGCGCGGCATCTCCCCCTCCACATACTGCGCCACGAGAGTCCCCAGGAGGACGCTCATCAACCCCATGCCAATCAGCATGCAGAGCCACATGACATTTCTCGCCCTCAGCGGGTGCCGCACGAGATAGGAGAGCTGCGTGCCGCAAGTCGGACACACTTCCCGAGGGCTTTCCAGTGGTCTCTCACAGCGAGGGCAGACGGTCAGTTCGCTTTGAGCGGCTTGTGTTTGCATACCACGGATTTATTCCACCTTTTCGGCCGCCGCAGCAGAGCTGAGTCTGAGCCAGTTCTCGGAGCCTATTTCGCGCCGCTGGGCTTCGGAGACTCGAGCAAATTCAAGCTTTTTTACGGCCGGCAGAGGGTATTGAAGAGGAACTCCAGTCCCGAAAAGGAGCCTTCCGCTGCCAAATTTTCCCACCAGCTTATCAATACAGCCGGCTGGCCCCTGAATTCCCGACAGATCGCACATCAATGTCGCCCTGCGAGCGCTTTCATCGGCCAGCAGCTTCTCCGCCTCGCCGAGCCTCACCATGCAGGCGACGATGCTTGCTCCTTTGACCCGCTGGCAAAGCCGCAATATGCCGCCGACTGGCACCGCCGCAACCTGGCAGGCAGGATGATGCTGCCTCTCATCTTGCAGCCTCACGGCGATGAAAACTGGCAGCCCATGCTCGCAGGCCCATTCGACAACCTGAGCGCATTCGTCGCCGCACACATCGTAGCCGTGGTAGCTGGGATGCAGCCTGATGCCTGCTATGCCTGCCCGGGCAGGGTCTGCCGGTTCGCCCGCCTCGCTTATCAGGCTCTCGAGCTCCGCCTGCCAGCCAGCATAGGTCGGATTCGTGACTGCGAGAGGCAGCAGCTTGCCCGCCTGACTTCTGGCGGGCTTGCCCCGCCCGCCAGCCAGGGCCTGGAGCAGCTCGATATTGCAGGAGTGGCAATCTTCCCTGAAAACCGCGTCGAGCGATGAAACAAGAGCCTGCTCTATTCCCGACTCTTCGAGCAGGTGCGCAAGCTCCTCGGCTGTGCGATGGCGCAGAAGGCGGAAAGGCCAGCTTCCAAGGTATGCATTTGCGTCTATCAACATTTGCGCTTTCTTAACCTGCATTATTCATGAAGGTCGCGGCGGAATCTTGTAGCCGCCCCGACCTATCGGGGCGCGGGTTGCTGCTCTCCTCCTCAATCTCTGGACACCCACCAGCCCTCTCGTGGGGGGCACGAATAATCCGGGTTAATGGGCGCTCCGGGGGCGTCGCTTCAGCGTGCTTCCGATGGCCTTTCAAAGACCCAGCAGGCGCCTCATGTTCTCGCCAAGTATGAGCCGCTTCGCCTCTGGGCTCACATCGGCCCCGGCAACCTTCCAGAACGCCACCGGAAGGTCAACTCCCGACGCGTCCGAGCCGAACGCAACCCTTTCGGGCCCAAGCTTTTCCACTGCCTCCTCTATCATGCCGAGCTCTACGATGCTCCCGCTCGTGTCAACCCAGAGATTTGGAACTCGCCGGGCTGCTTTTATCCCCCTCTGCCACTGCCCGCCCATGTGGGCCATTATGAAGACGACTGAGGGGAAGCGCTGCGCCAGCTCGGCCACCTGCGCCGGCCGCGATTCGTTCGGCAGATTTCCCGTAGTCTTGTGCCAGGCGTGCATGAGAACGGGAATGCAGAGCTGCGATGCCTTCTCGACGACCGGGAAGACCCTCGGATCTGTCGCCACGTTCGACACCCACAGCTTCAGCCCCCGCATCCCGAAATCGCCCACACACCGCTCCAGCTCCTCGACCGCTTCGGGAAAGGTAGGGTTCACATAGCAGAAACCTACGATGCGCTCGCCGCAGCGCTTCATGATGGCCGCCGTGTCGCGGTTCGCCTTCACGCACTCGCCGTGGGGAGGCTCGTAGTTCCAGGAGCCAATAGAGCTGACAATGAGCTTATCTATACCCAGCCGCTCTGCATCCTCAAGAATTCTGGGATCCAGGTCAGCAGGCGCATCGAGCCCAGCGGCCGCTGGATGCACATGGCAGTCAATCGTCATTGGGCGGAGCTCTCCTGACGGGTTACCAGTGTCTGCCCGGCAGGCGCCGGCTGTCGAGGCTCATTCTGTCAGTCTTTGCGAAGCCTCTCAAAAGTCGCCCGGTCAATTCCGGCCTGTTTCAGCATCAGGCCGAACAACCACCGGGGAATATCTTTGCCGCGCTGGTGCTTGAGCGTTACGCGCAGCACGCTTCCGTCGGGCAACTTCTTCTGCCAGGTTTCATGCCTGCCCGATCGGGTTTTCGTAAAGCTGAGCTTCCTCAGCACCCCACGAAACTCATCGTAGGTGGACGTTCCCATACTTTACCGTCACGAGTTGACGCAGTTCCCATTCATCGCGACACGAGATGATCTTCTCAATGTAAGGCGAGTGGTGACCGCGGTTGGGGCTGCGCGCGAAAGTTTCCAGGTCGGCCGTGTAGTCCTGCGCGTATTCTCGCAGCAATTGCAGCAGGTCCTTCACGGCCGCCTCGGGGGTCTTCATGGAAGTCGCCACGTCCAGCTCGGGACAATAAGCGGTGTATTCGCCGTCGTCCTGGGCGACCAGAACCGTCAGTATCGGCTCCGCAACAATCAAGCGCGCAGTTGCTCTTTTGGGTCGCGTGGCTGCTCTTGACACTGTATGCCGCCTCCATGTCATCAGAGTACTGTTCTTCACAAGCCTCACCGAGTTCGCGCTTCGAGCGTCACTTCAAACTCACAGCCGCTTGGTGATCGTGGCTGGCTCCGCGTCGAAGTCGGAACCCGTGTTACGTCTTGACGCCGCTCCTGCTCATTATATCGAAACTCAGCCCCCGTCGGGTGACACCATCGCTGCCCGCGTTTCGTCCACCACTCGCGCTGTCTGTCGGCGCTGGAGGTTCGGCCGCGCTCAGCGCGCCGAGCACGGCGAGTTGCTCCCCAGCTTCCCCTCCAGCCCGAAGAGCTTTGCAGCGTTCAGCCCCAATATCATTCTCTTATCCTCGTCGCTGATTGCGGCCATGAGAACGCTGCCAAGTTGCGGCCTGGGGTCAATGAAAGGCAGGTCTGTGCCGAAAAGAATCCGCTCGGCGCCAGCCCTCTCGACCATTCTCTCTATCCTGCCGCTCCAAAGGGCAGAGCCGGCGAGGTCGAGATAGATATTCTGCGGTCTGCCCGATTGCTTGCGGACCGCTTCAATCGAAGCCTCGATCCCTCCAATGCTCCCTCCGCAGTGGCCGAGTATCAGGGGCGCATTCGGGAATCGGTCGGCTATCTCCGCGAGTTTCTGCGGCGGATCATGGGACGAGCCATCCCATGTGTGACACAGAACGGGGCATCCTCTGCTGCTCGCCGCCTCCCACACTGGCTCATATCCGGGGCCATCGGCAGGATGCTGGTGCATGTCGGGATGTATCTTTATCCCGACGAAGAGCTCGCCTGAGAGCAGCCTCTCCAGCTCTCGCTCAGTTTCCTGCTGGGGGTAGTTGGGGTTCACCGCGACATAGCAGAAGAACCTGCCTGGAAATCTTCGCGCTGCCTCAAGCGCCATGGAATTGCCCAACCTGAAGTCGGGCCCTATGCCGGGATGCGCCGAAACTATGCCGCAGCGAACGGAAAGCATGTCCATCGTCTCGACCATGCCGGCTGCGTCGCCGCTGGGAATGTGAAAGTTGAACCACTTGCCCATGTGGCAGTGGCAGTCTATTACAAGCTCGCCCTCGGGAGGCCGGCCCTCGAGAGCGCTTTCCCTCAGGTGTGTCGTCACGCCAAACACCTCTTCCGATTGCAGCCGCACCCTTTATGGGCGCGCCTCCACCGCTTCCCGCGCAGGCTGAAGCCTGCGGCTACAACTTGTCCTTCAGGGGCACGGCAAATCCCTGTAGCCGCACCCTTTATGGGTGCGCCTCCACCTTCACCTCCTCTATCAGCCGCGCGAGGTTGTCGTGACCCACGGCTCGCTTCGCCTTTTCCTCCAGACGCGAGAATAGAATCATGGCGGCTGTGCCGGCTGGGTCGTGCAATGGCAGGCCGCTGCCATAGAGGACGCGGTCGGCTCCGAAAAGCCGGCACACCTCCTCCAAGCCCCTATGAACATGGAAACTCGTTATCTCAAAACGCAACTGCTCAAATCGCTCCAGCAGAGGGTAAAGGAAGCGCGCGCTCCGATAGCCCGGCTCCGAGAGAATCAGCCGAAGCTGTGGGTGCGATCCACAAACCGCATGAATCTCTTCCCAGTTCGTCTGGTCGAGGCCGAGCACCACGGGCGCCCCGCGATACTCGAGGGCGTCCAGGAGCTCTCCGCTGCACCATTCTGAGAGCTTGTAGTTGTGCGCCGCCGGAAACAGGCGGACGGCTCTCACACCCGCCTCTTTCATCATCTCGAGGAATTCCTTCGGCCTGGGGAACTCGCCCGTGTGATGAGGCAGGGCTACCCAGCAGGGCTCGAGCCAGCTCCTTTGCTTTGCCTCGCGCGCCAGAGCCTCGTTGCCCTCCAGCGGAGAATACTCCTTTGCAAGAGCATGGTAGGCCAGAGCGCGGACGGCGCCCGCTCTTCTCAGCTCGCGCTCCGTTTCTTCAAGAGAAATGGGCTGGCCGGGCGCAGGAGTTCCCCATCGCCCAACTTGGCAGTTCGCGTCAAAAAGAGGGAGCATGGCTGTGTTTGCTCGATAGCAGCGTCAGGTCAGAGCTGGCCCTGCTCATTGTATTCGCCCGTCTCTTTCGCCGACTCCTGCTTCGACACCCGCCTCGCTCGCAGGCTTTCCAAATCAGGCTTCAGCGCACCGAGTCGTCGCCGGGCTTCAAGATAAATCTATGGCGCGGTTGGCACTCGCGTGGGAAGGTGCGGCCTGGCGCAGCCGAGAAGCACGAGAAGGGCAGGAGGCTTGAGAGTCGGGGAGCCGAGATGCGCTCTTTTTCGCATAAGCGGGGCCGACTACCCGGGAGATTCGCAAACTGCTATGACTGCGAGGAGGGTATCTGAAGATGTCGCAAGCATACGGAGCTCGATTTGCAGGTCCGCAAAGTGTCGTGCGCAGGATTGTGCTTTCTGCTTGCTGCACTGTATCGGGCGCGCTGCTTGCCTGGATGGCGAGTCCAGCGAGTCCGCAGGGAGCGACCACCCAACACCTGCAAGCGGTGATATGCCCAAGTTTCGTCCGCTTGGAGCCCGGCGCGAAGCAGCAATTCGCTGTGAAAATGACGCCGGGCGCGTGCAAGGTCTCGGCTGCGTCTGGCAAGGCGGCGCCCGCCGGCGCCAGGCCCCCGGCTGTCGAGAGCTGGAGCGCGAACGGGATTCCCGGCGGCAGCAGCGAATTCGGCGCCATCGCGCCGGGCGGCCTATACACCGCTCCTGCGCGGATTCCCGCCGTCAATGAGATTTCCATCACCGCCGCGCTTCAAGGCGAGCCCAAACGCTATGTGTGGGCAACAGTGCTCTTAGGCCCCGGCGAGCCCAAATACAGCTTGGTTGCCAGATGGGGCGAAGAAGGGAAAGGGCCCGGCCAGTTCGCTGAGCCGCACGGCATATGCCTCGATGCTGAGGGCAATGTTCTGGTCACCGACGCCCAGAATAACAAGGTTTACCGCTTCACGCACGAAGGCAAACTGATAGGCGAGCTGACCGCTGGCGCCTCGCCTTTCGAGAGTCCCCGCGATGTGACCGTGGACGCCGCTGGAGACATCTTCGTGGTTGACAGCCCGGCGGGCCGCATACAGCGGTTTGATCGGCTCGGGCAGGTCACCGCATCCTGGGGCGAAAAGGGGTCGGAACCAGGCCAGTTCCTGCACGCCCACGCCATCATCGCGGCGCCAGGCGGCCGCATCTATGCAGCCGAGGTGAATAACTGCCGCATCCAGGTGTATGACTCATCTGGCAAATTCCTGCTCCAGTGGGGCGAGCGAGGCACAGGGCCAGGCCAGTTCACTGCTCCTTTCGGCGTTGCCGCAGACCCTAACGGCGACATATTCGTCTGCGAGTTCGACGGCCGCCGCTGCCAGAAATTCACTTCCGACGGAGTTCATCTCATCACCTTTGCCGTCGCGCCGGCCGACCAGCAGCTCTCCTACCACGCCCTGACCTGCGACAGGCGAGGAAATGTTTATGTCATGATCTGGGACAACCCCAGGAAGCTGGCCTGGGTGGCAAAATACAACAACCAGGGCGATGCCATCACGACCTTCGCCCCGCCGCTCAAGCCAGGAAGCAGTTTCAAGCCGACCTGCGCCACCACAGATGAGCAGGGCCGGGTTTATGTGACAGACAGGGGAACAGCCAGCGTGGGAATCGCCGTCTTCGCGCCGGGCGGGAATGAGTAGGGGCGCGCGGCCGCCCGCCCCTACGTGCTTGCCAAGATTGCGTGAAGCCCGGTGGTGACTGTCGGCGAATCCCTGGTGCCCCCGGCACGACTCGAACGTGCAACCGTGTCCTTAGGACGGACCCGCTCTATCCTGCTTGAGCTACGGGGGCCGGCAGGATTATACCGGGCGACCAGAGCCGAAGCAATAGAAGGGATGAGGGCGGAGGCGTGGTGAAGTCGTCGTGGGACCGGGCCGTCGAAGCATCAGGCGCGCCGCAGCGCCGCGAGCGACCTGGCGCTAAGCTGGCCCCAGGCTTGACAGGCGCGCACGCGCCTGCTCGTATATCCTGCGCAGTTCGCGCAAGATGTCCTGCGGCGGTTCATACTCGTATGCGGCGACCAACTCGTCGGCCCTTCGATATGCTTCCCCGAGCACATCGGGCCTCCCGGCCGTCTCCCACTGCGAGCGGACAATGCGCTGCAAGACTTCCGGCTGCCGATATTGGCGTCGAAAGTCTGCGAGCGTGCTCTCATGCTCGGCAAAAAGCAGGCCGCCCCGCACGACCTCGTCCACGACAGCGGGCAGCAGATCGAGTTCCAATCCCGGCGCCGACCAGACGCCCTGGCCAATCCGCACTGCATCGGCAATCATCTCCAGGTCCAGAATCAACTGCGCAGGGCTCCATATCTCGTCAATGCCTATTTGCCCCAGCGGCTCGTAGTGCGTGCAGCCGCCGAGCATCCCAAGCACGGCGCTCGTTGCGCGTTCGATCTGCGCCTGCGCATTGGGCAGCGAGGCGCTCGTGAGCAGCAGCTTGACATTGTAGGTCCTGCCGTAATACTCATAGACATCGCGGTGCATCAGGTCCAGGAGCTGCCACTCCGGGGTGCCGAAGACCATTGCGCCTGTGCGCATATCGCTGGGCTCCGGATGCGGAGCGATGATTATCTCCAACTCCGGCTTGAGGGCGCGCAGAATCGCCGCCGCTCCCAGGCATTCGGCAATTGACAATGTGAAGACGCTGATTGGATCGCACGGCCCATTTATGCCCATCATCGGCATCGTTCCCACGGCGGCGAGGGCCACTTCATCGCGAAAGCGCCAGAAAATCTCCACCTCGGGTCCCCCGAAAACCAGCGGGCTCGGACAGTGAACCGTCTGATGAAGCGGCCGCCCATAGACGCGGTTCATGTCGCGGATAATCTCGGCGGTCGCGATGTCGCAGATATGGGGGGTGGCGCCGCCTTCTCCGGAGTATTCGGCGCCAATCATGAACTGCTCGATGGGCCGCAGCTCCATCGGCGCATCGCACGGCAGCCCGGGCGTGCTGCCGCGAACTCCCTGCGACGCGAGCACATGTATCATCTTCGTTCCGGCGATTACATCGTCACGCGTCATCGGGCGAAGCGTAGTGCCGTCGCGGTCCACAATCCAGGTGTTGCGATCGGAAACCGCATAGGTTAGGCCGACGGCTTTGCCGCTTTCCGCCGACCGCTTTTCTGCCGCATGGCGCTTGCGCCGATCATCGAGCCAGGCGTTCGCCAGCTCGGCAGCCACGAGCGCCCGACCCCCCTCGATCGTGAACCCCTTGCGCTTCGCAAGTTCCGCGCGGATCGGTTCATGCTCCACCCGCAGGCCGGTGCGGGCGAGAATATCCAGCGCCGCCGCGTGCATGCGGTCGAGCAGGACCTGGTCGAGGATCCGGTTCATTTCAGGCTTTCTTTGGATCATCGCAGGTTTCCGCTCTACTTCCATCGAGGCAGCATGCAGGGGGAAGGCGCCGCGAGCCACCAGCCGGTAGGGCAGGCTCTTGCCTCCTGCCCATGTGCCCAGAGTTGTTCGTTGTTTTCAGCGGCGCGGCTTCTGACCGTTATTCCTTCTCTGTCAATTGATCGTAGAAGGAAACATAGCCGTCTGGATCATCTCCGGCCCTCACCTTGATCGCCGCGCGGGGGTGCTGATTGAGCTGGCCGGTCAGCATATACGGGATCTGGTAGCCCCACTCCATCTTCCCCCGCAGGGGAACGAAGACATTCTGGATGCACTCCAACACAGGCCTGAGCCGGAATTTCGGGTTCTTCAGAAAACCGATGAGCAATTCGAGGGAACAGTTGCCCGCGCCGCGCCCCATCCCGTTGGTCGTCGCATCGAGACGGTTGGCGCCGACGATCAGGGCCTCGATGGTGTTCGCATACGCAAGCTGCTGGTTGTTGTGCGCGTGGATGCCGACCTCCTTCCCAGTCCCCTGGACTGCGTCCAGGAAGGTGAGAGTCAGGTCCCGGATCTGCTCGGAGTAAAGAGCCCCAAAGCTGTCCACCAGGTAGATGGTATCAACAGGAGTTTGCACCAGGGCGTCCAGCGCGTCCTTCAGTTCTCGGTCTTGAACCACGGAGATCGCCATCAGATTAAGCGTGGTCTCATACCCTTTGTCGTGCGCGTCCTTGATCATGTCAATGGCAGTCGGAATCTGGTTGATGTAAGCGGCGACGCGAATGCAGTCGAGCACGCTCCTTTCCTTCGGCAGGACATCCTCGTGATAGTCGGTCCGCTCCGCATCGGTCATCACACAGAGCTTAAGCGGCGTGGGATTGTCGCCGACAATACGACGGATGTCATCCTCGTCGCAGAACTTCCATGCGCCGAAATCGGAGGGCGCGAATATCTTCTTCGAGGCCTTGTAGCCCAGTTCGATATAGTCAACCCCCGCTGCGGCGCAGGCATCGAAGACTGCCCTGACGAACCCGTCGTCGAACCGGTGGTCGTTAATAAGACCGCCGTCCCGGATGGTGCAGTCGAGTATTCTGATCTCCGGCCTGTATGTAACCCACGAACCTTTTGCGAACTCGTCTTTCCTGTGAATCATCATTGCTCGCCCTTTCCCAATATGCTATTCGACGCCGTCCCTGGGCATTTCAGGTGGCTTCAGTGGTCATGGCATATCTTCCACGCCACGGACACACCTTGAAGCAGCTCAATACTTCGCCTTGGGATGCAATATCGCCTGCCGCGGCGAGAAAGCGGGTTGGCGTCCGTGACTCGAGAACCTCGTGAGCGTTCGAGGGCGACTGGCGGTGCCGTCTTCGCGGAGCCTTCGCCCGACGCCAGCGTTCGCCTACCGGCCTATGAGCGAACAGCAGCGATCTGCCTCCTGCTCCAGGGTCTGCTTACAGAGTTTCTGGCATTAGCAGACCTGTGGTAAAGGCCGCTGCGCCTTGCGAGCGACCAGCTCCGCAGCGCTTCCTTGCAAAAGTCCGCGCTATATCAGCACCACTTGTCATCGCGAGCCCCGACTTGTCGGGGCGTGGCCATCTAATCCCCTGATAGAACACTAACCAGTAGGGGCCCCGATCTGTCGGGGCCCAGAGAGTCCGCCCTTCGGCCCCGAAGGACCTCAGGGTCCTGAAGGGCAGAGGGCTCCCCTACGAAGAGCCGCGTGACTCCGCAGCACGTCTCTCCACAAAGAGACAGGCACGGGCTTTTCCACAGGCCCCCCTAAGACAAGAAACTCGTCACGTCCGGCTGAGTCGTTTGTTGACTTCTTGCAGATGGAAGGTTTCCGGATTGAACTTGCTGCCGATCCATTCCAGCCACATCTCGTGCTCAGGATGTTTCGGCTCGCGGATGGCGTTCAGAAACTGAGCATACCCGAACGGCCCGCCGCAGTCCTCTGGCGGGCAGGCGCGCCGGCCGTCAATGCAAACAGGGTAACGCTTCCCCTCCTCCCTCGGCAGAACCCTCTCGACCAGGATCTCGTGCTCCCACCCATCGCCGAAATCGCAGCCGTAGAAGAACCTATCCTTATCCCCGAAGACCGAAACCGCTCAACTTCACCTGCCTTTCGCCCCTGGGCTGATGCCCACGAAACTGGTCTTCCTCCGGATCGGGGATGGCATACTCCGCCTCCCAACGCGCAATTGGTGGACGTGGCTGTCGCCCCACGACATGGTTGTCTGGAGAATGTCGTGTAGCTCGACACGGCTGATGTCGTGAGGCAGCTGGATTCGTCGCCCTATGCCTCGAGTGTTACTTTGGGCTGGTGCACGCCTTGCCCAGAAGGTGGCAGTCTGTGCCGCATGCTATCGCCCCCGTTGTCAGATCGTACCCCGGCAGCACTGGCGCCGCGCGGCCTGCAAGTAAAGACCTCCTACCTTCGCAGGCTCGAACGCGTCAAAAGAACGCGCCACCTGCCTCTCCGCGACGACGTCGTCGTCTTTCGTTGCCGCGCTTCCCTTGTCCCCGCGCCTTAAGACTTGGCCCGGCGATCAGCCAGCAGCACACCGCCCCGCGCGACATTTTCCTGTGGGTTCTCCTGGATGATCACGATGATGGCGTCAGCCGGCAGACCGTATGCCTCGGCCGCGACTCTGGTAAGGCCCTCTGCGAGCTTGCGCTTGCGCTCGATTTCGGCCACAGGGCCAGATATAGTGATCATTGGCATTTCCTTCTCCTCCTTGCGAAAAGGTCTGTCAGCTCATATTTCGGGAAGTTCTCCGCCCGACTCCTTCATCAGCCGGCGCATTGCAGGCGGTATCTCGGCCTTCGCCGTTCCAGCGGTGCAGCGGTCGATGCTGAGCGCCGCTGACCGCAGATCGCCATAGGGCAGGCTCACGAAAAGCTCGTCCTCTGGAAACCTCTCCATTCTGCGGGCAGTGACGTCGCCAAAGCTCACGTTCACCTTCCCCGTGACGAGGGGGTAGGCGATTACCGAGCGGCACAGCGATCCTGTGGGATCGCACTCCATCGGCACGCCGTTCTCAAAGTAGGCCAGGTTGATCAGGCGCGCCGCCTGCCAGGCGTTGCAGGTGAACACAGCCACATCTGGACGCAGTTGCGCCCGATCGAGCGGCGAGAAGACGACGTGATCGGCCGCGCCGAAGGGCGGCTTCACCTTTGCCAGAGCCGCCGCGCGATGAATTGCCGCCGACGAGGAGAAGAGTTTCTCTCCGTGGATGAGGAACTCGTGAACCGCGCGAGCGTGCTCAGGGGCCTGCATTTGCAGCCCCAGATACTGCGAACCGCCGGGGCACGCCGAGTTCTCGGCGGTCAGGTCAATCACGGCGCCTGCCGCCGCCTCTCGCAATGCCCCGCAGGCGCGGCATTTGTGACCAGACGCCCCGTTCGGCGCCGCGTCGGCGTAGGTCACTGCTACTGGCGCCTTCTTCAGCCCCAGCACTTCTATCAACTGCCGACCCCACTGCTGCCATTCCATTTTGGCTTCCTCCTCTTTGGCATGTATGGTGCGCAGGTGCCAACGCGATTGACTCCCTGCGTGCTGCTCGCAAGCTCGACAGAAACCCCGCGTATCATCCTCTTGTTTCCCCGCGCTCATAGCCTCGAACCTTCTCGGGCAGCCCCGCATGCCGGCGCCAAAGCCGCTTGGCGACTCGGCAAGGTTCCGCGATACTCCGACAAAGGAAAGGCTGCCGCGGCAGTCCAGCCGGAGCCTGCCGCTGCCCTTGTTCTGCATCGGTCTGCATTCATCTGAATGTCGCCTGCTGAGCTTCTTGTTTCAGGGGAGGCGGCCGTGTGTGGGACCCCGATCTGCCGGGGTCCGCACAGCCGAGGCGGCTGTGCCACATGGCTGGGCACTCCGAGGCCTCTCCTGCAATGCAAGAGGCTCGCTACCGCCTCGCCGCGAAAGTTCGGGTCATATTGCGCGGCTCTGCGGGAGCTTGCAGGGCAGCAGGGCCTCCGTCGCTCTGCTGTGCGAAAAGGCGGCCCTGCGCCAAGCGCGGGCAGCCATGCCGCAGGGGCGGGTTTGTAACCCGCCCAAATTGCGGGCGGCTGGCACAGCCGCCCCTACAGCTCGTCGGCGCGACAAGTTGCAGGAACGCTGGTCGGTTGGAATCCCGGAAATCTTCGAGCATTCGAGGGCAGTGAACGCCTTGGGCATCGGCCGCCATTCCGCGCGCCGCCGTCCCTCTCTTGGGTGACGACAGGCTCGCCCGGAGGCGTGAACTCGGGGGAACCGAAGCAGGCAGTTGAAGAGAGCGCTCGAATAGAGATATGGGAGCAGATCAGCCTTTCGGACGATAGCGGGTTCGAGAGCGTGAACGCGATTTCTCATCTGCGCTTCGAGACGGCTCCCGACAGTGCGCAATTATTGGGCCGGGCACAAAACGCAGGAGGGTGAGGAGATGAAGAAGCTGCGCGTTGCGATAATAGGTTCCGGGGGCGTGGCTCAGTTCGCTCATCTGCCGGGGTGGCAGAAGGTCAGAGGCGCCGAGATAGCCGCGCTGAGCGACGTCAGCAAGAGGACGCTTGCTCAGGCGGGTCGGAAATTCGGCGTCAGCAAGACATATCTCGACTACGAGAAGATGCTGAAGGAAGTCCGCCCCGACGCAGTGAGCGTGTGCACGTGGAACGCTGCTCACCGCGATGCCACAGTGGCGGCCCTGAACGCGGGCGCTCATGTGCTGGTCGAGAAGCCCATCGCGATGAACGCCCGGGAGGCGGCTGAAATGGTCAAGGTCGCCAGGCGCAACGGAAAGCTCCTGATGGTAGCTTTCAATAACCGCTTTCGGCCTGAAGTGCAATATCTCAAAAGGGAGATATCGCGTGGCCTTTTTGGAGAAATCTATTACGCCGAAGCCATCTACGTGCGCCGCCGGGGAATTCCGGGATGGGGAGTATTCACGGAAAAGAGCAGGTCTGGCGGCGGGGCGTTGCTCGATGTCGGCGTGCACATGCTCGATATGACGCTCTATCTCATGGGGCACCCCAGGCCCGTATCTGCCTTCGGCGGCGCCTTCGCGAAGATAGGCACCAAGCCGAGGCAGGTGTTTGGAATGGGCAGGTTCAGTCCCCGCAAGTTCGGAGTCGAAGATTTCGGCGTTGGCTTGGTGCGCTTCGAAACCGGGGCTTGCCTGCTGCTCAAGGCGAGCTGGGCGGCAAACACTCCAGGCGACGTCAACCTGACGCTCCTGGGCGACGAGGGCGGATGCACTCTATCGCCCTTCACGATCTACACGGAGAAAGGCAAGACGCTCGTCAATGTCACGCCGGTGGATCTCCCGAAGGTTGACGGCTACGCGGAGGAGGTGCGCGTCTTTGCAGAGGCCATCAGGAAGGGCTTGCCCTCGCCCATCCCAGGAGAGCAGGGCCTGATGGCGACGGCGATTCTCGACGCCATCTATCGCTCAGCCGAGACAGGGAAAGAGGAGCCTGTCGAGCTTCCGGAGGGCATATCGGCCTGACAATGTGACCCTGTGCAAGGCTTCTGGCTGCCCCGATGTGATCGGCGCGGCCGGCTGGCGATTGGCGGTGACGACACAGGGGCGCCGAATTACCCGAATTATGCGGCCCTCGATAGGAAGGGGACATGATGAAAAGGACCCGTTGGAGGCCAATCGCAAGCATCGAGTGTGCAGTGTGCGCATTTCTGGCGCTGCTCGCTCCAGGGCGAGCGACTGGTCTTGAGGCCAGGGCGACGCCGGCGAAAGAGGCAGCGAAGATGAACGCGCTGCAGGCGAGAGTGGTGACGGGAAAAGAAGGCCCAATGCTCGAGGTGAATGGCAAGCGCACGGCGCCGCTCATCGTGTTCGTGAATCTGACCTCCGATAACCCGCAGGCCGGCCTCAGCACGGTGACACGGGCAGCAGCGGCAGGCGTCAATATCGTCTCATTCATCTGCCACCATTTCCCCGTTCCCAGGCCCGGCGAGCAAGCTGACTACCGCGAGTGGGACAATCAGGTCGAGGCAATCTTGCGGGCAAATCCAAAGGCGCTGCTGATACCCAGGATAGGCATGTGCAACATGCCGGGCTGGTGGGCGCAGGACAATCCCGACGAGATGATGCTCTACGACAATGGCCAGCGCGGAATGGTCAGCGCGGCGTCCGAGCAGTGGAGGCGCGACGCTGGCGAAGCGCTGCGGTCGCTCGTGCGGCACCTCGAGGAGAAGTTCGGGGCCCACATGCTTGGCTACCATCCCTGCGGCCAGAACACCGGCGAGTGGTTCTACGACCGCGTCTGGGAGAACCTGCTGCCGAGCTTCGAGCCGCCGATGCAGGCTGCTTTCCAGAAGTGGCTCAAGGACAGAGATGCCGCGCTGCCGAGCGCGCAAGAAAGGCGCTCTGCCGGAACGAGGTCGCTTCTCGACCCTTCCGAGCGGCCAAGACTGCTGGAGTTCCTCGCCTTCCAGCAAGATGCGATGGTCGAGCCGCTGGAGTATTTCGCGCGCGTCATCAAGCAGGAGACCGGAGGCCGCAAACTCGTCGTATATTTCTACGGCTATACCTTCGAGCTGTCCGCCTTGCCGGGAGGGCCTGGCGTTTCAGGGCACCTGGCGCTTGGGAGGCTCTTGAAGTGCAAGGACATTGATATTCTCTGTTCGCCGATTTCATATTTCGACCGCCAGACTGGAGGCGCCGGGCCTTTCATGGCACCCATAGATTCGGTCCAGTTGCATGGCAAGTTGTGGCTGAACGAGGATGACACGCGCACATATCTTTCGCGCCCTGAAGATGGCTTCGGGCGCGCAGGGACGATGGACGCGACCTTTGCAGTTCACGACCGCAATTTTGCGCATATCGCCAGCAGAGGCTCAGCGCTGTGGTGGATGGACTTGCCAGGAGCCGGATGGCTCGACTCGCCCGAGATATGGGATAACTGCGCGAGGCTCAAGCGCGTGTATGAGGCCCTCTCCCGCGCGCGAGAACCATACCGACCTGAGGTCGCCGTGGTCGTGGACGAGGACAGTTTGCTCAACCTATCGTATGGCAGGCAGGTAAGCAACCCTCTGCTTTATGAGCTGCGGCGAGAGCTTTATCGCATTGGCGCTCCGCTCGGGTTCTATCTTCTCTCCGATGTGTGCGATGGAAGAGTGAAGTGGCCGAAGGTGTATATCCTGCTGAACGCGTTGGCCCTGGACGAGGCGAAGCGGCAAGCATTGCTGCGCCAGGTGCGCAAGCCTGGGAAGACGGCGGTGTGGTTTTACGCTCCGGGGTTCATAGAGAGCGGCGCGGCCTCGGCGGGGCTGGTGAGCTCGCTTACGGGCATTGAGGTGAGGGAAGAGGACGGAACAGTTCCAGCGCGTGCAGTTGTGACAGATGAGGCCTCGGCCGTCCTGCCTCGCGTGCGCGTGGCGGAGGAGTTCGGGCGGGCTTACCCGCTGTCGCCGCTGTTCTATGTCTCAGATGCCGAAGCGAAACCGCTGGCGAACTATGTTGGGACAGGGCATGTGGCAGCGGCCTTCAAAGAGATCGGAGGCGGGAAGTCGGTTTTCGTCGGCGCTGCCAGCGCGACGATGAGCCTGCTGCGCGAGATTGTGCGGCTCGGCGGCGCGCATGTCTATCTCGAAAGCGACGACGTGGTCGCAGCAGGAAATGGAATCGCCGCAGTGCACGCAGCTTCGGAGGGCGAGAAGGTCCTGACCCTGCCGCAAGCTTGCACTCTGAAGGACGCGCTGGCCGGAGAGACCGTGCTGCGCAACGGCCGCCAACTTCGCCTCCTCATGAAACGCGGCGAGACGAAAATACTCATCCATGTGGCACGGGCGTCCCGCCCGTGAAGGAAAGAGGGCAGAGAGCTCAGCGCAAAGAGCATAGGGCTGAGGGCATAGGGTTGAGATGGAAAGGGGTGCCGCTGCTGGCGACACGGTGGTTGAAGCGCATGTGGAGTGGGGGCTGGCCGATTTTTGGCGGGCGGTTTTGAACGCAGGAGCGAACCGGTCACGCGGCCGCGCTGGTGTCGCCTGTGGAGTGCGGGAGCTTGCAGGCTGTTGCAAAAGTGCGCGCTGGCGCGTGCTGAGACGAGCCGAAAATGACGCGAGCAGCGGCGAAAGGCGATGCTGACCTGTTTTGCGGCGCGGGCAAGAAGAGCGCGGGCGGGTGCGCCGCT
>Ga0315280_10003252_pt1 | contig 25173 bp, 16 predicted proteins | sample YL17G06_40_MG_FD_203697 | JGI IMG/M metagenome (GOLD analysis project Ga0315280, IMG submission 203697) | Sediment microbial communities from Yellowstone Lake, YNP, Wyoming, USA - YL17G06_40 | ecosystem: Environmental > Aquatic > Freshwater > Lake > Sediment | place: USA: Wyoming | collected...
GAATGGCAGCACGCGTTCGGCCGTGACCGATCGTCCACGGCGGGCGAGAGAGGGGACGTGTTGCACCTGTCTGCGGGCGCCAAGGGGGGGATAGTACAGGTCGGGTCGTCGGGAGATCGTCGTTCCTGGGGCATCCTATGAGGTCGCCGGTTCACGCCGCTCACTGATAGAGGCGCCTGGCCGCGGCGTCCTGCTGTAGGGCGGCGACCGCCGCGGTTTGGGCGTGGAGCCCGAGGCGCTGACGTGCGGAATCGCCACTCGCGAGGAAAAACGTGGTTCCGCGCCAGCCGACAACCGGGGACTTTCGATCTGGCTCCCACTGATGGGCCTCAGACCGTTGAGTGCCATTTTGAGGCAACACGAAGGCCAGAACCACGAACATGCTGGCCGGACAATCATCGGCAGTGACGACCAGCCGCGCGGAACTTCGGTCTAGGGGACGCTCGGGCGCTTCACCACCGTGATCGTCAGCGTCGATGGATACTGCGCCGAGTGGTGTACGGCATTGTGCGCCACCAGGCCTTTCTCCTCGTCGTAGTTGCGTCCACCCGTGTTGAGGTTGCGCTCGTAGAGCGGGAAGCTGCTGCTGCTCACTTCGATGCGCAACCGGTGCCCGACGTCGAAATAATTGCTGGTCGTCAGAGGCTGCAGCGTGACCTTGTACGCCTTCCCCGGCTCCATCCACACCAGCGGCTTGTCGTACCCGTCGCGATAGCGCATCCGCTGGATCGACTCGTCGAGGTTGTAGGCCCTGCCATCGGGATACGCGTCGATAACCTTCACGGTGAAGTCGGTATCCTTGGCGTCGGACGACACATAGAGCGTCGGGACGATCGGACCAGTCACCTCCGTGCCTTCCTTGAACGGCTCGCTGGTGTAGACCAGGACGTCGGGCCGCTCTTCTATCTTGCGCTGGTCGAACGAGCCACCGAGCCCCTCCGGGTCGCTCGTCACGCGGTAGCCACCGCGTGTAGGTACCGGGTTCATCGGATCATAGGTAAAGAGGTCCGGCTTGTCGACAGACGGAGGCTTGACGACGAGCGCACCGTCGCCATTCAGCGTGTTCGCCTTGCCCCCGCTCGACAGGAAGAACGTCATCGGCTCCGCGCCCTTGGGCGGCCACGTGTCCGACGTGTTCCACTTGTTGATCCCCATCGTGTAGTAGGTGACGCTGGGCATCTTGTCCATCACGCCGTTGTTCACGCCCTTGAGGGTGAGGTCGAAGAACTGGTACATGATTTCTTGGTAGTTGAGTCGCGCGTCGCCCATGTCGCGCTCACCGACGATCGTGTGCTCGGTGGCTCGGGTGAACGCGCAGTGTCCGACCGGGGCGATGATCGCCCACTGCTGGTTTGCCGCCGCCCCCTTCGCAGTCTTCCGGACAAGGTTGTACACCTCGAGGTTGGGTCCGATGGCGATGTCGTAGTACGACATGTACCAGAGGCCCGGCACGTTGACCCGCATGTTGTCGTACCACAGCGCGCCCCTGTACCACCTTGGATCGTTCGGGGTGCGCTTGATCATTTCGCCGCCGCTGCCTACGGATATCGGATCGGCGAAGGGGCCCTTCATGCCATCCAGCTTCTTGAGGATGTCCTGCACAGGAAGAATCCAGTACCCCTTGTTCCACCAGTCCACCGCCGGCGGGTGCGCCGCGAGGTCCCACGACTTCGACAACCGGACCAGGTCCTCCTGCGAGATGTTCGACGGGAACGTCGGGCGCTGCGGTTTCTGATTGGCGTAGAACCAGGTGAGGTTGTACATCATGAAGGCGCCACCGCGATACCAGTTTCCCTGCTCGTAGTAAGGGCCTATGCGTCCCACCCCGCAGCCAAACCCCTGCACGTTGAACGCCGCGTACCCCGGATTGTTGAGCGCCACCACGGCCAGCTGCCACTCGGCCGTCGACGAGCAGCCCGTGGTGCCCACCTTGCGGTTGGACCACGGCTGCGACGTCATCCAGTTGACCTCGTCATCACCGTCGCTGAGCGGAGCGCCGAGGACGTCCCACTCGCCTTCGGCGAAGAACTGGCCGCGCTCCTGCATGTCGACGAACGCGTACCCGTGCTTGACGGCCGTCAGTGCGGCTGTCATGTCACGAGGCACGCCGTTGGCGATGTCCCAGTAGTTGAAGTTGTAAGGCGTGCGAACCCAAATAATCGGGTACTTCTTGGAGGGGTCCCTCGGGCGGTAGATGTCGGCCGGGATGCGGATCCCGTCGCGCATCGGGATCATCACCTTGCGCTCGATGATGGCGAGCGAGGCGAGCTCGTTCTCGATCTGCCAGCGCTCCGCCTTGGCGCTGTCCGTCAGCGGCGCGGGTCGCTGGGCTGGAACCGAGGTGGTGGCCGCGACAGCCGCCGCGACGGCGAACATCAGGGCACGGACGGTTCGGTGCATGTTGCGCTCCTTGTTGGCGACAAGCCCATCCTACGAGTCTCAGCGTGTCGAGGCGCGTGAGGAGCCCGCCGGCGTATGGGACGATGCGGTACTTCATGCGGCGGCGGAGCCCCGCTTGGGAGGTTGAATCGGCGGAGCTGTGGATCGTCGAGCCTCGAGAGGAGAGGCTGACAACCAATCCCGAGATTCCGGTGCTCCTTCTCGTCGGCAGCAAGAGCTCCCACGTCAAGGCCAACTTGGTGTATGTCGCTGAAGGTAGCGGAAGGCGGGAGGGGCGCCTTTCCACCCTCCTGCCGCATCTGACTCCGGCCGTGGATACTCCTCAATGTGCACATCGCTGAGGGGCCAGCCTGGTTGGCCTGTTCGAGGACCCATTCTGCGGCACGGTGGTACGCGCGGCTCGGCTGAAGGCGGCTGTACATGGCAGACCACGACGAAGAACGCGCAAATGAGCGGTGGGAGCGACTGGAGCATCAATTCGAAGCTCCCGAAGGCGAAGTTCCTTGGGGCCGCGACCGGCGCCGCACTGCCGGCGACGAAGCAGGAGATCAAAGTCCACGAGGAGCTGCTGCAACAGCTCGCGCAGTACCGCCCGGCCTATCAGTAGCTCATCGACAAAGAGGTCCCAGCTTTCGACGCGACGTCCAGGAGCAGCGGGGCATGGTTGGCGATTCAGCCGTGAGGGGCGATCACTTTGTCGCCGGTTCTCCGTGCGCGCTGATCAGGTAATCCACGATGTACGTCGCGATCCAGTGCGTCCCGGCGTAGCCGGCGTCGTACATCGCTTTGATGCTGCTGCGCGCCAGCGATGTTGCGAGCGTGCGGTACGCCGCAATCCGTGAATCTCCCGGCGGGAGTCCGGCAGCGATGACCTCGAGCGCGTTCGCGCGGCCGACGGCGAGACCGATCAGGTGCGCCTTGGCGCCTTCCATGTCTAGCTTCTTGAGTTCCTCGGGTGTGCCCTGCATCTCGACCACCGTGGCCACCGTCTTGAACGCCGGCGCATTGGGCCGCGGGAGAAATCCGTCCAGCCATTTCGAGAACTCTGCCGCGGGCAGCACTTCGGCCATGAGCGCCGCTTCCGTCAAGCACGGCGAGAAGAAATCCGATCCCGATACTTCGACGTTTGGCGCGCAGCCGAAGTCGGCCGCGAAGAACTGGCGGGACCGCTCGAGGACGGCCTGCTCGAGCGGCTTCTCGTCGGTGGCGCGCGCGTACTCGAGCAACAGCCTCAGCGCGTAGGCCGTGTTCTGGTGCGTCCCGATCCGCAGCGGCGCGGCCAGCGTCTTCAGATAGGGCACGGTCCGTTCGAGCAACAGCTTCGCCAGCGGCTCAACGTTGGTAGCCCACTTCTGCGCGTCCGGATCCTGCCACGACCGCAACTCGCCGTACAGGCGCAGAACCCACGCCCATCCATAGGGCCGCTCGAACGCCTTGTTGCCTTCCTCGTTGAAGAACGCGATCTCACCCTTGATCGCATCGGCCGCCAAATGCTCGTTCAACTTGTCGCGAATCAGCCGGGCAGTCGGCATGTCGGGAAACATCCTGAGCACCTTGACCAGGGTCCACGTGGAGTTGACGGCCGAGTGCCAGTCCGTGCAACCGTAGAACGCCCGCGTCTTGAAGAAGTCAGGCTTGAGCGTCACGCTGGCCTCGTAGAGGTACCCGCGGCTGCGCGGCGGCTCGTGCAGCTTGTCCACACACGAGAGCGGCAGCGTCACGAGCCACATGGCCGTGTCGCGATCGAGGGCGAGCGGTGCGTCTTGAGGGTCAGCGGCGACAGCCGGCATTCGGCCGATGCCGAGCGCGACCGCGCCAAGGACGAACCCAAAGGTGATGCAGTGACTCAGATACCGACCTAAATGTTTTGAGGACATCGGTCCCTCCTTCCCACGGGTGATTGTTAGCACACGTTGCGGGGCGCGTGGCCGGGCCGTGCTCCTGCCGCGATGGTCACCGCTTCTGGAGCCAGTCCCATGGTGTTCCGTTCGACGACGAGGACGACTGTGCTTCTCCTCCATGGACGAGTGCTCCTGCTCCAAGAATGAAGGATGAGTGACGAAGGACAAGGGATGAGGGACAAAGGACGAGGGACATCATCCTTGAATCCTTCGTCCTTTGCCTTCGTTCTGTCCGCGATCTACCAGACGAAGCGAACGGCCAGTTCGGCCTGCGTGCCGGCCCCTGCAGTCGACGCCTTGCCGAAGGTCGTCGCCAGCGCGTTGGTTTGGATCCCGCTCAGGTTGACCGTGTTGAACAGGTTGAAGAGCTGGACGATGAGATCCAGCTTTCGCTCTCCGGCGACGCGAATCGACTTGCTCGCGCGCACGTCCAGGCTGTTGAAACGGGTGCTGTTGATATCGGCGGCCGATACGGGGGCGACACCGTTCGCGGCGCGCCACGCGTTGACGAGAGCCAGGTCGAGATTGCGGTTGCCCTGGTTGCGCGTCGTGCCCGGCACGTAATCGCTGACAAACCCATCTTTGTTGAGGTCCCGCCCGGCGACCGCGCTGAACGGCAGGCTCGAGCGGAGCGCCCACACGGCGCCGAGCTGGATGTCCAGCGGCAAGAGGATGGTGCCGCTGGCCACGAGGGTGTGCCGTCGCTCCGCCCCCGAGGGCCCCCAGTCCAGCGCCGGGTTCAACTGGTCGGTGTAACGCGAAGCCGGCGCGTTGTCCTCGCTCTTGCTCAGCGAGTACGACACCAGGAACTGGTACTGATGGCTGAATCGCTTATCGAGCCGCACGTACAGCGCCCTGTACTTCGCGTTCGAGAGCGACGACTCCTCATCGACGCGAGCCCACTGGGGCAGCGGTCGAAGCCCGGTGACCGGATCTTTCGGGTTGATGTCCACCGTCTTGCGGTCGCCCTGGACATGGCTGTACACGCCATCGACGTGCACGGCGAGGTCCGGGCCGAGCTGCTGCGTGACGCCCAGATTGTACTGCTGCGAGTACGGATTCTTGAAGTTGGTGTTCGACAGCAGCGAGATGTTGGGCGGGGCCGTCGACGCGAACGTCACCGGATCCTTGCCGAGAAACGGATCCGGGTACGGCGGGTTGCTGATCCGGATGTCGTAGCGCACGAGGTTCAGCAACTCGTACTCGTTCTGCAGCGTCCGGATGTTGTCGTAGTAGAGGCCATATCCGCCGCGCACGACCGTCTTGCCCGTCCCTTTCACGTCGTACGCCAGCCCGAGGCGCGGTCCGAAGTTGTTGAAGTCGCCCCGCGTGCTCGGATCGATGAACGGAATCGGGATCCGGAAGTCGGTTGGCTTGGCGTTCTCGTTGAACGATCCCAACTGCACGTCGTACCGCAACCCGGCGTTGATCGTCAGGTTCGGCTTCGGTTTCCAGTCGTCCTGGATGAACGCGGCGATCGCCTTGGTCGGCTGCCAGACGAAGGCCGCCGGATACGCCATCGTGAAGGTCAAGGGGTTTTTCAGGTTGGCAATCGACGTCGGGTCGTTCGGGTTGAATGGTTGATCGTTGCCAAACGTGTAGCTCCCATTGAGATTCGGCTGGGAGTCGTCCGCGAACGAGATGTAGCTGAAGTCGCCCCCGGCCTTGATGTCATGCGAGCCCAGGTGCCATGCGACGCTGTCTTTGACTTGCCACCGCCTTTCGGGCCCCAGCGCCTCGTAGTTGCCGCCCCAGTTGAGACTCGGGAACGAGAGTCGCCGCTGAATGCGGTCCAAGCTAATCCGCGCGGGTGAGTAGTCGCCCACCTTCGTCCAAATCTCCGTCCCCGTCGGCGCGATCTCGTAGGTGGCCGCAGCGTACTGGAACCGGAAATCGTTCAGCATCCGGTTGGACACGATCCACGTGTGGCCCGCCACGATCGCCCGCCGTGGAATCTCCATGTCGTAGCCGGCGTTAGCCGCGTTGCGCCCGCCGCAGGTGCCCCCCGCGCAGACCGTGAACTGGTCTTCCTGGGCGTAGCGGGCCCACAGGCTCTGGTTCGAGGTGAGCGCATGGTCCAGCCGCAGCGAGTAGAGGTTGGTGCGCTGCGGTTGCGGGAACGTCCCTTCGACGGCCGAATAGTACTCGGGATGGCCCGTGTTGACCGTGAAGTACTGGTCGGCCATGGTCCGCTCGAACGCGAAGAAGAAGTGGGTGCGATCCTCCTTGATCGGCCCGCCCAGGGCGAAGCCAAATTGATTTCGGCCGAAGTTGGGCTTCACCTTCTCGAAGTAGTTCTGCGCGTTGAGGCTCTTGTCGCGGAAATACTCGAAGCCGTCGCCGTGCAGCTCGTTCGTGCCCGACTTCGACACAACCGTCACCAACCCGCCGGTCGCCAGGCCGTACTCCGCCTTCGACTGCATTGTGTTTACCTTGAACTCGCGGATGGCGTCCTGCGGGAAGTCCTGCCGCGGCTCTCCCTGCTCGGCCCACTTGTTGCAAACCCCGTCGGCTTCAAAGCCGTTGCTGTAGAAGTTGAGACCCGCGCCCACGTCCACGTTGTTGTAAAACACCCGGACCGCATCCTGGCTGGTGCCAGGCATGAGGAGCGCCAGGTTGAGGTACTGACGCGTGTTGACGGGCAGCGTGTCGATCTGCTTCTGCGTCACCACGCTCGCAACCTCCGACTTCGTCACGTCGACCACGGGCACTTCCCCCGTGACCGTGATGGTCTCGGCCAGTCTCTGAATCTTCAGCCGGAAGTCCTGCCTCACCTCGAGACCGATCGTCAGCGTGATTCCCCGCCGTTCCTCGACAGTAAAGCCGGCCAGCTCGGACGTCAGGGTGTACACCCCGGGCTGCAGGGCCGGAAACCGATACCGTCCTTCCTTGTCGCTGACGACCGTCCTTTCGACGCCGGTCTCGCTGTTCTTCAGCGTGACGGTTGTGCCCGGCAGGACCGCTCCCGACTCGTCCGTGATCGTGCCTTGCACAACACCGGTCCCTTGTGCCCACGCCGCATCCTGGCCCGCGACCAACAGGACAAGGCCGATTAGCGTCAGCACCAAGGCCGAACGAACATGGTGGCCGTGCATCTGTTACCTCCTGAATTCGTGCCGGAATTCTTCTGCGTCATCGCGTACTCGACATCTAGTAAGAGTGAGATCGTAACGGTTGAACCAAGTCAATAGCGGTGGCACCAGAGTCCTACCGCGTGGCCGGCGCACCTCCCCCGGGAAAGTGCCGTTCGTACCACGCGATGGAGCGGTCGATGATGTCCACCACGTGCCTCGTCTCACGCACACCGTGCCCCTCGCGCGGATACCGGACCATGATGGTCTCCACGCCGGCGTCCTTCAGCGCGATGAAGTACTGCTCCGCCTCGGCAATCGGCACGTCGTTGTCGTTCTCGCCGTGGATGAACATCGTCGGCGTCTTGACGTTCGCCACGTACCGCAGGGCGGAGCGCTCCCACAGGAAGTCCGTCAACCTCCGGGGCGGAGTCTTGTCGTTCAGACGCCACATCTCGTGAGGAAAGGCGCCGAACTCGACGGCGAGGTAGTCGTGGTAGTACGACATGTAGTTGAAACTGATCAGGTTAGCGATGCCGGCCGCCGGAATCGCCGCCTTAAAGCGATCCGTCTGCGTAATGAGCCAGTCGGTCAGCTGGCCGCCGTAGCTGCCGCCTTCGATCCCCAGTCGGTTCGGGTCGATCCACGGGTACTTCGCGAGGGCCGCGTCCACCCCGGCGAGCACGTCCTTGGCTTCACCGCCGTCCTGATCCTTGAAGATCGCGTCGGCGAACTTCTGTCCGTAGCCGGTTGAGCCGCGATAGTTGACCATCAGCACCGCCCAGCCCCTGCCGGCGTAGACTTGAGCCTTGCTGTTGAACGTGGGTCCCTGCTGCCCGTGTGGCCCGCCTTTGATCATCACGATCAACGGATGCTTGGAGGTGGCCGTCAGGCCGATCGGCTTCGTGAGGAAGGCCTCGACCTCCATCCCATCGAAGCCCTTGAACGGGAGCGATTCGACCTCGGCGACCTTCTTGCTTGCCAGCAGGTCTTTGTTCAGTGCCGTTAGCGGTCTGCCGGCGGCGGCCCCCTGCTTCACATACAGCTCGGCCGGCGCGGCGGGCGTCGACAACGCATAGGCGACCACGTCGCCCTTCGCGATCGACCACGATCCGATTCCTCCGCGCTCGGTGGGTGACGGCACCACGACCTCGGGCCGCTCGCCGGCCACCGGCAGCCGATAGAGCCGCACGCTGCCCCGCTCCTGTGCCGTGACCTGGACGGCACGGCCATCCGGCGCCCACTGCGGCGTGCCCTGCCGGTTGTCGATCCCTCCCCCCAGTTCGCGCCGACTACTTCCATTCGCATCGATCAGCCACACATGCGTGTCCTCCATCGTCGTCTCGGAGGAGGTCAGCGGCCGCTTGGTGCCGAGATAGGCGATGGTCTGACCGTCCGGCGACCACACGGGCCGGTACTCCGCGTTCTTGGTGTCAGTGAGTCGTCGGATCGTCCCGTCGGACACATTCACCGCGAAGAGGTCGTTGTTGAAGAAGCGGTCCGGATCGGGCTCCCGATTCGAAATGAAGACCAGCTCGTCGCCGCGCGGGGACCAGTCGATCGAGTGCTCGTAAGAGTTCCCCTTGGTCAACTGGCGCACCTGTTTGGTCGCGATGTTCACGGCGAAAATGTGCAGCCGCCGGTTGTCGTTGAAACGCGTGAGGCCCTCGGAGGCGGTTGGCTTGTACAAGTAGCGGGTGATCACCATCGGATCTCCGTTGGCGTCCTCCGTTTCAGGGCCCGGTGTGGCTGAAATGAAGGCAATTTGCTTCCCGTCCGGCGACCACGCGAGCCGCTCGCCGCTCGACGGCAAGGGGTGGTTGGTGCCCGTGACCGGCGCGAGGAATGTCGTACCACTGCCGTCCGGCCTGGACACGGTCACCCCAGCCCCTTCGTCCTCCCGACCGAAGTAGGCGACCTGCTGGCCATCCGGCGACCACCGGGGGTTCGAGGCAGCCTCCCTCTCGGAGCCGAGTCGGATGGCTTTGCCAGTGGCGACGTCCATGATCCAGACCTGTGAGTACGGGCGGCCCGGCCGGTCGCTGTTCTGCACGCTGTACGCGACGCGGGTTCCATCCGGCGACAGCTGGACGTCGCTGACCGATTTCAACAGGTAGAGGTCGGCGCTTTGAACCCCGGGTCCCGCAGCGGCGCGATACTCCGTTGTGGGAGGCTGTCTGACCTCGGACTCCTTGACCTGCGGGTGCCGGCTGCAGCCAGCGGTCACAGCCAGGGCGAGAGCTGTCGGAATGATCAAGTGAGGATGGTTGCGCATCACACGGACCCTCCTGAGCGGACGGGTGCCCGAGCGAGCTCAAAGATGAAGCTCGCAGACGCTCGATGAGTGCAGCGCTGCCTGATTGCGACCGAATCGCGGGAGAACCAAAGCCGAACGAACATCGCCTCATTGCGACACCACCTCGGCGCGGTTCACCGGCGGCAGAACGGAATCGCGCAGACTCTATACCCGAAGTGCCAAGCGGTCAAGCTGTTCGCCATCTCCTAGACAGCAGGCCGAGGTTGGTCGGTGCCGAACGCAAGGCGCACTTCGGGGAGCTGTTGCAGCTGGACGGGAGCTTCGACGCTTGGCTGGAGGATCGGGGCCCCACGGCGTATCTGATGGATCTGGTGGACGACGCGACGAGTACGGTGTCGATGCGGTTCGAGCCGCAAGAGACCATCTGGGGTGCCGTGCGGGGTTTGCGGCAGTGGATCGCGAAGTACGGGATTCCGCTCGCCTTGTACACCGACTGGAAGAACATCTAGGTGCGGAAGCCTACGGAGGCGGAGTTGGCGGGGGGCGAGGTGGCCCGGTATTAGGGTCAGGAGGAGCGAGAGGACTGTGTTTCATTGGCGCGCTACAGGCTCTCGATGCGGCCGGTGTGTCCGCAGCCGACGCACCCTCTCGCAATACGACCGATTCCCGAAACGGCGTTCCGCTCGGCAGCATGCCCGGATTCTCTGAGTACTCTGGGTATTGTAAGTGAGACCGGGGTATCGAGGGGGATTACTGAGACACGCGGTCGCGGACAGGAGGAACCCCAATCGAAGCGCGGCGCTGCCGGCAGCCTCTCGCATTCCAGCTAGATCTTGCCCTGTGGCCCGCGATCACTGGACGGTCTGTTCAGTCACCGCCGCAAACCGGGGGTCCTGCAGCGCCGCGTCGAGCTCTTTGCCCATCAGTCGCGCCTTGCGCTGGTTGTCGGTGAGCACGGTCGCGAGTTGCTTGGCGTCGCGACGCAACTGATCGTCCCACTGCGGGTAACCACCCAGCTTGTCGAGGCACTGCTGGAGTCGCGAGGATGTCGCAATGTCGCGGGTGATCTGGTCGTAGAGCAGCTGGTTGAGGTCGTCGACCTCGGGGTCGACGCACGCCAGGTACCTGCCCAGCTCGTTCATCAGACGCAAGCGCGCCGCCTCGACTTGGCAAGCGAGCCCGGCCCGCTCGCGCTCGGCGGCACGCCGCTCCATCTCGACCACATCTCGTTCCGCCGCCTTCCGCAACTCGGTGTCAACCCGCAGCCACGTCGCCGGATCGGGATACCGGCCGTCCCACTCGTCGACCAGGCCGTTCAGATCCTCCATCGACTCGACTGACCGTTCACCGTCTGCCCCGATCCACTTCATTCGCGTGGAGCGAAACGCACCTCGCTGGCAGGTGCCGGCCACGAGCGGCAGTCGCTCCCCCGGTCGCACCAGCGCGTCGGCGAGCTGGCGGACAACAGCATCGAATGATGACAGTGGCCGAACGGCGCGATCTCGCTCCAGCGTCGAGACCTGGGTCGAGAAGGTGACCTTCGGTACGCCAGGGCCGCTGACTCCGTGCGTGCCTCGGGAGGCGTTGGCCGTCGCTTTGAACCCGAAGCTTCCGTCCAGGCGGCTCAGTGCTGCCACAAGGTCAGCCCGCGCGACTGCTGGCCGCAGCGACGCCAACGCAACTGCCTCACTCTGAACGTAGGTCTCGCCGAGTACCGTGTCGCGTTCGGCCTGGGCGGCCGCCTGCTCAAGGGCGCTCAGGTCCATCCGGTCCTGTCCCATCAGCATCCGCCTGGCAGCCGCGAGCACCGGCTGCATCGCGCCCACAAACTGTTCGAACAGTCCACAGCGTTGCCGCAACAGCGTGTAAACGCGGTCGTCCACGCTGTCCTTCAGGAATAGGTTCACCACCACCACGTCGTCCCTGGCCTGGCCGATGCGGTCCACGCGTCCGATCCGCTGCTCGACCTTGCTCGGGTTCCACGGCAGGTCGTAGTTGACCACGGCGCTCGCCGCCTGCAAGTTCAACCCCTCGCTTGCCGCGTCGGTGCAGAGCAGCACCTGCAGCTCGCTGTCCTGCAGCATCTGCGTGATCACATCCTTGGTCACCGCCTTCCAGCCCTCGGCCGTCAGCACCCTGCCACCATCGCCGCTATAGCAACCAAGCACAGCACCGTAGTGATCGACGAGGCTGTCGCGCAGGTACTCGAGCGTGTCGCTATATTCGGTGAACACCAGGACCGCGCGCCCGTCGTTTCTCAGCTTCCGGAGCTGGTCGAAGAACTTGTCGCGTTTCGTGTCGCGCCGGCCGAGCGCCCGGAGATCGGCCAACAGGCGGTCGACCTCCGTGAGCTCGCTGCGTGCGACGGCCGGGCTCGTCGGCAGCGCGGTAGAGATCCGGCCGTGCCCTTCGTCGCCCTCCGGCAGTTCCTCCGGATCGATGGCTTCCGGTGCTTCCTCCCACCCGACCGACAGGTCGTAGGCCCTGCGCTCGAGCACGCGCCTCAGGCCCTCGCGGCGCCGCTCGAGGCTCCGCTCCAGCGCCACCGGAGAGCTGGAGGCCCGGCGCCGGTAGATCGTCATCACGAAACCCTTACCCGCCTTCTCCTGCTCGAGCTCGTCGAACCGACGATCGATGTACCGGGTCACGGCATCATAGAGCCGCCGCTCGGCCGGATCCTCGAAGTCGAACTCGATGTCGTCGACGTGGCGGTGTGGCGGCTCGCGCAGCAGTAAGCCAAGGCGGAAGTACTCTCGCAGCGTTCCCCGTGTATTGCGGTGCATCCGCCGCTGTAGCGGCGACCCGGATCGCAGCCACGAGGCAATCGCCTCACGTTTGCTCCCGGACGCAAATCGCAGGAAGTTCTGGATCCCGCGGGGATCGCGCAGCGAGACGCCACCTGGCGGGACAGGAAACGACGTGTCACGGGCTAAGAGCCTGGCCGTCCATCGGGCCTGCTCTGGTGCGCAGCGGCCCGCACCGACCGCCTCCACGGTCCCGTAGAACTCGCGGACCGTGGTGAACTCTGCCAGCCAGGGTCCGCCCTCCCCCAGCACCGACAACAGGTCCCACGGCTCCCACGGGTGCGTCTGCATAGGTGTGGCGCTGAGCAGGAGGATGCTGCGCGCCTTGCGCTTGAGCTGAAGCTGGCGCAAGAGGTCGAGCAACAGCGTTCCACCGTTGAACTCCCCCTCCACCTGTTGCCGCCGCCTCGCCGCGTGGGCTTCATCCATCAGTACCAGGTCCCACGGGTCGGCGGCGAGCAGCGCCTGGAGGTTTCCCTCTGTCCTCGCCGTCTCTCGGCTTACGAGGAGCACGTCCTGTTGCAACGCCTCCGCGAAGCCGGCAACCCTCTCCTGGCGGTCGTCAGGCCAGACCAGGACGTTAATCCCCTCGAGAAGCGGGACGATGAGGCCGCCCTTCTCACGCAACTCCCCCTGCCACTGCCTGACGAGGCCAGCCGGCAGCAAGATCAGCACGCGGCGCGCCCCGCGTCCGGCCATCAGGCGGCGCAGAGCCAGGATGGCTTCCACGGTCTTGCCCATCCCGACCTCGTCGCACAGCAGCCGGCCCGATGGCCACGCCTCAGCCGTCCCTTCGACCACACGCCGCTGATGGGGCCAAAGGTCTACCATGGCAGTCGCATCACAGGTCACGCCACCGTCGGGCGCGAACGGCGCCTCCACGATGTAGCGGAAGGCCATCGCAGCACGCTGCCGCGCAACTGCACCCAACGGTTCGGTGATCGGGGCCTCTCTCGGCCCTAGCCTCACCAGCTTCAGCCGCAATGCCTCTGGCAACGACACCACATGCACATCCGCGTGCGCATCCGCCCAGAGCGCCCCGAACTCGTCGGCATACTCCCGGTACCGTTCCTCGTCCTCCCAGGAGGTCGAGAGCTCAAGCCGCTCGTAATTGGCCACCAGCCCCTGCGCCGATTCGTTGCCACTGCCTGCAAAGACAACCGCATCACCGGCCGGGTCGGTGACGATGCCGAACTTCGCGTGCAGGATACCGGCGCCGTGTCGCATCACACCGACACGAATCTCGAGCAGGCCCTCTTTCGCCAGCCATGCGAGCATCGCCAGGCGATCGCGTTCCAAGGCGTCCTTCGGCGTTCTGAACCGCTTCCGCAGCGCAGCTTCGAGCTCGCTCAGGTCGCCGGTTTCAGTCAGCGCCCGTACATCCTCGACGGTCAGTTCTTCGTTCACGAGCAACCGGTCGGCGGGCTTCGACGGATGAGCCACCGAGGATAGACGTTCGATAAGCCGCCCGAACCCTCGCGCGGCGGCCGACAGCACCGAGCTCGAAAAGTACGAGCAGCAGCGGTCGTATCGGACGCCTTCGGCCAGAGCAGGCACGTACAGCTTCTCGAGCAGTTGCGGGTCCGGTCCCTTGAGAAAACGGGGCCAGGCACACGTTCGCAGGCTGCCGCCGCCGGCCGCGCGAACGCTCTCAGGCGTCCCGGTTTCCGCCGTCATCATCAACCCTCTTCGTCCTGGCCCTCTTCCTCGTCCGAAGACTCCTCGTCGTCCTCCGGTTCGTCGCCGTGACCCCTGACGTCAAACGGCAGCGTCGCCAGCGGCGCCTTCTCGGTCCAGTCGGGTGGCTCGAGGCTGAAGAGCGGCTTGAGCAACGCGTGCCAGGCGCGGAACTCGGGAAACTTCGCTGCAGCCGATCGCTTCCCCTTGTCGTGGCGCACCGCTTCAGGCGCCGCCTGCACCAGCGCCGCCATCAACCGGGCAACCGCGGAGTCTGGTTTCCACTGCTGCTGTCGGACCAGGGCCTTCGCCGAGCCAACACCCGCGGCGCCGCCCTTGGCCTCGATGAACCGTAGGGCGAGCGCGTGGCAGCCGTCCAGCGCCGTGCGGAAAGACGGGTCATTGGGATGGACCTTGAGCGCCTGCTTCTTCGTGGCCTTCTTCTTGATCGTCTCGGGCCCGAACAGTGTCTCGACAACCTCGTCTGGCTCGAGCGCCCGGTCGCGACGCCGGTCCTGGGCCGAAAGAATCTGCACCTTGTCGCCAGACTTGGTGACCAAGCCGGCAGCCACGAGTGTGTCCACGTCCATGCCGACGGCCTTGCCGAGCAAGTGCGCCTCGTTGTAGCGGAACTCCGCGGCGCTCAGCACGTCCCAGCAGAGGAGGGCGAAGCGACCTTCGGGCTCGACCCCCTCGAGGCCACGGGCTGCGAGCTGATCGATGCGCCACGCGCTCACCGCTTCGGATGCCTCGTCGATGGCACGATCGACGCCAACCTCATGACCCGTATCCGTGCGCACTTCGTCATACTGGCTGTAGACCTCCATCGCCGGGCCGAAGGAGCCGACCAGCTGGTCCACAGGCCCAAGCCCTTCCCGCTGTAGGCGTTCGGCTGCCGCGCGTGCCCGTCTTGCAATCTCGCGCCGCATCGCGCTGTCGAAGTAGCCGATGCCTGCCTTCTTCTCGCGCTTCCTGGCTACCAGCAGCACAGTGCTCTGTGCCGCATTCTTCTTGGCCTGGTGGAGGCTGTGCTGGCTCTCGGTCCTGACCGGCCATGTGGCCGTGATCGCGAACCCAGTCTCAACGAGCGAGGTGAACAGCGCCTCCCATGCCTGCTGCTTCTTGTGCGTGAACATCACGGTCAGCACCCCGTCGTCACGCAGGATGCGGTGCATCTCGCGGAAGCAGTCGGTCATCAGGTTCTGGTAGAACCCATGCGCGGCCGCGCGGGCCTCGGCCGTGCTGTTGCCCGTCATGCGTTTCGGGCCCTTCTTGCCTCTCCCCGCCGCATTTGCGCGATGACGTGAGATGTTGACGACCGCCTCCTGGTCGTGCTCGCACAAGTACGTCGAGAACCACTCGGGGCGACGATGGCCTTGCGTACGCTTGAGCCAGACGTAGAAGAAGTCGGCCAGCTCGGAGTACTGGACGTTGTCAGCGTAGGGGGGATCGACGACGACAGCAGTCGTCGGGCCGTCGGGATACTGCGGCAGAGCGACGGCTGTGCCAAGCGAGACCTCGACGGCACGTGGTCCCCTCCGGCGAGGCAACCGGGTCACTTCCTCGTACGCGTGGAGCACGCTGTCCGTTGCCCAAGCCAGGCCAGCACCACTGCTGAATGGCGCCATCTCAGCGAAAGCCGCCTTGAACGAGAAGTCGTGACGGTCGAAAGTGTTTGCCATTCCGCCGCGAAGCGCGTGCCAGAAGGAAAACTCACTCTTATAGTTCGCGAACTTGTCGATGACGAACGCCAGCAGATGGACGACCGCTTCACCCAACCCCTTGCCTTCGGCTCTGACAATCTCCGGCCGCGCCCTCTTCAGTTCCTCCACGAGAACGCCAAAACAGAGAAGCTGGCGTGGCGAGAAAGCCTGAGCCCACGTTGTTATACCCCGAGCGTGCGGCTCGCCAGTCTTGTCGCCTTCCAGGATCCGCTCGGTCGGAATGATGCTCGCCCGCTCCCAGCCTTTTCGCCGACACTCCAGTTCGCCTTTGGCCTCCTCCAATGCCTTCAGATCTGCCTTCTCGGGCGCACGGAACTCGAGACCCTGAGGCGTCTTGAGAACAACAGCGAACAGAGTGCTGCCCATTTGGCCGGTCTGCGCCTTGGCCTTGATGTAGTCGGCCGGGATCTGGCGACCGGTAAAGAGCGAGATGCCCTTGCCGTCGCCGTAAGTAGGACGCGGCGTCTCGCGAAGCTGGCCGGCGCCCTGCCCGAGTTGACGAACGCGCACGTCGCAAGTGCGCCTTGTCTTGTCGACAATCGGCTCGGCCACGACCCGCTTACCGCCCTCTTTTGGGTTGAGCAGATGCCAGTCGGGCACCAGCGGCGTTGGAAACCTCGTATCGGGACAAGGAACCGTTCGAGCGAAAATGTAGTCCCGCACGCCGCGTACCGCCGGCTCGTGGTAGAACTTCTTCATGCTCTCCGCGGCGGCTTGCTCCCACAGCTTTGCCCACTGGCGCGTTGCATCCGCGAGCTTCTGGCCATGGCGGAACGGGTAATCAACCGTCGCCTCAAGCACCCAGCAGGCGACAGGGTTGTACTCGTTCGCGCTAGCCCGAAACCCAAGGCGGGCTGCTTCTAGAGGTATTGAGCCGCCACCGGCCATCGGGTCGATGAGCGAGACGTCGGAGCCCCACAAGTGGACGGCTGCAGTGTGAGCCGCCTCCAGGTCGGCATCCATCAACCGGTGCTTGAAGGCCCGGTCACAATCGAAACCTAACCCGATCCGCGTTCCAGCTGGTTTCTGATCAAGGAGGCGACGAATGTAGACAAGTTCTGAGGAAGGCCTCGCGAACCCGAGTAGCCGTTCAAACATGTCGCGGGGGAAATCACCGGGCAACAACGAGGCGAGCACCGCCGCCCGCGAAGCGGTCAGAGGCCGACGTGCCCACCAGACGTGTAGGCGCTTGTCTGGAGGCTGAAGACCGGTTGCACGCTCGCGCACACATTCCACGCCAATGGCTGCGGCCGGCAGCCACTCTTCGATCAGCACCCGCGGTCGCTTCACGTTGGTTGCCCCCCAGCTGGCTTCGGCCGATAGTCGCGCCGATCCAGGCATGCGTCGTAGGTGGCCCGGTCGATTCGGATCCAGTCGGTCTTCTCGATGCCTCGGCGGTTGCGGGAGGTGGGGCTACACGGAAAGGCGCTGGCAATCTTGATCCACCGCCCCTGCTCGCGGGCGACGATGCGGATCTCCTCGGCCACTTCCGAGAGATCCTGGTCCTGGCTGAAGATGAGCGCGACGTCGTACGCCTGACGATGAGCCAAACGGATGACGTCGAGAGCGAGCCGGACGTCGATGCCTTTCTCTTCACCCACGAGGACGGTATGTTTCGTACCGTCGGGAAGACTGAAGGTCTTGTTGCGGTAGCGGAGGGACCGTGAGAAGACCTTGACGCCCTCGCGCCCCATCACCCCCAACTTTCCTGCCCAATAGGTGTGCCAGAAGGGGTCATCGTTCCGGTCGGGGACACCGGTGTAGAAGCGGGCTTCAACGAGCTGCCATTCATGCGTCTGGCACAGGCGACGAGACAGCGCGAGGACGTCGTAGTTGGGGTGGAAGTAGCCGAAGGCTTCACGGGCTGAGTGGAAGAGGTTCTGGCCGTCCAGGAAGGCAGTGGCCCGCTTGAGGAGTGGCTCGCCAGTCATCGCAGGCGAGCCTCAAAAAAAATAACCCCGCCCGAGGCCTTTCGGCATGTCGGACGGGGAGCAACTGCGACTCCAAGTATAGCGCGCCGCGGCCGGGTGTCAAGGGTTCGTACGGCGTTCACTTGACAGCCTCCAGCAGGATGCGCAGCGCCCGCAGTGCGCGCCGGCTCGTGTCCCGTGTCATGACGCCCAGCCACCACGCAGCCTCTGTCGGGTCGGCGTGCTGCAGGTTGGCCGCGGCTTGGTGCAGCCGATCCGCGTTCCGGAGTCCCGAGACCACTCGCGCGTAGCCCGCCACCCGCGCGCCCCAGTCGGGGTCGAGCGGGTGGAACGGTCCGGTTGTCAGTCTGACGTGTGGCCCTGACGTGGCGCGTACAGCCGCACGCAGCAGCGCCGCGCCTGCCGAGAACGCGAGCGGCGAGATCGGCGCGATCCGCGTGAAGCGCTCCTGACGCTTCACATCGAGTGTCCGGCGGTAGAGAATGCCCGCCTCGCCTTCCCGGCGCCGGACGACGCGAAGCGCGAACGACGCGTCGCGGATCTTCACTTCTCGCCTCCGGCGACCTTGTCGAACTGCGCCCACGGCGACACGCCCTCTGGCGCCGACCGCGCCACTTGACAACCCACCCGATGAAACCGCTCGAGATCGCGCAGCGCGTATTCGGGGCACTGGCGGAGGGCGCAGCGTACGAAGCTCAGCTCTCGCTCTACTTCGGTGAGGCTGGCCGCTTGGGCCTCGACGCCGACCAGCTTGCGGGCCGAGACCGCCTTGATGATCGTCTGTCGGACCACCCCGGGGTCCGGTATCAGGCGCAGCTTCGGTGCGCCGAGAAAACGCTCGTGGATCGCCCTCGCCTGTCTTGTTCTGCCGCTCGATTTCCTCGGCGGCCATGAGACGGCGTGCCCGCTCGATGGCGGCACAGAGTGCCGAGGGTGTCGCAGTGACCGCCAGGATCGCGTTCTGGAACCGGCGTGGGATGGGCGCCTGCGGATCGCTGTCGTCGGCGAAGCCGCAGACGGCACGCGCGGTCTTCTCGTCTTCGCAGAGCGCGAGCTGGAGTTCAGACGATTCTGAGACCTGTCGGGCGCTCTCGGGCCAGGCTGCGACTTTGAAGGTGGGCCCGGCGAAGTACTCCTGCGCTTCGGCAAGCACCCGTCTGCGCCCGTCCTCGATCGAGACGTCGTCTTTGCGCTCCTCGATCTGCTTGATGATGTTCGGCTGATAGCGGAACTGCCAGCCGCGGCCGCCGAGCATCGGATAGGTGTGCCAGCAGACGCCCACCAGGTGATCGAGCGCCTCGGCTGACTCGGGTCCTGCCTCGTCCGGCCGCAAGACGGCCAGCGTGGCGTTCGCCGAGTCGAGCCCGCTGGAATCAGACAGCGGAATGCTCTCCAGCAGCAACGCCGAAGCGACACGGCGATGGATGCCACGCGGGTTCTCGCCGTCGAGCTCGCCCGCATGCGTGTCGACATCGGCGGAGACGGCCGCCATGAAGTTGCTGCGATCCAGGCGATTGAGCAGATCAGCCTGGATCCGCTGGCTGTTCCAAAGGATCGCCAATGTTGTTCGCCAGATGCCAGAAGGCCGTCAACGTGTGCGTCTTGCCGCCGCCGAAGCCGGTGCTCAGGCGGAGGAACGCCCCGGCCTCCTTCGGGTTGGCGAGGCGTTCGAAGACCCTACGGGCAATTGAGCAGAGCGGGACCGCAGGGTGGGTGTTCTGAAAGAAGAGCTTCGGATCGCGGTAGACCGGGGGCGCCGTGCCGTCGATCAGGTCGCCGAAATCCGCCGCGAAGATCGCGTCATTCAGGTCACCCTTGAGGACTTCCTTGCGGGGTTTGCAGCTTGTGAGCACACCCATTGCGGACCTCGATCAGCAGGGTCAGGAACGGAAGGAACAGCATTGCGGCGCCCAAGGATACTCCCCGGGGAGTGCTCAGGACATGTACGACCGACGAGCTATCGACCGCTCGCTGCCGTGATGAATAGGTTCGCGAGCGGCGCCGGCAGCAAGCTCAGAGGCGTTGGCCCAGCACACTCCCCGCAAAGTCGAGGGCACAAAGGCCGCGCTGAGCATACCCCTGGTTGCGACAGGCTAGGTCACCAGCCATATCAGCAGCGAGGAGGACAAGCGCAAGGCGCTGGCGTCCACTCAAGAGTACGTGAAGCGCCAGCCGGTCCAGAGCAACGTCGCCGCAATGCCCGAGAGGACGGGCACCGAGTGAAACACGGACAAAACACGGACAATCGGCTTCGGAAGGCTCTTGGGCTGGCTCGAGAGGTGTCGGGGGGAAACGCCCCTAAATGGCAAGAGCCGCAACGGTTTCCCGTGCGGCCCTTGTTGGTTGCGGGGGCAGGATTTGAACCTGCGACCTTTGGGTTATGAGCCCAACGAGCTACCAGACTGCTCCACCCCGCGTCTCACACAGTACCACCGTCAGCGGTGAAGATCAATCCTGCCTCGTGTGGAGTGTGAATCGCCACCGGCCAGGCTGAAGCCTCGCACCCCAAGGCCAGAGTCTTGCGCTACGGAGGTTGCTACCGGGCTGGCTGCGGCGAGGCGGGCGGCACGTCCTTGACGACGAACACCTTCTCGCCGGGGCGGATCAGCCCGAGCTCGCGTCGCGCGATCTCCTCGATCGCAAACGGGTCCTCGCGGAGCTGCCGCGCTTCCTCGCGCAGCCGCGCGTTCTCCGCCCGCGCCTGGGCCAGCGCCTGCTCAATCGCCTGCGCCTGCCGCCGCGCCTGCAGCATCGCCACCAGGCCTTTGTCCCCGAACAGCGCGTTCAGCACCAGTACGCAGGCGACGAACAGCAGCAGGTACACCCGCGCACGGCCGCGGCGGGCTGGCCGGGCCTCGGGCGCAGGCGCCGACGTTGCGACTGGATCGGGCTCGGGCATTCGGGTAATAGTACCGCGTCCTGACGGCGCTGGATCTCGCCGGTCATGTTTTACCCCAAATCGATCCAAAAGTACAGGTCGAAAATGCACGGCGCGTAAAAAGGCCAGACTGCCGAGGTGGCCCGTGGACCTGACCGACCATGTCGTGGTGCTGACAACCCTTCCCCCGGCCAGCGACAGCGACGCCGCCGGCTTCGCCACGGCGCTCGTGGAGGAGCGGCTGGCCGCCTGTGTGAACATCTATCCCGAGATGGAGTCGGTCTACCGCTGGAAGGGACAGGTGGAACGCGAGCGCGAACGCCAGATCGTCATCAAGACGACGGCCGCGCGGCTCGAGGCGCTGCGCGAGCGCGTGCGGCAGCTCCACCCGTACGAGATGCCGGAGTTCATCGTCCTGCCGGTCATTGCGGGCAGCAAGGGGTACCTGGCCTGGATGATGGAGTCGACGGCGGGAGGCCGGTGACGCAGGCGTCGGACCTCGGGCTTCGGGCGTCGGCTGGCGCCGGCTGCCGCGGCGCGTGCCTCGCGCTCAGCCGTCTGACCTCGGGCGTCGGGCCTCTCGGTGCCAGCAGAGGCTGAAGCGCAGCCCGAAGATCTACCCCAGCGTGCAGGCGCTGGTTGACGGCTGACGCCTGGGAGAAGCCTACCTTCGCCTCCATCTGCTATCATTCCGGTCTCGGCCCGTTTGATTCCCGCGTGGGCACTCATGCTCCGCCATTCACCGCCGTTGTTGCCCGGAGGCGTGACGACGCGCCTCGAGGGCGTGCGGCTCTTCCTGCTGAAGCGCCTTCCGGGCCGGCTCCTGCTGGTCGGCCTGGTCATCAAGCTGCTGGCAGGCCTGACCCGCTTGGTCGCCGGGTCGTTGCCGCCGCTCCTCGGCGCCCTTGACACGATCGGCAGCCTCGCGCTCGCTGCGGGCCTCGGCTACCTGGTCTACCGCCTGGTCGTCCGCGCCAAACGGCGCCTGCTGTGGCGCGTGCGCCGGAAGCTCATCCTCTCCTATATCTTCATCGGCGTCGTCCCGGCCCTGCTCATCGTCGCCTTCTTCGTGATCAGCGGCCTGCTGCTGTTCCTCAACGTCGGCTCGTTCCTGGTGCGCAACAGCTTCCGGAACCTGACCGACGAGGCGCAGTTCCTGGCCGACACCGCGGCGGTCGAGCTCCAACGCGCGGCCACGGGCGACAGCACGGCCGTCCTCGACCGGCGCGAGGCGAACCTCGGCGCGAGATATCCGGGTGCCTCGATCGCGCTCGTTCCAGTCGGCGCGGAGCCGTGCAGCGGCAGAGGCCCGAGCGCTCCCTCATCGGCGGCGTCACCCGTGCAGCCGGGCGGGGCCGCGCAGCCTCGCGAGCCGGCACGCCCGACCTCCGGCGTCCAGGCCCGGGCCGTCGGGCCGTGGCTGCACGCACGGCCGCCCGACGTCCTTCCGGAGTGGGTTAGTTGCAGCGGCTTTGCCGGAATCATCCACGCCGTGGGGCCCGTGTCGGCTCTGGCGGGCGAGGAAGACGAGGGGCGCCTGGTGGTGAGGGCCGTGGGACTGCCGAAAGCCCCGAGGCCACCCTTCGCGGTGGTCGTCGACATCCCGGTGACCGACTTCCTCGAGGAGAGACTGCGCGAGGAGACGGGCATCACCCTCGGCGACATGACCGTGGTCGGCGAGGGCAGCATCCGGACGATCGGCCGTGCACCGCACGCGACGGCGGCGCGCGTGGGCGCGATCTCCACCGCGGCGACCCAACCGAGCGGCCGGGGCAACTGGGTGGCGCTGCTCGAGGACACCGATTGGCAGACGGGGCGCACGGGCAGCATCGCGATCCAGATCGCCTTCAACATCGGCGAGATGTACCAGCGGCTGCTGGCCTCGCAGACACGGATCGGGACGATCAGCTTCAGCCGCGTGCTGCTCGGCGTGCTGCTGCTCATCGCGGTGCTCTTCCTCATCATCGAGGCGGCGGCGCTCTTGATGGGCTTGGTGCTGGCCAAGTCGATCACCGGGTCGGTGCACGAGCTGTTCACCGGGACCGAGCGGGTGCGGCAGGGCGACTTCAGCCACAAGATCGCCGTGCGGGCGCGCGACCAGCTCGGCGAGCTGGCGTCCTCGTTCAACACGATGACCGACAGCATCATCGACCTGCTGCGCGAGGCCGAGGAGAAGAAGCGGCTCGAAGAGGAGCTGCGCATCGCGCGCGAGATCCAGATGTCGCTCCTGCCCCGCGGGCGGCTCTCGGTGCCGGGCCTCGCCATCACCGCGCTGTGCGTCCCGGCGCGCGAGGTCGGCGGCGACTACTACGATCTGCTGCCCCTCGGCGAGGAGCGGCTGGGCGTGCTGATCGCCGACGTGTCGGGCAAGGGGACCTCGGCGGCGTTGTACATGGCGGAGCTGAAGGGCCTGATCCTGTCGCTCAGCCAGATCTACCGCTCGCCGCGCGAGCTCCTCATCAAGGCCAACCGGATCATCGCGGACAACCTCGACAACCGCAGCTTCATCACGGTGACCTACGCGGTCATCGACCTGCGCGCGCGGACGATGACGTACGCGCGGGCCGGGCACACGCCGCTGATGTACCGGTGCGAGCGCGTGGCAGGCAGGCCGGAGGTGCGCGTTCTGGTGCCCGACGGCCTCGTGCTCGGGCTGCGGATCGACGACGGGCAGATGTTCGAGCGCCTGCTGGAAGAGGCGCACCTCCCGCTGGCGAGCGGCGATCTGCTCATGTTCTACACCGACGGGATCACCGAGGCGATGAACGGCGAATCGGACTGCTTCGGCGAGGCGCGGCTGTGCCAGCTCCTGTCCGAGCACGGCGACCTGCCCGGCGAGGAGCTGCGCGAGCGGATCCTGCGCGAGATCGAAGCGTTCGTGGCTGGTGCGCCGCAGCACGACGACATGACGATGATCCTCGTCAAGGTGGAGGACGTCGAGGTCGGCGCAGTCGGCACGCAGACGGCGCCCGCGCCGGCCTAGCACCGGTGTACGACGGCGGTTCACGGCGAATGTGCACGACGGAGGTCGACGAACGACGGTGCGCGGCCGGAGGTTCGCGTACGAAGGTTCATCACGGAGACCCACGGGCGGAGGTGCACGGCGGCGGCCCCGTGCCGTACCTTCGTGGCGCACCTTCGTGCCGCACCTTCGTGTCGCACCTTCGTGTCGCACCTTCGTGTCGCACCTTCGTGCCGTACCTTCGTGCCGTACCTTCGTGGCGTACCTTCGTGCCGCACCTTCGTGCCGTACCTTCGTGCCGCACCTTCGTGGCGTACCTTCGTGGCGTACCTTCGTGGCGCACCAGCGTGTCGAACCAGCAGCGTGAGCGACGGGACCGTGTCCGAACTGATCGTTATCTTTCGCACGCACTCCGACGTCGAAGCCAACGTCGTCCGGGGCCTGCTCGAAGCCCACGGCATCCGGTCGCTGCTGTCGTCCGACATCCCGCACTCGGTGTTCCCGCTCACCATCGACGGCCTGGGCGAGGTGCGGATCTCGGTGAACGAGGCCGACGCGGACCAAGCGGCGCGGATCATCGAGGAGCACCGCACCCAGACCGAGGAGGGCCAGGTGGTGTCGCTCGGTGACGAGTCGCGGGCGCTCGAGCTGCGGCTCGGCCACCGGTTCCGGGACAGCGAGCTGCTCGAGCGGGCGCTCACGCACCGGTCGCTGGCCAACGAGGACGCGAGCGGGGCGATCGCCGACAACGAGTCGCTCGAGTTCCTCGGCGACGCGGTGCTCGGCTTCGTGATGGCCGACATCCTGTTCCGCGAGTTCCCGGACCTGGATGAGGGGCAGAAGTCGAAGATCAAGGGGTCGCTGGTCTCGACGCCGTCGCTGGCGCGGCTGGCGCGCCGGCTCGAGCTGGGCGACGCTCTCATGCTGGGCCGCGGCGAGGAGAAGACCGGGGGTCGCCGCAAGCAGGCGCTGCTGGCCAACACGTACGAGGCGCTGATCGCGGCTCTCTACCTGGACGCCGGCATCGAGGCCGCGCGCCGCTTCATCCGGCGCGAGTTCGCCGAGCCGCTCGAAGAGGTGCGGCGGCCCGACTTCTGGGGACGCGACTACAAGTCGGCGCTGCAGGAGTTCCTGCAGGCCCGTGAGCTGCCGCTGCCCGAGTATCAGGTGGCGGCCGAGAGCGGCCCGGATCACCGCAAGCTGTTCCTGGTCGAAGTGCGGGTCAGGGGAGAGAAGATCGCCGAGGCGAACGGGCGCAGCAAGAAGGAGGCGGAGCAGGAAGCGGCCCGGATCGCGCTCGAGAAGCTCGAGGAAGAAGGGGGGAAAGGAGTAACGAGTAAGGAGTAACGAGTAAGGAGTAAGGAGTCACGAGTCACGAGTCACGAGGTCCTTGGTCCTTAGAACTGGTTTCACAACCCGCAGGCGGGTGGCGGCGAGCGGGGCGCCCCACGGGTGGGGCTGCTCGCCGACAGGACCCGACGAGCGGCAGAAGGGGGTTTTGAAACCAGCTGTAGTCCTTGGTGCGGTTGCTCGGCCCTGGTTCTTGGTGCGCTTCACGAACCAGCCAG
>Ga0315280_10003255_pt1 | contig 25165 bp, 21 predicted proteins | sample YL17G06_40_MG_FD_203697 | JGI IMG/M metagenome (GOLD analysis project Ga0315280, IMG submission 203697) | Sediment microbial communities from Yellowstone Lake, YNP, Wyoming, USA - YL17G06_40 | ecosystem: Environmental > Aquatic > Freshwater > Lake > Sediment | place: USA: Wyoming | collected...
GGCGTTGCCCCTGGCTATTTTCGCCTCCCCTTTCAGGGGAGCGTGGGAAGAAAGACGGGCTATCCTGTCGGGGAAACCGACAAATGTGCGGAACGGCACCTCTTCTGGAATTTGGACATGCACCCAAGCGACAGCCGCCGAGGTGGCGGCACTTGACAAGGAACTTTCGCTCTTGGCAGGGTCGCGGCGTTCCAAAGGAGGAGAGCTCACCTCTCTCCATGGGTGTAGGTCCGACACTGATGACCGACGAGCCGATCATTGTGGTTGAGGGCCTGTCGTTTGCCTACACGAAAACGCTGGTTCTCGACGACTTGACTTTCACCATCGAGCGCGGGGCGACCGGGCTTCTCGGTCCGAATGGCGCGGGGAAATCCACGCTCCTTAAGATTCTCCTCGGTTTTCTCAAGCCGGCGCGGGGCAGTGGTTCGGTGCTCGGCATTCCAATCGGCCAAGGCGGGACACAAATCCGTCAGCGCATCGGCTACATGCCCGAGCACGACTGCCTGATCCCCTCGCTCAAAGCAGTCAGCCTGGTGGCCTACTGCGGCGAGCTGTGCGGAATGCCGCGGACCGAGGCCCTGCAACGCGCCCACGAGGTTCTTTTCTATGTGGGGCTGGCCGAGGCGCGCTATCGGGAGATTGGCACGTTTTCGACGGGCATGAAGCAGCGCGTTAAGCTGGCCCAGGCGCTGGTCCACGGTCCCGAAATCCTTTTTCTCGACGAGCCAACAAACGGTCTCGATCCGGCCGGTCGCCGCGAGATGCTCGTGTTGATCAACGACATTGTGGCTCAAGGCGAAACGAGCGTTATTTTCTCGTCGCACATTCTCCACGATGTGGAAACCGTTTGCCGCGACGTCCTCATGATCAAAAAGGGGCGGCTCGTGGTGTCGGGAAAGATCGAGGAACTCAAGCGGATGGATCGAACCGTCTATGAGGTCCGGGTGAAAGGCGACACCGAAGGGTTGCTTCGGTCTCTCGGTCAAGAGGGATGCCACTGCGAGCCGGGGCGACGCGATCTGTTCAAGGTTGCCTTGCCGCCAAACAAGGGGGTGGACCTGATTTTCCGCGCGGCTCAGCAGTCCGACGTTCAGGTGCGTCATCTCATGCACCAGCGCGACTCGCTCGAAGACGTGTTTATCGAAGCCGTCGAAGAAGCAGAAAAACAATGATGAACGAGGAATGCTGAACGATGAACAAAGAACAACAAAGAAAACCAAACGCCCAGGAAGCTGAGGAATGATGAGGAGTAGGAAACCATGAACGGCAATAGAGTGGAAAAACCCGGAAAATCACATTTCTTCTGCCGTCCGTCGTTTCCTTTTCCGTTCATCGTTCATCGTTCATCATCCATCGTTCAGGAAGGTTCTTTCTGACGTGCCTGTCTATGTTCAGCATTACCGTCGTTGGATGGGGCGGCCGATGCCCCAATGGCGGCGGTGGGTGGTCATCGCGCGTTACCATTTGCGCCAATTGTTCGCGGGCAAGGGACGCAATGCCCTTATCGCCTTGCTTGTAATTGCGGGGGCGATCCATCTGGTTTTTCTCGCCATCATCTACATCCTGGCAAACCAGGATCTTCTGGCCCTGTACGGAATTCGTGCCAGAGACTTGCCCAGGATCAACCGAGAGTTTTTCTTGTATCCGTTGATGGCCCAAGGCTTCATCGTCGGGCTGCTGACCCTGATCGTCGGCTCCGGCCTGATCGCCGATGATCGGCGAGACAACGCCATTGCGCTCTATCTGTCGAAACCCCTGACCCCGATCGAATACTTGCTCGGCAAGTTCAGCGTCCTTGCGGTTTTTATTCTCGCCGTCACCGCCGTGCCGGTAAACATCCTGTTCGCCTTCGAGGTGCTGATGCACGGCGGGTGGGCATTTCTCAAAGCCCACTGGTGGTTGCCTCTGTCCATCACATTGTTTTCGCTGGTGATCGCGGCTTTTTGTGGCGCGGTCATCCTGATGGCCTCGTCGCTGGTCAAGAGGGGTGCTTTGGCGGGCGTGCTTGTGATCGGATTGTTCGTTGGCCACAACGTTTTGGCCGGTATTCTCGGAGACATCTACCACACCAGGAAACTGATGATGCTATCGCTGCAATTCGACTTCTATCGTCTGGGCCTGGGGATGCTTGGCGTGAAAGCTGCCGAATCAGCCGCCGTGCGACACCTTGCCTTCACAGGCTCAGAGGCGGCTTCTGTCATTCTCGTGGTCACGGCAGTCTGCCTGGCCATTGTCTGGTGGCGGATTCGCCCGGTCGAGGTCGTCAAATGAATGCCTCCATGGTGCTCGATGATGTGGCCAAATGGTATGGCGAGGTCATGGGCATCAATGGCATCTCCGCACAGTTGGGGCCGGGCGTGATCGGATTGCTTGGCCCGAACGGCGCCGGCAAGACCACGCTCCTGAAAGTGATGGCCGGGTTGCTTCGTCCCAGTCGCGGCCGCGTCGAGATTTTCGGCTCCGATCCACGTCGCAACATCGAGGTCTATCGTCGTCTGGGCTTCTGCCACGACGGCGATGGTTTCTACGACACATTGCCGGCCCTGACTTTTCTGCAACACTCTTTGCGGCTTCACGGCTTCGGTGCCCGACAGGTCGAGCCGATGGCACGCGAAGCCTTGGAGCTCGTCGGGCTGACCGACGAGGCCCATCGGCGCATTGGGGCCTACAGCAAAGGCATGCGCCAGCGCCTCAAACTGGCTCATGCGATCGCCCATAATCCCGACGTGATTCTGCTCGATGAGCCGCTGGCGGGAACGGATCCCGTCGGTCGCCACCGCACGCTCGAATTGATCCGTCAATGGGGCGAGGCCGGGCGCGTCGTAGTGATCTCGAGCCATATTCTCCACGAAATCGAGCTTCTGACCACGAACATCATGATGCTCAGCCACGGCCGCCTGCTCGCCGAGGGCGATGTTCACGAAGTCCGCGACCTGCTCCGCGAGCACCCGCATAAGATTTACATCGAGTGCCCCAATCCAAGGGTCCTGTCGAGCCGCCTGATCGAGCTCGAGCAAGTCCAGCAAATCCACTTTGAGCGTGAGCGGCGTGGGATTTTGCTCGAGACATTTCAGCCCGATCTTCTCTATCAACAGTTGGCGCGTATTGTGGTCGAGGAGGGCATCGAGATCGAATTGATGACCTCGCCCGACGACAACGTCCAGGCGGTTTTCGATTACCTCACCCACGGCCGAACGGAGGAAGGCGATTGAACGCCGTGGCCACCCAACCGATGCCGCCCACCCCGGCTCTTTCCCGCAAGGCTTCCTTGCGACTGAGCCAGCTGCGAGCCACCTGGAGCCTGAATCTGCGAATTGCCCGCAGCGGCAAGCGACTCTGGATTCTTGCACTGGTGACCGCACTGCCCGTGCTCCCCCCGCTTATCTTCCTTATCGTTTCCTTTTTGTTCCCCAGGGATCGGACGTTTGGGGTGGGAGCCATGGCCTTTTTCAAGGGCACGGTTGGCACCGTCTATCTTCACGTTGTGCTTTACATCCTGGCTCTGGTCTATGGGCTTGCTGTGGTTTCGGATGAAGTGGAAGGCAAAACGCTTATCCACTTCATGCTGCGTCCCATTCCACGATGGGTGATTGTTGTCGGCAAGTTTCTGGCCGCCTGGCTGATCACCGCGCTCTTGATCGTCAGTTCACTCGCGCTGACCTATACGCTGGCGTGGGTGGTAGAAAAGGAACCCGGGGCCTGGAAGCATCTGTTCGAATACGCCAACTTGAAGATTCTCCTGCTCGACTCGCTGGTTCTTGTCTTCGCGCTCGCCGCTTACCTGGCTCTATTCAGTTGCGTAGGAGCATGGTTGCGGCACGGCGAACGCTGGGGCGTGGTTTTCTGTTTCGGCTGGGAATCGCTGATCGCCTACCTACCCGCCAAACTCAAGTGGCTGACAGTGATGTATCACGTTCAAACCCTTCTTCCGCATTCCGTGAGCGTGGCGAAGTTCTTCAGCTTGCGAGGTGAACCGCTGTCCAAACCAACGTGTGTTGCGATCCTCCTGGGCGTGACGGTAGTTTCCCTGGCCCTTACAGTTTGGAACCTGAGACGAAGGGAAATCCAGTAGGTTGAATTCTTCGCAGGTAGGGGCGCAGCATGTATGTGTTTAGCGCCGCTTTGCCGCGGTTTGGAATTCTTTCTGTTCTTAACCCCGCGATTCATCGCGGGGAATCGTCAGGGTCACCCCACTTCTCTTAAACCGTTTCAACGGTTTCTGTACTCTCGATCGCATAGTTTCGGAAAACCGTTAAAACGGTTAAAAAACCGGTAGGGCGCTCTCTCCCCGCGATGAATCGCGGGGTTAATGAGAAGAGACTTCCGAGGGACTGGCGCTAAGCGCATACCGTAACATGCTGCGCCCCCACACCTTTTGGTCGCACTTTCCGACCTCAGACCACAGGCAGGCTCCAGGGAGCTCGCTTCGGCCGATCGAGCCAGGTGTTGGCCTCGTCATCGCCGATGAAACGCTCTTTTTCGGGGTCCCACCGGAGCGTCCGACTGTTCCACCAGGCCAGATTGCCCAGGTGGCAAACGGTGACCGAACGGCAACCGATCTCCACGTCGCAGATGGGAAGCTTGCGATTGCGGAGGCAATTGAGCCAGTTCTCCGCATGGCTCTCGTTTCCGCCAAGATGAACATCGTTGGGGCCAAGAGGTTCCTTGCCGATGCTCTCGGGATATGTCTTGAACTGGTTTCGGCCTGCCTCGACCCAACCATCGGTCCCTGTGAATTTGACGCCGTTGGCGCCTCCGTGATACATGATGACGCCGTTGGCATACTTGTAAGTGAGAGGCGTCTTTTCTTTCTCGTTGGGCGGAATGATTTGGACGGGGCCGGAGTGATCCATATTCAGGCCCCATTGTGCGATGTCGAAATGGTGGGCGCCGAAGTCGGTCATGCCGCCGCCCGAGTAGTCCTTGTAGTCCCTCCACTTTGGAAAGTGATTATAGAAAGGCACATTGCCCGCGCTGGAGTCGGGCTTCGTCGGGATACCCCTGGGACAAAGGATTTCATGATAACCGCGAAGTGGCGCCGGGCCGAGCCAGAAGTTCCAGTCCAGACCCTCGGGCACGGGTTGCTCGGCCAGGTCACAATCTCTGGAGGGCCCACCGACACCGACATGGACCGTTAATACCTTGCCGATGCGGCCGCTTCGCACCAATTCGCAGGCCAAACGAAACCTACCCCCATACTCGGATCGCTGCTGGCTTCCGGTCTGAAAGATGACGTTGTGCTTGCGGACCGCCTTGACCATCTCGCGAGCCTCGCGGATAGTCAGCGAAAGCGGTTTCTCACAATAGATGTCCTTCTTGGCCTGCGCCGCCAGAATGACTGGTATCGCATGCCAATGGTCGGGCGTCGCGATGAGCACGGCGTTGATGTCGTCGCGAGCCAGAAGCTCTCGGAAATCCTTATACGCGGCGCAGCCTTTGAAGTTGGGGCGGTCTTTGTCCTTGGCGTATGTTTCCTCGACCGTCTTCCGGGCGAATTCACGCCGCGACGTATCCACATCGCAAACGGCGACCACCTGGACTTCAGACTGGCGCAGGAATCGCCGAACATGTCCAAGGCCCTGTTTTCCGGGGCCGATGAATCCCATCGTGATTTTGTCGTTGGGCGCGGGCTGACCCGCCACCGCCCGAAAGGGCGAGGTGATAACGTATGGAGCAGCGGCCAGAGCCGCCGCTTTCTTAACAAAGCCGCGACGCGAAACAATGTTCCCCCTATTCATGGCCTGAACCCTCCTTTTCTCTCCGCCGAGATTTCCCCGGTGCCGGTCGGGATCACGAGATTCTTACCCCTCTTGCTTTGCGGTCTGCAACTGGAAAGCGCCTCTCGATCGAGCGTGGTTTTGACTTGCACCCTCTCCCCATTGTTCATCATTCATCTTTCGCGAAAGAAAATGATTCGGTCGCACATTGGGTCCGCAAGAGGAACAATATGAAGAAAGTGAAACGCTTCGCTCTCGCACTGGCCGCTTTGTTGTGCCCGTCGCTCTCACCGTGGGCCGCCGAGACGATTTACACCGCCCCGCCGCTTTCGAAGGCTCAACGCGAGAGCATCATCAGCCGACTCGACCATCGCTGGGAAGAATTTCAGAAAAAAGCCCCGGGCATGGAAGTGCGCCAACTGTTTGCCTTCTCCCTGGAGTCTGCTGAAGCCGACTATCGCCTGGATCGTATCGCCGAGGCGTTGGCGCTGGCCGAGCAAATGCAGGATCGCGATCCCAAGAGCAAGACCTATGGCAACTTCCGCTGGCGCTGGGGCGATGCAGGACCGGACGATAGAAACGCCGTCGAGTTCAGCATGCAAGATGGGGCACTGTTGTGGATGCGTCGCCGCAACCGCCTGCCTGCGGAGGTCCGACGGCGACTGGAACAACTGATCACGTTTTCGATCGAGGGGATTCCGCGACATCGAGTGCCAACAAGTTATACCAACATCTTTCTCATGAAAACATGGAACTGCATCGCTCTGGGCGAGCACACGGATCGGCCCGAACTGGCCAAAGAAGGCTATGGGATGCTCGACGCCTGGGTGGCTTATACCCGCGAGAACGGAATCCACGAGTATCTCAGTCCCACCTACTATGGGGTTGACCTCGATTCGCTGGTGTTGATCGCCAGATTCGCCGGCAGCGACCGCGCGCGCAAACAGGCCGAGGCTGCACTGCGGTTGTTTTGGACGGACATCCGCGCAAACTGGTTCGAGCCGTGCGGACGGTTGGGCGGATCACACAGCCGCGATTATGACTATCTGACCGGACACGGCGTTTTGGCTCTCCACTTGATCTACGCCGGCTGGTTGAAAGGAAAACCGGAAGATCCACCCTCGCGGTTCGCGGCGCTGGGTGGATGGCGACCGCCGGCGGAACTTCGCACCCAAGCGGTCGGTCAAGCGCCGCGTATGGTTCGACAGCGCTGGGGACCGGGTCCAGGAGATCGGTCTGCGCACTACGTGGGGCGTTCGATCAGCCTCGCATCCGCCGGTGCTACCTATGGGAACATGGACAAGCCATTGACGATCAACTTTGCCGGTGGGGCGGAAATGCCAATGGTCAACTTTTTCATGGATGCCCGCAACGACCCCCACGGTATCAAGAAAGAGCTGACCGGTGGCGGCCACATGAAGGCGCTCCATCTGACGCCGTTTCTGATGAGCGTTCAGCGCGAACGGGAAGCCTTGCTCCTGGCCGCAACGTCGCCGCAGGATGCCTCGTTTCGCAGGAATGTGACGACGCCCTCCTGTTTGCTATCGCAACTTGTCCTGCCACGCCAGGGCGTCAAGGTCTGGGTCGGTGACGAACCAACCACTTTGACGGAAAAGAAGGGCAAGCTGCCCGTTCGGATCGGCCAGCCCGTCTTTGTGCAATATGGCAACAGCGCAGCCGGTTTCCGGATTCTTCACGCACTCGACTTGCAGGAAAGCACCGCAACAGTGGCGCTGGTGAACGACGGGAACAGACTGGATGCGATGACTCTCACGGTGACTCATTCGCCGGGGAAGCCCGAACGCGGACGGGCGTCCGTTGCGATCTGGGCGCGTGTGGCGGAAGATTTGGACGAGACGCACTTTGCGGCATTTCGTCGTGCATTTGCGCAAGCCGCGGCAACCGCGAAGTATGATGGGACGACCCTGGAGGTTTCCGCACAGGGAGAACATGGAACACTCCGCCTGGCAGGCAATCTAAAAACAGGAGATCGGCTGGTCTGCGAGGGCGAGGAACCTGGCGCCGCAAATGCTCTTCTATCTATTGATGGACGCGACATCGGCCGCGAAATTCTCCGGGACGTGGAGCCGGTGGCAGCCATCGGGCCGAAGTAACGTCGCGGACTGGTTGAATCTTTCTTGTCTTCTCGACTTGGGCCAACAATCTTCTCAAACAACTATGGAAGCGTATGCAGCAGACCGGTACGTGAGAAGAAAACATGGGCACCAGAGGGCAAGAAACTCGACGGTCAGGGTGCGGTTCACTTTCAATGGCTTTTGCGTTGCTGGTTCTGAAAGAACAACCCTTTTCGAACACACCAGCCGGCGTGTGGCGGCCGGCCATGAATCGAAGCGAGAAGGCAAGGTTGCGTTCGCGTGCGATCTTGCGGCCCGCTTCGAGGAGCGACAAGTCGGCGGCAATTGCCCTCCACGGAACCCGAAGCGAAAAGCCGCGAACATGGGGCGTGCCGAGCGCCAGTGCGAGCACTGTGGGCAAAATGCGTTCGAGTTCCGCCTTGCTGCTTGTTTGCTGAAGCACCCACGTGCCGCAGATCGCCTCGGCGTTGGAGACTCTTTCTGCCGCTGCCCCAAATGCACTCCCCGCTACGAGCGCCAGAAACGACCGGCGCGAGAAGGACGGGGCGCTCTCACTCGCTGGCTTGACGCGCATATCCTTCCACCACCTCGACTATGTCGGCCCTTCGAGGACGCCCAGAGGGTCTATGTCGGTTGGATAGGGCGCGCCCGAACAGCGGCATGGCTTCTGGCCGATTCGTAAAACATCTGCACGACTTCGATGACTCTCAGCGCTTCTTCGGGGCGAACAACGGGAGAGGTGCCACGTGCACGGGCAACTAGGAAATCCTGACACTGCCTTTGGAAGAGCACAAGCTTGGAGGGAAAATCAGGCGGCGAAGGAGGACCCCAATTGGGAAGCGGCGGCTCGGCCCCATCGCTTGTTTTCCAAAAAACGATCTTGCCCTGTTCCAGAATACACGAACCTTTGGTACCATGGATTTCGAGTCGCTCCGAGAATCCCGGATAGGCACAAGTGCTGACTTCGAGTGTGGCCAGGGCGCCATTGGCAAAGCGCAACAAACCAACGCCAATGTCCTCGGTCTCGATCACTGCGCGCGACGTGGCGACCATGGCCTCCGCCTCGGCCACTTCGCCCAGATACCAAAGCAGGAGGTCAATGTAGTGGATGCCTTGATTCATCAACACACCACCGCCTTCGCCTGACCAGCGCCCGCGCCAGTCGCTCGAGGTGTAATACTTGTCCTCGCGATGCCACTTCACCGAAACGTGAGCATGCAAGGGAGCGCCGAGCATCTGCCGGTCAAGCCCCTGCTTGAGCGCCCACGAACCCTCGTGCCAGCGGTTCTGGGAGACTACGGTCAGACAGACGTGGTTGGCCTGCGCGGCGGCGATCAGTCGCCGTGCGCGCTCCGGATCGGTGTCAATCGGTTTTTCCGTCAGGATGTCTTTTTTCGCCTCGGCCGCGGCGATCCCATAGTCGGCGTGCAACGAGCTCGGCGTGCAAAGCATGACAACGTCCACGTCATCGGATTGAAGGATTTCCTCGTAGGACGTGGCCTTCGGGATTCTGTACTTGGCTGCCAACTCGCTCGCGCGCTTGGCATCCTTGTCGTAAGCGGCAACCATCGCGGCTCCTTTTGTGGCCGCGATGACCTCGGCGTGGCGCATTCCCATTGTGCCGCAACCGATGATGGCAAAACGAGCCAAACCGAGGACTTCACTGGCCTCCGAGGACTTGGCCGAGCCCATCCGTCCGTCTCCCCCCACAGGGAATCCGTCTAATGCGATTCTGGTTCTCCAGATGCAACGTGCCGTTTGCTGAGCATGATGTTGCGTATGATCGGTATCCCATTGAACAGAAAGCCAAGGATAAAAACTAGATCATGTAGGATTAGCGAGTAAAGAAGGCAAAGCATCTGACCGATCAAGCTCCAAATCCAAAACCACAAAGGAAACACGCTTTGCCCCTTTCGCTCGGAATAGATCCATTGAGGGATGAATCGAATATTCCAGACGATCACGCCGACGAGGCCCAGATAGAACCAGTGACTGTGGATCAGCGGTGTCTGCATATAACGGAACAGAATGAGCGCACCGCCGAATATGGCCGCCGAAGCGATGTAGCTGAGAACGTGCCAGAGGCGACGGAGTGAATAAATCAGCATCAAATTCCGAGTGTACGGAACGACATTGACCGAGTAGCCCAGAAGAAAGGCGAGCTCCGCTCGTTGGGCGCTATAGCCAATCATGATGAGTGTGGCAGCCAGGCTGGTCCACCAAAACGTTACCGGTGCGATACTTTTCTTCTGCCTCTCGCTGGCGATCCATTGGATGAGAACGCGCGTCGAGAACAGCACATTGCCGACAAGGCCAAAGAACGTCCACGGCGTGATAACAATGGGCTTGCTTCCATAAAGTTGAAGAGAGAACAGGACGGGGTCGGGAGTAATCATCGGTCGGCAAGGTCCGAGTCAGAGTCGAGCAAACGAGAGGCGGGGATGTACCGTCGGCGATACCAGCGAATGGCGAAAATATCCCTGATGCCAACTCCGAGGCGGTTCCACAGTCCATATTTTGATTGTCCCTTGAATCGCGGACGATGGTTCACGGCGATTTCCTTGACGCGAAAGCCATGCGTTTTCCAGATCGTAGGTAGAAACCGATGGAGACCCCGGAAGGGAATCAGTTCGATTTCGATCGCGGCGCGCCGGATGGCTCGATAGGTGCAACCCGCGTCGTGGATGGAGTCATGCAGCAACGCATTGCGAACCCAATTGGCCACGCGCGACGAGACTCGTTTCAGCCAGGAATCCTCGCGCTTGTTCCGTCTTCCACAAACCACGTCGCAGGTTTCCAACATGGCGAGCATCGCGGGAATATCGGCGGGATCATTTTGCAGATCGGAATCTATGGTGATGATGGTCTGCCCCCGCGCGTGGCGGAAGCCCGTCAGTTCGGCCGCGCTTTCGCCGGAGTTGATCCGGTGGCGCAGGAGGCGAATCTCCCCATATTCCTTCTGGAGCTCTCGCAATTTCGCATACGATCCATCGGTGCTCCCGTCATCCACAAAGATGATTTCGTAAGAACGTTTCAGCGGGCAAAGCACACCGACAATCTGTTGGGCCAAGAGAGGAAGATTTTCCTCTTCGTTGAAGACGGGCGAAACAACCGATATATCCGGCACGCTCATTTTTTCTCTGGCTTGTCCTTCATAAATCGCGAGCCGCGATGGAGAATCTTTCCGACAAATGGGTAAGATTTCTTCACCTGGGCCCAGTGGGCCTTGTCATAGTCGGCGCGTTGTTCGATCTCGCCTGTCTCGAATTGGCTTCTCAGAATCCCATAATTGCCAAAGTAAATGGAGAAAAGAAGCCATGCGGCCAGGAGAATCGCGATCCCCGTCGCCGGCCACTCCCGTTTTGCGCCAAACCAGACGATAGCACTACCCAAAAGCGCCACAATCGCACAAAGCGCAACCACAGAGCCAAGAGGAACTTGTAGCAGAACATGAAAGTAGAATACAAGGGGAACAACAGCCACCACCGTGGCGATTCCCAACGCGACACTGGGCAGTCCCAGCCATGCCCAGTACACTTTCGATCGAACGTCGGCCGCCCAGAGCGCGGCATCCGCTGTGAGAATGACAAGAGCGGGAAAAAGCGGCAAGAGATAGTGTGGTTGTTTCTGAGGAAAGAGCGAGAACGCCACGAGCAGCCCCACAGCAATCCAGGCGCAGAAACGCAGCCGCGGACCGTCGCGCCAGAAACGTGTTTGCCATCCCCGCCAGACAACCAGCGGCAGGAGCAATGACGCGAAGGGAGTGATCACGACAAACCGTGAGAAGAAGTAGAAAAGATGGTGGTAGTGTTTCGCAGTATCATGGGCCGATTCTATGCCAAGAGGAAGGACCGCTTCGCTGAAAAACCGATCCCAGGCTCCTGGAACGCGATAGAGCACGACGCCAAACCACAGCAGACTTAGCAACAACGTTGCTGCTGCCCAGAGCGCCACCGGCCACGTCAGCATAAGGCGAATCTGGCGGCGAAAACCCAGGAACAGAACGATCGGCACGCCAACGATGAGGAGTGCCGGCGGCCCTTTCGTCAGGAAAGCCGCCGCAATCAGTAGGCAAAGCAGGGGTGCGAGGGATCGCCGGCCAGACCAATACGTGCGGTCAAACGTCAAAAGGGCGGCGTTGGCGAACAGGGCCAGCATCATCTCGAACGTTCCCTCTCGACCCAACCCATAGAATTGCCGCATCAAGGCAATCAGACCCGCCGAGACCAGCGCCAATTTCGGACCGCCGATCGAACGCGCCCAGATATAGGTCAATAGAAACACGCCGAGCGCTGCGATCACGCTGGGCGCGCGCAAGGTCGCGTAGGACGCCCCACCCGCAAGCAGACCGGTCGCCGCTCCAGCCCAGTAAAACAACGGGGGTTTGTTGAGAGCCGGACTCCCGTCGCGGTAAGGGACAAGCCATTCGCCCGTCCGGGTCATCGTCGAGACAACTTTCCAACATCGAATCTCAGCGGCGATTGTTGGAGTCGCCTGTCCCAGCCGAAAACCGAGCGTCACAGCCGTGCCGAGGAAAAGCAGAAGCAGGACGACAATCTCGCGTTTCGACCACGGCGAAGACTCGCCGCTAACCGGAAACTCCTGGTTCATAACAAGGCAACCTTTGTTTTCTTCCGCCGGGATGTCAGAAATTCCCGAATCTTCTGAGAAACGTAATCCACTTGTTCTTCGGTGATGTGCGCGAACATCGGCAACGAAAGGATTTCGCGCTGCGTCAGGCGCTCCGCGACCGGGAACGCACCGATTCCCTTGCCCAAGTGAGCGAAAGCGGGTTGAAGATGAAGGGGCAGGGGATAATGAAGGCCAGTCGAGATGCCCTCACTCTTGAGGAACTTTGCCAGCTCGTCGCGTCCTTCGATTCGTATAACATAAAGATGCCAGGCGGGAGTGCACTCAGGAATTGGGCGTGGCAGGCGAATCTCCTCGATGTCAGCCAACTGTTGCTCGTACCACTTTGCGGCTTGACGGCGGCGCTCATTCCATTGTTCGAGCCGCCGTAGCTTGGGCATCATCAGCGCGGCCTGTAAGGCGTCGAGGCGCTCGTTGGCGCCCTGGATGGTGTGATCGAATTTCTCCAGGCGGCCGTGGTTCGAATACATCCGGACGAACCGGTCAATAGTCTCGTCGTTGGTCACCACGGCCCCACCGTCGCCGAAGGCACCGAGGTTCTTGGAGGGAAAAAACGACAGGCAACCCGCCGCGCCAAAAGTGCCCACAAGCTGGCCCTCATAGCGGGTACCTTGTGCTTGTGCACAGTCTTCGATCACAGTGAGATTGTGCTTCCGAGCAATGGCAAGCAGCTCCTTGAGACGCGCCGAAAGACCGTAGAGATGAACGGGAAGCAAGACGCGTGAACGAGGCGTCACGGCGGCTTCGACGGCCGCCGGATCTATTTCAAATGTATCTTCCTCGATGTCGCAGAAGACGATCTTTCCGCCCGCCAACGTGATAGCTTCGGCGGTGGGAGCCGCGGTGTGAACAGTGGTAATCACTTCGTCTCCCGGGCCTAGCCGAAGCGATCGCAAAGTGATGGCCAGCGCGGCGGTTCCACTGGCAACGCCGCAGGCATAGTTGAGACCAAAGCTTTGCGCCAAAGCGGCCTCGAAGCGCTTGACGGGCTCGCCGCCGATAAAGGCCGAGCGCAGAGCCGCTTCCTGCCAGGCGGCATCAATTTCCTCGCGCGCTTCGAGGTATTGTGCCGTCAAATCCGAAAAGGGAACCTGCATCTACCGGTTCCTCCGGTCCGGAGTTGCGCCACGACAATGGCTGTTCTCCCGATTGTCTATTGCAATTCAACACAATGCGCCAAAAAGGTGGCGGTTCAACTTTCGGCGCCAAGTATAGCGGGCACTAGGAAAAATGAAGTCAAGATGATCTGTCGTCGTGGTCAGTTAAAATGAGTTGTGAGATTCCGTCCTCGGGAGGGCGTCTTTTTCGTCTGTCGCTCAAGTTCATGATTGCATCATCTTCCCGCGAGGGAAAATGTTTGGGTTCGGAAGGGAACGCTCTTGCCGATGGGAGAGGACAGACACCGCCCCTGTCGGGAAGGTTTGTCGCGGGGAAACCATATGAGTTCGTTTATCGGTAAGTTGAAATCTCTTTCGCGTCGCCGAATTCTTTATGCCGTCTTGGCCGTGGGAGTGATCGCGGCCTTGGGCTTGGCAGTCAAAAACTTTCGATACCACTTTGTACCGCACGACGTTTCCGTTGTGGAACCGGGCGGAATTGTGAGAGGTGCACGTCAAACACCCTTCATGCTTCGCAAGATTATTCAGGATTACCACATCCGAACGATTATTAATCTCGACGACAAGGTACTCGAACGAAGGAACAAAAACCGCCCCGACGCTGACCCTTATGTGAGAGAGAAGGCCATCGCCAGAGACCTTGGCGTTCAGTACCACGGCTTTGTCTGGCAGGGCTCGGGGATAGGCCCTTATCCCGAGTATGACGCGGTGGCCGACATTCTGGCGACCACCTCGAGCAGGCCGGTCTTTCTGCATTGTGCGGCGGGAGAAAAACGCACCAATGCCGCACTGGTCGCCTATTGGATTCGCTATCGCGGCTACACGCTCGAGCGGGCCATCGAGGGCCTGATGCCTTATGGATTCACGCCCTCCAGAAGGCCCGAACTCATAGAACATCTTCGTGGCTACTTTGAGTACACGAAGCGCACTCCCCAACCAGGCCCCCCGACAAAGACCCCGGAGAAAAAGAAGTAGGGAACTGGCGAATTGCTCTTGCAAGCGCCTCTGATGTAGGCAAGAAAAAGGGCGTTTCCGTTCTGTCGGGAGGAACGAAAGAGTGCGCGTTTTGGTCGTCGAAGACGAAGTCCGACTGGCCGAGCACCTGAAGAAGGCCCTTGAGACTATTCCGTCGTTCGCTGTGGACCTCTCGCACGACGGCGAGGACGGTCAATTCATGGCCGAGACCAATGACTACGACCTCGTCGTGCTCGATCTGATGCTTCCTGAGCGCGACGGGTTGGCGGTGTTGAAAAACCTTCGAACCGCTGGCCGCACTGTGCCGGTCTTGATTCTGACGGCGCATCGAACCAAGGAAGACATCGTTCGGGGCCTCGACTATGGATCGGACGATTACCTGACGAAGCCGTTCGATATGGGGGAATTCCTGGCGCGCTGCAAAGCCTTGATTCGTCGCCGCCACGGTCAACCCCGCCCCGTTCTCCAGGTTGAGGATTTGGAGATTGACACGCGCTCTCATGTGGTTCGTCGCGGCGGGAAGGAGTACTTTCTACCCGCCCTGCAATACCGGCTTCTGGAGTATCTTGCGTATCGCCAGGGGGCGATTGTGTCGAAAACCGAACTGCTCGAACACCTCTATGACTACAACTGGGAGAAGTTTTCGAACGTGATCGAGCACTATATTTACGAAATCCGCCGGAAGATTGACGAGCGATTTGACGTCAAGTTGCTCCACACCGTCCGCGGCCAGGGCTATGTCCTGCGAGGTTCTTCGCCATGTCGCGATGGTCGCTCCGAGTCCGAATCCTCCTCCTGACCTTGGGTGTGGAGGCGGTCACGCTGATTGCGTTCGGGGCCGTCGCCTATCACCGCTCCCGAAGCGAACTCCTCGATGCTCTCGACGACGAGCTGCGCCGGGGGTGCTCGACCCTGGCTCGCCTCGTGGATGTTGTCATGGGCGGTGAGAGGTCGGGGCTGGATGAGGCCGCCCAAGCTACTGCCCGAATCGTTCGACTTTCCCGTCATGACCTCTATCAGATTACATTTCCCGACGGGCGTGTGATTGCGAGGTCGCCGCGCCTGGGCGACGAACTGTTGGAATTGCCCAGGGAAATTCGCACGGCCCTCGAACCGGGCGGGAGCCAAAGTCTCTATCTGGAGTGGGACGGCGACAAGTACCAAGCACGGCTGCTGCGCGCCGTTCCTGGCATCGGTTCCCCGTCGTCCGGCACTCTCGCTTCGCAACAGGTCAAGGAAGAAGGGCAAAAGGAGTTCTTTGTCCTTTTGGCTCAGCCAATGGATAGCCTCGACACTCGCCTCGAGGACCTTCTCGATTACATCATCGCCATTGGGACAACCGCGCTGCTGGTCTCGGCCATTGTCCTTTGGATCGTTGCCGGATGGGGAGTTTCGCCTGTGACCCGCCTGTCCAAAGAGGTCGAATCTGTGGCGCCGGGTCAGCTGGCCTATCGGGTGAGCATCGGGCGCCTGCCCCGTGATCTTCGCACCCTGGGAGTTTCGATCAATGGGTTCATCGAGCGGCTCGAAAAAGCGTTTGCCCATGAGAAGCAATTCGTTGCCGATGCTTCGCATGAATTGTGCACGCCGATCGCGTTGCTGAAATCCAATATCCAGTCCGCCCTGCTGGGTCCGCCTGACTCCGCTGCTGAGCGCCGAAGCCTTGAAGAATTGCTGAGCGACGTGGAACGTCTGGAACACTTAACCAACTCACTTCTGGCTTTGTCCGAAGCAGAAGCGAGTGGAGGCGATGCGGCCGGGCGCGAGGAAATCGAACTTCGTCCCTATCTGGAATCGCTGATCGCCCAGTTCGAGCATTCAGCCGGTCAGTGCGGTGTTTCGCTCGAGTTGGAGGGGCGCGGAAACGCCATCGTTCAGGCGAATCAGACTGCACTCGACCGCATTTTTTCAAACCTGATTGACAACGCCATCAAGCACAATCCTCCGGGCGGCAAGGCAGCGGTATCCATTCATCGGATTCGCACAGACGTAAGGGCGGTTCATGAACCGCCCTCCCAACGTGGTGGAAGCGGTTGTGAAGTTTGGGTGGCCGACAACGGTCCGGGTATTCCTCCTGCCGATGTTCTCAACGTGTTCGAACGGTTCTTTCGGCCAGACAAATCGAGATCGCGCAAGCGCGGCGGTGCAGGGCTCGGACTGGCGATTGCCAAATCCTTATGCGAATCGCAGGGTGCCGAGATTCTCTACCGACCGGGCAAAAACGGCGGCAGCGTTTTCGTCGTCCGATTCCCACAAGCGACCGCCTAGCGTCCGGGGCCAACCGAAAACTCGTGCCAATTTGGCTTGTCCCGCAGATCGCTCTGGAACGTCGAGAGCCACGCGATCGCCTCAATGACGAGATCGGGAACAAACGCACAGCGGCCAGGCACGTTCGGCACCTTGACATCCATCGTCACCGTCGTGGATTCGCCTTGTCCAACAGGTTTTCCCAATGAAAATCTGGGATTCTCGTACCGGCTCATTCGGCCTGTCTGTGGATCAAGCAGATGATAGCTAAGCTCGACTGTTCGCCAGGTCGTCGGCTCCGGCCACGCAATGGAGCTTTCATTCGTCACCGCGACCTGCACGGAAAACATCGCGCCAGGCTGACATTGTTTCGGATACTTGCCGACCTCGATCTTGGCGGGAACACAGAGCTTCGGCCCCGGCGGATAAGCGCGGTAGGGTGCCGTAAGGTTGTAAAACACGCGGAAGTCCTGGACGGTTGTCACCTCACAACCAATCCCGTGCTTCTTGAGATCGGCTTCCAACCACTCGGCCATGCGCGCTGTGACAATGAGCGGCACAGGCCGGTCGGCCACACGGACCCTTTCCGCGTAAAGCGGATAGGGTTCAGGCCAAGGATCACCGTCTGTGCAGGCGATCATGCTCTCGCCCGTCTCAAAACCCAACCGATAGCCTACATAAAAATTGGAGTAAATCAGGTTGGTCCCCGTTGCTTCGAGAAAGAGTTTCAGAGGCTCGAGGCTGACCGGCACAGGTTGGCCTTGGACACGCGGTTGAACAACATCGCGCTCGGCGCGCCGATAGCCATTGACGTGCACGATTGCAAGCGCGATCAGAACCAACACCGCTGCCTGGTGTTTTGTCCGTCCGCCGGTCCACCACTGCGTGATCCCAACAGCGGCAAGCGGCGAAAGCGCGCCGTAGAGAGACAGAAGCGCACGCGGGTCTTTGGCTTGGGGGAAAGACGGACCGATCACGAAGACCACAAGCGCGATCGCTGAAAAAATCAGAAGCAGGGCGATCCCTTCACGACTTGGCGTGGGGTTTTCTCGACACGACTCCGCATCGGCTTTCTGACGCCGGATCGCAGCAATGGCCGCCCAGATCGCCACCGCATAAGCCACAAGCGACAGAGCAACCATCATGGCGCCAAAAGACTGGGCGGCTTCGGTTTGGCGGCTTCCCAGAAGGACAGGAACGGTGACAGGAACAGATTCGGCCAGCCGATCGAAAAACCCGATAGGCCCACGTCTCGCGGAAAACGCCACCCACAGCCAGCGGAACGTTTGACCTGGGTATTTCACATTGTAGAGCCAGAACGGCAGACTGCCGACCATGAAGCAGAAGATAGCCACCACCACAGCGCGAAGATCGCCGCGCAATCGTCGGCCCCACGCAGCGATGGCAATGGCGCACGCAGCGATAGCATAGAACATCGTCAGGTGGACCCACCAACCCACGCCAAGCAGGAACGCGCACAAGGCCAGCCATCGTGTCGTGGCACGGGCGTCTTGCCCGTGACCGGCTCGAAGCGCCCTCAGCAGCGCCCAAAATGCAAGGGCCGAAAGCGTCGCGACTTCCAGATGTCCGCCGCGAGGACGAAGGCTCCACTCCAGAAGATAGAGCGGGCCGATTGCCGTCAGGAATGCCGCGATCCGGCCCGCACGGTGATCGCCGCCGGCCACCTCGCGCGCAAGCAAATAGTTGGCTGCGACCAGCAGTAGGGAATCCATTGCCGCCGCCCATTTCAGGACAGCGACCGACGAACCCAACAGGGCAAAACAAAGCGCGACGAGATGGGCCTGAAGTGTTCCCAGATAGGGAAGCCCGTAAGTGAAAAGTTGAACAGAGCCGCCGAGAATGTGGCGCGCCATGAGTCCCTGGACCGCCTCCTCGGCGTGGAGAACATTCTCGACGCGGAAATAGACCACTGCTCTTGCGGCCAAAGCTAGAATTACGAGACCGGCGCAAACCAGGATGGATTGCGCCAGTGATGGGCCTGTCTGTTTGTTGGTGTTCTTGTCTGCGTTGCTCATGGAATGTCAATCTCCCTCTGAAAGATAGACGGTCACGAGAACTTCTTCTCGAACAGCAGATAGCCGATTGGAGCGGCTCTGGGCAAGCTCGTCAAGAACGACAGGTAATTGTCTGTGACGGTAGGCGTATCTCCCCTGCCTCCCACTGCTAAACATTGCGCAGCCGTCTGGAGAGCACAATCTCGACTGCGCCTTGTTCAGGCCCGGCGGCTTGACGGGACGGGTGGGGTCAGCGTGTCGGCCACCGCAGTCCAAAAGGACCTATCGCTGGGACTCTGTTAGGATGCGGCCTCGGCCCGTCTTTAGGTTGTCCAATACCAGCAGGCGAAACAAATCGTGTAATATGCCAGGAACAGAGAACTACAGAAGATCCACAGATTATGAAACCAGGGTCGTCGCTGACCGATCTCCGCCAGAAAAACCACGTAAAGGAAAATCGGCAAAACATAGCGCATCATGCCAATGGTTCGTCCCGACATCAGTGGCGGCAGGAGCAAACCCAGGGCGAAGATGCCTTGCAGAAATCCGTATCGGCGGAAGAAATAAATCGCCCCGGCGACCGCAAGGACAGCCACAAGATCGTCAAGGATCAGATTGAACTCGATCGCTCCGTGGCGAAAACTCCATTCGGCCAACATTCGCTTCACATCGGCGACAACCGATGCGCCGGGAAATGAGACCGCTCGCTGAAAGTCGGGCCGCGAAACCGCGTGCAAAAAGGCCAGCGGGTCGCCGACCTCACGCCACTGGATTCCCATCACAACGGCTGGTCCGACCGCCACCAATCCGATGAACAACATGGCGGGACGGAACTTCTTCCGCCCCCGCAAGACTTCCCAAATCGCCGTTGCCCCAAAAGCCGGCAGCAGTGCTATGCCCGGCCAACGCGTCGTGGCGGCCAGTGCCCCATAGATACCGCATCGCAGGTAATTCTCCCTCAGGTAGCCCCGATAGGACAGTAAGATCAGAAGCGTGAATAGCGCTTCGGCATATACCACTCGAAAGTATAAGGCGCTTGGAAAGATGCTGAGATAGAGCACCGTAAGATGAGCAACGTCCTTTCCCTTCTCTTGCGCAACCAGGTCAAATACGATGCAAAGCAAGAGCAGAAACGACACAAGAGAGATCATCTCTCCCATGGGATAGTGATAGCGCGGCGAGGGGGACAATATCCGGATCAGGTACGAGTACAAGGGAAACCACGCCACAAAATCGCTGTACCCTTCACGGCGTTTATAACCCCAACGCGCCAGGTCCACATAGGGCCCTGAATCCCAGCGCGCCCAAACGTCAAACGGCCTGGTTCGGGTATGATGCCAGGTTGCGACCTTGTTTTCGATGAAAACGGTTGACGCGCCATAGGCAAGAAACCAAATCGCCATCGTGGTGAAGAAATACACCAGCGCAATACGGCGAAAGTCTTCCGCCCTTGCCGAGGGGGCAAGTCCTCGAAGCCCTTCGCGAAGCCAGGCCAAGAACCGCTGGGACACGTGAAACCCGCTCTCTTCTCGCGACCGGAGTTCAATCTCTCGACGAGAGCAATTAGGCGATTGCCGAAGGGTTCATGGGACATGCTATGGACAAAACGTCAAGAACGAAACACACAGGTAAGGAGCAGGTACATGGTACTCTTTTGTTTGGCAGGAGAAAGGGGGAAACGGGAAAGTGGGCTCAAAGGGCGGCGAGCGAAGTCCCCTCCCTCTTTTCGCACTAGATTCGTTGACAGCCTGTTGTCTGGGGAATAGGATTGCCTCGACTTTTGACCACTTCAAGGAGACCTTGATGGCAGTCGAAAAGAGCCTCGATCGCAAGCTGGCGGAGATTCGGGCCAACTATGACACCCGAACGTTCGTCCTCGCCGACGCCAAAGACCCCGACATGGCTTTCGGCATGAGCGCACCCGGCCGATCGCCCGAGTATTACGGCGACGAGATACACTATCGGTCGCTTGCCGAGTTCCGCCAATGCATCCGCGACGTGGTGCGCCAGGGCGCGGTGGACATCATGCTCATGTCGGCGAGCACGAGCGAAATCCTGACGATCGAGGAGCGACTTTTTGACAACTCGCACGTCACGCCTGCCGTGCGCACTAACGATACGACCGACATTCACATGGTCCGCGGAGCGAATTATCCGCGTCAGGCCTCGCGCCCCTTCCGAACCCCCACGCTCGATCACGCCATCTGCGCCAAGCTCGAGTGCACACCCGAAGATGAGGCGCGCGGCGTCAACCTGGGTCTCTATTCGGTTACGTTCAGTAACGATGCGGAACTCGACCGCGCTACCATCGAAGCATTCAAACAATTCCGCCTGGAAGCCGAACGGCGGAAGTTCCGCTACTTCCTCGAAGTCTTCGATCCCAATGTTCCCGGCACCGTGGACCCCGATTTGCTTGGCGCATTCATGAACGACATGATCGCCCGCACACTGGCAGGTGTCACTAAAGCGGCCAAACCGCTCTTCCTCAAGATGGTCTATCAAGGGCCCAAGTATATGGAGGAAATCGTGCACTATGACCCCGATCTGATCCCGGGCATTATGGGAGGCGCGGCTGGAACCACCTATGACGCCTTCAAACTCGTCGCCGAAGCGCAAAAGTATGGCGCGCGGGTCGCCTTGCTCGGCCGCAAAATCAATAACAGCGAAAACCAATTGGCGTTCATCAAAATGCTGCGACTGATTGTGGACGGCGCTATCTCGCCCGAAGAGGCTGTGCGCGCCTACCATGGCGTTCTCCAGGAACTGCGCATTCGCCCCTACCGTTCGCTCGAGGACGACATGGAGCCGACCGATCCCTCTCTGGCCTATTTGCGGTCGCCGTCCCTCGCCAGCAAACCGGTTGCCGTGGCGGCCGATATCATACGCTTCGAGAGCGCGAAAGTGGAAACGCCTCCCGCGCCGCCTGCGCAGGCAGCGCCAAGCAAGCCGGCGCCCCCAGACGATTTTCCCCGCCTGCCCGACGGCTCGCCCGATTTCGATCGCATGACGATTGACCAGAAGATCGCTTACAACAAACAAGAGCGCGACCGTGTTTTCGGTTGGTGACGGGTGTGGGAAGAACGTAGCGCGGCAGCGGAAACACCAGTCGTCCGGCAACGGATTGGGACTCTCACGAATACTCCTATCGTCGCGGCCAGTTGAGAACCGTGGCGCGACAAGGCTTTTGCCAGCCTCAGGCAGCGAGAGACAGGAGCAAAGAGGCAAGAGGAAAGAATATGGGACGTCAGGGAAATGTGCGGATCGCTCCGTCGCTGATGTGCGCCGACATGTGCTACTTCGCCGAAAGTATGCGCCGTCTGGAAGAGTGCGGGGCGGAGCTCTTTCACATTGACCTCATGGACGCACATTTTGTCCCGAACATGCCGATGGGACTGGAGATTTTACGCCAGGCTCGGTCGAAAACAAACTTGCCCTTCGACGTTCATCTGATGGTGGACAACAACGACTTCTTCGTCGAGGAACTGGCCCGCATTGGCGTGCAGCAGATTTCCGCGCACGTCGAATCGGCTGTTCACCTCGACCGCACGCTGGCGCTGATCCGCGAGCACGGGATCAAAGCGGGCGTGGCTTTGAATCCCGCCACACCACTTTCCGCTCTCCATTACGTGCTCGAGCGCATGGATTTTGTGCTGCTGATGATGGTCAACCCGGGTTTTGCAGGCCAGGAACTCGTCCCTTCGGGCATTCGCAAGATCGGCGATTGCAAAGCCTATCTTCATGGGCAAGGATTGGATATTCCCATCGAAGTGGATGGAAACGTGAGCCTGGAGAACATCCCGCGAATGGTAGCGGCAGGCGCCGAAATCCTTGTGGCGGGAACCAGCAGCGTCTTTCGTTCGGACGGATCGCTCCAAGAAAACTTTCAGCGCACTCGCGAAGCGATTGCCCGGGGACTCAAGTTGCGCAGCAAGCAGGCAGCCAGAGGCCGGGAGACCGCCCCATGACATTGGGCAAAACGGATGCAGGCATGATGCGAGCGCTCGTCCTTCACGCGGTGGGCGACGCGCGGTTGGAGTCGGTTCCACGCCCGGCACCCGGCGCCGGCCAAGTCCTGGTTCGCGTTGCGTTCTGCGGTGTGTGTGGTTCGGATATCCCCAGAGTTTTCGTCAAGGGGACCTATCATTTCCCGACGGTTTGCGGCCACGAGTTCTCCGGAATGGTCGAGGAGTGCGGTGAAGGCGTCACGGACTTGAAACCGGGCGAAGCCGCCACCGTCTTTCCTCTCATCTGGTGCGGGCAGTGCCCGGCTTGCGAGCGGGGCAAATACGTACAATGCCAGAACTACGACTATTTGGGGTCGCGTAGCGACGGCGCCTTTGCGGAATACGTCGTGGCGCCGCGGCGCAATCTGATTCGCCTGCCCAAGGGCGTGTCGCTCGAGGCGGCGGCCATGACCGAACCGGCGGCGGTGGGGCTGCACGCGCTTCGCCGAGCCGGCGGCTGCTCGATAGGCGAGACGGTTGCGATTTTCGGGGCAGGGCCCCTTGGACTGATCGTGGCACAATGGGCACGCGCCATGGGCGCCTCGCAGATCATCGTTTTTGATCTGGTTCCCCGAAAACTGGCCATGGCGCAAGAGCTGGGCTTCACTCTCGCTTATGATGCCCGCCAAAACGATCCGGTCAAGACAGTTGCCTCGTTGACGCGAGGGCAAGGCGCCCACGTCTGCGTAGAGGCCGCCGGTGTCCCCACAACCCTCATTGAAGCCCTTTCAACGGCCCGCAACGGCGGACGAGTTGTCATCCTGGGCAACCCTTCGGCGGATGTCACGCTGCCCGCTGCCTTGATCTCCCAGGTCATGCGCCGCGAGCTGAATATCTTCGGAACGTGGAATTCGGAGTATAGCGCCGCCGGCAACGACGACGACTGGCGCGCTGTCCTGGAAGCGGTCGCTGCCGGCAAGATTCAACTCGAAACGCTGATCTCCCATCGCGTCGCCCTCGGTGACGCGCTCAAGGCCCTCGTGATGATGAGGGACCAGAGCGAATTCTTCTCCAAGGTTCTCCTTCATCCTTGAGCCCACGCCTTTCGACCGGAGGGTTGGTGACAGGCCGCGGGAAACGTCGCTGAGAAAGGAAAAACAGAACAATGAAAGCTGCCGTGCTCGAGGCGCTGAACAGGCTGGTTGTCAAAGAGGTTGAGACGCCGGAGATTGACGATGACTCGGCGTTGCTGAAAGTCGAATCGGTCGCCATCTGCGGGTCGGATTTGCGTATTTTCCACCACGGGAATCCGCGCGTAAAGCCGCCGATGATCATTGGTCACGAGTCGGCGGGGGTGATTGTTAAGACCGGCAAAAATGTCAGGCGCGTCAGAGAGGGAGAACGCGTGGCCGTCGGCGCCGACGTTCCTTGCGGCCAATGCCACTGGTGCCGCAATGGGCTGGGAAACAACTGTTCGATCAACTACGCGATCGGCTATCAGATCGCCGGCGCTTTCGCCCAATACATGAAGCTGCCCCGCCTGGTGCTCGAAGAAGGTCCCGTGACGCCGTTTCCCGAGAAGTTGAGTTTCGATGAGGCCGCACTGGCCGAACCGCTAGCCTGTGCCATCAATGGCCTGGAATTGGTCAATATGTCGCTGGGCAAAACCGTCGTCATCGTGGGACTCGGACCGCTGGGCTGCATGATGATTGACTTGGCCCGCGCCATGGGCGCGACGAAAGTGATCGGCGTCGAGCTCAGCGAACTGCGCATGGAAACCGCCAAGTTGTATGAGGCAGATGTTTACATTGCTTCGGAAAAAGAGAACGTCGTGGCGCGGTGCCGCGAGGAGACAAACGGCGAGGGGCCGGACATTGTCATCACCAGCTGCGCCTCCGTTGAGGTCCACCAACAGGCCATTGAAATGGTCGCTCATCGAGGCTACGTCAACCTGTTCGGCGGGTTGCCCAAGGACGCCAAGCCATTGAACATACTTTCGAACACGATCCATTACAAGGAATGCTTCGTAACCGGTTCGCACGGTTGCGTTCCGCGTCACCATGAATTGGCCGTCAAACTCCTGGAAACCGGTGCTGTCCGCGTCGCCCCACTGATTACCCACCGATTCTCTCTGAACGAGATCAACCACGCGTTTGAGCTGATGGAATCACGCCAGGGAATGAAAATTCTGATCCATCCTCACGCGTAGGGCTGCCAGCGCTCCATCTTCGGTCGGAGCCGACCGAGTGCATCTCAATTTTGGCTGGGTTTGTTGGTTCGGGACCTTGGAAGGTGAAGGAACATGGGGGAAACCCTTCTCGATCGAAGGGTTCTCCCCCCATACCCCCTTCCGAAGACTTTCCCACCTGTCATTTCCGCCGGGGGGCGGAAATGACCGAGTCG
>Ga0315280_10003256_pt1 | contig 25157 bp, 21 predicted proteins | sample YL17G06_40_MG_FD_203697 | JGI IMG/M metagenome (GOLD analysis project Ga0315280, IMG submission 203697) | Sediment microbial communities from Yellowstone Lake, YNP, Wyoming, USA - YL17G06_40 | ecosystem: Environmental > Aquatic > Freshwater > Lake > Sediment | place: USA: Wyoming | collected...
AAGCCTATCCGATAGACTTGACCATTGGCGACGGTAAGCTCGTAATGGCTAACCCTGATGACAAAGGGCAAGCCGAATTATCAGCCGACACCGATGGTCAAGGCTTTGCTAGGATAGACGGTAAATACCTTGCCGAGGCGCTAAAGGCTTGCGGGGGTATGGTGGACTTTAGCCTTGCCAGTGCCTCAAGCCCAATGCTGTTTAGTCTTGACGGTTACCGATTGGTGGTTATGCCAATGCTAACCGAGAAGGCACAGGCAGAGGCAAAGGCTAAAGCCGAGCAAGCCAAGAGCACTACCGAGCCAGAAGCCGAAAGCCAACCAGCCGATAAGCCCAAAGGCAAACGCCGAGCTAAAGAGCCAGTAACCGCCTAGTAGGACGCTATAGCCCAAACAGAACCAGCCACGCAAGAAAGCGGGGGAAGCCCCGCTTTTTTGCTTTTCTCAGGGGGTTTCGCTCCCCAAGCGTGGGAGTGAGACCCCCTCTTTTGTGGCTAGAAAGGGGTAAAAATGAACGCCTATCTTTACCGTCGCCCCAACAGGCGCAAGTGCTACTGGCTTTGCCGAGAGTGTCTTAAAGGGCACAGCCACCGATGCTCTCCAAAGTGCCCTGATTACCTGTCTACAGCCAGGGCAAAGAAGTACCTAGAAAGGAGGTGAAACTATGCCTATCAGATGGAGCACACTCAGAGTTAGCCAGAATGTGGATGAGGTTGAGGAGCTTATGAACTCCATTAGGCCGACCCTATGGCGGATGCGTGAGAAGGCGGAAGAGCTGAGGCGGATACCCAACCTACCAGGGTATATTGACCAGCCTACTTCCACTATGACCTTCAAGGTTGATAACTTCAACACCTATATGAAGGGCTACATTCAGCGCATCCGTGACCACATACCAAAAGATGCCCTAGAGGAGGAGCGCAAGGCTTTGGAGTATGGCAGCCAGCAATTGCTAATCTAATAACTACTGGTAATTGAAGGGGTAAGTATGCCCAAAACCAGACAGAAAGGAGGTGAAATTTGACAACTGAAAAACAGGTCGAGAAGGGCATCCCCGACTTGGTGGGTGTCTTCTGCGACCCTATTATTGTGTTTCCTGGCGGCTGGGGGGACACTCTTCCCGAGTGGTTAAAGAACGCCATTACCCTGGAGAGGCTGGCGATGAACATGAGAGCACTCAAGGGAGAGGAGATGACCGGCACCGACGCCGAAGCCTGCGCATATCTGTATACGGTTGCCTTGACCCAGCCGATGGACCACGACTGGGGGCAGATATACCTTTATATCGCTACTCAAGTCTACCGCCGCTGGGGAAAGAGCGAGATGCCACCGGATATCGCCGTGGACAGTCTGAATGATGAGCAGATGCGGGAGTTCCGGAGGCTAAAGGAGTGGCTTTACCAAAAGAGAGCTCAGGCAAGGCTGGATAAAGACCGAGCGGAGAGACGGCACAAGAAGGAGGAAGAGGCAGCCAGGAGAAAGGTAGAGCAACCCGCATTATTCCAGTTCTAGTAATCAACTAAGTAACCAGAGGGTCGAGACTTCATCTCGACCCTCTTTTTTTGACCTTTGTGGCTGCACAATTGCCTCTTTTGTGATATCTGATAACCTAGCATGTTTATTTGCTCCCTTCGGTAGAGGCTCTTACAAAAAGCAAAAGCCTCCTTAGACTAGGGAGGCTCCTACATAAAGGGACTCCCTTTGGCTTGGGACAAGGACGGTTAAAAAGCCAGCCATCTTTATAAGTCAGTATCTAGGGCTATTGTTACCCTAAATGAACTGCGTTCTGAGCTCACCTAACCTCGAAAGTAAACAAACCGGACTTTGTCCCTTGGGAAACAATAGTCTAGCTTGCCGCGAAGCGAGATTGGCATTCTACCATAGCCCGGAGATGCCACTGTTTCAAACACGCCTAGGCGACTCACATCACCATTCCAGATAAACACTGCCATCGATGAAAAATACTCATCTTCATGTCCTCTGCTGATACTGACACACCGATTGCTTTGCTTGAAGCCGTTGCACGTGCTATCACAAGGCAAGATTGACCAGAGGGAATCTGTAAGATGGATGTAGACCAAAAGGCAGAACAGCATTCCAGCCTCCAGAAACGCCTCAATGAGCTGGAAGAAAAGGTAACAAATCCGGTCCACAAGCGCCTAATTCAGGCCTATAAGGGAAACGATCCGAAGAAATCGATGGAGGATGAGCTTGGCAAAATATTGATAGAGGTTCTGCGTCGTGAAGATTGAGAGCGTAATAGTCCAGGGCTTCCGAGGATTTAACAAAGAATGCTCAATATCTTTCCATCCATCTTTGACTCTAATCTACGGTCCGAATAGCTACGGCAAAACGAGCATCTCCGAAGCATTCGAATGGCTTCTTTATGGCGTAACATCTAAAGTCGAGAGGGCTGATTCAAAGGAGGAATATAGAGGTTCCTGCCGCAACCGCCACTTACCCGAAGGAATGACACCCTTTGTTAAAGCTGTGTTCTTGTTAGAGAACAAGCGAACCGAATTCTGCAGCGAATTGACTGAAGATGATGAGACCACTAGGTTTGTAGACGGACAAAAGGTTAACACTTGGCCGTTTACAGAGGACCTCTCAACCGCACCGAGACCGTTCATACTCCAACATGCTCTCAAGTATCTTCTTCTGGTAAAGCCTGACGAGCGATTCCAAGGGTTTGCCAGACTTCTAGGATTAGAAGAGCTAGATCAGATTCAGCGCAATATCGTTTCACTGTGCACCAAGCCAGAAGCATGCATTCCAACCGAAGCCAAGGATTTTTTGAGCAGGGTTGAGTCTCTCGAAACACAACTAGCGAATCAGTCGTCTTTAGCCACGACTTACAACCTCTATAAGAAGGGAAATTTATCCGAGTTCTATCGAGCGGTATCTATGGAATGTAGGCGGCGTGTGCCGCCGGATACGCCAGAAGAATCTGTTCTGCCGCAGCTCTTGAAAATCCGCGAAGATGCGGTCAGCAAGCTATTTTCAGAACGCATTACACTCTCAGACTATTCGGATTCGGAAAAGCAGGCTAACACTGTGGACCATAATTTCTTCATCAAATTTGTTAGTGAAGAGTTGATCGGACAGTACACTGGCTTGATCGCTCTCACTACGATCGACCATGTTATCAAACGAGCTCAGTTTTATGGCTTGGGTATTGAGCTGTTAAACCAAACGCCGTCTAAGTGCCCGTTTTGTGGTCAGCACATCGACAAAGCGCTCTTGCAACACATACAAAAAGAGCATCAAACGACCGAAATGGAAAGTCAACATAGCAAGGAGCTACAAGGCCAGCGTCAAAAAACAACGAGTTCACTCTTGGAACTAAAGTTGCGTGTTGAACACTGCCAACTCCGCCACATGACTAAAGCTGATACTTTTTTACGTCTGAAGCCGTTGTTAGATAGACTTTCTGCAATTCTTGTGCCAAAGCAAGAAAAATATTATAAATCCGTCCAAAATGCGATCGAGCAAATTGGGACAGCAAAGCTGGCACTAGAGAAGTCGTATACCTCCGTGATGGAGTCACTCCGACAAGTAGAGGCTTCGATACAGCAATCCAAAGAGGATGTCCGTCTAATCAAGATGCTCGGTGAGAATCTCGTAGCCTATGTTAAAGAAGTCTCTTCCTATGGTGGAATTATTTACAATAATGTTTCTCCTATGGCCGATGCTGACCAAATTCTAAAACACGAGCTTGATGCGGCAGCAGGAATGGAGGATGTTGGAACCCTGATTGACCTTGTGGAAAAGCAGAGAGATATTGAGAAGAAATTTGAGATTGCCAAAATCTTGGAAAGTCTCAAGGACCTACGAAGAACCGTAGACCAGCATGTTGCTTCCACAGTGCTTGATGCAATTTACAATCAGATGTCCGCAGACGTAATGGAGTGGTATGCCCAGATCAGAACTACCGGAGACCCAGACGTGCATTTCACCGGTTTTGACATGGATAGGACTAAGACAGGCGATCTAAAGGCTCGTCGTGTTCAAATCAAAGCAAAGTCGTATGATAAGGACTTGGTAAGCGCTGTTTCTTCACTTAGCGAATCGAAGCTGAATGCCTTAGGCCTGTGTCTAAGTATTTCGACGAATCTAAAGCCTGATTGCCCATTCGGTTTTCTGATCATTGATGACCCTATCCAGTCATGGGATGCAGAGCACGAAGTTCAATTCATAGGAGTGGTTAGAAAGTTGGCTGAACATGGGAAACAGGTAATTCTATTGTCACACAACAAAAGATGGGTTGACCAAGTCCGCAAAGGATGCCGCTCACTAAACGGTTTGTACTATGAAATTACAGGATATACCAAAGATGGCCCTAACATCGAGGTTTTCCCCTGGTGTAGTTGGATGGAACGCCTTGACGAAGTGGATGCAATAACAAAAGACACAGCAGCAAGCAGTGTCCGACTACAACAGGCTGAAGCAGAAATACGCATTATAGTTGCTGAGCTAACATCCGAGCTGTACTTCAAGAGAAGGGGGGCGAAGAAGGACCCTAGCAAGCTTAATGCGAGACAAGTTAGAAAAGCTTTAGTAGAGTGCGGTGTTCCAGATGGCTTGGTAGATCGGATAGATCAGACATTTGAGACCACAGATAATTCGCACCATGCTCCCTCAGACTATGCGGCACATAGAGAAAGGATTAAGCAATATCACGCCTGGGCATGTGAACTGGCCAATCTAGTCCGGAGTTCTTAAAGCAGTTATCGCTTCTCTTACTCCGGTGTAGTTGCTCAACGCTTGACTTCCGTTATCGAAGCTTTAATCTAATCTGTAAATACAAGCATATCCCATTACTTACATATAGACTCAGAATAAATCTCCTATAGAAGTTCCATTACTCTGCTTGCGCATTCCAAGCAATCGTGACCTCACACATTATGGACAATTGTGCAGCTCGCTGGAAGCGCGTGTCAGCGGTAGTGTCGCTCCAAATCAGAGATATACCTAGTACCCACCCTGTCAGCATTCTCCTCCAGCCACTCGCTTAGGCGCGTCTGCCCTATGGAAGGGCCTTCCGAGACAAGCAGATTGGACATCAAGCCCTTGATTTCATCCTTTGTTATCACCATATCCTTATCCTTGACCACGCAGCCAATCAGTCTGGCTAGGAAAAGTGCAAGCATAGCCCTGACATGAATGACCTTAGCTCGGCTATGTATCTTGTTGGCAATAAGTCGAACCAGTTCATCAAATGTGAAAATCTCCGGGCCGGCAGCATCCATGACTACATTGTCATCTCTTTGACCGGCGCTGACAGCTATTTCTGCCACATCCTCAACAAACACAGGTTGAATTCGGTAGTGTCCTGAGCCGAAGATGGCAAATATCGGGAACTTCCTCAGGAGCCAGGTGATATTATTAATGAGGACCGCTTCCGCCCCGAAGATTACAGTTGGCCGGATAATAGCATAGGACAGCTTAGAATGGGTGATAGCCTTTCCCACTAGGGCCTTGCCCCTAAAATAAGGAAAAGGTGATTCTTCGGAAGGGTTTGTAATGCTGATGTGCACAATCCTGCGGACTCCAGCTTCTTCAGCAGCCTTGATAAGCGTCTCCGTATTCTCAACGGCCATATCAAACGTAACCCGCGTGTGCGAGAAGCGGACCCAGTAAGTGTTGTATAAGGTTGTTGCTCCTTGCAAACTCTTCGTCAATTGGCTGGGATTATCGAAGTTGAACGGGGAAGCGCTCACCTTTGAGCCGAACGGGTTTTCACGATTGGAACGCCCAGTAAGAGTCACGACTCTTTCCCCCGTAGCAAGAAGTCGCCGTGCTATGTATTTGCCGGTGTAGCTGAAAGCGCCGGTCACCACGTTCAATTCCGTAGTTTCCACGACTAGGAGTACCCCAAACCTTTATTCATCCTAAACCCTAAAGAGATACTGAACTACCCGCCGCCTATAGCAGCCACCACTAATAGCTCAAGAGATTCCTTGTTTTTGTAACGCTCCTCGGTAGCTAGCTGAACGAGTTCCTCATATGAGTTAATCACTTGGTCTTCTACTACAACCAGGGTCCCCGAATTAAAAAGAGGAAGGTCTTTGGCTTGCTCCAAGTCATAGATTTCGACGTTCTTCCCCCAGGAACCCCAGTTGACCTTTAATTTGGGTAGTTTAGACATTTTGCGACTTCCCCTTTTAGTGCTCTTTTCCTTGCTTAGACGGCATTTTAACCTATAGGCGTCCATTTCTCAAACTGCCTAGAAAACAAACAATAACCACTACTAGTTAGCAATTTGTTGAACTATGGCTTTTCTTTTAATTATGACCCTCCGAGTTCAAAAACGTCTTGATTCTTTAGGTATTTTATATCAAATTGATAGTCTCTGCGCCAGTAATTGCGCATTTCGTAAAATTCTGGGCAACAAGCAACTTGACACTGTGTAATTGCCGTTGTAAACTTCCATAATGCTACTTAATATCGTAAAACAATTTGGAAATAGACCGTGCTTAGCTTGCGGTAGGTATATAGAGGCCTAGGTGAACAGGCTGGCATGATTTAGTCAGAGGGTCATAAAGAAGGAAAGTAAAAGGCATGATTGTTGGTGTCCCACGAGAGATAAAGAACAATGAATATAGGGTATCATTGGTGCCAGCTGGGGTGAGGGCTTTAGTTGAAAAAGGTCATAAGGTCATTGTGGAAAGGTCGGCTGGCGAGGGAAGTGGCATATCTGATGAAGAGTATCTTGGGGCAGGAGCGGTGATTAGAGAGTCCCCAAATGATATTTACCAAGAAGCTGAGATGATAATTAAGGTAAAGGAACCCCTCCCTCAGGAATATGACCTGTTGGGTGAAGGGCAGATATTATATACCTTTTTACATCTGGCACCGGCATTAGAGCTGACTAAGGCTTTGCTAAGACGGAAAGTGATAGGAATTGCCTATGAGACAGTCCAACTGGAAGATGGCTCTCTGCCCTTATTGACTCCTATGAGTGAGATTGCGGGGAAGATGTCTATTCAACTTGGTTGCTTTTATCTGCAAAAGGAGAACGGTGGTAGCGGAGTTTTACTGGGTGGGGTTCCGGGCACCAAGCCTGGCGAGGTTGTTATCATAGGTGGAGGAACTGTGGGCAAGAATGCAGCCAAAGTTGCCTTAGGCATAGGGGCTAATGTGACTATTTTAGATATAAGTCTTGACACATTAAGATACTTGTGTGATACTTTGCAGGGTAGGGTCACCACTTTAGCATCAAATAGTAGCAACATTGAAAGCGCCCTAGCCAATGCTGATTTAGTCATAGGAGCTGTATTGGTACCTGGAGCTAGAGCGCCGTGCTTAGTCACCAGGGATATGGTTGGAAAAATGAGAAAGGGCTCCGTAATTGTAGACGTGGCTATTGACCAGGGCGGGTGTGTCGAGACTTCACTTCCTACTACTTTCGAAAAGCCAGCCTTTACCATTGACGGCGTAATTCATTGTTGTCTTCCCAATATGCCCAGTGCTGTTGCCCGGACTTCAACCTTTGCTTTGACTAATGCCACGTTTCCCTATGCCCTAAAGCTGGCGGATTTAGGTTGTGAGAAAGTGTTACTTTCTGATGATGCATTGAGGAAAGGGCTTAACGTATTTATGGGGAAACTGACCAACAGGGCAGTAGCTGAGTCGCTGGGTTTGGAGTATATCCCTTTTGATGTAGGGGTAATCCCAACTGCCTAGCACATTACTCTATAGAACTTTAAAATGAAGATTTTGCATATTAGCACTAGCCAGGAAAGGAGATAGGCTTATGAGTAGTTAGCTAATACCAAGCATGAACCAAAGTAAAACTTGGAGGAAAGATGATTTCAGAAGAAGAGGTTAGCAAGCTTTCTTGGCCAGAAGCGCCTAAGATAGTTACCAAGAAGATACCGGGACCTAAATCCAAAGTAATTCTTGAAAAAGAAATGGCCAACGAGACTCCTACCAGAATCTTGCCAAATGCTATTCCTTGCGTATGGAGTGAAGCCTTCGGAGCTACAGTAAAGGACCCTGACGGCAACATTTTTATCGACTTAACTGCTGGTGTGGCAGTGAACAATGTTGGACATTCTCATCCTAAAGTAGTTGAAGTCATTAGAAAAGAATGTGGCATTCTAATGCACAATCCGGACGCTTCTAATCCCTGGAGGCAAAAGCTGGGGGAGAAGCTTTCCCAAATAGTTCCAGGAAATCTTAAGGGAAACGTTAAGATGGCATACGGATTAAGTGGCAGCTCTGCGGTAGAGATAGCCATCAAGTTTGCCAGAGCTGCTAGTGGAAAGTCCCTTATATTGGGTTTTCAAGGCGCATACCATGGTGGTATAGGTTTAGCACTTACTCTTACTACAGGGTCTCAATACCGAAGTAAATACCGCCCGTTTATGCCCTTTATTCACCATGTTGGTCCGTACGCCTATTGCTATCGTTGCCCATTTGATCTGAAGTATCCCGATTGTGACCTGGCGTGCGCCAAGTATGTAGACTACCAGATAAGCAGCCCTTATTGCGGAATAGACGTAGGAGATGTGGCTGCCCTAATTGTTGAACCTATTCAAGCTGAAGGAGGGTATGTGCCTCCTCCGCCTGGATTTCTGGACTATCTCAAGAAAATGTGCCAGAGACTGGGAATATTGTATATAGATGACGAGGTCCAGGTTGGCATGGGAAGAACGGGCAAGATGTTTGCTATAGAGCACTACGGAGTGGAACCAGATATGATAACCCTGGGCAAGGCACTAGGTGGAGACCTACCCTTTAGCGCTGTAATTTCCCGAAAGGACATCGCCGAAAAGTTGGACCCCATGAGCCATGTGTTGACCGCGGCAGGAAATGCTACTTCTTGTGCTGTGGCTTGCACTAACATTGACCTACTCCAAGATGGGCTTATAGAGAGGGCAGCCGAACTGGGAGATTACATCATAGCCAAACTCAGGGATATAGCTAAGGAAAGAGAAATCATAGGAGATGTAAGAGGTAAAGGCTTAGGGATTGCCATTGCCATAGAGTTGGTCAAGAACAGAGAGACCAAAGAACCCCTCCAGATTGGCGAAATGGTACGAATCATGTGGGGGTTGAGAGACAAGGGTGTTCTTCTTCTGCCTGCTGGAAGATTTGGTAATGTACTAAGGTTTATCCCTCCATTAGTGATAACTAAAGCCCATGTCGACAAGGCTTTGGAGATAATATCCCGAGTTCTCAAAGAAGTAGAAGGTGACGTTTTAGTAGCAAAGTAAGCAGATAAAGCCAATCATATCTTAGTAGTAAATTTTAAGATGAAAGGAGGGCGAAAATGTTAGGTGGTTATATGGGGAAAATACTATTCGTTGACCTGACTAAGGGAAAAATAACCGAGGAATCATTACCAGAGAGTGTTTACCGTGATTTTATTGGCGGCATTGGGCTAGGAGCCCGGGTTCTCTACGAGCGTATGAAGCCCAAGGCTAACCCCCTGGGGCCGGATAATATGCTGGGTTTTGTTACCGGACCCTTTACCGGAACCGCGGTTCCAGCGTCAGGCAGATACACGGTAGTCACCAAGTCCCCTTTGACCGGAGCCTGGGCTGATACCAATTCAGGCGGTTCCTTTGGTCCGGAGCTGAAGGCTGCCGGCTATGATGCTGTCTTTTTCTCTGGCATTTCCCCCAAGCCGGTTTATCTGTGGCTATCTTCAGGTAAAGCTGAACTCAAGGACGCCTCTCACCTATGGGGTAAAGACACCGTTGACACTGAGGATACCTTGCTCAAGGAGTTAAAGGAGCCCAAGGCACAAATTGCCTGTATTGGCCCATCGGGTGAATCTTGCTCGTTAATAGCGGGAATAGTTACTGAAAAGGGGCACTTAGCAGGGAGAGGTGGCACGGGCGCGGTAATGGGCTCTAAACGCTTAAAGGCAGTAGCAGTAAGGGGCGATAAGAAAGTACCAGCCGCCAATGCTGAAAAACTTAAGGCTCCAAGGGAGGCTACCCTTAAGAGCTTTCAGACCAGCGACTTTCAGAAGGGGCTATATGCACTTGGGCCAGGCGGAGGAACCAGCCATCTGGTAGGTATGGGTGAGGTTGGTATTAAGAATTGGCTTTTATTTGGCGTAGAATCAATGCCCACCTGTACCAATCTGGATACCGCCAATGTGGAGAAATACAAGCTAAGAAGGGCTGCTTGCCGTGGATGCCCTATAGCATGTGGAGCTATATTGGAGTTGAAGGAGGGCCCATTTGCTGTGCCGGGCGAAGTGCACCGGCCACAATACGAAACCTTGGCTGCCTTTGGCTTAATGTGTCTAAATGATAATGTCGAATCAGTTATTAAAGCTAATAGTATCTGCAACCGCTACGGAGTGGATACCATCTCCGCAGGCAGTATTATTGCTTTTGCTATGGAATGCTATGAGCATGGCATCATCTCTGACAAGGATACAGGCGGCATCAAGCTTACCTGGGGTAATGCTGAAGCCATAATTGCTATGTTAGAGAAGATGGTCCGCCGAGAGGGCTTTGGCGCTGTGCTTGCCGACGGGGTTAAAAAGACGTCAGAAAAAATCGGCAAGGGCTCTGAGGAATTTGCCATGCATGTTCATGGACGCGAGATACCGATGCATGATACTAGGAACTGGCCCGCCCGTAGCGCCGGCTATGTTGTTGATGCTGAGGCAAGTAACCATTGCTTCAGTGATGGGGCAATGATGCTCGAGCTAGGTGTGCCCCTAGGATTTGACCCGGCATTGCAGGTACCTAAGGTGGAGCTGCACGGCGATTACGAGAATAAAGGACCATTGTATAAGACGGGTTTTGAGTTTGTTGAGCTGCTTAGCTCCGCCGGGCTATGTGCTTTTGCCACCATATTCAACCCTGGCGTACCTGTGGCTGAATTCATTGCTGCAGTAACCGGATGGGACTTTACCTGGGCAGAAGGACTTAATGCTGGGCACCGGATTCTCACCCTACGGCAGGCTTTTAATGTGCGTGAAGGTTTGACCCCAGAAGAGTTCAAGCTACCTCCACGAATGGTGCTATCAGCAACTACTGGGCCTAATGCTGGGGTAAAAGTTGATGTTAACGCCCTAACAACCCATTGCTTTGCTGCTCTGGGGTGGGACCTTAAGACAGGCAAGCCCTATCGCAGGACGCTGATTAACCTAGGTCTGGATGAACTGACTAAGGACCTGTGGAAGGAGGCTTGAAAAGGGGCAATATTAAACAAGGCAAATGCTTAGGTACTATATACCACATTGAATTTAGCGATACCTGCGTAGGGTGATTATGATTTTTGGAAGGTAAGAGACGCTGCTAAGTATTGACACAGTGTAACTCGTATGATATTTTTGAACAAATATTAGGCAAGGAGGGCAAAAATGAAAAACAGAAAATTAAGTTTCCTGGGTTCGCTGGTGATGGTCGTGTTGTTAGTCAGTTTGACAGTGTTGGTTGGTTGTAAAGCGGCACCAGCCAAGGTGTATGAATGGAAAATACAGTCCGTCTGGGCACGCGGGGATTTATCCATGGAAACGCTGGCGTATTTCGCTGAACGTGTGGAGGAGAGGAGCAATGGACGGCTAAAGATTAAAGTGTTCGCCGAACCAGAGCTAGTGCCGCTACCGGAGGTATTTCCCGCCACCTCGCAGGGAACCTTGGATATGGCGCAGGGCGGTGGTGCAATCTGGTCGATGGTGGTTCCCTGCGGTGATGTGGTGTTTGGCAGCGTGCCCCGATTATGGGACTTTCCTGACCTCTCCGTTGAAGACGGAGCCAAAAAGCAGCGTCAATTCCTCTTTGAAAGCGGCGCCGTAGATATACTTCGTCGGGAATACGCTAAACATAACCTCTACTGGCTTGATATGCACACTGCCGGTTCGGTATGTCACCTTTCTACCAAGGAGGTTCATACCCTTGCCGATATAAAGGGGCTGAAAATAGCTGACCTCGGCGGCTGGATGGCTCAGTGGCACGCGGCGCTTGGGTGGGTCCCCGTCGAGATGCTACCCGCAAGTGACATGGAGATGGCACTGAGGCTGGGCACTATTGATTGCTTAGATTGGGATTTGAGTGCCATAGCCGGCTTCGGGTGGCACAAGGTAGCTCCGTACTGGGTCAGTAACGAGGGCCTGGTGACCCACATCCTCCAGGATATGCTGGTAAACATGGATTCTTGGAACGCACTGCCCGATGACCTGAAACAAGCCCTGGCTGGTGCCGCTGAGGACTACTTCTATAAGACAATAGAGGTCTATAGTGCCCAGCGAGAGCAAGTCATAAGTATGGTGAAAGCAGGGGAAGTTACTGAGTGCTTAATGGACAAGGAATATGAGCGCGCAGCCGATGAAGCAGCTTATAAACTGTGGGATAAAGCAGCTGCAGAAGACCCAGCATCTGCCGAGTTAATTAAATTAATAAAAGAGTTTAGAGGTATAAAGTAAGCGGCTCTAAGCATGGGTAAGAAAGGGAATATTTTTTTCAGACTAACCGATACCGTTACTGAGAAGGTAGGCAGGGCTATTGGCTTAATAGCCCTGCCTATTATGTTGATAATTGCCATTGAGGTGGTATCAAGATATGTCTTCAACAGTCCCACCAGGTGGGGGTGGCAGGTAATTACAGACCTCTTTGGAGTGTTAGCACTCTTTGGCGGAGCATACGCTTTGCTACATGGTCGCCATATAAGGGTTGAGATATTTTATGAACGCTTTGGTTCCAAGCTGAAGCTGGTCAGCAATTTGCTTACTGCAATCTCCTTCTTCATCTTCATCGGGTTGCTGATGTGGCAAGGATACTTGATGGCGGAAATATCAGTTAGAAGCAGAGAGGTTATCAGGGGGATTATTCACTTCCCTGTTTATCCATTAAAGATACTTATACCGGTGGCTGCCTTCCTGTTCTTGCTTCAGGGGATAGCCAATCTCCTGCGAGGCAAGATATAAGAAAGCTCCCAATGACCAAATAACATAGGGCAGAAGCCTACCGTCAAGTGAGGATATACTAAAAAGAAAAGCTGCGTGTAACCTCGTAAGGCGTAAGTAAAAAGCAATCCTAGTTGTTCGCTTTGGTGGGTTGTTTATGAGTATTGAGCTAATTACGGTCATTTTATTCGGCGGGATGCTGGTGCTACTATTTCTGGGAGTCCCTATTGTCTTTGGAATTGGTGGTCTCAGCGCAATCTTAACCCTTTTCCTATGGGGACCCAAGGGATTGTACACGGTGGCTAGTACTGCTTTTGGGCAAATAGCAAGCATGACTCTGTTGGCAATTCCGATGTTCGTCTTAATGGCGAATTTCTTGGTCCATTCAGGCACAGCCGACAGTCTATATCAGTCGCTAAGCTACTGGCTATCAGGCATAAGGGGCAGTCTGGCAGTAGTAACGGTGGGAGCATGTACTGCCCTCGCTATGTGCGGGGGATTTGGCCCCGGCATCATCACTATGAGCCTGATAGCGATACCTATCATGCTCAAACGCTCTTATGATAAGTCGTTGACCTTAGGCAGCGTGATGGCTGGAGGAATCCTGGGTGACCTTATTCCCCCCAGCATCATCATAATTGTCTACGCCTACATTACGCGGTTATCGGTTGGGGAGCTTTTCATGGCAGTGGCTATCCCCGGCTTTATTTGCTCGGCTTCATTCATAACCTACATACTGATAATATGTCGCTTTAATCCTGAGCTAGCCCCCAAGGTGGCTGAGGAGGTAACCTGGAGGATGAGGTGGGTATCGCTCAAAGGGGTAGCTCTTCCGGCCTTATTAGTCTTAGGGGTGCTGGGGTCAATCTTCCGGGGTATTGCTACTCCTACAGAGGCTGCCGGCATCGGAGCTTTAGGCGCATTGCTTTGCTGTTTCATCAATCGTACCTTCAGTTGGAAGATGGTCAGGGAATCATGCATGGACACCATTGCGATTACCGGCATGGTTATGTGGCTTATGATTGCTGCTAACCTCTTCCGTGTCTTTTTCACCAGTGTCGGGGCTCAGGAATTGATATTGGATCTAGTACTAGGGCTACCAGTTAGCCCTTGGGTCGTCTTTGCCGGGATGCAGGTTATCCTCCTCATACTTGGTTGTTTTATGGATGATTTTGCTATCATAACCATCTGTGCCCCAATATTTTATCCTATTGCCATTTCCCTGGGCTTCGACCCTTTGTGGTATGCCATAGTCTTTATCATTAATATGGAGATTGGCTACTTAACGCCTCCCTTCGGTTGGGCTTTAATCATGGTCAAGGGACTTGCTCCCCCAGAAATAACTACAGGGGACATCTGGCGCTCAAGCCCCCCATTCATAGCCATAATGTTTTTAGTCTTGATTATTGTTATTCTATTTCCTCAGCTTACTCTATGGCTTCCGGGTATGATGCGAGGGTAATTGTCACGATAACTTTCTAACCATACCATTTACGTCATTAATGGTTTGGCTAGCCTCTATTAACTTCATCCTTTTGACCGCAACCTAAAACTAGTGTCTTTTCCAATGACAGGAGGGAGACAGAAAATTATTTCAATGAGAAAAGTCCATACAAAAATGAGTATTTCATTGATATAACAGCTGGGGTGACCACCTACGCATTAGATTAGAATTTAGCTACGCTATACTTATTCTCGCCATATGAGTAGGGCACTGCGAGTGTATGACCACAGCTATATTGAATTTCGTGATCATACCAATCTGGAAAGGCTGCTTTAAGTTCCGCCATCATCTTTTTACGGTTGTCAGGCGGCATATCTTTAATACTGTATCTCCCAGCGTATTTGAGTCGCAAATCCTGAAAGGTGGTGAGCCATTTTTCCATCGCATCGAAGATCTCCGGTCCGCACACATAACCATGACCGGGAATGATGGTCTTGACGTCAAATGTCCGTAGCCAATCAATTACCCGTAGCCAGTGGCCGTCACGCTCCTCTTCATTCCAGGGGTGCCACCCATTGTATATCACATCATTGGGGAGCAACACTTTCAGTTCCGGGATGTAAACAATAGTGTGTTCAGTGTCTTCGGCCGGACCAGTAGTATACAGGCGCAAAGTAAAGTCTCCGGCATCAATTATTTTTTCCTTTTCAAAAGTCTCCGTGGGCTCTATAATCTTGAGAGGGACCCTATTCCACGTCCCAAACATTTTGGTCCACTTGAGCTGGGCTTCACCCACAAGATAAATGTAGTTTGCCGTCTCCTTAGCCATTAAAATAGGAGCTTTGGGTGCGACCTTACGGAAGAACTGGAGGGATGACCAGTGGTCAGGATGACCATGGGAAACAATAAACAGTGAGATGTTCCCGGAGGTGTACTTCTTGATTTGTTTCCAAAGTACCTTCCCATCTTCATTGAGGAAAGGCACATCATAGACAACTACTCCCATTTTCTTGGTTTCGAAGAAAATATGGTTTGACCACCAGTTTTCTAGTGCCGTGGTATACACATAAAAGATGTCCTCAACTATTTCGATTTCCGCCATCGTCTTAAATCCTCCATTAGTATCAATTTCTCTGGATAAAGTCTCGTTTGATGAACATCTAATTTTACCTGATTTATTACCCTCTGTTAATTCCCTTTTTCTTAAATCTATATGCCCCTCCCGCGCGCGACTTGGCCGCCATCCATAAAGATGGTCTGTCCTGTGATATAATTGGATGCTTCTGATGCGAGAAAGAGTACTAAAAGTGCCACTTCACGAGTTTCACCGAATCGACGCAAGGGAATTGAAGCAAGCATAAATTCTTTCATCTCGGGCTGGTCGAACACCTTGGCGTTAAGCTCAGTACGTATATCACCGGGACCAATAGCATTTACGCAAATGTGAAACGGAGCCCACTCTATAGCCAAACATCTGGTCAACATACTGAGTCCAGCCTTACTGACGCAATAGGCAGAAAAGTAGGGAGGAGCTAGGTCAGCACTGTTGGAACTGATATTTATGACTTTACCTTTCCTCTGTTTTAACATGTGCGGTGCAACAGCTTGAGCGAAGAGAAAAGCACTGGTTAAGTTGGTATCTATAACCTGGTGCCACTCCTCCTCAGTCAGTGGTGTATCCCAGCTATCCGCCACCTTCCACTCGGGAGGCTTCATCTTCTTCATCTCAGGAACAAAAGCAATGGGCTTTAGAATATCGATTCCGGCATTGTTAACTAAGATGTCGATCTTACCAAACTGTGAAACGGTCTGCTCCACTACTCTCTTTACTTCGTTTGCCTTAGTTACATCTGTGGGCACAGCCAGTGCCTTCCGCCCCAACTGGCGAATTTCACCGGCTGTCTGCTCTATCTGCTTCACCGTCCGGGCAGCCACTGTAACATCGGCACCAGCCTCAGCGAGAGTCAAAGCAATGCTCTTGCCAATACCCCTGCCTGCCCCCGTTACAAGCGCTACCTTGCCTTCAATGCTGTATTCCTTGGGAATCATTATACCTCCTCTTTTCCCAAAATTACTTGTTGCTTATGCTTAATTTCACACCTTTTATGATTTTTTGTTTATTAGCTTTTTGGTACCACTCCAGAGTACGAGGCGACTGCCCCTCCACCTTCTTGGCCAAGAGGAAATAGCCGAATAAGGCAGGTAGTCGTCTAGCTTTGTGGAGCGGGAGACGGGACTCGAACCCGCGACAACCTGCTTGGAAGGTTGGCTAGAGACAAGCTAGCAGTCGCTTACTAGACCAACCGCTTGCCTCCTTTCTGACTGCTATTCTAGTGAACCGAAACAAAGAAATCAAGCCCCTACACATTGGCTAGCGCACTGCCCGACGCGATCCTCAAGAGTAACAAAACGCCCAACTGTTCAGCGTGGCCTCGAATAGATGGCAAGACTACTACCTTTCACTCGCTCTCAACCTCGGATTCCTAGCACCCAAGTGGACGATACAAAGAACTCTTAGCCTGGCATTTAGCCTCAGTGCCTGCTCTTTTGCTCTGGGAATATATGATAGCATTGAGGGTATCTAAGTTCATTCGTCTCAAGTGCTAAGCGTGCCCGAATCTCTGAGACTTCATACCACTCATAAAAAACGGGGGTAGATGTGACCTAACTCCGATTCATCTCAATTCTTGCAAAAATTGTCGGAATTGATCTTTACTAGGGGCAGCGTGCCGGATCGTTGAGTGCGTGATTGCAAAAGCTGCAAAAGCATTGCCCGACTTGGCAGCAGATTCAACGTTCCCACTCTTTTTGAATTCAGCTAAGAAGCCCGCCGCAAACGCGTCACCCGCACCGACTGGGCATACTCGTTTCACCTTGTAGCCTGGAAAGGACTCGCTCTCACTCTGATGAAACACGGTGCATCCGAAGTCACCACGGGTGATAATTACAGACTTGGCACCCAATTTCTGCAAAGCTAAACCTGCGGCTTGCACTGACTCTTCGTTAGAATACTGAAACGCTTCTTGCTCATTAACAAACAGGACATCGACGAATTCTAATAGTTGGTGGAAGTTGCTTCCGTGTCCCTCTTGAAAATACACAGATCCCGGGTTGAAAGCGATTAACTTTCTATGTTTTGTGGCGACTTCTACAAATTCCTTGTGCACCCTCGGTGTGCACGGGCCAATATAGAACAAGGTGGAATCGGAGACGTACCCAGCGGGAAGGTCTTTGCTTGACAGCTCTTCGACAGCACCCAGGGTAACCAAATAGACCCGATTGCCTTCGAAATCGTGAATTATCGCGATTCGCGTACTCATCGAATTCTCCACTTTGCCAACGCCCCTGACGCATACACTATATTGCTTCATGCGTGTAACTAACTCCTCTCCTTCGTCGTCCGTTCCAATCTTACTAACCAAACCAACTTGCAAACCTCCGAAAAAAGAGGAATAGGCCGCTACGTTGGCCGCACCACCTCCATGAGCATTGTATGTTCGTCTGACGAAGCATTCAGAATTAACTCGTGGCAAAGCTGGGACTTCAAATATAGTATCTAGTGATAAGCAACCGATACTTATGAGGTCAAACCTCACGGGACAGCCTCGCGTTGCCACTTACTTAAGGCATCTGCAGCTATGCTTGAAGCTTTCAGAGCCGGCAAGCCGACTTCAAGCAAAGGGTCATAGTATTCTCTGCTTTTTTCGAAACCTTGATCCAACTTATTCAATAGACCCAAAATCCAAGAGAAAACGTCTGCGATTTCGTCTTGAAATTTCATAATCCTTTCACGCTTGCTTTTTTCGCTTGGTCTGGGCCTGAGCTCCCGTAACTTCCGAAGGTCTTCGGCAACCTCGCCGACTTCTTCCAAAAAATGAAGAGCGATTGCTGATAAACTTAATTGACGGTGGTTCGGGCCGTAAATATCCTTGATCATATTCGCCCACTGATCAAGATAGGACGGTCTAGGCTTCTTCTCTCTCGCTGTCTTGAGATGAAGCTCTCTAAGCGGTCTCTTGTCTTCAGGAACCTGAGGCACAGCCAAACAGACACATGGCAAATACCTCGGACCCACTATATCGTCATGTCGAAGTTCATGCGTGCAACGGTAACATGTTCCCGGATATTTTTTCCACATCATTTCCGATAGACTTTCCATAAACGATGGGAACCGTTCTTTACGGTGCTTCTCGCTATAGACTTTAACGAAGGAGCAAAGCCAACCCAAGGCTCTCCCCAGCCCCACAACCATTTTGGCGTATTCTTCTGTTCGCACCTGCTCCGCTATGAACGCAGCGATTTCAACGAACCGAAGCCATGCCTCCGCTGAGTCAAGCTTGTCCCATGACCCCGGATTGGCATCAAAAAATTCGCTACACCACTCCTCTAGCGTTAGTTGAGCAGGATCCTTCACCATCTCACATCCTCCACCGCTACTTCTGAGCTAATAGTGCGGTCACGAGTGGCAGGCAGGACGGCTCCGTCCCCAACCGCCTCGCAGGTATGCGAATGGTATCAGGTATACGGTTGGACGGGTAGTCCGGAGGGAGACAAAACTCCTCATAAAGAAGCACGGTGAACCCAACGTACTCAAGAAGGTCATAGTACTCTTCCCTAGACCAAGTGACTGAGGGGACGAACACGGTTTTCCGTTCCAGCGTGGTAAAGCGGGCATAGTGGAGCGAATCGCCATCGCTTTCGCGCAACGTCTTGGCCCACAATCGCGTCGGACACGTCATGAGAAGGAAACCGCCTACTATTAAAACTCGCCATGCTTCCTTATAAAAACGAGGTAGGTTGTAAGGGTCTGCCAAAAACGCGAACACTCCGTCAAAATGATTCTCTGCATAGGGCAGATTGAAGGCTGAGAAGTGTTCATAGGTCATATTTGTTGGCAGAGGTCGACTGTGCTGGGCCATTTCAGTACACAGGTCGCCAACGACCAGGCTACTATCGGCAGGGAGTACACATCTGAGCAGAGTCGCCGCCCCACCGCCTACCTCAAGGTACTGTTTTCCACGTTTCACGAGTCCGTATTTCTGCTGATACGCATCCAATATTCGCTGATCCAGAAAATCGAATGCACGGCATGTCATGTGCCTTCCATCATAGTATTCACCTGCAATTAGGCGATACGCTGCTTGCGACTCTTGTTCCAGCCTTTGCTCGTCAATTTCCCGCAAAAGTTGGAGAGTAGCCAACTTATGTGCCTTTTCCGTCAAAACGCCCTCCGAGGATCTGTGCACCCACCCCCGCTCCCAACCCAGGCAGCTTACCTTACCTGAGATCCCCGCCAATGAGTTTATCATACCTCGCTTTAATCTTCAATGACCTTAACAAGGTTAACCATTCGCTAATTTGTGTATGCTATAATGAACCTAGGCCTAACCTATGATTGGAGACTAGATTTAGATATGAGTTTGTGGGTAGCAATCATACCGCCTTTAGCAATATTCATAGTGCAGCTTATTTGGGACAAACTTAGGGAAAGAAGTAAACAGCCCATCTATTATTACAAGACAGAAGAGATAATATCAGGAACAGGCGAATTCGCCAATGATATTCAGATTCACTTCAAGCGGGAGAAGGTTGCACGAGTTTCAATCACTAGAATCGGCCTGGTCAATGTTGGAAAGGAGCCTATTGACCAGACTGACATCAAGAGTATTGACCACAAGTTAAAGGTGACTTTTGATAACGATGTTCGTATATTGCAAGAACCAAGGATATTAAAAAAATCTAGGGAGGATATAGGTTTTCAGGTTGCCCGTGGTGATAGGGAGCTCTCGCTTTCTTTCAACCTCCTCGATTACAGAGATGGAGCTGTTGTGGAAGTGGTACACACGGGCAATAAGAACACCAAGGTGGATATCGGCGGCGTAATCATCGGGGTCCCAAAAGGAATTATTGAAAGAAGTTATCGGTATGCTTCAAATAAGGTGAAGCTTTATCACGGCGTGAGTGGTTCAATATCAGCAGCACTTCTTATTTTTGTTATTTGGAAACTGACCCCTGCATTCGTTGTTGATATATCAGGAAACAATGTTAGCTGGTTTGCCTTACTTGTCAGCTTGCTACTTGCAGGAGGTCTAATACTGTCCATTGCTGACCACGCAAAACAGTACTTGAGAAGCATCCCGGCTTCTCTAAGCCTCGAGACCTAATCCATAATCGCTGAACCATTTGAGTGTTTGTTTAACGGCTCGACCCTCTGTGTGGCTTTAGTACAATACATGCGCTCGCCCATGCACCATTGCCGTACCTATGCACTCTCTTGGTACCTTCGACGCGGAGGGATTTTCCCCAGGCAGACTGTGCACGCGATAGGATGCTACGATACCTGGTCTCGAGCTTGTCTTCAGCTTTCTTAATCCTCCCATCGTCTGCAGAAGAATAGAAAACAAAGAGACCAAACTGCAAGGTCGTTTCCCGCATCAGCAGAAGCTTAGCTATCCGGTTTATGTCGGCGCCGCATTGGCCTTCGTAGTTGTATACGTTGTGCTTAATCTCAATGGCGGCTCGGGGCGAGTCCTGTGCCCACCAAAGAAGAATATCAATGCGTCCAGCCGGCCTAGTTGCTTGTGCCAGTCTTCCTCGTCTTTCGCCACAAGCAGCCTTTATTGCAGCTTTACAGCTTTGCTCTATCGTTATGAATTTTGAACCTGGCGCTTCCATGATTGACCTTGCTACGAACCCGCTTATTAGGTGCTCTGCGGAGTACGCAAGCCACTCTCCGTCCGACCATCGTTCATACGCGTTCTCCGCATCGTCAATTCCGTCGAGGACTGCCTCAATGATCAGTTTTTGTGGTGTTTGGCGTGGCATCGACTCCTCCGCGGGTGTATATGTCTTGCTACCATCTTCGTCATATTATCATGCAGTAACCATATTACGGTTGTCCTTGGGGATCTGTCAACGAATTCCATAGCAGCTGCAACGTCCGGCATGCGGAAGAACCGAAAGGGTGCCAGCTCGATGATTTTCACAGCACCCTAACGCGGGGCAAATCGTAAACCGTTGGCGAATAGAGCGAGATTGCACAAATGTCAGAAAAGTGCAGCTATTACTCAGACTATCACCCTGTTTCTCCGAACATAAACTATATGGAAGTAATATATTGTTTGCATAATACGGGCGATGTATAATAGCATTACCGAGAGGTTATGTAATCAAGCAGGAACCGGAGAATGGCAACAACAGAGCAAACGATAAATGACGCCCTAGCTGGAGTCTTGATGGAAACCCGGAGTCTCTGGCGGTATAGGGGCGTTGTCAAATCTGAAAACGTCGACGTCTTGAAGGGCAGCGGTAAAAAGCCGGACATTCTCATCACCGAGCCGAATGTCTCCCCCGTTATAGTCGAGACAGAAGTACTGCCAGCTAACTCGGTTGAATCGGACGCCAGACAACGCCTCGGCGAGCATCTGACGCCTTCACATGGGCGCATACTGTCTTCGTTAGCAATCAGGTTGCCAGTCAGGTTGAGGGACTTTTCAGGGCAGCTATTGAAGGATGAAATCCTCAACGCGTCTGACTTTGAGATAGCTCTTTATACCGGGGAAAGCCCGGAATCATGTATGCGCTGGCCGCAGAATGGATGGGTGCGCGGTAACGTCACCGATTTGTCGATGCTAATTCAATCGGCTGCTATACCTCCTGCAGTTGTTGAAGAAGCCGCCAACAAGTTGGTTGACGGGGTAAGCGAGGCCGCCGCCCTCCTAGAGGATATGGCGATAGCCCACCCAGGAGCGATAAAGAAGATTTGCGAGGAACTACGCCAGCAGGACGGGGAGCAGACACGGAGAATGGCCACGACCATTCTGGCCAATGCGCTGGTGTTCCATGAAAGCTTGGCACGCGGCGAGGGCGATTTATATGACGTGCGGACGCTAGAGGAACTGCGGGGCAAGCGGAGCGGCGTCAACAAGGGTGAGATGCTTGAGGATTGGAAGCGGATTCTGAAGGTCAACTACTGGCCGATTTTCGATATCGCCCGGCGTATCCTGGAAGTCATCCCCGCAGACACGGCCCATCCGCTCCTTGAACGGCTAGTCACCACCGCCGGCGAGCTGGTGGCCAACCACATGATGCGCTCGCATGATCTGACCGGCGCTGTCTTCCAGCGCCTTATTGCAGACCGCAAGTTCTTGGCGGCTTACTATACCAATCCGTCTTCGGCGGCGCTGCTTGCCGGGCTGGCCATAGACGCCATAAAAACACCAGGCGGCGGCTCATGGTCAAAGGAAAATGACGTGACGGCTCTGCGTATCGCTGACTTTGCCTGCGGCACCGGCACACTCTTATCTGCTGCTTACCGCCGCATCAGCCAACTGCACGAGGCTTCCGGCGGAGATGCCGAGATGATACACCCCGCAATGATGTCTTCCGCGCTGGTAGGCTGTGACGTGCTGCCGGCAGCTGCCCACCTGACCGCTTCGATGCTGGCCGGGGCTCATCCTACTATTAAATACAAAGGCAGTTCGATTTTGGCAGTCACGTACGGCAAGCAGGATGATGGCGGGGTTGCTCTTGGTTCTCTCGATTTACTTGATCCGATGAGGATGTTTGGAATTCTTTCGATAACGGCAAAGGCTATTGAAGGAATGGGCGAAAGTGAGAAAGAAGCATGGTCTACTTTGCCTCATGAGTCATTTGACATGGTTATTATGAATCCTCCATTTACTCGAGATACTGGTCAAGGAGGCGAAAAGGTAGGAGTGCCTCATCCTATGTTCGCTGCTTTTGGTTCTAAAGAGGAAGAACAGCGCGAGATGGCCAAAGCTGCGCAAAAGTTACTACGTGGGACAAGCGCTCACGGCAATGCTGGCGAGGCCAGCGCTTTCCTTGTCTTGGCTGACCGTAAGCTAAAGAATGGCGGCACATTAGCGATGGTGATGCCTTTGGTTTTAATGTCCGGAGAAGCCTGGGAAGAGTCGCGGCAGTTACTACGCAAATCATATGACGACCTTATCCTGATATCCATCGCCGGCGCGAAAGACAATGAAATGTCTTTTTCAGCAGATACGGGCATGGGCGAGTGCCTGGTTATCGGACGCAAGGTTGGACAGAGTAGTAGGTGGGCTAGGGCAACGTTTGTAGTATTAAACGAGCGACCTTCTTCCCCGATGACCGGCTCAATCGCAGCGATTCAGATTCGCCGATTGCAAGAGGGTAAACTCCGCAAGCTGGAAGACGGACCGGTAGGCGGCAGCCTGTTCCACTTTGGTGATGACGTAATAGGCTATGCAATGGACGCGCCACTCCCCGAAGAAGGCCCCTGGAACTTGGCTCGTATCAAGGACGGCACCCTAGCCCAGGTTGCATATCAGATGGCCAACTGTGGCCGTATTTGGCTGCCAGGCATAACAAAGAAGAACGCGATATCAATTTCAATTGTACCAGTTTCTGGGATTGGGAAAGTCGGCCCTTATCATTCGGATGTAAATGGCAATACACCCGATGGCGGGATTCGCGGGCCTTTCAGGATAGAAACTCTGAAGACCAAGGCTGCCCCAACTTATCCGGTACTATGGTCGCACGATGCCCAGCGCGAGAGATGTATGGAGTTCGAGGCGGACAGTGAGGGTATTATACGTCAAGGTAAAGACGACGCTGAAGGTGAACTAATCAATGCCAAAGCTGATAAAATTTGGGCTATTTCATCTAATTGTCACTTCAACACCGATTTCAGGTTTAATAGCCAGTCGACGGCGATGCAATTCTCAAGCAAGAAAACAATAGGTGGAAGGGCCTGGCCTTCAATTCAACTAGCAAACGCAGAGCAGGAAAAGGCGCTAGTCCTATGGGCAAATTCATCATTAGGACTATTACTTCATTGGTGGTATGCCAATAAACAGCAGGCAGGAAGAGGCAGCATAGGTATATTGGCGCTGGAATCGCTTCCAGTACTGGATGTCACCAAACTTTCCAAGAAAGCCCTTGCTAAAGCAGTTGCCATCTTCGATGATATGAAACACTGGGAACTGCGGCCGGTCAATGAAATCGCAAAGGATGCCGTACGTGCGGAGATTGACACGCGGCTGGCTTTAGAAGTGCTGGGATTCCCGCCGGAACTGGCGGCACCGGATGGGCCGCTGGCGCTGTTAAGGCAGAAACTGGCGCTGGAGCCGTCCATAGCCGGAAGCAAGTTGACACAACAGGAATGACAATGCCGGAGACTTTAGACATCGCTGCCTTGAGAAGCGTAATCAGAGACGCAAAGAAAATAGCAAAGCGATACCGAAACCTGACCGGCAAGCCGCTCGGAATCACCGGAGAGGTCGGGGAGTTCACGGCAGCCGAGTTGATGAACCTGCGGCTAACGGGAGCTAGGCAACCGGGCTACGACGCTGTTGCGCCCGACAGTCATCGCATACAGATAAAGGCACGCTGTGTCCTGCCGGAGTCAAAAAAGAGCCAACGCGTGGGAAGCATCAGGCTCAAACACGAGTGGGACACAGTAATGCTCATCCTGATGGACGGTGATTTCGAGCCTTTGGAAATATACGAGGCAAAGAGACCAGATATCGAGCGCGAATTGACTAGGCCGGGTTCCAAAGCGAGAAGCGTTCGAGGTTCGCTAGGTGTAAGCAAATTCAAGTCAATTGCATTGCTCGTGTGGTCAAAACCTACGCAGTTTGATGTCTTGCGTTCAAAACTGAGGCCGCGATAGGGTCAGTTGAATTTCCCCTTTGCCTGGTGCTGAACAATACGTCATTTGGTGCAGCGACTCTAATTGAGAGAGCCTTCGTCTTCCTAACGGTAACGTCCGCGTATTGCTAGGTTTCAGGATCAAAACAAAGATAGGAATAACCAGTAAACTAGCAGGTTAACTACC
>Ga0315280_10003258_pt1 | contig 25151 bp, 24 predicted proteins | sample YL17G06_40_MG_FD_203697 | JGI IMG/M metagenome (GOLD analysis project Ga0315280, IMG submission 203697) | Sediment microbial communities from Yellowstone Lake, YNP, Wyoming, USA - YL17G06_40 | ecosystem: Environmental > Aquatic > Freshwater > Lake > Sediment | place: USA: Wyoming | collected...
ATCCATGCGCCCTATGGTTATGAGAGCAGCATTTAAGTGCAAAAGATGTGGGGAAATAACACCAATAAGCCAAACAGGCCAATTTCTCAAAGCGCCTTTTGTATGCAGTAATCCTTCTTGCGGAGCGAAAGGACTGTTCGACTTTGTTCAAGAAGAATCCACATTCATAGATTCCCAAGACCTTCGTATGCAGGAAAGACCTGAAGACCTTCCCCCAGGGCAACTTCCCCGAACATTACACATCAAGCTTATCGGAGGCGAAATAGTTGATATCGCGAGACCCGGAGACCACGTTTCCATAGTTGGAACAGTTTGCGCAGTATCGCCCACGCTTCCAAGAGTGGGAAAGCTTCGCACATTCATTTTACATGTAGATGCTAACTCGATTGAAGTTTTGGGCAAGGAACCAGAGATAGCACTTCCATCACCAGAAGAAGAGGAGAAAATCCATGAACTTGCAAAAGACCCATGGATACACCGAAAAATCATGACCTCGATTGCACCATCAATTTATGGATACGACCACATTAAGGAGTCAATAATGTATCTTCTCTTCGGAGGCGTGCCTAAATATCTTCCAGACATAACAATAAGAGGAGAAATGAACGCCCTTTTGATAGGAGACCCGGGAACAGCAAAATCTCAGCTGTTGCAGTACGTGGCAAGGGTTGCACCTCGTGGATTGTATACTTCTGGACGCGGCACAACTGCTGCTGGTTTAACTGCTGCTGTAATACGTGAGAAAGGTGGTGGAATGAGTCTTGAAGCTGGAGCCCTAGTATTAGCTGATAAAGGAATTGCATGCATTGACGAAATGGATAAAATGCGCCCAGAAGATAGAGTTGCCATTCATGAAGCCATGGAACAACATACAGTTTCAGTTGCAAAAGGCGGCATCGTCGCAACACTTAACGCAAGAACAGCCATACTTGCCGCCGCCAACCCCGCGTTGGGAAGATATGAACCGCATCGTACAGTGGCTGAAAACATTTCCTTGCCCGTTACAATACTTTCAAGGTTCGACTTAATCTTCGTTTTAAGGGATGTGCCAAATAAAGAGGCAGATGGCAAAATGTCAGAGCACATCCTTGAAATGCACAGAAAAGGTCTAAGTCCAGTGGAGCCACCAATACCTTCGGACATGCTACGAAAATACATAAGCTATGCAAAAGGAATTAAACCCGTTTTAACTCAGGAAGCAGTGCAACGTCTCAAAGATTTCTATTTGGCAATGCGTTCAGCAAGCGAATCTGAAGGCTCACCAGTTGCAATAACCGCACGTCAACTTGAATCCCTCGTCCGCATATCTGAAGCAAGAGCCCGCGCATCCCTCAGAAAAGAAGTTTTAACCGAGGATGCGGAAGCAGCCATCACTATAATGAAGAGATCTCTCGAAGAGGTTGGAATAGACATGTCCTCATACAAAATAGACATAGACCTTATAATGACTGGCAAACCAAAAAGCGTAAGAGACAAAATGCAAACAGTCCTTTCAACCTTAATGGAAATGGAAAAAGAAACTGGAATTGTCGAAAAAACAGCGCTTTTAAACGAACTTGAAACAAAATATACAATCCCAATAGGCGAAGCAGAACGCCTCATCGCACAATTACTACGCGAAGGAACCATTTACGAACCAAGAGAGGGTTATCTAAAAAAGACCTAAAATTATGAACCCGTAGAAACGTTAAAAATACACTCACGGATACAAGATTTCAGACAGTGAAGGCTCAATGAAAACAGTAATGGTTGTTGTCGGCACTCGCCCAGAAATAATAAAAATGGCTCCAGTCATCAGAGCTTTAAAAAGAAGGAAAATTCCGTTAATTTTCACCCATTGTGGTCAACACTACGATTACAACATGTCTCAACAATTCATTGATGAACTTGACCTTCCAATGCCAGATTACGGATACAAGGTCAAAGCTTACTCCCAAGGAACGCAAACCGCACGCATAATAACTCGCATAGAACAACTATTAAAGAAGACGTTACCTGCCCTTGTTTTGGTGGAAGGAGATACAAACGGCGTATTAGCAACAGCCTTGGCAGGGGTCAAGCTTGGAATACCTGTGGGACATGTTGAAGCTGGATTGAGAAGCTTTGACCTGCGCATGCCAGAAGAACATAACAGACGCCTAACAGACCACATATCCACCTACTTGTTTGCACCTACCGAAACAGCTGCAAACAACTTGAAAAAGGAGAACGTCTGGGGGAAAATTTACGTGACTGGAAACACGGTTATAGATGCTGTAATTCAGCACTTGCCAATAGCGGAGAAGAAATCAAAAATACTGGAAAAAGTTCGCTTTGAAAAATTCGCATTAGCAACAGCACATAGAGCAGAAAATGTAGATGACTTCGCAGTTCTCAAAAATTTCATAGAAGCCTTTGCAGAAGCCCCTTTACCTGTTGTTTACCCAATGCATCCACGCACAAAAAAGAGGCTGCAACAAAACAAAATTTACGCTAAAATCAGAAAATCTGGAAACGTAGAAATTTTGCCGCCGCTTGGTTATCTAGACTTCTTGGTTTTGATGAGTAAATGCAAAATGATAGTAACAGATTCTGGCGGAATACAGGAAGAGGCAACAGCACCGTGCATACGAAAACCTGTCTTGGTTATGCGCCTTTCCACTGAGAGACCAGAAGCCGTCAAGGCTGGTTTCGCTGAAGTTGTTGGCGTAGAAAAACATAAAATACTGAGAGCCATGGAAAGAACGTTAGACAATCCAAAGGAATTGCCAGAGAAATCTCCTTACGGAGATGGAAATGCTGCCGAAAAGATCGTTAAAGTAATTGAGGAATAACTGGTTCTTTAGCATCCTTTAAGAAATGTATGTGACTTTCTTATCTTCCTCTTTCCGCATCTCCTCAGCTTGCAAGGTTCTTTTTTCCTCAATTTTCTGCAACCGTGAAACTATATTTTCTGCTTTAGCAATTTCCTCGTCTAAACCAGTCAAGTCCACATCAAGACTGAACATTGCTCTCAAAATTTCTAAAACACTTTTAGCAGCCTTTGGGTCCGGTAAATATCCACGAGTTTCGCCTAAGAGACAAAGAGCATCGATTTTCTTAAAACGAGCTAAACCCAGAATTAAGCCTGCTGTGCCGACAATCGGGCTTTCCGTTGGGCTTATTATGGCTTTGGCTTGTAATGCCTTGTTTAAAAGTTCAGAGCTGGTCGCAGCTGCAATTACTTTGGGCTTATCCTTAGCTTCCATTCTGTAACCGCCAATTGTAACAATTAATTTTACATTGTATTGTTTAGCGAAATCCAGAATACGGTCAGAAATTTCATACTGCCCCTCGATTGTCTGTGCTTGGCTGTCACCTGTAAAAAATATGAGGTCATTTTTTCCGTTTTTGTTCTTCCAGAAGTAAAATGTTCCACGTAGAAGCCTAACACTTCCTTTCTTGTTAACATGCACAAAATATGGAAAATGGGGCGAATAAAGGTAGGCGAACCTTTCAGCCTTTAACTGTTTAACTAGATGGCGTGTAGCAATTTTGCCAACTAGCCCTAAGCCGGGAAACCCCCCGATCAAAATAGGATTGTTTAAATCAGCTTTTACAAGTTCTTTAATGAACGTCTCCTTCACTGAGTTGACCTCCTTTCTTTAAAGCCATCCTATACCTGAGGTACTTATCATCAGGCGAAAATTTAGGCGGATGTGGCACTCGAACTTTTCCACCGCAATATGGACATTGTTCCTTTTTTAATGTGTATTTTCCACATTTTTCACATTTTCTTGAAAGCCAAACCATCATTTTTCTCTCCTAAAAACGCCTTGTCCACCTGCCTTAGCAACATTTGAAACAACATTTTCGGCGACTTTTTGTAAAACGGCTTCTGCATCTTTATAATTTTCCGCCATAACTTCAACGCAGTATTTTGGTGCAGCAACAACATAAAAGCGAAGTTTTGCGTCTCGAGGTTTTTCAGCTTTTTTAGCATTTAAAAAAGCCTCTTTAATAATTTTCACCCCCTTAGGTTTCATACAGCGAAGCTCAACTATGCCTTTCACCTTAACCATTGGTACACGCATTCTTTCTTTTCCAATCTCAGCAATAGTAGTTGCAAGCTCCTCGGGTACGCCTATTTTTGTTAAAGCTACTACGCCCTCCTTAACAACTTTTTCGAAGCCTTCATACAACCCGTACTCCCTGTCCATAGGCGCACCGGCTTTTTCATAAACCTCGTCCAGCGATAAACCAGTTTTTTCAGCGACATCCCGAAGTAAAGTTTCAGCTTTCCTCTCCCTTTTCCAAAACATAATTTTTTCAATTTTTTCTCTTTTTGTAACTCTTCTAAGGGACAAATCTATGTGCCCTTTCTCTATGTCCACTCGTAAAACTTTCAAAACAACTTTTTGTCCTTCACGAATAAAATTATGGATGTTTCGAATCCAAGAAGAAGATATTTCAGAAATGTGCAGTAAACCTCTTTTATCATATTCATCAAGCTGTACATAAGCACCAAAATCGGTAACATCCTGTATCGTGGCTATTACTAAATCGCCGACTTCTGGCCATTCCTGTTTTTTAAACGCCATTTTCATCCCTATTCAAAAACTGCAACTATTTCGCCCTTAATTATTGCTTTTCCACCAGAAGGTTCAGCAAGTTCGGTTCCGCAAACATTACAATTAACTCTGTTTACAGCGCTGCTGTAGACTATTTGTTCGTTGCCGCATTTTGGGCATTTCACTCGAATGAAACTGCTTCTCGGTTTTGGAATTAGTTTCTCCCACTCAGCCATAACGATAACCCCAGTTTCATGCAATAACCAACTTTCTCAATCGTATACCATCTCTATGTCTTGTGTAACCGCAAACCTTGCACTTCAACTTTAAAGTTTGCTTTTTAGTTGTCTTTGCAAATTCCCTTTGAAGAGGATACTTCTGCCCACCATAGCCCTTTTTTTCCCGTTCATGATGACGCTCGCCTTTAGCCAAGGCTCTCCGTTTTCCAGCCTTGTAAAGAGTAACCGTGTGAATTTCATGCTTCTTACATCTAGGACAATACTTCCTAATTTCTTTGGGAACATTCACTTAAACCACGACCAGCTTTGCATAAAGAAAACACACATACTCTTATACCTTTTTCGTTGATATTAGTTAAGTTCAATTTTTTCTGCTAAACCTTGCTTAACCAGAATTTTAGCATTCTCAATGGGCAAAGATGCAACATCTTCAGCTTTGAAAGGTCCATAAGTTTTCATGTCTGATCCAATTATTGGTGGAATATCTTTCAAAAAGCGTAAAGCAACCCTCTTATTCTTTTGCTCAGAAATAACTGATGGTAAATATCCGCGTAGAATATCTTTAGCAAAGTTTTGAAAAGCGTCCGCAAATGAGGATGCTCCAGCATAAATTTTCTCCTCTTCAGATGTCAACACATCTGATGGAACCCTTTTGCCCTCAGCCATAATTCTGACTAATTTTTTGTAACGCATTCGAATTAATTCACGAATCATACGTTCGACATTCTGTGTCTCCTTTTTGAGAAAACTTGCCTTTAATGTTCTTTTATCAAGCATTCGACTTTCTTCGCCAATCTTCCTTAGATAATCAGTGATTCTAGAGTAAAAATCAGGAGGAAGCCTTTCAAGTTTACTGCTTTCAAGCTCTTTTTTCCATATTTCATATAAATCATTATACATTACTCCACAACCTCTGCTCTGCCCTTACAAATAAGCAGCACTGCCGCAGCTGTAGGTAATTCAACCTTTTGATGTTTATAAGGACCAAACATTTCATCACCCAATCTGAACTCGGGCGCGTCAGAAACATTAACGGTTGCTGTGCCTTCTTTAAAGGCTATCGCGTCCTTGAATGGATCGAAACTATGTATGGTTGAAACTGGAAACTCGACCTTTAAAAGGCCAGTTTTGCCATGTAAGGTGTCAGCCAGCCTAATTAAACGGTGAATATCTGTGGTTACGACTGTGTCGATTTTTGCCGATTGCAACTTAATTATATGTTCAGCTATTTTCCTCCAAGAATCTGGACCTATTCCTTTAACAAAAACCCATTTGCCAGTGTTCTGCAAGTTTCTTAATATTGAATCTCTGTTATGTAATAACGCATCAATAACATTCCTTTTAAGGCCAATATTTCTAAAATCTTCATTCTTTGCATTAATAATAAAATTTTGTATTCCCTGATTTAGGCGCTTAAACCAGCCAAGATTGCTTGCGAGTACATCGTGAGAAGAAAGTGCTTCTTTCCTATTTTTCCTGTTTAAGTCATGGAAAGAAACGTCTAAACCTAAGCTAGAAATGTAATCCACAATCTCCTTACGCGCAATAGAGTCAAGCGTAGTAACAGCTTCACATTCAACATTGACATGGTAACCGCGGTGCCCAGAGAAGAAAGTGTGTATTTCTTTTTCGGAAAAGCCAAAATCTTGTGTTAACATGTCCAAAAGTTTCAATGTTTCGGCTTTTGCAGAAGCTAAACAAATATCGCAAGGCCATGTGTTCACATTAAACTTTTCACTATCACAAACAGGACAGTTAATAGGTGTAACTCCCTTGCCAGAAAAACCGCAACTGCCACAAGCCCATTCATCATGAATCTTATCACATGGAGTGGGAATATGGTCGGCATCAATGTCGAAGATAAGATCGGCGCCAATCCATCCCTTCCTATCCATCTCAGCTTCAGGAGATTCATAATAAGCACAGGAATAATAGGCGTCTGAAGGGACAGAATTTAGTAAAAACTCTTTTAGCTCATCAATTTGTTTAAAACTCTTATGCCTATGCATCCATCCCTCAAACATAATGAAGCCGAACTCACGCTGCTCTATCTTGAAAATGGAACTCATTGGAGTATAATTTCTCATGTAGTAATCGCGAAACATCTTTTGTATAAAATTAACTGATTCCAAGTTCACCTAGTCTTAAGAAAGCACCATTTAGCTTTAAACTTTCTTTTTACTGGTTGAAAGTAAGAGGCGAAGTTACTACGAGCACAGAAAATCTTCTAAAAACATAAACCTCTTTTTATAATAGGAGAGACAATAAGTTAGAGGACGAAAGATGAGGATAGCAGTTTTCGTTTTCTCCTCCAAGCCTTGGAGCGATCGCAGAATCCCGCACGCGCTTTTATAAGTGACTGTTGTGATACATAGCAATATTGGATGAACAAAGATCGTGAGATTTCCCGAATGCCACTGATCAAGCGAAAAGTCAAGAACAACATACATGTTCTCGTTAAGTTATTACCTCTGTTTTCAATCATCGCGCCAATTCTTATACTATACTTCTTCGAGTCCTACACTTTTCCGAATTATTCACAGTACATGAACATGAGCAGCTTTGAAATGACTTGGAAAGGCAGAACATTCTACCTCTTTTTCTTGTGGTTAGCTTTCTTGGAGGTAACACTAAACTGGGAAAACCTCAAACCAATGATAAGCGGAAACCTAAATCGCTTGAGAACCGGAATGCTCATTCTAGTCCTTTTACTTCCCACAATATACATAGTAATTGCTAACTTTTATGGATTAAATGCCGCAATTCTCAACTGGGCTTCGAAGAACAATATTGCCTTCTACTATTGGATGCCACTTTCAATAGAGTATATGGTCCTAGCGGCACTCTTCACTCTCATTATAGTGTTACAGTATGGAATCAACGGCTTAAAAAAAGTCGTAATCTCCCCACTTTTGCCATTCACTATTGGGATAATATACACAATCGACAACGTGTATCCTTACGGAAGCTTTACACCATTCCAAATGTTTGTTCCAACTACGGCTACGCTTGCAGCAAATGTTCTAACTCTTATGGGATACAGAGTGCTTTGGTTGAGTGCTACAGGCGGAATGCCTGCATTTATGATCGAGAATTCTCTAGGAAAATATTCGTCAGCTCTTGCGATAGCTTGGCCATGTTCCGGAATAGAGAGCCTAATAATATACACAGTCACTATTCTCCTCTTTCTGAGAAGCATGGCTATTCCGTTGAAGCACAAGATAATCTACTTCACAGTCGGCGCCATCATAACCTTCTTTATCAATGTCTTAAGAATAGTCACTATCTTTGTGATTTCAGTCAACACAGGCGGGTGGACGATTGAAGCACAGAGATTTCACGACTTCTATGGTCAGCTATACTCTATCATGTGGATAGTATGTTATCCACTGATGATAATCGGCAGCCGCGCGCTATGGGAGAAAATTAGGAAACCCGAAAAAACACTGATCGATAAATTTAAGCTACCTAAAATCTCATACTGACCCCTTGACTTGCCTAACGTTTAGCACAACTTTTCCAGCTAAACGTTGCTTAACAAGAATATTGGCATTTTCAACTGGTAAGGATGTAGTGTCTTTTATTTTGAATGAACAATGTTTTCATATGGATGCCGATTATCGCTATGATATCTTGGAGAGACAAAGAATAGTTCTTTTATGTTCTTTGTCAGCCTCGACGTTTAGTTATATCCGCGCAGAGTATTATCGATTAAATCCTTGAAGCCACCAAAAAAAGGCGAGCGCGCGCCTGTCTAGGAAAACAATGATCGGATTCGTATAATTGAATTGGAAGAGGTAGCGCTCGCTCCTTTTAAGAAAGTAAACCTTCATACAATTTTCTGAGTTTTGCATGAACTATCTCCGGGCGATAACCCTGCATTTTAGTACGCCCAGCACTACCCAAGGTTTTAGCTAGTTTGGGATTTTCAAGTAATTTGATAATGTGGCTTGCCAACTGTTCATAGTTATGTGGGTCATGAAACAGCGCACACTCACTATATATTTCCATTAAGGTTTTAAGACTAGATAAGACAAGAGGTAGACCTGCAGAGGCTGCTTCGCCAGCCGCTAAAAGTTGTCCCTCTATCCATGATGGCATACAAAAGATTTCTGAAGCCGCGTAGAACTTCCGCAGTTCTTCCGCATTTTGGTACCCTGTGAAAATGACATCCTCTTTTACGCCTAAAGACATCGCTAGCTTAGCCAGTTCAAAGCTGTAATTTAATCTAGGCTTAGTGGTTGAAAATAGGCCCAAGAGAGAGAGGGGTTCTCCTCCAACTATTATTAGTTTGGAAGAAGGAAATTTAGCATTCACTATAGCAAAACTTCGTATAAGAGTTTCAAGATTCTTTATTGGTCTCGGGTTAGTCACAGAAAGAATTAATCTGTCATCAGTATTTAGGCCATATCTACGTTGTATCTCCATTTTCCATTCTTCTTTAGTTGAAGCAAAGAAATCATAATCAATCGGAATCGGTATCATGTGAATTTTTGACTTGCTCAAAAAGGCTTTGAATTGATCCGTCTCATATCTGGTATGAGTGATTATGGCATTGGAATTTTTGAGCGGAAGAAAAGCGAGGTTTACTTTCCACTTTGGATAAACGTCTAATCTATAGGCATGAGGACTAAAAACGTATTTTCTAACTAACAGCGGGGCAAAAGTGGCAGGTAGCCATCCGAAACTGTGACCATGCGCAAGCAGAGGAGATACTTTGACAAGGCGTTGTAGGATAGAAAAAACAGAATTGAATCTAAATACGTCGATGCCATTTATCACTTGTCTTTTCTCAGGGGTTAATGGGGTTCGGATTGTAAAAATTGCAGGCTTCAAACCCATTTGACCTGCAATTTGCGCTGGGTAGAGAAAGTAATCTTCACGTTGTGGTGGACTGTAGTATAAAGGAAATTCATATGCGAGTTCAATGAACTCGAACCGTTCTCTTTCCACCAGTATCAATCCATTATGACTTTTTAGAGCCTTTAATTACTACCAAGTGGATTCCCATACCCCATTGGAAGCTTTTAATGCGCGCGCTTAGTGGGTATTATTATTGACACTCTCGGCTTTTCTAAACTTTCCTCCATTAATTTACCCTAAAGGTGTAGAAGTGATCTCAATATTGCCGATATAGGCAATGTTCGGGACGCCGTCAAAATCCAAGTTCACGAGTTCCAAAATAAACGTACTAGGCAAGGATGAATTGAACATCTGACGCCAGTACGCGCTTAAACTGTAAGGACCAAAGGGGCTTTCTGAACTAGTCAACGAAATGGTATTCGTGTAATTCTCATATACGCTGTTTGGAGTCGCAATTATCATGGACTGGTTACGGTAGACATTGGATACGAAGACCGCAAAAGTGTCTTTGCCATGAAAGCCCTCTGTCGCGTTTAAATAAAATGAAAGAGTAACATCTGAATTGTTTTGCACATAAATGTCTCTAGAAACATACCGCGCATCCATCCATTCCCATGGTTCGGGTACGGCTTGAGCGGTTATTTTTAAGCATCTCCCCGAATTGCCTCCGGGGTTAGTTGCTATCGTAACGTTTGATACCCCATTGCCAAAAGCGTAACTTTGCCATCCATCGTCGTACCAATGTGCATGTTCGAAATTATCTAGAAAAACAATGTTCGGATCCGTATAATTGAATTGGAAGAGGTAAGCGTTACCAAAGTTTTTCACTAACTCAAAGTTTGGGTTGCCAAGAAACAGCTCAGGATTCCACTGACATTCTGAACCATTAAAGGAGCTAACCCCTGATCCCACGTAAATGTCTGTTATGTTGAAGTGTTTCATCAAATCCATAGCTGTTGCATTAAGACTGTTTTTCTCCAGTAAGGTTTCAAGCTCTTGATAAGAGACAGAATCAGAACTAGCAAAAACAGGATAGATAACCTTGCGATTTGCAAGGCTTGGTATGAAAGTTCCACTCTGATAGTTATTAACCAATATTGTAGCGTTTTTAGCTAAATTTTCTTTAATCCACATCATTAACTGAAGATCTTGCTCTGTTGTCACAGCAAAAACAGCGTAACTGCCATGGATCTCTCCGACGTCAAGAACTATGCTTTGATACAAGAAAGGGGAATAGATTCCAACGAGTAAGATAATGGAAATTGCAGAAACTAGAAGTTTCCTTGACTTAAGTTTAGTCTCATCTGTCTTTGCTAGAATTTTTCTGGATAAATAGGAAGAGAAAAGGTAGAACAAGTAAAAATTAGCGGCCGCAATGAAGAAATAAAGAGGAAAATACAGTAATAATTGATTTGGGTAAAAAGGCAAACTTCCATAATCAATTGCGGCAAGGAGAAGAATAAGCAACTCTCCTAGAAACATGGCTATTCCTAACTTGATAAGCCAACTGACCCCACTGAAAGATTTATTCTTCCGAAAATGTACCGCAATTAAAACGCTCACAAAAAATAGAGCGAGTGAAGCGATTATAAGCAAGATATTGCTCGCTAAATTATCAAAAAGCCATAAGAAGTTAGTCTGGATAAAAGAAAGAGTAGGCTGAGGAACCAGTATCTGTGCGTCAGGCGCAACTCCTATGTTATGATTAGGATACTGATACCAAACTAATTGCCTGTAGAGAAATGGGCTCAGAATCAGAAGACTCAAACCAAAAATCAATGCCAGGCTTAATAACCTGCTCCATGCACCTTCATGCTTTTTTATTGCGGTATACAGCCACAGCACAAACAAAGAGCCAATTAACGCTTCATAAACCTGGAGATGTAAGACTGCCAAATAGCCAAAAAGAAAACCAATCGTCAAAATTGACCCTAAATTCAATTTTTCCTTTGTTAAAAATGGAAAAAGACTTAAACAGACAAAAAACAATGGAAAACTCGCGACGAGCGCGTTGCTTCCCCACGTAATATATTTTGGCCAAAAGGCCACAAAAGTAAACACAAATGCCAAACTTAGGCCCACATATCCCTTCTTAGACAACGATAATGTTTTGCCCAGAAAATAGACGCCTAGTATCGTAAACGCGTTAAAAAAGGCCGTTAAGTAAAAGACTGCCTCAGGAGGAGAATAGTTTGAGATCAACACAGCGTAGGCAACCATCGGAGTAAAACCTTGCGGATAGATTATCCCTTCACTCAAATAAGGCTGCAACGTCATTGGCACTTGCTTATTCTCCAGTAGAACCTGAACAAAAAGCGAGTGCATGGAAGTATCACGGATACTTCCGAAAATGAGACCGCTAAGCGCCAAAGTTTGTACAACAAGACCAAACAAGAAAATCAATACAATCAGCAGCAAGGGTTCGGAGAACAGATGGTTTCTGAACGAAAACTTCTTAAGATATAACCGCAGGTTTCGGGCAACACTCCTGAGTTCTTTTCGGTAAAACCATAAGACAATCGCAGTTGACACTAAGGTGATTGCATACAACACATCTGCGGAAAAAAGATGTAAAGGAATAATAGCGATAATATACAACAGAAAACCGCCGAGATAAACATCGAGTACTAGTATCTGCAGAGCATCTAAATTCTTAAAGATCCCAACGAATTTTCGAAGGCCAAGTCTCCACGGTTCACCTAGTACAGAGAAACAGAACATAAAGAACAAAAGCTGAAGAATCACTTCAACGAGCATTGATACTTAATTCCCCATAACGCACTCGTTATAAAAAGGACTTATCTATAACCTTTTTCCCAAATAACAGAGGGCTGCATAATAAATGTATAGCACGTATAACAGAATCCGAGCATATTTACTCAGGCTTCTGAACGTAAGAAGCGAGACTGAAATTGAAAGAATGAAATATTTTTTCTCGTTCATCTCCAACTATGACTCTAGTTTTCTTCTCGATTTAGGTTGCGGAAAAGGATTGCTTTTTGATAATATTGTCGGTTCTGACGAATCTAAGCTAGTGGGTGTTGACCTAATAAAGAATCGCAAAGAAAATTATCATCATGTTGTTGCATCAGCAATAAGGCTACCCTTCAAAAATGATGTTTTTTCTTTGGTGACAGCTTTCAGTATTCTAGAGCATATTCCCAAAGCCGAGAGGAAGATGTTCTATAAAGAAGCGAAGAGAGTGCTAAGAGGGAAAGGAATATTCGCAATTCAGTTACCAAATAGATACTTTATCATTGAAAGCCACACGTACATTCCCTTTTTTGGTTTTCTTCCCTCTAGTATACATTCATTTGCTTATAGAGGAGAATATACTGCCGTACCTTCCTTAAAAAATGTCATTCACTTCTTGAAAGAATATGGTTTCGAGATATTTGATGTTAAAAAATATGAGGCCCCTTTTTTACCGTTTGGATATTTTCTCGGTAAGATTGGTCTCTTTCGTCTATTTCCTATGGGGTATATTATATGTGCACGATTGGTAAAAGGAGGCAGTTGAATTCTCAAGGGCATTTGACTATATTCCGGATTGTCACCTTACAACGCATAACAAAAGAGGTTTAGCGGACAGTAGCATCTGAGCAATAGCTTTTACCTAACAAATACTCTTCAAAGTCTAAGGCTTTTTACGTTTCCAAAAGCTTGTTGTAAACATTCATAATCCTATTTGAGTACTCCTTCCAGTCGAGGAATGTGTTAATACTACTTGAAACTTTAGCGTAGGTTTTCCTAGTAGCGTTTGTAATTGCATCTGCAACCTCTGAAGGGTTAAAAGAGTTAACTCCCTCCGCTAGACCGGCCTCAACTACATTTGACAGAGCTCCGAAATTCAAAACAACGACAGGAACTCCTATTAGCAATGCTTCGTAAACGACCCTACTGAAACTTTCCAAGGGCGAAAGGAGAATGAAAACGCTTGCTTTCGCATATTCGCCCAGCAATTGTTGTCTAGACAAGTCGTAGTTCCATTCCACTAAGGAGGAAATACCCAATTTATGAGCCAGATTAACTAACGAAGCGTACTCTGCGCCTCCACCCACAATAACAAGCCGATATTGTGTGTTTCGGTTTTTTATCAAATGGGCAAAGCCCTCAAGAATCTTGTCTACATTTTTGTACCTCTTTAAAGCTCCAACATAAAGGATTCTTTTAGGTTCAACAGGATTACGTTTTACACGTTCAACTTCGTCCACATCCATGCCTTCAGGAATCATAATGACACTTCTAAACATGGGAAAATCCTCACAAAGTATTTGATTTTCATAAGCTGAATTGGCTACGATAGCGTCAATGCGTGAAGAAACCACGCTGTCAAGTCCACGTCGATAAAGCCTGAGTAAAGAATGTCGAAGAAAAGACTGCCCAAACCGATGATAATGCGGGTGCAGCAATAATTTTTGCCTCTGATGTTTACACAATGCCACAATAAACGGTAGCAACGTATGCACGTTGTGAACGTGAATAATGTCCGCTTTCTCCCAACGCAAAGAAGCGATAAATTTTGGTTCAGGAACATAAAACGGGTCATCTAATATAGGACTAAAACGTTTAACTATGACCCCGTTAACATGTTGCAGTCTTGGCAAAGTAGGATCTAAGTCAACCGAGTAAACAGTTGCTTTGACTTCACGTGCAACAAGCATTTCGCTTATTTTTTGAACAACTATTTCAACGCCTCCGATGTTTGGAAAATATCGCGGAGTAACTTGCAAAACGTGCATGCATGATCCTCTAAAGCCAAATTATATCGTTTATTTCATAATTGAATCTTTGTACTTTCTATTGGTTCCCAAATATAAGGAATCACGTCTTTGCTCAAGGCGGTCCTGGCTTGAGAATAAGCAATTATTTCAATTAATGCCCCTGGAAATACGTATAAAACTTCATTCAATTTTAAAGCGGAAATGGCTCGTAGAACATTTCTAAAACTTGATGTGGAAACTTTAAAATTAGTTGCATTCTGTAATTGCATATGCCCAAGCCAAATCCGTCGTCGCTGCTTCAGCAAATCAACAGTGTTAGTGGGGCACCTTATGTAAACTAAAGCCTCTGGAACATAAAGGATATCGTAGCCTTGCTTGCGAATCGCTAATTCAATGTATGGCTCGTCAGTGGCAACGTTTTCCGGGATCTCTTGGAGACAAGATGCTCGTATTGCGCAAAGCTCCCCTGATAATTTAGGTTCTTGCCGTAGTGAAATTGCATGATGCAAACGCCATATTACATTTACAATTCCATAACAAATTCCATGAAATTCTTTAAAAGGAACTGGTTGCGCAAAAACGGCGCCAGCCTCACTGTTTGCGAGTTTGGAAAGAAGTTTTGTTATGCTTCCACGCTTTGGCAAAGCGTCTGCGTTCACGAGAACTAGTACGTCAGCAGATTCCTTTGCTATCTTAAAGATACTGTTAAGAGCATTAGCCTTTCCTCTGCGAGATCCTTCGATTATTGCTTCAATTCTTTCGTCTCTTTTTCCAAATTCCTTCACTATAAGTGGTGTCTTATCAGTACATCCAGAACAAACAACCAAAATCTTGCAATTCTTAGATAAATTTTGTTCTACGATAAGGTTTAGAAGAAGATTTCCGATATTGTTTTCTTCGTTATAAGCACATATTCCAATCACTACTTTGGATATGACCATTAAAGCCCACTGGCGAGTAGTTATTGTTTAGAGGCTTCTAACTTTTATAAGAATGTATGATATAAACCCTTCAATTTCATTGGGAGTAAGCTTCGTCTTTCCTTTCTTCCTATTTACAAAGGTCATGGGAACTTCTCTTATGTTAAACTTCCTTCTACATGCCTGCCCTACAGTTTCTATTTGTATCAAGTTTGACTGTGCAAATCAGCAACTATTGCGCGGACAAGTTTTGTAGAATAACAACGTAAGCCGCTCGTGTAATCATGTATCTTGGCTTTCACTAGAACAGAGGCTATCAAATTTGCTACTCGGCTTGTCACTAATCGAAATAGGCTCCAGTTTATTATTCTTCCCCTCTGCAGTATCTACTCCCAATCGCAAGTTCTTTCCCTTCTTTGGCGGCAGAGACTACGCGTGGAACATCTTTTGGGTTATGCGAATAATCAGCATCCATTGTAACTATATATTCTGGAGAATTTTTTAATGACAGAAACATCTTGAACCCGTCAGTTATTGCTGTTCCAAGTCCATATTTTTTCGGTCTTGAAAATAATAGAATGTAGCGTGCATGGGTGTTCCTAAATTCTTTTTTTAAGCGCGGTAGAATTGAATTGCGCGTCTGCCAGCGCTCCAAACATGCTGTGTCACTTTACGGCCCACGAGCTATGCAAATCCAGAGGCGCAGGCTACCTATGGAACGAATTCAGGAATGAACGTGCGCGCTTTGTTAAATCATATTTGGATCATATCTTAGACCGGAGGGAGGGCCTCTGAGCACACGCACGCCCAAAGTCAAAGAACCTTGAATGACGTACGCGTGTCCATGGATTCACTTCTTCAGTTGTGACGTAACCCTGATCGCACGTTCTAAACGGCACTTTTCGCATCCAAACAAACCATCATCGCCCAAGAATTAAACCAGAAAACACAAGCTGCCTAGAAGCGAATTTAGGAACAGCCATGCGCGCTATTATTTCATTTATGTAAACTTCGGATGGCTCTTGTAATTCTGTTTTATAAGTAGTAATAGGGTCGATGTTTTATTGTCGTTCAATTTCAAGAATATGCTTAGTAGCTATTCTAACAGCTTCTTCGCTTTTGTATTTCGGTTTCCATCCTAACGCTTTCAACCTAGAAATGTCCAGAAGCATTTTTTTAACGTCACCTTTCCAGCCTCTCCCTTCGTCTACTCCACCAGTAAACCTAAACTTCACATTTTTTAAACTCATCTCTTCAACCACAATTTCTGCTATTCTTGAAATATTTACCCAGTCTTCAGAGCCAACGTTAAAAATCTCTACTTGGCAATTACTTTTCTCGCAAGCGGTCAATATTGCATTTACACAATCGTCAATGTAGAGGTAAGATTTACATTGAGTACCATCGCCTAAAATTTCTAATTCCTTCTCATTTTTCCTCAGCTTGTTTATAAAATCGGGTATTACCCCATGCTGACTTTTTGGCCCAATAATATTGGCAAGTCTGAGAAGTACTCCAGCAAAATTGTGTAGATAAGCATAAGAGCTGACCATGGCTTCAGATGCAAGTTTGGATGCACCATAAATGGAAATTGGTTTAAGAGGACCATAACTTTCGTGTGTAGGAAAAACATCCACGTCGCCATAAACAGTGGAAGTTGAAGCGAAGACAACCTTCTCAACATTGCGAACATGCCCCAAAGCTTCTAGGAGAACAAATGTGCCATAAACATTCTGTTCAAAGCAGTTCTCCGGATCATTCAGTTCCAGTCGAACCTCAGGGTTGGCAGCGAAGTGAAAAACAATGTCTACATCGGAAACCGCCTTTTTCACGCCGCTAGGCTTTTTACAATCACCCCTTAATAGGCAAGTTTTATCTGCATAGTCTTTCAAAATATCCTCAACATTCTCGTATTTACCTGAGGAAAAATTGTCAAAGATGACCACGTAACAACCTGAACTTGCGAGTTTTTTGCATAGGGATGAACCGATGAAGCCAGCGCCACCGGTGACAAGGACTCGTTTTTCTTTCCAATCGAACATTAAATTCGCCTTGAATCCGTTGAAACTAGCTTCAGAACATCTTCAAGAAAACATAGGATATGAACTGTTTAATCTCGTTAATAGCCAGTTTTGACTTTCCCTTCTTCCTGTTTGTGAAGGTTATGGGAACCTCTGTTATCCTGAACTTTCGCAAATGCGCTTGCCTAATGGTTTCAATCTGTATTTCATACGTTTGGCTATGCAAATCTCCTAAAATGCTCTTTACCAAACTTGTTGAGTAGCATCGCATTCCACTAGTATAATCGTGTATTTCTGCTCTTACCAACACAGACGCTATGAAGTTAGCCACCTTACTTATCGTTTGGCGCATGACGCTCCAATCTACTGTTTTGCCTTGAAAGCAATATCTGCTTCCGATGACTAAGTCGCATTTATTTTCTAAGGTTGAAACCAAACGCGTGATGTCTTTAGGGTTATGCGAATAGTCAGCGTCCATTGTAATTATGCATTTTGGAGAATGTTTTAATGACAGAAATGTTTGGAACCCATCTGTTATCGCTGTTCCAAGTCCAGATTTCTTCGGCCTTATTAAAAGTAGAATGTTATTGTACTTCTTTTGAAGGGAGCGCACGATGCTTGCTGTTCCATCTGGACTGGAATCATCGATGACAAGTATGGATATTTTTTGTTTAAGATCTTCAATTTCTTGTATTAGTTGTCCTATGTTTGCTGCTTCGCAATATGTTGGAAGAATTACTCCTACATCTGATTTTATGTTAATATCTCCTTCTACGTTAGAGGAGTGGTATTCCATTGAACTCAAGCTCCCTAGTTGTTCCTCATTTGAATCTATTGTACGGGAGGCTTGAGTGTTCATTTTTATGTTTCACCTTTCATAAGTATTGTTCACTAATCTCACAGTTACTATATAAATCCTACCGCTAGAAAAGTCAATTCAACCAATTTTTGTTTACAGCGTTTTAAGTTTTCTTCGATAGTAACTTAGTGGATGGCGTATTTTTTGGCATATTTCGTCCATGTTTGTGCAGACTCCGTGAGTTTGTAGCGTATCGCATCTTGGTGGAGTGTAGCGTGTTCTTGAACCTTTTTCGCCTGCGATATGTTCGACTTGGTAGCGGGTCATTCTCTCACTGTAATCTGAAAAGTTTTTGAAGAGTTCAATCACGCTTTCCGGTGGCATTCCAATGTTTACGAGAAAAGATGTTAAGGTGAATCTGCCTATGTGGGAGAGGTGGCGTCCTGATGATATTGCTTGGTATAGGGCTTTTACGCATGGTGGGAAGGCTGTTTGGACAATGGTTTGTGGGAAGCCTTCCATTTCAGCCTTGCCTATCTTTTCCATTGATAATTTCTTTATTTTCTCTGCTATTTCCAAGATTTTGGGTGGAAATGTCGGTAGCTCTTTTGTTTCTAGTCGTTTTTCAATGTGTTTTCGAACTTCTTCGCTTAGTAGCCTTGCAGTTTCGTTTCTTGTTAAGTAAATGTTGCCGTTTGATAATAGACGGTTTACAAGCTTCCATTTTTTCTCTCTCAAATGCGTTGTGTTTTTGAGGTAATCTGGGAAGTGAAGTTTGAATTCATAGGGGATTTCCGCATTATCGTTAACCGCAAGTTCCCATCTAAAGTTCTGCGCAAAAGCAAGAATTTTTTCCCTAGGTTCATCTTTGAGGTCTTCAAACGTTTGTTTTGCCTCTGCTAAGGCATATCTTTTCTGGATGAAACTGCTCTTAGTTGCGGTTGCGAGAATTATTGCAATGGGATAGGAGGATATTTCGTTGTCTGTTTTTTCTGGTTTCCTGCTGACGCGTGTGTAGAGGATTGCTTCTTCCACTCTTTCTTCAGCGCGTTTGAGAATCTCTTCTAACTCGGGATTTGTTAAGTCTTCAATTCTCAGGTCAGGAATTTTCAGGTATTTTACAGCTTCTTTTAGAAAAGGATATTTTGCATAATCGTTCTTGGCAAACTTGGAAAATGCACTTTGCATTTTGTTTTTCACGTTATTCTGTTTCGATTCTTGGTGCTAGATAAAACGTTAGTTTTCCTTCTTTTGTTTGTTGGAAGTCCAGTTTTATGGGCATGTCTGATGAAAATTCCAGTGTTGCTATGTCGGATGTTGCAGATGCGGCCTTTACAATTTCTAATAGATAGCTTAGGCTGAATGTTGCTTTTGAAGGTTCTTTGGCTTCCAAGTCTAGGAGGGTGTCGCTTCCTTTTTGAAGTGTTATTGTTGCACCCATAAGGTCACCGGCAGCATGAAAAACCAGTTTTTCTGCATCTGCCTCGACTCTGACGTGGTCGCTTACGAGTTGGGCGTCTTCGATTGCTTGACTTAAACCTTGGGTTGTGGCTTTAGCCCTAACATTGAAGGTGATTTTTGGTGTTGGCACCTCTTCTTCCGAGGCTTCAAGCGTTGGCATTGTGAAGTCCCGTGCATATTTTCCAGATATTTTTATTTGTAAGCGCCCAGTTTTCTCGTCAAGAGAAAGCTCTACAACTTCATCTTTGCCAGCTCTTTTAAGCAGTTTTAACAGTTCGCTTATGTTTATGCACATTTTTGTCGGTTCCGTGCACTGGTATTCTTCAAAAACTGTTTTGGGCCACTCAAAATCAATCATAGCAACGCGCGATGGGTCCATTGCTCGAAGTTTCAAGCCTTCAGGGTCGAGTTTGAATGTGGCTTCGTCTACGAGGATGGATATGGATGTGATCATGTCTCTTAGGAGTTTGGCGTCGGCTACTTTGAGTTTGAACATGAAACGGTCACCTTTGTATTGGATATATTTTTAGTTGTTATAAAAGATTTGCATATTAACTTTCAGCTTCAAACAACTAATATAATTAGTTGTGGAGTAGTTTGTGCTCTTGGTTGAGACCTAGCCCCCCTTATATATAGGTTCAACTTTAGGTTTCTAGAATGGATTGCTAATAGAATCAAACATGCGCAGTTTTATGAAGATATCGGGAGTTCAAAGTTGCGGACAAAAGGGAGTTTGCGGGAGATATCTACCACACTAAGCTTGTAAAATGTTTTGCTCATGATAAGATATTATTGAAGATTTTTAGCCGTATTCTCTGAACGTGTAGTTACATTTTGTGCAACGTAGAAATTGTGTGGACGATTCGTCGGCGCCTCTTGTCTGTACTTGCCAAACATAAGCCAAATTGTTTCCACATTTGGGACATTCAATCCGAACAGTGGGCAAAGTCCGCAATTTCTGCTCCTCCTTACCTATAACAGCCACAAGCTGCTGCGGATTATGCTGGATAACCTTTGCAACTTTTGGTTCCACTTCCTTACTTAACGCTTGCTTCTTATAACCGCATTTCGGACAAACCAGCACTACAGATGATCTTTTGCCAGCTTTCCCTTTTTTGGGCACGAGGCGGGATCCACATTTCGGACAAAATTCCATATCTTTTTACACCATTGTCCGTCTCATTCCCCTTAACTTAGTCCCTTTTAAACTTTTTTGCATAACAATAAGTATTGGGGCTAAACGACGCTGATCCCCGAGGCGATAAGATGTGCTACACGTAACGCTTCAGGAATATTGCTTCGAGTTGAGGTTGACTGCAAAATTTTTTTTGCATCTTCTTCAAAAACTCCTGAAATTTGCATATAGATTTTCTCGCCTCCACTTTTGGTGCAAACTTCGAATATTTCTCCAGCATTTAGCATAGTCTTCCAACGTTCTTCACTTTTTGGCAGGTTTCTCAGGGCTTCGCGGATTTCTGCAAAGTTGGGTTTCTCACGTGTAACTGATATTACTGGAAGTTTTGTTTTCGCTGTAAGCTTTTTGATGTCAGCGACGTTGAAACCCGCAAATGTTATTCCATTAAGCATTATCACCCTTAACTGCTTGTAATGTGGCGAGTTAAGTATCATAGAAGCTATTTTCCTTGTGGCGTCAAATCCGTCCACTTTTATTTTCGTGTGCATTATACCATCAAGCCAATATCCACCGCGGAAAACAACGCCTACAACTGGCACAAGACCTTTTACGTGAGGGGTAAATACTCCATCATCAACCCCGAGAACACGAATTTCAGGCTTAATCACACGAAATTTCTTGCAATCCAAAACAATTCCTCAAAGACATCAACAAATATGAGAAAACAGATGTTATAAGTTTAGCGAAGAACAACATTATGCAGAGGCGTTCACCCTTGAAGAAACGCGTTGGAACATTTTCCTTCATAAAAACTCATGAAAACATAACCGAAGTATTGACAAACCATAAACTGGCATCTCTTGGAGATGCATACATAAACTTTGTCTATTCACTAGCCTTATCGAACAGAAAGGGACAACCTTCAGGCGCAAAAGTTAAAGGAACCGTGCTCGCCGAAGCCATTAAAAAAGCCGGATTAAGAGAGTATTTGCCATCAAGAATGACACGCCATATGCTGGCTGACGCTGCCGAAGCTTTAATAGTTTATGCTTGGCTTCACAACTGCATCACACTGGAAGAAAGCGTCGCAACACTGGAAAAAACTGACGACCCTATAGATGGTTTTAGCCAATTGCTCGCAACAATAAAGACCAGAGCTAAGTTTTCTTAAGGGCTTTTTGAAGCTCTTTGCTGAACTCTTTGTTCATCTCACGTACGTTTTCCACGGCTTTCCGTAAGGCTTCCTCAGGTTTAACATTGCCTTTTGTGCGGACATAAATTACGGAGTTTGAGGCTAACGGGTGCGGTACGTCGTAGCCCGCTAAATCCACGTTTCCATCTTCCACAAGCCTCTTTTGCAGCAGATTACAAAGAGCATGCCCAATACCATCTACGTCTATTTTAAGTTCGTTTGAGGTTCTCTTCAATGTTTTAACTTTCATTTTCACTTACCCTTTTATGCTATAGTATTCCTTTTCCATAATCTAATGCGGTCTTACGCTCTTCAGTTTTTCCACATCTTGGACAATACATAGTTTGCCGCTTTAGCTCTAATGTGTAGCCGCACTGCGAACAAAACGCGTAAACCACGCCTAAACTCTTGTCTTTGGTGGACAAGTGAGAAACTTGGTTCTTTTCGCTGATTACCTTGGCCCTTATGAGGTCGCCGGGTTTACAAACGTTAAACATTGACTCAACGTAACTTAGTTGCACATCAGAAACATGGAGAACGCCTGAGAAAAAGCCAGAAAGCGGTTTATCGTCTATTTTAGAGATTCGTACACCAGCATTATCAGTCTGAACATTTGAAACTTGCCCCAAGACTATGTTTCCGACTTTGGGAACTCTTGCTCCATGAACTAACGGATGAACCGAAACACGTTTATTCGAAAGGTCAAGTAAGGCGCGGCCAATAACCCCGGAATGAATGATTCCGTCTTTAACGTATGTTCCAGTGCCCGGAGTAAACTCTTCGATTACGCCTAGACGTTCGCCTGGCAACACGAATTGGCTGCTTTTTCGTTCAGAGGATCGCGAACTCATTTAAATTCCCTTTTTTATTATCATGTAAGTCCACGAGTAAATGCTTGCGCATTATTAAACGTAAACATTTGCTAAATGGATATATCTGTACTTTTCTATGCTCCGCAATAAACCTTTTTATTTGTTGACCTATTTCTAGACAAACAAAATATTTTAGTCACCATACACTTTTATCTCCTTTCTATAACAAACAGATCAACTACAAACTCATGTTTGCTCTTCGTATGAAAGCTGAACATGTGCGGAATTGTCATAATCATAGCGTAAACGGCTTTAATTTTTCCACCACGCCCTTCAATAAAATTTTTTAAGAAAGGAGAGGGAGTGACTGGCGCAACGCTGGTTTTGCTTGCTTTTAATTTTTTGATAAAGGCATTATCCTTCTCTGGACATTTGTGAAGTGAATAGATAATTTTGCCCGTTTCTAAGGCTTTTTCCAGAAATTTTCGGTCAGCCTTTCGCCTTTGCACACCAAAGGGCGGGTTTTGCAAAACAGTATCAAAGTTTCCATGGATAGCGTCTATGTCGCCAGTGATCCACTGCACTTTTTCTTTCAAGTTTGCCCTCACCGAATTTTCAAAAGCCATTTTTATCGCGTCTTTATCTATATCAACGCCTACAACTTGTTTCGCACCCAAGAAAGCTGCACCCAGAGCAAGCCTCCCAGTACCGCACCCTAAATCTAAAACTGTTTTACCAACGATGCCGCCATGCGTATAAGCTGCTATATAGAGCATTACTGCAGCAACGTCGACTGAAATTGTGTATTGTTCAAGGCTTGGTTTAGGGGATGGATGTGGCTCAATTTGCGAAAGTAGCATTTCCAATTCTAGTTTTCGAACAAGTCTTTTCTGCATAATTCTTCCCAAGATAACTCTCCAACAACCACCAAAGCCTCATTAACCGTCAGTACTGGCTTTTGGAATTTTGAAGCATCGTCGAGGGATACTCTGGGACAAGCAGTGTTCACATAAGCCTCCACTGTTGGAAACTCCATAAGCACCTCTGGAGTAACTTCTTTAGCAACAAAAAGACATGCAGTCTTTCCGCTTTCTTCAAGTTTCTTTTTCACATCTAAAGCCTCTTCCAGTTTTTTCTGTCCCGGTTTTAACCCGACCAAAACTGCGAAGGTTTTCGCTGTTTTAGCTTCTTCTATGCTTGCCCACCTTTGTTTAATGATCTTCTCTGCCTCTTTATCAACTGAGTACGCCCTTTTTTCGTAAGGATCTGCAACTATTGTGGGCTTCGAAGTTGAGAGGGCGACGCCTAAAGCGTGAAATTGTCCGCCACCAATGAAGAGGAAGGCTTCAACATCATTTGCTATTGATTTGGCGTTGCTGTAATCGCACCCGATCACTTGCCCCGGATAATTTAAGCGTCCAGCGTCGCCTATTACAACTGTTTTTCCTGCACGAAGTAGAATTTCTCTAACGTCATCAAGAGTTTGTACATGCTGAACCGTTGTAGTTAAACCTATTTTTTGCCAGTTTTCTAGCATGGGTAAGGCTTTCTCAACAGCGGCATTCACATTCATGGTTGCTCTGGCTTCGACATAAATTGTGGGAACCCGCTCATACTTCAGCAATTTTGAATGCCCATAATGGACTATTAAGTCTACACCTAGACTCTCAGCCTCTACCGTTGCCAAATCACATGCACCATAACATGGATCTGCAGAAACTATCGGTAAAGCACCAAATTTTTCAACAATCTTGGCTAAGCGCGGTGCCTCAGGCTTTAAACCTTCTGGTAGCTGGATTAAAACGCGCTTTGCCCCGAGTTTAAGTATTTCTTGTTTAACTCTTTCTTCCTCGAAATCAAATTGCTTCATTCAAGTACATCCGAAAAACGTTACAGGAGTTTAAACATGCCTCAAGGCAAGGAAAAACGGAGACGCTATCCTTCTGCTTCGCCCCATCGAGGTGTCCATTCCCAGTCCTGTTTGGGTTTTCGAGTTGAACGTCCAAGGGCTCTTTCGTGCTGTTCAGCGAGTCGCTCAAGGATTATTTTCTGTTCTATACTTGCAACAAGTTTTTTGGTGGTAATTACCGCATCATTGTTTACAGATATGCTATCTATTCCAGCTCTTACAAGAAATTCTGCAAAGTCAGGTAGGTTTGATGGACCTTCTCCGCAGATTGACATCGTGCATCCGTTCTCGTGAGCCACTTTAATCAGATGAGCAATTATTCTTTTTACTGCTGGATCTCTTTCGTCGAAGTACCCCATTTGCCCTAAGCGTTCAGAATCTCTATCAATCATGAGTATGCCTTGGGTCATGTCGTTTGAACCTATAGAGAAACCGTCACATAGTTTTGAAAACTCATCTGCAAGTATAGCAATTGAAGGTGTTTCAGCCATGAACCATACTTTAAAGTCCCTAGACCTTTCTAAGCCTTCCTCCCGCATAATCTCAA